>Ga0307373_10014061_pt1 | contig 11086 bp, 11 predicted proteins | sample OX2MG_FD_202534 | JGI IMG/M metagenome (GOLD analysis project Ga0307373, IMG submission 202534) | Soil microbial communities from Risofladan, Vaasa, Finland - OX-2 | ecosystem: Environmental > Terrestrial > Soil > Coastal area > Acid sulfate soil | place: Finland: Risofladan, Vaasa | collected... | reverse complement strand
CATCGGGCATGGTCAGTTCCACCAGGCTGGCGGCGCTCTGCCTGAAGGTCATCAGCCGGACCAGGTCGCCGACGCTGACGGCCTCCTCGACCAGGGCGGACAGCAGGCGCGGGGTGGACACGGCGACATCGACGCCCCAGGACTCGTTGAACAGCCACTCGTTGTTCGGGTGATTGATCCTGGCCACCACCCGGGGCACGCCGTACTCGGTCTTGGCGAGCAGCGACACGACCAGGTTGACCTTGTCGTCGCCGGTTGCCGCGATGACCACGTTGCAGCGCTCGAGGGAGGCGTCGTCGAGCGAGGCGATCTCGCAGGCGTCGGCGAGCAGCCACTCGGCTCGCGGCACGCTGTAGACCTTGATGGCCCTGGAGCTCTTGTCGATCAGCAGGACCTCGTGCCCGTTCTCCAGCAGCTCCTTGGCGATCGACCTGCCCACGGCGCCCGCGCCAGCGATGGCGACTCGCATTAGTGGCTTCCCTTCCCCGGCGCGGCAGGCTTGGAGAACACCGACGCGATCTGCTTGAGGTCCTCTTCCTTGGCCATCACGTGCAGGATGTCGCCCTGCTGGAGCACGGTATTCGGGCTGGGCAGCAGCGCCTCGCCCAGCCGGGAGATGAACGCGATCCTGGTGTCCGCCGCGGCATCGAGCGCGCTCACCTTCTCGCCGAGCCAGTCGTCGCAGCAGCCCAGCTCGGCAAGCACGAGCGAGCCGGTCGGGTCGCGCCATAGCGTCGCGACACCCTCGGGAAGCAGCCGGCGCAGCATCTGATCGGCCGTCCACCTGACGGTGGCCACGGTGGGGATCCCGAGCCGCTGGTAGACCTCCGCGCGACGCGGGTCGTAGATCCTGGCGGCCACCCGCTGCACCGCGAACGATTCCCGCGCGACCCGGGCGGCGATGACGTTGGAGTTGTCACCGCTGCTGACCGCGGCGAACGCGTGGGCCTTCTCGATACCGGCCTCGATCAGCACATCCCGGTCAAATCCGATGCCGTTGACCTTGCTGCCACGGAAACCAGGCCGCAGCTTGCGGAACGCCTCGGCGTCCTGGTCGATGACGGCCACGGAGTGGCCCTGGTCCTCCAGAATGTGGGCAAGCGTCGACCCGACCCGCCCGCACCCCATGATCACGATGTGCATGATCATCCTTCCAGCAGCAATGGTGCCTGAAGAACGTTATGCCCTGCCGGCGTGTGGTGCTAGCGCAGGGTCCCGCCCCTGGTCGCGAAAGCGGCCGGCAGGCGGCACCAAGGCCGGGTACGCGGCGCTGATCAGCAGGCGGCACCATGGTGGGGTGATAGGTGAGATGGCCGGGCCAGTGGCACCGGGAGACGTGCTCGACCTGACCGTCGGCGAGGCCGTGCACGGCGGCTGGTGCGTCGCCAGGCTCGAGTCCGGCCAGGTGTTCTTCGTCAGGCACGCGCTGCCGGGGGAGCGGGTCCGGGCCGTCGTCACCCAGACGACCTCCAGGTTCGCCCGCGCGGATGCTGTCGAGATCCTCCAGGCCGCGTCCGAGCGGGTCAGCGCGCCCTGCCCGTACGCCCGCCCTGGCGGCTGCGGGGGCTGCGACTGGCAGCACGCCAGCCTGGCCGCGCAGCGCGAGATCAAGGCCCAGGTCATCGGCCAGCAGCTCAGCAGGATCGCCGGCCTCGAGCACGCCGTGACGGTCGAGCCACTGCCCGGCGACGCGGGCGGACTCGGCTGGCGCACCAGGGTCAGGTTCGCGGTCGGCAAGGACGGTCAGGCCGGGCTATACCGGCACAGGTCGCACGAGATCGTGCGGGTCAGCGACTGCCTGATCGCACATCCCCTGGTGACAGCGGCCGGCGTGACCCGCGAAAGGTGGCCAGGCGCGCGGTGGGTGGAGGTGGCGGTCGCTCCGGGGACTGGCGAGCGCGCGGTACTGGCCTCGGGCCGGGCCGGCTCCCGGCCCGAAACCAGCGCCCCGCACTTCCTCATTCAGCGCGCGGCCGGACGCGACTGGCGGGTGGCGGCAGCCGGATTCTGGCAGGTCCATCCCGGTGCCGCCGACACGCTGGCCGAGGCGGTCCTCGACGGCCTGCGGCCCGAGCCCGGCGAGCTGGCGCTGGATCTCTTCTGCGGCGCTGGCCTGTTCGCCGGCGTCCTGGCCGAGGCTGTCGGGCCGGCCGGAAAGGTCATCGCGGTCGAGCAGGACGCGGCGGCCGTCCGCGACGCCCGGTACAACCTCAGGTCAGAGCCCTGGGCCCGCGTGCACAGGGGCGACGCGGCCGACGTGCTGCACCGGATCGGGCTGAGCGGAGCGTCGGTCGCGGTGCTCGATCCGCCGCGAACGGGCGCGGACCGCAGCCTGATCGACGCGCTGTGCGCCGGTCCCGCACTGCGCCGGATCGCCTACGTGTCCTGCGATCCGGCGACGCTGGCTCGTGACATCGCCCAGTTCGGGCGGCACGGATGGCAGCTCGACGGGCTGCGCGCGTTCGACGCGTTCCCGATGACCCACCACGTCGAGTGCCTGGCGATCCTGGTGCCGCCGGCCGGCTGAGGTCCGCCGCGCCGAATGCGGCAAGATGCCGGTATGCAACTGCGGATCTTCACCGAGCCCCAGCAGGGCGCCGACTATGCCACGCTGCTCAGGATCGCCAGGGCCACCGAGGACCTCGGCTTCGACGCGTTCTTCCGGTCCGACCACTACCTGAAGATGGGGCCGGGCAGCGGGCTGCCCGGCCCGACGGATGCCTGGATCACGCTGGCCGGCCTGGCCGTCCAGACGAGCCGGATCCGGCTGGGCACCCTGGTCTCGCCGGTGACCTTCCGCCCGCCCGGCCCGCTCGCCGTGTCCGTCGCGCAGGTCGACCAGATGAGCGGCGGCCGGGTCGAGCTCGGCCTCGGTACCGGCTGGTTCGACCGCGAGCACGCCGCGTACGGCTTGCCCTTCCCGCCGCTGGGCGAGCGGTTCTCGCTGCTGGAGGAGCAGCTTGCCGTCATCACGGGCCTGTGGACGACGCCGGTCGGTGAGACCTTCTCCTTCGACGGCAAGCACTACTCGGTCAGCGACTCGCCGGCTCTGCCCAAGCCCCGCCAGCAGCCGAAGCCGCCCATCGTCATCGGCGGCGGCGGGCAGAAGCGGACACCGCGGCTCGCGGCGGCCTACGCCAACGAGTACAACGCCGCCTTCGACGCCGTGGACGGGACACAGGCCGCGTTCGACCGGGTGCGGGCCGCGGTGCAGGCGGCTGGCCGGCCGGAGTCGTCGATGATCTACTCGGCGGCTCAGACGGTCTGCTGCGGGCGAGATGACGCGGAGATCGAGCGACGGGCAGCGGCGACCGGCAGCAACCTGGACGACCTCAGGCGCAGCGGGCTCGCCGGGACCCCCGGCGAGATCGTCGCGAAGATCGGGCAGTTCGCCGGGATCGGCGCGCATCGGATCTACCTTCAGGTCCTCGACCTGGACGACCTCGAGCACCTGGAACTGATCGCTGCCGAGGTCCTGCCAGCGGTCTGACGCGGGCCAGCGGCGCCCTGCGGTCCGCGGTGGCCCAGCAGCCCGCCCTGCGGTCTGCGGTGACTCAGCAGCCGCCCTGCGGTCCGGCGTAGCCGGGGCCGGACGCCGGCGCGTCGACCATGCCGACAGCGGGACGGGTGATCCCGCCGAAGTGCACGACGTACCAGACACCGCGCCAGGAGATCAGCGAGGCGATGCCGAACGAGCGGACCTGGCCGTGCAGACGGTAGACGACTCGCGGGTTGCCGACGTGCCAGTAGCCGGCCTTGTTGTAGCAGACGCCGGGGCCGATCCAGGCCGCCCCGGCTGACGGGACGATCACCCGGATCAGTCTCGCGGCTCTCGGGTCGGCCCCGAGCAGCCTGTGTGCCGCCTTCACGTCGACGCTGAAGTCCAGCCAGAGCCGGGACCGCCAGTCGGCGGCGGGGTCGTAGATGGCCTTGACCTGCTTGTAGGCATCCACGGGGAAGAACGCCGGCATGCCTAGCGACGGCCGGCCGGCCCGGACCGCGAGCCAGAGGTCGGTCACCATCGCGCGGAATGCTGGCCCGTGCGTCCGCGGCTTGGTCTGAGTCTGCGGCAGCCCGCCAGCACCCGGTGCGACGGGCAGCGGTCCACGGTGCGCCGGCGCCGACGATGGCGTCACTATCGGGGCCACCGAGTCGGAGCGGTGTCTCGGCGACACGGTATGCCCGGCTGCGCCGGACGACGTTCCGCAGCCCGGCAGAGCCATCAGCGCGATGCCTATGGCAGCCAGTTTTCCCCCATGATCACGGAGGATTTTCAGTCGTGCCGGTCGGCAGGCATCCGTGATCACGAGGACTGAGCATAGCGCCGGGTCCGGCGCGGCGGGCCGGGACCGCGGGCCGGGACCGCGGGCCGGGACGGCGGCGGGCGCCGGGCGCCCGCTGGCGGGACAATGGGGCGTGGCCGAGCGGGTGCTGATCACGATCAGGGTGCATCCCGGCGCGTCCCGCGCGAGGGTGGGCGGCTGGCATGCCGAGCCGGGGCACGAGCGGGTGCTCGGCGTCTGGGTGATGCAGCGGGCCGTCGACGGCAAGGCGACGCAGGCCGCGCTCGATGCCCTTGCTGACCGGCTCGGAGTGCGCCGGCGGACGGTCCGGCTGGTGACCGGCGCGCGGGCGCGGGTCAAGGTCGTCGAGATCTGCGACCCGCCCGCGAATCTCGCCGAGCGGCTGCGAGACGCGCCCTAGACGACAGGATGGGCTGAGCGCTCGCGGTCGCTGGCGACCGTGATGGTGACAGCGGTCAGGATGCCCGCGCCCGCGACCAGCCCGGCCGAGACGAAGAGCGCGTCGTGCAGCCCGGACTGGAACGCGGCGTACGTGGCGTGGATGACCTGGCGTACCAGCTGGCCCTGCCCGGCAGGAGCCTGTGCGGACGAGCCGCCGGCCGAGGGCTCCTGGCCGGTGAGCACGCCGTTGATCACGTACTCCCGGAGACCTTTGGAGAGTCCCAGCTTCGTGAGGCTTGCGGTGAGCGCCGTCTGCAGCTTCCCGATCACGATCGCGCCGAGGATGGCGACGCCCATCACCGCACCGACCTCGCGGCTGGTGTTGGTGGTCGACGCGGCCATGCCCGATCGCTCAGGCGGCACGGTCGCCAGCACGGAGGAAGTAATCGGAACCACGCAGGCGCCGATGCCGATCCCGGTCAGCGCGAGGGCGGCCGCCAGCGGCAGGTAGGGCGGATTCGGGCTGATCACCGCGTTGGTCCACAGCAGGCCGCCGGCGAACGCGGCGCAGCCAGCCACGATCGACCAGCGGACGCCGACCGATCCGGTCCACCGTCCCGCCAGCAGCGAGGCGAGAATCATCAGGATGGTCATCGGGAGGAAGACCGTGGCGATCTGGCCGCCGTTGTAGCCGGCCACTTCCTCCAGGAAGAGCGCGGTGAAGAAGAAGATCGCGAAGGTGGCGAAGTAGGCGCAGAAAGCCACGATGTTCGGGGTGGCGAACTGCGGTATCCGCAGGTACCGCAGGTCGAGCAGCGGACGCGGGGCACGGTTCTCCTGCCACACGAACGCCACCACGAAGACCGCGCTGACGCAGAGCAGGGCGATCACCTCAGCGGAGCCGAACCCGGAGCTCTCCGCGTCGATGACCCCGAAGATCAGGGCCGCGAGCGCTATCGCCCCGAACACGGCACCCGTCAGGTCGATCCGCTGGCCCGTGGGATCGGCGTTCTCCGGGATGACGATCACGGTCGCGACCAGCGCGATCAGGCCGAAGAGAACGTTGAACCAGAAGATCGAGGGCCAGCCCCACGCGTAGACCAGCGCACCGCCGACGACCGGGCCGAGCGCGAGCGCGGAGCCCGACACCGCGGCCCAGACGCCGAGCGCCCAGTTCCTGCTCGTGTATTCGGGGTAGATGTGGCGCAGCATGGACAACGTGCCGGGTTCGCTGGCGGCCGCACCGATGCCCATCACGGCCCGCCCGGCGATAACGATCGCGAGAGCCGCGGAGCCCGAGGTAATGAGTACCGAGGCGCCGGCCATCACCGCTCCGGCGATGAAGATGCAGATTCCGACCAGCATGACCTTCTTGCGGCCGAACTGGTCGCCGAGCGTCCCGAACGTCAGCATCGTGCTGGCGAAGGTCAGCGCGTACGCACCGACCACCCACTGGAGCGACGAGACGCCCGCTTGCAGCTGACTCTGGATACCGGCCAGCGCGACGCTCACGATCGTGATGTCGAGGAAGGTCAGGAACAGCACCAGGCACAGCGTCGCGAGCGCGGCAGACTGGCTGTTCTCGCTGAGGACTGCCTGCTCAGCGGGCGGAGAGGGAGCGCCGCTCACCGCCGCGGCCGCGGCCGCCGCCGACCCGGCGGGCGGGGTGCCGGCTGATCCCGCGTGCTCTGGCGGCGCATCGGCCATCTGGCTTTACTCCCAAGCGGCTACCGTCGAGCCGTGGAAAGCGCTCGGCAATTGGCTGGAGACGGTACGTTACGGTCACCGGGTTGTCAATGACCAGATTACGCCCTGACCTACCGTCTCGCACTCCCCGGTTTAGCTACCCCTTGCAGGCCGACGGCAGTCCGGAGCTCTTGCCGGCGTTTTCCAGCTTCAGCAAGCCGCAGAAGCTGACAAGCCCGACCTTCCAGACGCCGTCCTGGTAGACCGCGACGCCGTGCTGCCCAGGTAGCGCGGCCTGGCCGCCGACGTAGATGGAATACGTAACAGATGCCTGGTTCGTGCCAGTAAGCGTGACCTGGCTGACCTTTGACGTGGCAGAGGCCGCGAGCGGGTTCTTGGACTGCGCCTTGATCACCGCGGCGAGCACCTGGCCGTCCTGGAGAAGTGCGAGGCGGTGCGAGACCGTGGTCTTGGCGTTGAAGAAGGTGGCCCAGTTCGCCTTGATCGCCGAGACAGCGCCCTGGCCGGTCGCGGGTTCCGCGGACCCGCTGGCCGGTGCCGAGGACGACGGCTGAGTGGTTGCCGTGTGCGCGGGCGTACTGGTGTTACCTGACCCGCCGCTACTGCATGCGGCCAGTGCAAGCCCGATGGCTACGAGTAGTGATATCGACACTATGGGCGATTCGCGGAAATGCAGACGTTGCATAGCAACAGTGTGCCGCACAAACGGGGGCGTGAATCATGTTGTTGATGATTCGCCGGAGATTTTCCGCGGATCCGGCAGGCCGTTCCACGGGTCGTAGTCGACCTCGAGATTTTCCTGCTCAGGGCGCTGATCGGGCGGGATATTGCGCAGGTTCAGCCGGACCCGCGTCCAGGTCGACGACCGGTGCCCGACCTGGTCCTGGCTGACCTGGGCGGGCCTTAGCCGTGGAGTCTGCGTCGCCGGCTGCCGCAAAGTCTTCAGCTAGCACTGTCGGCGTGCTCGGCTAGCCCAGCGCCCCGCCCCGGACAGTTGTCGGTGCCGACTCCCGGGGCTTGCCGCGATCGCAGGCGGCACTGAGCCGGGCGAGTCCGGGGATCAGCGGCGGGCGAGCGCTTCGCGCATGCCCTGGTTGGCGAGGGCGTCGGCGCGCTCGTTGCCAGCGTCGCCGGCGTGACCCTTGACCCAGAGCCAGACCACGTGGTGCCGCTCGACGGCCGCCTCGAGCCGCTTCCAGAGGTCGGCGTTCTTGACCGGCTTCTTGTCCGCGGTCCGCCAGCCGTTCCGCTTCCAGTTCGCCAGCCAGGAGGTGATCCCGTTGCGCAGGTAGGAGCTGTCGGTATGCAGCCGCACCGTCGCCGGCCTGGTGAGGCTCTCCAGCGCCTGGATGGCGGCCATCAGCTCCATCCGGTTGTTCGTGGTGCCGGCGCTCTCGCCGCCGCAGATCTCCCTGGTGTGCGACCCGTACTTGAGCAGCGCGCCCCAGCCGCCCGGGCCCGGGTTGCCGCTGCACGCGCCGTCGGTGTAGATCTCGACCGCCGCCGCCTGGTCGTCCTGCTGCCGCGCCATCAGGCTAGCGCTGCCAGCCGGTCGGCGAGCGGCTCGAGTATCCGCGGAGTCGCCCGCAGGGGCAGGCCGACGACGGCCAGGTCGGCTCCGGCGTCGCGGTACTCGGCCGCGGACTTGATGGTCGCGTCGAGATCAGCCCCGGTGTCGGAGTCCAGCCGGATGTTCACCGAGCAGGTGATCTCGGCCGGATCCCGGCCGAACTCGGCGCAGTGCCCGAGCAGCGCATCCTTGAGGTCCAGCCAGTCTGCCGGGTCCTGCGTGATGGCGTTCCACTGCTGGGCCCACCGCGCGGCCGTCCGCAGGGTCCTCTTCTTACCCCGGCCGCCGATCACGATCGGCGGATGGGGACGCTGCACCGGCTTCGGCTCGCAGCGCGCGTCGGTGAGCCTGACGTAGCGTCCGTCGAAGGTCGTGGTGGTGTCGCTCAGCATCCTGACGATGGCCTCGACGCCTTCGTCGAAGCGGTCGAGCCGTTCCCGCATGGGCGGCAGGTCGATCCCGTAGGCGCCGCATTCCATCTGGTTCCAGCCGGCGCCGACCCCGAGCTCGAGCCGGCCGTCGGAGATGATGTCCACCGTGGCCGCCATGTTCGCCAGCACGGCGGGGTGTCGGTAGATCATGCCGCTGACCTGGCAGCCGATCCTGATCCGGCTCGTCGCCTCCGCCATGGCGGCGAGCATCGTCCAGCCCTCCAGGTTCGGGCCCGTGAGGTCACCGGTGAGCGGGTAGAAGTGGTCCCAGTTCCAGGCCGACTCGAAGAACTCGATCTGGTCCGCGGCCAGCCACACCTCGCGCATCTCGGCCCAGGTCTGGTGCTCGGGCCTCGTCTTGATCGCAAAGCGCATCGTCGTACCTCTCAGGCCGAGGTGCAAAGGGCTCATGTCAGTCCGGCCAGGAACTCACCCGGTGACAGGTCGATCGGCTGACGCCAATCCCGGCGGCTTGATCGGCTGCTGCCAATCCCGGCGGCACAGCCATGCTACTGGGCCCGGACTGCCGGGACGTGCGGGACCATGACGCGGCGCGGGCCTGCTTCGTGGCCGTCAGCGCCCGGGCAAGCTCAGGCTTTCGCGGCGATTCATTCATGAATGGGCCCGGATCTTAGCGATTCGGTTGCGACCGTTATCGGACAGATATATACAGAACCCTATGACTACAGAAATTAGCGTGTATGAACGTCTCGGCGGCTCCTTAGCCCTCCGGTCAGTTACGGAGGTGTTTTACCGCAAGGTACTGGCCGATGACCTGCTCGCACCGTACTTCGACGACGTCGATATGGACCGGCAGATCGCAAAGCAGGCGTCGTTTCTCACGATGGCTCTCGGTGGGCCAAACGAATACACCGGGGACGACCTGCGTTCCGCACACGCAGGAATGGCAGATCTGGACGACAAGCATTTCGACGGCGTCCTCGGGCATCTCGCCGACACGCTTCGGGAGTTCGGCGTCAGCGAGGCCGACGTGTCCGCCGTCGGCGCGGTTGCCGGAAGCGCCAGGGACGACGTCCTGAACCGCTGACCTCGCGATGCAGCTCACGTTCGAGGGCCGCGACTACGAACTCCGCCCCGGCGAATCCGTTCTCGATGCGATGGCCCGCCACGGCGTCGGTCTCCCCTCGGCCTGCCGGGTCGGTTCGTGTCAGGCCTGCATGATCCGCTCGGTGAGCGGCGACCCCGGCCCGGACGCACGCCGCGGGCTTAAGGCCACCTGGCTCGCTGCCGGGTATTTCCTCGCCTGCCTGGCCCGGCCATCCTCCGACCTGACCGTCGCCGAGCCCGGCGACGACGCCCACACCCCTGCCCGGCTGATCAGCGCCCGCCCGATCGGACCGGGTGTGCTTCGGGTCCTGGTGCGGCCCGATCACCGGCTGGATTACCAGCCCGGCCAGCATGTGACCCTGTCCAGAGCGGGCGGGATAACAAGGATCTACTCGATCGTCAGCCTGCCAGCTGAATCCGCGCGCACGGGAATCGAGCTGCACGTCCGCGTCTACCCGGCTGGCGCGATGAGCGGGTGGCTGGCGCGGGCCAGGCCGGCGACGCCGCTGATCCTGGGCAGCCCGGCAGGTGAGTGCTTCTACGTCCCCGGCAACTCCGCCGGCCCGCTGCTGCTGGCCGGCACCGGGACCGGGATCGCCCCGCTCCTGGCCGTCGCGAGGGCCGCCCTGGCGCACCATCACCGGGGGCCCGTCGTGCTCATCCACGGCGCGGCCAGGCCCGATGGCCTGTACCTGGGCAGGCAGTGCCCGCCCGCGCTGACAGCCGAGGCTGGCCTGTCCTGGCGGACCTGCCTGCTCTCCGACGGCGAGGACATCGCCGCCGCCGTCACCGCCCAGCTCGCGGCCCTGACGTGCCCTCCCGGCAGCGTCCGGGCCTATCTGTGCGGCGGCGCCCGGTCCGTCCGCCGGATGCGCCGGGCGCTCTTCATGGCGGGAATGTCACTGGCGGATATCTACGCCGACCAGTTCGTCCCCGCCGGATCGTGACGGACGCCAGCGGCTGAGCGCGAGCTCGTCCTTACCGGCCCAGATCGAACGGCCCGCCTGCCTCGGCCGATGTCTGCTCGATCGTGCGTGCCTCGCTGCGCTCCCACTCCGCGATGCTGCGCAGCATTCCCTCGGTGTAGGCGCGCAGATGCGTGCGGTAGACCTCGCCGAACGTCCGCAGGTAGGCGAGCTCTGCTTTCAGCGCGCTCCGGTCGGCCTCCATCTGGTTGGTTACCGGGGCGTTCAGCGTGGCGAGCGCTGCCTCGCGGGCCCTGGAGGTGGCCTCCTCGAGCACCAGGTCGGCATGCTGCTGCGCTTCGTTCAGTATCTCGTCGCGCCGGTTCCTGGCCTCCTCGGTGAGGCGGTGACTGTAAGCCTGCGCGTCGGCGACGTACCGGTCGGCGGTCAGCTGGGCGTTCGAGAGGATCCGCACCGCGTGCACGTGCGCGTCTTCCCGTCCGAACAGGACGCCGTCGTTGCTGCCCGCCTGCTTCATCCCGGTGATGATCCGCTTGCGGAGCCGCTCGACCTCGTTCCACAGCGAGACCTTCTCGTTCAGCAGCGTGACGATCTCGCGCTCTACCTCCTGCAGGAACGCCCGCACGTGGTCCTCGTCGAACCCGCGCCGCCCGATCCTGGATAACGGGAAGGTGACGGCCTGCACCTCGTCAGGAGTCA
>Ga0307373_10014060_pt1 | contig 11086 bp, 10 predicted proteins | sample OX2MG_FD_202534 | JGI IMG/M metagenome (GOLD analysis project Ga0307373, IMG submission 202534) | Soil microbial communities from Risofladan, Vaasa, Finland - OX-2 | ecosystem: Environmental > Terrestrial > Soil > Coastal area > Acid sulfate soil | place: Finland: Risofladan, Vaasa | collected... | reverse complement strand
CCTTTCGATAGGATTCCTGCTTGGTTGCTACGGAATCGTGTGGGGTCAGAAAGCAGCCACGATTTTGGGGATGACAGCGCCGTTGATGGCCCTCGCGATTCCCCTGCTCGACACGGGATTGGCGGTTACAAGAAGAGTTATCCGACGGCAGCCAATTTATTTGGCCGACCGCGGCCACATCCATCACCGTTTGCTCGATCGCGGCCTGACGCCGCGAAGGGTTGCCTTGATTCTGTATGCCTTCTGCGCATTCGGCGCGATGTGCTCCCTTTTAGCTCTCACCAATAAGATGCCCGCCATCGTTATCATTGTCTTCTGTTCGCTCACCTGGATCGGCGTGCAGCACCTCGGCTATATAGAGTTCGGCGCCACCGGCAGGATGTTCCTCGACGGCGCATTCCGGCGGGCTCTTACTTCACAAATCACCCTTCAGGAATTCAACGATCAGCTGGTAGCAGCCCCAACTCCCGAACGCTGCTGGGAAGTGGTATCAAATGCATGCAGGGCGGCTGGATTCCATCGCATCCAGATGACACTGGCGGGATATACCTTCGATTGGGAGGACGGCGTTGAAACGGCCAGCACTTGGGATGTGTGGATTCCGATTTCCGATACCGATTCGGTTCGTCTCACGCGATCTTTTGGCGGAGGATCACAGCCAAATATGATTCCTCCAATTGCCGATTTGCTGCGAAGGAGCCTTGTTCCCAAGTTACCGGTATTCGCGTCGATGTCTCGCATCCCGCCAGAAGCGGTTTATGAAGAGGTTTCTCCCGTAGAGGACGTTCGGTACGAAGCTACGGAGTCAGCCTGAGTGAATGCTCGCCGCATTCCGGTGCCCTGTTGGGGACGGCGCCGAAGCGTTCTCCCCCTACCGAGAAGCTGCTTCACGCATGAGCAACTGATGAGACGTGATGGTCTATGGCTCGGTCCCCCGCCGAATCAAATGGTGAACGGCCAAACATCGATTCACTGGTAGTAACGACAAGCAGAAGCCGATGGAGAATGGAGGGTTGTCAATCATGCCGAAGGCGCTGATTACCGGTTGCACCGGACAAGACGGTTCCTACCTGACCGAATTCCTGCTTGCAAAAGGATACGAGGTCCACGGCCTGAAGCGCCGTGCATCTAGCTTCAACACCGATCGCCTGGATCACATGTATCGGGACGTCCACGAGGCCGGACCTAAATTCTTCCTCCACTACGCCGACCTGACGGATGGTAGTTCCCTGGCTACACTCCTATACGATGTCCGTCCGGATGAGATTTATAACCTTGGGGCGCAGAGCCATGTGAAAGTGAGCTTCGAAATTCCCGAGTTCACCGCTGACGTCGTGGCGTGTGGAACTTTGCGCTTATTGGAAGCCATGCGGCGAACAGGCGTGAAATGCAGATTCTATCAGGCATCGTCCAGCGAGATGTACGGGAGCACGCCAGCTCCTCAAAGCGAGGTTTCGGTATTCCACCCGCGCAGTCCCTATGCGTGTTCGAAGCTCTTCGCGCACAATATAACAGTCAACTATCGGGAAAGCTACGCGCTGCATGCCTCCAGTGGCATTCTGTTCAATCACGAGTCTCCACGACGCGGCGAAACATTCGTGACGCGCAAGATCACTCGTGCGGTCGCGCATATCAAGAGCGGTCTCCAGAAGAAGCTTTACCTGGGAAATCTCGATGCACGACGAGACTGGGGGTATGCCCCGGATTACGTTCGCGCGATGTGGTTGATGCTGCAGCAAGATGTGCCTGACGATTTCGTCATCGGAACGGGCGAATCTCACACGGTCCGGGAGTTCGTTCAACTGGCATTTGATTACGCAGGCTTGGACTGGTCAGAGCACGTGGAGTTGGATCCGCGGTATTTTCGGCCGGCAGAGGTCGATCACCTTTGCGCAGATATATCGAAGGCGCGAAAGGTGCTTGAGTGGGAGCCAACGGTGACATTTGAGGACCTCGTGCGGATAATGGTCGATGCAGACATGAAGGATGTCGAAGACCGCCTGAAGGGCGACACTGAGAAACTTCAGCTTGCCATCGCTTTGGAAGGGGCATACTCGTGATCCAACTCTCAGACAAGAGAATCGTCGTGACTGGCGGTGCGGGGTTCCTCGGAACCCACCTGGTTCGACGGCTCATGCGCCTGGGATGCAAGCAGATTTTCGTGCCGCGTCGCCCGAACTGGGATCTGACGGTCCCTTCAAGCATAGAGCGGTTGTTTGCGGAACAACGTCCTGAAGTGCTGATTCACCTTGCGGCGGTCGTCGGCGGAATCGGCGCCAATCATAGGAATCCGGGGCGGTTCTTTTACGAGAATGCGATCATGGGCATTCAGCTCATTGAGGCTGCGCGCCGCTACGGCGTGGAGAAGGCAGTAGTCCTGGGGACGATCTGCGCGTATCCGAAGTTCCCACCAGTGCCTTTCCGCGAGGAGGACCTGTGGAACGGATATCCGGAGGAGACAAACGCGCCGTACGGCGTCGCAAAGAAGGCGCTGCTAGTTCAGTGCCAGGCGTACCGTGAGCAATACGGCATGAATGCCATTTTTCTTCTACCGGTCAATCTATACGGCCCGGGCGATAACTTCGACCTGGAATCGTCCCACGTTATACCGGCCCTGATCCGCAAGTGTGTGGAAGCGGTCGAGGAAGGACGCGACGAAATTGTGCTATGGGGAGACGGCTCGCCCACTCGCGAGTTTCTCTACGTCGATGATGCGGCCGAAGGCATCCTTCTGGCGACGGAGCGCTACGACAAAGCTGATCCGGTTAACCTAGGGAGCGGTCTGGAGATCTCAGTCGAGGACCTCGCAACGACTATCGCTAGGATGACCTCCTTCTCCGGCCGCATCGTATGGGACAAAACCAAGCCCAACGGGCAGCCGCGCCGGTGTCTGGATGTCAGCCGCGCTGAGCGTGAGTTTGGTTTCCGCGCCACTACGTCCTTCGAAGTCGGTCTTCAAGGAACCATTGAATGGTATAGATTGCGTCGAGTTGCAGAGGCATCTCAAGGCAGGTTGCTCCCACAATAGACCCGCAGTCCAATATGTTGCCGGTCGGCGGCATTGATTTACTTCAGCCGTATCCCCGCAGAGTGAGCCTTCCTCACACGAACGTGCGGGTTCTCAGAAACTAGCCAACGTTCGCAATCGCGAAGAAAGTCTCCACGATTCAACACAAAATCGCTTGGTGAAAATCAAATGAAGATCACAATCCTCGGTTCTGGATACGTAGGTCTGACCACAGGAATCACCATGGCCTACATCGGTCACCACGTGACGTGTGTCGACACGGACGAGAGCAAAATTGCTGATCTCCGCAGGGGCATGCTCCCCATATTTGAGCCACATCTGGCGGAACTCTGGGCGCTCGTGGATGGCCGTCTTGAATATTCGTCCGACTCTGCCGAGGCAATTTCCGCCGCCGATGCTGTATTTATCGCTGTGGGTACACCGCCTCTGCCGGATGGCAGTCCGAACCTTTCCTACCTGCGTTCTGTCGCAGATTCGATTGGTCAGCATCTCGGCTTTGATTACACAGTCATCGTCAATAAATCGACAGTGCCGATTGGTTCCGGGAATTGGGTCGAGTCGCTCATCGCCGAGAGCTCCGGACGCCGGCGCCGGCCTCGTCAGCACTTCTCGGTTGCCTCCAATCCGGAGTTCCTTCGCGAGGGCGCGGCCGCGCATGACTCGCTCTATCCGGACCGAATCGTTGTAGGCTCAGACGATCCTCGCGCGGTGGAACGGTTATATGAGTTGTATCGGCCCGTTCTGGAGCAGACCTTCCTCGCTCCATCCTTCTTGCCTCGACCGGAGGCCCTGGGCGTAGTTCCGCTCGTTACCACCGATCTCGCGTCCTCTGAACTCATCAAGTACGCCGCGAACTCATTCCTCGCGGTCAAGATCAGTTTCATTAATGAAATTTGCCAGCTCGCGGAGAAAGTAGGAGGAGACATCCAGAAGGTTGCCAAGGGAATTGGCCTCGACTCCCGAATCGGTACAAGGTTTCTCCAGGCCGGCATCGGATGGGGCGGTTCGTGCTTCGGCAAGGACACGGCAGCCCTGATATCGTCGGCTGCAGAGTACGGGCTCACCATGCCGCTGGTTGCTGCCGCGCGGGAAGTCAACAGACGGCAACGGGAGTACGTGATCAAAAGACTTCTTGAGGAACTGAAGATTCTGAAGGGCAGAACTATCGGCGTTCTTGGTCTCGCATTTAAGCCATCCACCGATGATCTCCGGGATTCCGCCGCGATCGACATTGCGCGGCAGTTGCTCGATCGTGGGGCCTGGGTCCGCGCACACGATCCTGTCGCGCTCACCCGGGCGCGACAGGAGTACTCCGATATGGGGATTTCTTTCGCCGATGATATTGAGTCCGTGGCGTTCGAGTCCGATGCCCTGGTACTCGTCACCGAGTGGCCCGAATACCGCGACCTCCCGTGGGAGAGAATCGCGCGACTGATGCGCGGCAACCTTGTCCTTGACGGTCGCAATGCCCTTGATAGGGCGCGTTTGGAGGGCGCGGGAATTCGCTACATCGGCATTGGTGCGAGTGCTTTCTCAACACCTGAATCTTCGGTGAGGACACTCCCCAACGATCCTCGAATGGAAATCGAGAAAACATCCGAATGCATTCCAAGCGCATTCTCGTAACCGGTGGGGCAGGCTTCCTCGGCAGCCACCTATGCGAATACCTGCTTCAGAGCGGCGCGGAAGTAATCTGCCTTGACAATTTCGTCACCGGATCGAAAGCCAACATAGCCCATCTGCGTGAAGAGCCGCTCTTTGAATTCATTCGCCACGACATCGTCCACCCAATCCTGCTTGAGGTGGACCAGATCTACAACTTCGCCTGTCCCGCCTCCCCGGTTCACTATCAGCGTAATCCCATCAAAACCGTAAAGACCAACGTGATGGGCTCGCTGAATGTGCTCGGCCTGGCGAAGCGCGTCCGCGCGCGTCTCCTTCAGGCATCAACATCCGAAGTCTACGGCGATCCCAAGGAGCATCCGCAAACAGAATCTTATTGGGGCCACGTGAATCCGATCGGGATTCGCAGTTGCTACGACGAGGGCAAGCGCATCGAAGAAACTCTGGTGATGGAGTATCACCGGCAGAATGCAGTTGATGTACGCATTATCCGCATCTTCAACACCTATGGCCCTCGCATGGCGGTTCACGACGGTCGGGTTGTGAGCAGCTTTATCATGCAGGCTTTGCGCAACCAGCCCATCACGATCTACGGCGATGGCTCCCAAACTAGATCCTTCTGCTACGTGACAGACCTTATCAGCGGTATCGTTCGCCTCATGAATACGGAAGGTCTAACCGGGCCGGTGAATCTTGGCAATCCAACGGAGTTCACTGTCCGTGAGCTCGCGGATCTCGTGATAAGCCTCACGGGCTCCAGATCGGAGATTGTGCACCTCCCGCTGCCCCAAGACGACCCGGTCCGCCGCTGCCCCGACATCTCGCTTGCCAAGGCGAAACTGGATTGGCAGCCGACCGTGTCACTGAAGGAAGGACTGCAGCGCACGATTGGCTACTTCGAGAGCTTGCTCTCGGCCGGATCGGGCGCGCCTCTGTCGCGCACTCCTGTCAGTGAGCTGTCGCCAAATTCTGTTCCTGCGGAAAGCGGCCGCTAAAGCTGGGATATCAGGGGTATGGCCATATTCTTGAATCGAGAACCGAGAGGGCGATCGTTGTTTGGCTCGCAAGGCCGCACGTTAGATTCGTCGCCCCAAGATTGAGACTTCCTGCGCCGACTTCAGGCGAGCCTCGACAAACGCCCAGTCACGGGCGAAGAGGAAGTTCGAAGTGTTACGCCCGACACTGGTTCTGCTTAGAGAACGCGAGAAGGGATCATAGCAGGCTCTCTCAAAACCGTGTCTCGCCAATATCCCAAAACTCTCTGGTTCCGCAGTTTCCAACTCGATCACTTTCAGACATGGATTTGGAAGAAGCCTCTCAGCTCCCAATAAGACGTCGAGTTCAGCCCCCTCAACGTCGGCCTTCATCATGATCGGAAAAGAATCAACAATAATGTCGTCGAGCCGTTCCATGCGGACCATTCGGCTTTGCTTATCATCTTCGGTCGCGATTCTGTTTTCAGTATCCTTCTCAATGGTAAAGGGTATCACCCCCTTTGTCGCGCCGATTGCGCACTGGTAGACTACTACAAGCTCACTCAGCCTATTGACATCGATATTCTTTCCGAGATGAGAAGCCGCGCCCGGATCTGGCTCAAACGCGAACGTGTTTGCTCGGCAAACCCCTGATGCCAATACTGTGTAGGTACCCACATTAGCCCCAATATCGAGGAATAGGTCCCCTGACCGAAGAAGATGAATGGGGACAATCATGTCGAAGAATTCATGCAGTCCGACGTAGATGTTCCCGGTCGCTCCAGTCATGTCGCGCCGAACGATCAATCGTTGGCCTCCCACCCATTTGAATGTGATTTCCTCTTGAAGGCGACTTCGCAACTGCCATGCTGCAAAACGAAGCCATGCTTCGAAAGGATCATCACTCGTGAGTGGATGTTCCGAAAAGAAGCGATTTAATCTTGCTAAACTCTTGAATAGGGCCATGCTATTTGATCCTTTCGCGACCTCGATGAAGAGTACCAATCGCCATCGTCGTTCTTCAACTTCGCAAAAGCCTTTTTCTCGATGCCAGAATCGGGGGTACGAGCCCGTCATTTGCGAGCCTATTCCCGGACTCATCATCTTTTTCACTCTGACAAGGAGACGGGGGAACCGGTAGCTGCCTCGGCTTTCGTTTTCAGTGCCGCTTGATTCAAAGATGAACCGCAGCGGCGACTCGACCGACACTGCAAACAAAGGACCACGTCGCGCCTTGGAGGGAGCGCGCAGTGGTTCTTTCTTTTGTGCGATGCCAGTCCCGCTGTTTACCACGTCGACCATGATCACCCGGACCAACCAGGCCAAATCGGGAGCGATCACATCGGCACTGCTCTCCGCCCGCCGCCCTCAGTCCCCAAAGGCGCTGAATACCGCCCACCCTCTCTGAGAATCGACCACTGGCTTCTTTACGTTCGGCGGCCTCACCGGGTTCACGACCTCCACATCGCCGATCTCCACTTCCAGCGAAAAGCAACGCTGCAGCTGAGCAAGCGCGATGATGACCCTGCACTGCTGCCGAAACTCCGCCACAACGCCCTCGACGTCTTCGAACACGCCGCGCCGCACACGCACTCGTGTCCCCACGGATAGTTGAGGATGAGGACGCAGCAGGAGTCCGCTGGTGAGACCTGCACGAATTCTCTCCAGTTCCTCGCAGCTCACCAGGCTCCCATTATCGTCGCCTAGCGAGCGCACTACACCAGGAGTGCTCATCGCAACAATCCGGGTTTCGGGCACGATTCGAGCGAAGACATACCCAGTAAAGAGTGGTCGCTCGGCCATGATTGTCCTGTCTGACCACCTCACGCGCTCTCGATAAAGCGGCAGGTAGTGTTCGACGGCGCGGACTGTAAGGTGTTCCGCCACCCGCTTTTCAAAATTCGAGCGTACGTGCAGAACATGCCAGGGATTTCCTTGCATCGGTCGCTCCTTGTGAATCACCGCCAACGTGCGGCGGATTAAGTAAAGTGGGGTTAAGGAGTATCAAAGGCAACAACGGAGTGACATTTCGCATTCCATGAAGAAATCTGGGCAGGAGGCTCGAGATGACCGGCTATGCTTAAGTCTCGGACTCGCGCATCAACAAGGGTTAATCCCGTTTTCCAGGGGCTCCTCGTGGATCTCTTTCATGGTCAGATCCGGTACAAGCACTTTCGTCCAAAATGCCGCGAGCTTATCGACTTGTTCGCGCTCCCACGCTTGTCCCGGTTTGTAGCTTTCAAAAGGGTTGAGGCTATTCCCTTGCGCAATCGCCGTCAGGATCAATGCTCTGGTCGCAATGGAAGAATTCAACCTGCGAAACTTGCCGCTCTCCATGTGTGCGTTCAGATACATCTCAATTGCAGTGATCATAGGAGACAATTGGGTGAGGCATTCCTGTCGCGCTTCGCCGCGCATCTCGAATAATGCAACTGAGGAGAGCTGCAGAACCTCGGGAGAATAGGCAATCACGTCCAGCAGGAGCCGGATGACCCGTTGGAGTGTCTCCTTTGCACTGGGCGGAAAGACATCTCGCTGAAAGTGAACCAAGCGTTGAGCCACCGTGGCGTAGCTCGACCGCAGGGCAGACAAAAAGACATCCTCCTTACTCTCGAAGTGCCGGAATAATGTGACTTCGCTGACGTCGGCAACACGGGCGATTTCGCGCGTACCCGTCTTGTAGTAGCCTCCGTTGGCGAAGAGCGAAATCGCGGCTTGCATGATTCGATCCCGGGCCGAAGGCAGAGCCATTACGCGTGCCATTGTTTTACCGCCAAATCTGTCGTTCAACTGCGTGGATTCAGCACAGTGGATGAGTGGATTGAAACCAGGTGAGCGGGGAGGCAATGTTCCGAATCGGATCTAATTCCCCATAACCGGCCGGCCGGACCTAATGGACGGTCGCGATCCTGTCCCCGTCGATGTGGTTGCCGGGATCAGCCCTCATTCAAATCAAATCCGGATTCACCGGGAAGGTTCTGGAAGGTTCCGGACCTAAGTCTCATTCCATGCGCGCGGCCTCAAGTCATGCCAGGCCAGCCGGCAGGGCGAGTCGATCAAGCGCCGGTCTCAGCCGGCTCCAGGTCTTCCGCGGCCACGGCCACCGTCACGCTCTGCTGAATGCAGTCCACCCGCAACACGAATCGAGAGCCACCGTCATTCCTTCGAACGAGCATTCCTTCCACGCCCTTCATCGCCCCCCTGGCAATGCGCACTCGCTCGCCGGCTGCCAGCCCTGAAAACGGCCTCAGGCCATTTCGGTACCGCTCGGACCGCAACAACTCGATCTCGGCGTCGGAAACGGCGACGGGGCCTGACAGGTTCCCCGCCAACCTCACCACCCCCGGTGAGCCAAGCACCGCTCCGATCTCGCTGCGGCGGATTCGAGCGAAGACATAGGAAGGAAAAAGAGGGCTGACGATTCTTTTCTTCTGCCGGTTCTTCCAGACATGGACCGACTCATACACCGGCACGAAGGCCTCGACTGCCCTCCGTTCCAGGTGCTTCACGACCGAGCTTTCATGCTGGTGGCGAGTAAAAACCGCAAACCACTCGCGGCGCATCCGGCGTTCAAGAGGCGCCACGCCGCTCGGCAGTTCCGAGAAAGCAGGTACAGCAGGAGTAATGCTCATGGAAGATCCTTAGACGCATATCGGCTTCGAATCCTCGACTGGCAACGGAGCTCCGCACCGGGCGGCTCCAAAAACAAAGCTTCGCTATAGTGACTTAGCAGCGCCACTTTGGAAAGAATGGTGTTATTGCCCTCTCGACCGGCAGGGATTTTTCAGAGAGTTAAGCGGTCCTTAAGAAAAGCTCGCGGGAGACGAAAGGAATGGTAAGCCCTTACTTAACCTGGTGCAAGCGTAATTAAGTGCCAAATATCGCCATTACCAGGAAATCGACAGGAAGATCTACGGGAAGGCGAAGTGACTCGCATCACATGGACATTGTGAAATCAACATCACAAAGAATGCACGGCTGAAAAGTAGTGGAACCTTTGCGCGCGTCGGGGGTATCATGGCTCATACGCATGACAGCAATTGTCTACTTACCTCCTCCGGTAGCGTGACCAACGGGATGGCCTTGCGGTTGTTTGAAGTGAGACTGTCGCGGAATTCATGGGCAGCCAACGATAGTTTCCTCAATGTCTGACGATGAGCAATCCAGAGGAGTGCCGATTCATAGTTTCAGGGCCCTTGCAGCCAAAAGATAATCCGGTGCGCCTGGAAACTTGGAAAGCAATTGCCGATTTCCTGGGCCGAAGTTGCCGGACTGCGCAACGGTGGCATGTCGAGTTCGGGCTACCTATTTACCGGGCAGGGGGTAAAAGGAGCAACGTATTCGCGTTCCCGGATGAGTTGCGTGCATGGATGATTCGGCGACCGGATCTGCCCGCCGGGGGCTCGGACGTCACGAGCATAGGCACACCCACTGTGCATGGCGACCCCGGAACCGATCCGCGAGTCCCCGCCAGTCAAGCCGCTGCCGAGCTTGTCACCAAAGCAGAGATGGCTTGGCGGGCCTTATCCTCGAAGAACGTCGGAACAATGACCAGCCTGTTCCGCGCTGCCACCGAACTCGACCCGTCGAATCCACGCGCCTATGCGGGGCTGGCGCACTCCCTGATATTCCAAGGCCTGTTGGGAGCCCTTCACATCCCGGATGCCTATCACTCGGCGGGAGTCGCTGCCGAGTTCGCCGCAAGCCTTGCCGCGTCCGAGCCCCAGACCAAATCCCCTGCAGCATGGATCAAAGTGGTACATGAGCGAGACTGGGATGGAGCCTATAGCCTGTTCAGGGAATTGGCGAGCTGCGATAGCACCTCAACTTTGCCATGCACCGGCTTTGGCCTTCTTCTTATCGCTGCGGGCCAAGTGGAACGTGCCGGTGAGCTACTGTATCGAGCCGCTCGCAGAAACGCCTTGAGTGCGGCCTATCGAGGCCTGCATTGCTGGACTGACTATCTGGCGAGGGACTTCGTTCAGGCTCAGGAACACGTCACCCAAAGTCGTCTGGCCGCGCAAGAAGGAGACACCATCCGGGTTGTCGAAGCGCTCCTGCTGCTTCAGACGCAAGCTCCGGAAGACGCCCTGCCCAACCTGCATGCAATGTTTCGGCAAAATCAGCATCATCCGCTGTTCCGGGCAGCCATCGCCCACGCACTTGCCACGACCGGTCAAACGGAGAAAGCAAGCCAGATTCTCGAAGAATTACGACGACATCGCTCCCATGCCGAGCGAATTCCGTATTATTCGATTGCCATCGCATTGATCGGCCTGGAGCGGTATGAAGAGGCCGTCATGGCGCTCGAGCGCTCCTACGTCGTGGGATCGCTTTTCAGCCTTGGCTTCCACGCCGATCCCATCTTGGCGCCATTGCACAGCCACCCTGATTTCCAAACCTTTGTGCGAAGCGCCTATCCATTGGATCGAGAGTTCCCATAGCTGACAGCCCGTGGTGG
>Ga0307373_10014058_pt1 | contig 11089 bp, 10 predicted proteins | sample OX2MG_FD_202534 | JGI IMG/M metagenome (GOLD analysis project Ga0307373, IMG submission 202534) | Soil microbial communities from Risofladan, Vaasa, Finland - OX-2 | ecosystem: Environmental > Terrestrial > Soil > Coastal area > Acid sulfate soil | place: Finland: Risofladan, Vaasa | collected... | reverse complement strand
CGGAGGCGATGTCATCCACGTGGCTGAGCCCGGCGACTGTCTCGACTATGGGCAGGACCCTGACAGACCCCTTGCTAACCCCGCGGCGAGCCTCCAGCAAAGTCAAAAGAGAGTCGAGTGAATGCACATCCTCGGCTGACTCCGTCTTCGGCAGCAGAACCCCCGCAAGCCCCGGCGCGACGATCGCGTCGAGGTCGTCGAGGAGCATTCCCGAAGGCACGGCGTTGACCCGTACCCAGACCTCGCTTGTACGGCCACTGCGGGCGATCGCGCCCGCGGCAAGGCGGCGCGCCTGAGCCTTGGCCGAAGGCGCAACTGCGTCCTCAAGGTCGATGATGTAAGCGGAGGCCTCAAGCGTGCCGATCTTGAAGAGCTTCGACTCGTCGGAGCCCGGCACGAATAGCATGGCGGTTAGCGGAGCAGCGATGGGGCCCCTCCAATACGGGTCGAAAGCTCGTCGGCCGCAGCGCGGAGCCGCAGCGCAAACTCGGTCATCCGCTCCGGGGTCCACCGCTCCTCGGGTCCTGCGATCGTGATTGAACCAATTACCGACCGGGCATCAAAGACGGGTGCTGAAGCAGCGGCGACGCCGCTCGTCCGGCCACCGACTGTCGCCAACCAGCCGCGCGCGCGCGTCCCTGAAACCTGTGCGTCAAGTTCACGCCTCGTCCCGATCGCACGCACATTTCGCGCAAGCACCGCCTCTCGGTCAGCGTCATTCAGATGCGCCAGGATGACTTGGCCGGTCGGACCCAGCCAAAGCGGCACGGGTTCGCCCACGGTCAGCACCCTCTGAATGGCATGGCGACTCTCGGCACCTGCGATGCAGACGCGCTGATCACCGACTCGCACGTGCAGGCTCACCGTTTCGCCTGACTCATCACGCAGACGGTCGAGCAGTGGCTGAGCTGCGTGCACAAGGCTCGACTTGCGAACCACGAGTGCGGCCAGCGACACCATGGCCGGTCCAACGGAATAGCGTTTTGCGTAGTCGCGGACCAGTAAACCCCGCTTCTCCAGGTAGGTGAGAAGCCGTGCCGCAGTGCTCTTGTCGAGACCGGCGCGATTGGCTAGGTCCACCAGACCGCAGGGCGATTCGGAGCGGACGGCGTGTTCAAGGAGGACGAAGGTGCGTTCAGCCGTCTGACTCATGTTCTCGAATAGTGATACTGTTTGCCACTGAGCAAGAGTCTGCGCTCCCGACTATCGCGGAGTCAAGGCGGTCTGGAGTGCCGAAGCTCGGCCCATAGTTAGGCGTGGCAAATGACGAACGACCGTGGCTGCCGTACTTGGATGAGGGCGACCTGTTCCGGCTGGAGCGGGCGAGGTTCGGGCGCCGAATCGGCTTTGGGGAACGCGCCGCTCTGCTGCTAATCGACGTCCAGAACTACATGGTCGGTCCCCCGCCGGGGTCGCCACACGACTATCCGTCCGCCTGCGGGGCGGCTGCCGAGGCGGCGCTCGAGGCGCTTGTACCAGTGTTGGCGGCCGCGCGGGCGGCGCGGCTGCCCGTCGTGTACACGCGCAACGAATTCCGGCGCGACGGCGCCGACATCGGGGTGTACCGGCGCAAGCGCGACCTGCTGACCTCGGAGGGTTGGTGCCTTCAGGGCTCGGAGGGAGCTCAAATCCACGCCGCGGTCGCTCCTGTTGCAAGCGATCTTGTCCTTGCCAAGCACAAACCGAGCGCGTTTCACGCAACCCCTCTCATTGGTTTGCTGATTGACCGCGGCGTTGACACCGTCATTGTCACAGGCGGCTCGACGTCCAACTGCGTCCGCGCCACCGCCGTCGATTCCGCCTCCTTCGACTTCCGGACGATCGTTGTCCAGGACTGCGTATTCGATCGCTTCCGGCTCTCCCACGTGGCGTCACTGTTCGACCTCGACCGGCAATATGCCGACGTGATGCCAAGCGCCGACGTGATCAACTGGATCCAGAATCGCCATGGATAAGAACGGCCGCGACCTGGTCGGTTACGGCGCTAACGTACCGGTCGGGCCCTGGCCGGCGGGTGCTCGACTCGCCGTCAGCCTGGTTGTCAACTACGAGGAAGGGAGCGAACGGACGTTGGCAGCGGACGGAGAGAACGAGGGTCTCGGCGAAGTCACGCGAGATGTCGGATCTGGCCACCGCGATTTGGCGACGGAGTCTGTCTATGAATATGGGAGTCGGGCCGGTGTCCACCGCCTGCTCCGGCTGTTCGATCGTTTCCGCGTACCGGTGACCTTCTTTGCCGCCGCTGCTGCCTTGGAGCAGAACACGGAGGTATGTGCCGGAATCCGGGCCGGGAACCATGAAGTCTGCGCGCACGGTTGGCGCTGGAGTGAGGATTGGAAGCTCCCAGTGCAGGAACAGGAAGTTCGGATACGAAAGGCAGTCGAGTCGATCGGACGTACCTGCGGCGAGCGACCCGTTGGCTGGTACAGCCGGTGGATGGCTAGCGAGTACACTCGTGAGCTCCTAGTCAAGGAGGGCGGCTTCCTCTACGACTCCGACGCTTACAACGACGATCTCCCTTACTACACACGAGTGCTCGGTCGCGACCACCTGGTAGTGCCCTACACACTTACTTACAACGATGTTCGCTATGTCAATCCCGGCCTGGTTGGCCCGAGCGGGTTTGTCGACCTGCTGCTCCGGGCCCTGAACCTTCTCAGGGCTGAGGGCGCCGAACGGCCACGGATACTGAACATCGGGCTCCATCCGCGCTGGTCCGGACAAGCTGGGCGGGCCGACGCAGTTCGTGAGTTCATCGAAAGGGCGCTTGAGTATGGCGACGTCTGGTTCGCGCGTCGACGCGAGATTGCAGAGCGTTGGCGTGCGGCCTATCCGCCGTCGTCCCCTAGATAGATAAGGGCCTTGAAGCGATCGTGTATTCGCTTGGCGTCAACCGGCAGCGCAGCGACCCCGCTTCATCGGCAGACTCAGATGCGGACCGAGTTTCCTCTCGCGGTCAGGTGTCTGCACCATTGACGCATTAGTGATAAGTGCCAGCGCCCTCCGACCACGCCGCCCGAGGATAGGTGCTGTCCGAACCACCAGGGGACTCGGGCGAAGGGGTTAACGGCACAGCTTAGGTCGACGGTCGGAAGTTCGGAAGAAATGCGCCGGATTCCGTTTGTTCGAATATAAGGTCCACCGGCATCCCTGCTGCCATATCCGCCGGATCACATTCGACAATGTTTCCGATAACGCGAATCCCGCTGCCAAGCTCGACCAGTGCGGCGATATATGGCACCTGGTTATGAGTGGCTTGATGAACTGAGTGCGTCACAACTATCCAGCTGTACACACTGCCACGCGGCTCCGCCTCGAGCCACTTGGTAGCTTGACTCTGGCAATTGGGGCAGCAGGGGCCAGGCGGCCATCGCGGGGTGTCACAGACTTCGCAGTGGGGCACCAAGAATCGACGCTCCTTGCACCCATCCCAAAAAGGCTGGGTGTCGAGATCGGGGATTGGCTCTGGAAGCCCGTGGAGCACTTCAGTCCCTCGCCAGGATTACTGCAGCCGATAGTTGAGCCACAGAACTGCAGCTAAGGATCACCTCGGCATTCTTGACCTGTGACGTCGAGGTTCCACGCAACTGCCGTACCGCTTCAACCACGTGCGGCAAGCCGTGGATATATGCTTCGGACAGATTTCCCCCGTGGGTATTGACAGGAAGCTCGCCATCGAACTCGATGCGACCGCCCTCAACAAATGGTCCGCCCTCACCGCGCCCGCAAAACCCATAAGCCTCTAGAGACATGATCACGAATGGCGTGAAGTGGTCATAGATCATTACGGCATCGATGTCCTCTGGCCTAACCCCAGCAGACCGATAAACGTTTGCTGCCGTGCTAACCGACTCGGCGGTCGCCAAGTCCTCTCGGAAGATGATGCCATCAGCCTTCGTACCACTGCCCTGCGCGGCGCCCAGAATCCACGCCGGCCGATGATGACAATCCCGTGCCCGATCCGCCCTCGTGACTACCAGTGCACAGGCCCCGTCACTCTCGATGCAGCAGTCAAAGAGCCTCAGAGGATCGACGATCATGCGCGACTCTTGATGATCGTCGATGGTCATAGGCGCTTGCATCATCGCGTGCGGATTTCGCATAGCGTGACGACGCATCGCGACGGCGACCGCACCAAACTGTCTGCTCGTGGTTCCATATTCGATCATGTGGCGCCGGGCAAAAAAGGCGAATCGCTGCGCTGGCGTCAAGACGCCCCAAGGCGCCTGAAAGGCCCGGGCAGCGCCCGCGCCGTCGCTCACCCAGGTCGTCGCCTGCCCATACCGCCGCCCTGATCGCTCGTTGAGTGCGCGATAACACACTATTGTGTTCGCAACGCCCGCGGCGATCGCAGCGGCCGCGTGGACGACTACAGCGTTCCCGCCTGTTCCTCCATACGACGTCTCGCTCATCCAACTGAGGTTTTTGAAGCCAAAGTGGCTCGTCAACCGCGCCTCATCGATGGCGTCCATGTCATATCGGACGACGCCATCAACCTCGTCTGGTCGGATACCAGCATCGTTCAAGGCGCTGCCAATGGCCTCACATGCCAATGCGAGTTCGGTGCGGCCAGAGTTCTTCGAGTAGGCCGTCTGCCCGATACCGACAATAGCGGCACGCTTGCGAAGTGTGTAGTCAATCATCCGGAGTAACCTCCACTGTTCCGGCAGCTAGCACGCGGTCAATCATCGTGAAGCCCGACCTAGGATTGGACCGCATCGATAGCTGATGACTTCGCAGTGAGACGCATTTCGTCTGCACGGATCCGACTCAGGCCGAGGAGATCGTCCATTTCATCGCGTGTCACCATTCGATCAAGCAGCGCATGCTGCGTTCGTTCAGTCACGACTACGCGGAGCATCTCGCGAATCGCACCTAGCGCAATCCGGAGACTGGTGACCGCGAAAATCCCGAGGCTAAAGCCCCAACTCTCGAGGTCACTGATCGTGAATGGCTCCCCTAGTCCCCACTCGGGAACGTCGATCACGAGAGGACCCGATACGGCGTCGCGATAACGCCTGAACTCATCTGGAGTTCGGAGTGCCTCCGGGAAGATCGCATCGGCTCCCGCCTCGACATACGCGCGGCCTCTGTTGACCAAAGCGTCAAATCCTTCGCACTGCCGAGCGTCGCTCCTCACCACCAGAAGAAATGAGGGGTCGGACTGAGCCTCCTTCGCGGCATAGATCTTGGCTACCATTTCGCTGACAGGAATTACGCTCGCCCCCGTTGTTTGCCCGCAACGTTTCGGAAACACCTGGTCTTCCATGTGGACTCCAGCTGCGCCAGCCTGCTCAAATTCGCGAATCGTTCGCCTCACATTGGTTACGTTTCCGAATCCGGTGTCTACATCACACAGAACCGGCAGTTTGGTTGCACGAATAATATGGCGCGCGTGGTCCAGCAGCTCGGTGAAGCCAAGTAGTCCAACGTCTGGGAAACCCCCTACTGTCGTGGAAGAGGCGGACCCACTGACATAAACAACTGGAAAGCCAGCGATCTCTACCAAGCGCGCGATGGCCGGATCGTGGGCTCCCATAGCCATGGCGCAGCCCGGTTGGGCTAGGACTTCTCTTAACCGCGCTCCAGGCGTCATGCTGACAACTCCACACCAGCCGGTCTACGTGCGACATATCGCCCGTAACCCTCGTCACCGACAAACTCCCCGTTACGCGCGACTACGTTTCCTCTGCATACGGTTAGCACGGGCCACCCGCGAAGAACACGCCCTTCATATATCGAGAAGTCGGATGCAGAACTAAGCATCGGGGCCTCGACACACTTCTCCACCTCCACATCGATTACGACGAAGTCTGCGTCCATCCCTGGAAGTAACATCCCTTTTCTAGACAGTCCAAAAATACGCGCAGCGTTAGTGCTCGTAAGTTGCACGAGACGCCACAGAGGCACTCCTCTTTTCCAGTAGCCCTCCGACAACATGACCGGAAGAATGGTCGCAATGCCGGGAAATGCCAGGCGCGCATCCCAGACCGAACCGAGCTTCGCGTCTTTCCGGACAAGAACGTGGTCGGACCCGATGGTGTCTAGATCGCCAGCGGTCACCGCCTCCCAAAGCGCTTCCTTGTCTGTCTCTTCACGGACGGGAGGAATGATCTTCGCCAGGACTCCGGCAGGGCTATCCGCGGTTTCCGTTAGATAATGCGCCTCAGTCTCTATATAAACCCGGCCGCCCGCACGCTTAAATGGAACCAAGTACTCAAGCGACTGTCGGGCACTCACGTGAACGACGTAGAGCTGACATTCAGCAGATGCCGCCAAATACGCGACCCGCCGCACCGCTTCAGCCTCTACGATGGAAGGGCGACTGTCAGCCCACGCTCGCAGATCATCTCTGCCGGCACTCCGCGCGGCGCGTAGCGCGCGCGCGGCCAGTTCCTGATTCTCACAGTGGACCAAGGCCACCCCCGACACGGCCGCAACCGCCCGAAAGGCATCTAGAAGCTGCCCGTCATCGATACCCTGGATGCCGATTTGGTACCCCTCTTCCCCCTTGTACGCCGTAAAGAACTTGAAGGAGTTCGAAGAGAAGCGACGCGCCAATTCTGGGATTGCCTCAATCTGCTCGTTCGTCATGACCGCTATGTGGTAGGAGAAGTCAACACAAGCACGCGACTCTGCAACCTCAATCTCTGCAGGAGAAGATGACGTGTCGTAACCGGCGAGGTCCCGGTGCATCTTGATAATCGTTGTCACGCCACCGACTGCCGCCGATTTCGTCTCTGATCCGTATGGGGCGCCATCGTCCGACGTTGGGAGCTGAACGTGCGGATCGATAAGCCCCGGCAGCACGAAATTGCCGTGGCCATCAATGACCTCCTCCCCGCGCGCGCGAGGTGGCCCGGCACCTTCGAACACCTCAACAATGATGCCGTCCACAGCCCTTAGGCCACCGTGAACGATGGCACCATTCGCGTAGACGAGTTGCGCGTTGTTGAGTAACAGCGACTTCACGAACCAACCTCTGCGGCCGCGCCATACTCGCGATCGAGATGTGCGATTTCGTCAGCACCGAGCAGCGATTGGAGATCATCGAACAGGCACATTCGATCGAGCCAGCTCGCCGTGCCGCCGGTCTGCCTTAGTGTGCTCAGGAGCTGTTCGGCACAAAACGCGAAAGCCCGAGTAAGGCTGTTTGGGAAGATTACTAAGCTGTAGCCAATCTCCTGCAATTCTGACGCGGTAAGCAGTGGGATGCGTCCGCCCTCCACCATATCTATTGCATGTCTTCCTGGAACGCTCTGGAGGATCGTGCCCATGTCTGACACCGATTCAGGGCCCTCGACGTAAAGAAGATCGGCACCTGCATCGTGATACGCCCTAGCGCGGGTGATAGCGTCATCGATACCGGTCACGGCGATTGCGTCAGTCCGAGCAATGACCAGGAAGTCTCGGATCTTATTGACCATCTCGCCTGTGCTGATTAGCTCTCGACCAGGCAAATGGCCGCACTTCTTTGGATAAACCTGATCTTCGATCTGGATTGCTGTAGCGCCTGCCCGCTGGTACTCCCGAACACACCGCATGAGATTGAGGTGGTTCCCATACCCGGTGTCCCCATCAGCGATTACTGGTAAGTTCACCGCCTGGGCGACGTATTCAACGGCTGATACCATTTCGCTGAACGACACTAGGGCGAGGTCAGGCTGGGCCAATCGGGTATAAGACACACCGCTGCCTGTTACATACACGGCGGGAAAGCCAGCCCTTTCCACGAGACGAGCGGTAAGGCCATCATATGCGCCAGGTGCGACAACGATCTCATGCCCATCCAGCATTTCGCGGAGACTCTGCCGCTTTTCCTTACTCATTCGCTCCGTCCCTGCTCCTCACCATCGTCACGGTAGTCCCCTCTTGAACTTTCTCGCCTCGTTGATTACGCACTTCGACCCTGCGCTTCACGACGCCACGCCCGCCTTTACTAGACGGCCGCTTTTCCACGACGTGAAACGTGACACCAATTGTGTCGCCGATCTTCACGGGCGCAAGGAATCGCCAATCCTCGATTGCCAAGAACCCCAGGGCTGTGCCATCACTGAAGCCGGTTCGGTTCATTAGGCCCATCGCCATCGATAGCACAAGCGGTCCGTGTGCGATTCTGCCGCCATACGGCGTCTTGCGGCAATACTCTTCATCGGTGTGCAGTTGGTTGAAGTCGCCGGAGATCCCGCAGAAACCCACTATGTCGGCCTCCGTCACCGTGCGATGTGCAGTCTCGAACGAACTATCAACCTCTATGTCTTCGAAGTAGAGACCCACTAGCGAGAACCTCCTAGCCTGGCAGATGGTGGCGAACTCTCGTTATCCGTGGTCGCGACATCTCGGTCGCGGGCCGAGCTTACATTTCGGCCGATCAAAGCCCAGTCGACAACACGACATCCCGAGCCTTCCGGCAACACGATCACGGGGTTAAGGTCGAGAGATTCGATGGTTCCGGCGTTGTCGACCGCAATCTCGGATACTCGCACGAGCAATTCCACTAAAGCCCTCACATCCGCTGGCGGTCGGGCACGATGACCCAGCAAGACCTTGTGAACCTTCAGTCGACGAATAAGTCGCTCTGCTTCAGCTGGCGACAAAGGCGGTATGGCGACTTGATGATCGTCATACACTTCTGTGAAGATTCCCCCAGCGCCGATAAGCACGATGGGGCCAAATTGATCGTCGCGGTTAATGCCGAGGATCATCTCGACGCCCGGTTCGACCATTTGCTGGATCAGAATCGGAGCGCCTGGAAAGCGGAGCAACAGCCGCTCGACTTGCGCTCGCAGCTCGGAGGAATCGCTGATCGCTAGTGCCACGGCACCTAGCTCCGTCTTATGGACGACGTCAGCGACGAGAGCCTTTACGGCCACCGGGTACCCAATCCTATCGGCGACGGCGCTGGCTTCCTCAGCGGTCGATACGATGGAATAGTCGGCGAGGGGAAGGCCGTAGTCGGTTAGGGCCTTGGCGACAGCGCCTTCATCGACGACTCCGTCGCCGAATTTGGATGGACTGGTTATAACCCCACGTAGCTCGCGCATTTCGCTAAGGGGCAAAGACTCGGCGAACTTGCACAGATGAGCCAGGGCATTCGCGCAGCTCAGAGGGCGGTCGAAGATATGAACGCCGCTACGAATGAACGGATGGAGCCCGGCCGCTGCACGGGAACCCCCGACCGCGAGGACAGCTGTGGTTTTCGGCGCCGCGAGCGCCGCCTGTGTGACTGCACGCCCGACCCCTTCACTCACGACAACCTGAGCCACGACGACGATATCGATCCCAGGGTCCGCATTCAGTAGTGAAATACACCGCTGGAACGCGGCCGGCTCGTCCTCTGTGCCAGCAAAAGCACCTGTAATGTCAATCGGGTTGGAGATAACTGCGTAGCTCGGTAAAAGCTCCCGCAGGCCGTCCTGAGTAGCAACAGACAAGTCAGCAAGTTCGAGACCGCGCATACGTAGGTGGTCCGCAAACAGGCCCCCCAGTCCTCCAGAAGAACTGATCATCGCAACCCGGCGGCCCTTGGGAAGACGAGTGGACAACAGGGTTGCCCCGACCTCCCACAGCTCGTCGAGATCGTCAACCCTGATTACGCCATAGCGCTCAAACACTGCATCGTTCACGGCATCGCTTCCGGCCATCGCCGCCGTGTGCGACGCAGCTGCCCGGCGCCCCTCTGCCGTTCTGCCGACCTTTAAAACCACTACTGGCTTGCCGGCCTCCCTAGCTTCTACCATCGCGCGGACAAAGCCGACAGGGTCGCTGATCCCCTCGATCATCGCAGCTATTACCTTCGTTCCGCGATCTCGCACGTAGTACTTGATGATGTCCGCCGAGGTCAAATCTGCCTCGTTGCCGGTAGCAACGACAAAGCGGAATCCAACCCCGTGGTCATGGGCACGACTGAAAATTGCCGGGAACGCCAGAGCGCCACTCTGCGAGACCAGCGATAGCTCACCGGGCAACAGTGAGTCGAGCGGCAAGATTCCCGTGGCAGTAGCGGCTATTCGCGACTGCACATTGAGGAATCCGAGTCCATTCGGACCAAGCAGTCGAACTCCACAGCGGCGAGCCGTTGCTACGAGCTCAGACTGTAAAGCCACTCCCTTCCCGCCGAGTTCTGCAAAGCCGGACGTGAAGACGACGGCCAGTGGAATCTCCTTTGCACCGCAGTCTTCGATAGCAGTCAGCACCTGGCTCGCTGGGAGGGCGAAGATAGCCATATCGACGTCGTGCGGAATATCTGACAGGCTATGAAAGCACTTGAGTCCTCGAATCTCCGTGTACTTCGGGTTCACCGGGTAGATGTGGCCCCGATAGCCGCCGCTCACAAGGTTGTGCAGGACTCGTCCACCGAAGCGTGCGCTTGACTCACTGGCTCCCAAAATCGCTATGGACCTTGGTTCGAACATCGACTCCAGTGATGTCATCTCTCGGGCCGTCGCGGGTCAAAGGCCAATAGCCGCCTACTATTCTGGACAAGGATCTTTTCAACGACGGCGTCGGGTACGCCGCGTTCGCGAAGCAAAGGCCAGAATCGCGTCAAGATTCCCGAATATCCGGGCCCGCCTCTCGCCCGCAATCGACTCAGCCGCCCAATATCTTGCGAAAGCAGCAACTGGTCTTCATATCCCGACTCCAGCAGCGCAACGACATTGTCGGCCCGCACCTCATCGCTTCCAAACTTCAAAAGACCGATGCGGTCGAATCCTACGAATGCCCCACGCTCAGCGATTGCCCGATGAAGCGCCGGATCCGGCATACAGTCAACATGCCCGATCACTATGCGATTCGGAGCGACGCCGGCGGCCAGGTACAGTTCTAGCTGTTCAATCGCATGACGCCCTTCAGCTGTGTGCGTGAGCACCGCTACACCAGTCCTCGAGTGTGCCTGGGCGACTGCGCGAATGACTTTCCGCTCCGCATCAGTGATTCGGTCAGCACTGGTGCCGATTTCTCCAAGCACACCCGCTCGTGCCGATGATCCATCTATGCCGTGCTCGATGTCGTCCACCATCTGATCCGCGAGCGCGTCCTCAGATGAGGCTCTGGCTGAGTCGGGGTATGTCATGTCTAGGTAGAGACC
>Ga0307373_10014057_pt1 | contig 11089 bp, 6 predicted proteins | sample OX2MG_FD_202534 | JGI IMG/M metagenome (GOLD analysis project Ga0307373, IMG submission 202534) | Soil microbial communities from Risofladan, Vaasa, Finland - OX-2 | ecosystem: Environmental > Terrestrial > Soil > Coastal area > Acid sulfate soil | place: Finland: Risofladan, Vaasa | collected... | reverse complement strand
GTGCCGTTGGGCGGCCGCGCCATGACCACACAGCCGCCCCAAGTCGTGAATTGGCAAGGAACTTGCATCAAGTGTCCAGACCGTCGTAATTGCGACTTTTTCATGAGAACGCTGCCTGACTGCGCATATCTTCAGCTTCTCCTGCTCAATCGTGAGGCACCTGCCTCATGATTAAAAGAGTGGAGCTCGCCACGAAGACGTTCGAAGCCCCTACGGCCGGCGAGGCTTTTCGCTGTTTAACTTGAACCATCGAAGCGACTTATAGGTGTATGACCGCAACGCGGTCAGGGTACACAGCGCTCGTCACATCGATCCTGGGCCGGTTCCGCGGCACGCTATTTGCCTTTATGCCCCTTACGCTGAGCCGCAAAGATGGAACGGTCTCTGTAGGGAACGCCCTCCGTGGCGCTGGCGTGTCCTGCCAGATGACGTCGCACCAGCGCCTCGGAACGCCACGGAGGGCGTTCCCTACAGAACCGGATTCGACGATCGTAGCCTTTAAGCGGGCCGTTGTTAAAATACCTGGCATTAATTGAGCAACTCCCAGGCGAAGTCGATGATCCGACCCACCACCAAGACCGTCGTCGTGATCGGCAACGGCATGGTGGGCCACCGGTTCTGCGAAAAACTGGTCGAATTCGACAAGGCCCGCGAATACAAGATCGTCACCTTCTGTGAGGAACCGCGCGCCGCGTACGACCGCGTGGGCCTGACGTCGTTTTTCGCCCACCGCGACGCCGAGAAGCTGATGCTCGCGCGGCTCGACTGGTACCGCGAACACGACATCGACTTGAACATCGGCGATCGGGCCCACAAGATCGACCGCAAGCGGCGCAAGGTCTACAGCGATCGGGGACGTGAGATCCTCTACGACTTCGTCGTGCTGGCGACGGGGTCGTTCCCGTTCGTGCCCCAGGTGCCCGGCATCAAGCACCTGGGTGTGTTCGTTTATCGCACCATCGACGACCTGGAGCGGATCATCGCCTACGGCGAGAAGTGCCGCCGCGCGGCGGTGATCGGCGGTGGATTGCTTGGCCTGGAAGCGGCCAAAGCATGTTACGACCTGGGGTTGGAAACCAACGTGGTCGAGTTCGCGCCGCGGCTGATGCCCCGCCAAATCGACGACGTCGGCTCGAAGTTGCTGGTCGAAAAGATCGAACGGCTCGGGGTGCATGTCCATCTGAACAAGAGCACTAAGGAAGTCACCGGAAACGGCGCCGTCGATGGGCTAGTGTTCAACGATGGCGGGCGGCTCGACGTGGAAATGATCGTCGTATCGGCGGGCATCCGGCCGCGCGACGACGTGGCGCGCGAGTGCGGCCTGACGGTGGGCGAGCGGGGGGGCGTGGCGGTCGACGACGCGCTCACCACCAGCGACCCGCGGGTGTTCGCCATCGGCGAAGTGGCGCTGCACCGCGGCACCATTTTCGGACTGGTGGCCCCCGGCTACGAAATGGCCGAGATCGCGGCGGCTAATTTCTGCGGCGAGCATCGCGAGTTCACCGGCGCCGACATGTCGACGAAGCTCAAGCTGATGGGCGTTGACGTCGCGAGTTTCGGCAATTACGAGGCCCCCGCCGACCAGGCCCGGGCGCTGACCTACGACGACCCATTCGGCGGCGTATACAAGAAGCTGCTCTTCAGCCACGATGGCACCCGGTTGCTGGGCGGCGTCCTGGTGGGCGACGCCGCCGATTATGGCCGTCTACTGGCCCTTGCCAAAAGCGGCCAACCGCTCTTGGTGCCGCCGGGCGAGTTGATCGTACCTCTGGGACGAAGCGGCAAGCAAGACGGCGCATCCGCGGGCACCGCCGGACTCGACGACGCCTGCCAGGTCTGCTCGTGCAACAACGTCAGCAAGGGGCAAATATGCCAGGCGATCCGCGAACAAGGGCTGACCGATCTGGGGGCCGTGAAGGCCTGTACCAGGGCCGGCACCGGTTGCGGCGGATGCGTGCCCCTCGTGAGCGACTTGCTGAGTGCCGAGTTGAAGGCCGCCGGCAAGACGGTGAACAAGGATCTCTGCGAGCATTTCCCGTTTACGCGCCAGGAGATGTTTCAGATCGTCAAGATCCGCGGCCTGAGGACGTTCGCCGAGCTGATCGCCGGTCATGGCAAGGGTCATGGCTGCGAGATTTGCAAGCCCGCCGTCGCCTCGATCCTGGCCAGCTTGTGGAATGAGGACGTCTTACAGCCGGCCCACCAAACGCTGCAAGACACCAACGACCGTTTCCTGGCCAATGTGCAGCGCGACGGCACCTACAGCGTCGTCCCGCGCGTGCCGGGGGGTGAAATCACACCCGAGAAGTTGATCGCCTTGGGACGGGTGGCGCGCACGTACGGCTTGTATTCCAAAATCACCGGCGGGCAGCGGGTCGATCTCTTCGGCGCCAAGCTCCAGCAGTTGCCCGACATCTGGGAGGAATTGGTCAACGCCGGGTTTGAAAGCGGCCATGCCTACGGCAAGGCCCTGCGCACCGTCAAGAGTTGCGTGGGCACCACCTGGTGCCGGTACGGCGTGCAGGACTCGGTGGGCTTCGCCATCCGCGTCGAGGAACGTTACCGCGGCATTCGCGCGCCGCACAAGCTCAAAGGGGCCGTATCGGGTTGTGTGCGCGAGTGCGCCGAGGCCCAGGGCAAGGATTTCGGCCTGATCGCCACCGAAAACGGCTACAACCTCTACGTCTGCGGCAACGGCGGCGCCAAGCCGCGCCACGCCGACCTGCTCGCGGCCGACCTCGACGAGAACACGGCCATCAAGTACATCGACCGATTCCTGATGTATTACATCCAGACGGCTGACCGGCTCACGCGCACCGCCGTCTGGCTGGACAAGATGGAAGGCGGAATCGACTACTTGCGCGAAGTGATCATCCACGATAAGCTGGGCATCTGCGAGGAATTGGAACGGCGTATACAATTCCTGGTCGATACGTACCGCTGCGAATGGGCCGAAGTGGTCAACGACCCGCGGCGTCGCGCGTGGTTCAAGCAGTTCGTCAACACCGATGAGACGGAACCGGGTATCGAGCTCGTCGCGGAACGGGGACAGTTGCATCCCGCCGATTGGCCCAAGGAATTCGTTCCGCTGACGCAGATAAAGCTTTCCAACTGCCGGTCACTGGGCGACGCGTCACTGGGCGACGCGTCACTGGGCGACGGGCCGCCGGCGACCAGGTGGGTGAAGGTCGGCCACGTACATGACTTCCCCGTGGAGGGAGGCGCGGCCGTGAAGTACGGCAAGTGCCAGCTCGCCGTGTTCCATTTCAGCAGCCGCGACGAGTGGTACGCGACGCAGAACATGTGTCCGCACAAGCGGGCCTTCGTGCTCTCGCGCGGCATCATCGGCGACCAGGGCGGCGTGCCCAAGGTGGCCTGCCCCTTGCACAAGAAGACCTTCTCGCTGGAAACCGGAACCTGTCTCAGCGACGCCGATTATTCGATCCGCGTCTTCGCCGTCAAAGTCGATGCCGACGAGGTCTATCTCGAACTGCCCCAGCAAGACGAACTCGACCGCGAGTTGGCCACCGAATTGCATTGCATCCGCGGCTGCGACGACGCCGCGGCGGTGGCCGGCGCACCGGTTTCGGGCGGCGCCGGCCCGCTCTTGGCCTGCGCAACGTTTCCACCGTGAGCATTGGTTGTGGGTCGGTTGCCCGTAATGTCGCCTTTCGCTCCGCGAAAGAACGTCCGTTCGCTCCCGCGAATGGCGACGGACAGAGTTACGGCTACGGTCGTCCACCCAAGCCCGGGGATTCTTCGCCGCCGTACTGCCGCCTCTTGCGGTAAAGCGTCGAAGTGTCGATCCCCAGAATCCGCGCGGCTTCTTCGAGCGAAGTCGCCCGCGCCACGACCCGCAGCACGTGTTCGCGCTCGATTTCGTCCAAGGTCGCATCCGCTCCCAAGCGTGGTCCGACGACGGTCTCGGCCAGCATCCGCTCGGGAAACGCGGCCGGTTCGACCACCTGGGCCGGCCAGAGGATCACCGTCCGTTCCATCGTGTTGCGCAGTTCGCGGACGTTGCCAGGCCAGGGGTACTCGACCAGCAGTTTCTCGGCGCGGGGCGAAAGGTCCTGCGTCGAGCGGCAGGCGGCGCGGGCGAAAAAGGCCAAAAACCGCCGGGCCATCGGTACGATGTCCTCCGGACGTTCGCGCAGCGGTGGCACCTCGACCTCGACGACGTTGAGCCGGTAGAGCAGGTCTCGGCGGAACCGACCGACGGCGACGTCGGCCTCCAGGTCGCGGTTCGTGGCGGCCACGATCCGCACGTCGGCCCGCCGCGTCCGCGATTCGCCGACGCGCTCGAATTGCTTCTCCTGCGCGAAGCGTAGCAGCTTCGCCTGTAGGCCCGGCGCCATTTCGGCGATCTCGTCCAGGAAGAGAGTGCCCCCCTCGGCCGACTCGACGCGCCCGGGCTGATCGCGGACGGCGCCGGTGAACGACCCTTTGGCGTGCCCGAACAGCTCGCTGGTGAGCAGCTCCTCGGAGAGTGTCGGACAATTGACGACGACCAGCGGACGCTCGCGCCGCGGGCCCTGGGTATGCAATAGCCGCGCCAGCACCCCCTTGCCCGTCCCGTTTTCGCCCCGCAGCAGCACGGCCGCCTCGGACCCCGCCGCCCGAGCGACGATGTCAAGGGTCGCGCGCATCCTGGCGGAGTGGGTATCGAGGTCGACCTCTGGCACGGCGTTTTGCAATTCCTTGCCTAGCTCCGCCAGGCGCCACTCGGCCGCCCGGCGCTCGGCCACCTTCGCCACGACGTGCCGGATCTGCTCGGGCGTGAACGGCTTTTGCAAGTAATCCTTCGCGCCGCGCTGGATCGCCTCGACGGCGCTGGCCGCCGTGGCGTAGGCGGTGATCAGCACTACAGACAGGTTCGGGCTTTCGGCCAGCAACCGTGGCAAGAGATCGATCCCGCTTTCGTTGCCCAGCCGCATGTCGAGAAACGCCAGATCGAACGACAGTTGCGAAATGGCCGCCAGCGCCGCTTCGCCCGTCGCCACGGCCGTGACCTGGCAGCCGCTCGCCTCCAGGCACACCGTCAATGCGGCGCGGATGTTCTTTTCGTCATCGATGACCAGGACGCGCATCGTGGCATCATACGTCCAACTCACCGCACGGGCAAACCGCCGTGGGGCGCACGCCACGCTTCAAAGCAATCACAGCAATGTCCCAGTTGGCCCCGCCACTCCGGGCGATTAGAATCGACACCTTGACTTTGCCTCGTTTTCCCGCCTGGAGATCGCACCATGAACCTCGAATCCGCCGTTGCCGCTCAGACCACGCTCTCGATCGACTACCCATCCGACCAGCACCAACCCAAGCTTGTCCGCCGCTCGTTCCTGGCCGTGGCGGGCGCGGCCGCCGCTTCGGCGGCGCAAGCGGCCTGGGGGCGCGAATACGGTCCCGGCGCCGCGCCTGTGCGGTACCCTGAGCCGGACGTCGTCGCATTGGACAAGCGGTTCGCGAAGTACAAGATCGGCAATACGCCCATCCAACGATTGCACACGGGCATGCTCTGGGCCGAAGGTCCGGCCTGGAACGGCGTCGGGCGCTACCTGGTGTGGAGCGATATCCCCAACGACGTGCAACTCCGCTGGCTCGAAGAGGACGGGCACGTCAGCACGTTCCGGCAGCCCGCCGGCAACAGCAACGGCAACACGTTCGACTGGCAGGGTCGGCAGATCGCGTGCGAACACGCCAATCGCCGCGTGGTGCGGTACGAACACTCGGGTGCGGTGACGGTGCTGGCCGACAAGTTCCAGGGCAAGCCGCTCAACGCCCCCAACGACGCCGTCGTCCATCCCGATGACGGCTCGATCTGGTTCACCGATCCCGGCTATGGCATCCTGCTGAACTACGAGGGGCACAAGGCCGAGCTGCAGCTCAAGGAGGCCGTTTACCGCATCGACGCCAAGACGTTGAAGCTCGACAAGCTGACCGACGACATCGTGAAGCCCAACGGACTCTGCTTTTCGCCCGATTACAAGAGCCTGTACGTTGCCGATACGGGAGCTTCACACAATCCCGACGCGCCGCGCCATATCAAGGTCTGGGACATCGTCGACCGCGTCAAGCTGGCCAATGGGCGTGAGTTCGCGTCGATGACGCTCGACGGTTTCGAAAAGGCCGGCTTCGCCGACGGCATCCGCGCCGACGTGGACGGCAATGTCTGGGCCAGCGCCGGTTGGGTGGGCGACGGGTACGACGGCGTCCACATTTTCGCCCCTGACGGCGACCGCATCGGTCAGATCCTGCTCCCCGAAATCTGCTCGAACGTCTGCTTCGGCGGCCGGAAACGCAACCGGTTGTTCATGACCGGCAGCCAGTCGCTGTACGCCCTCTACGTCGAGACCCAGGGAGCTCATGTTTCGTGAGCCCTGATCCAGGCCCGAAGCACGAGGGCAGTCATTGTTCGGGACGAAGTGAGCGCAATCAGCAAACCTTGCCCGACCCGCAAGGTTTTCCACGCCATTGCCGTAACTCCTGTCTCGAACCGCTTTTAGCTCGGTTTCGGGTGAATTCCCATTGACACCTTTCCCGATTGTAAGTCTGGCCGACCGAAAGTCGGTGGAAGGCGTGTTGCGCCTTCGAGGCAAACGGACGTTGCTTGGTTTTTCGCGCGTTGTCTGGCGGGCACGCGGCATAACCCAATTCCACGGACTGGAGTACCGCGTCATGAGAGTTTCGAAATGGGCCATGGCTGCCGCCATTGCCGGGCTGCTCAGGGCAGGGCAGGTCTTGGCACAGCAGCCCACGGATTACGGAAGGAACCCCGCACCGGGCCGTGCCGCGACGGCACGGTCAATGGGTTACGAGTCCTATTACGGCGAAGATCCGGCAGGCGAGGCGCGCGCGGCCGACGGGCCGGCGTCACCCAGCGACGAGCCGGAAGGTCCGATCGAAGGAATCAAGAGCGTGGCGGCGACCTTCGACTGCGATTCGAGCGAGGAGAAGGAAGAGGAACAAAAGTGCTGCCTCAACTGTCCGACGACGCTCCGCACGTTGGGCGACAACGTGACCTTGGGTCCCGCCAAGAAGATCACGGACCATTTTAACTTCTACAAGAGGCATCCCAAATGGTTCGCCTCGGGCTGGCTGGCCCAAAGCTACACCTGGAACCCGTACAACAAGTCGGGATTCAACGGCCCGGTGACCTGGACCGACCAGGCCAATCAATACCAGTTGAACGAACTCTACTTGTACGGCGGCAAGAACACCGACACCGGCGGAGACGGCTGGGACCTGGGTGGCCGTATTGACGCGTTCTACGGCTCGAGCTATCGGTGGGACACCGAAGCAGGCCTCGAGTCGACGTTCAATAAGGGACATACCTACGGCCTGGCGATTACGCAGTTCTACGGGGAAGTCGCCTACAACGACTTGAAAGTCAAGGTCGGCCACTTCATTTCGCCCGTCGGTTACTACACCGTCGGTACGTACCTGAACTTCTTCAACACCATCCCGTACACCTATCAGTACGGCGAACCTTTCACCCATACCGGCGTCTTGGCCAATTACCAGATTACCGAGAAGGTCAACTGGGGCGCGGGCGTCATCCATGGGTGGGACAACTTCGACAACACATTCAACAAACATGCCGGCTACCTGGGAACTTTGACGATCACCGGCGACAAAAAGGACTCGCTGGCTTGGGTGCAGGTCTACAGCATCGAGCCAACGATGAACGCCGCGAAAACCTTCAGCGACCGCTATTTCCAGACCTTGGTCTATACGCGTCCCTTCAAAGAAAAGTGGACTTATGTAGCCCAAAGCGACTTCGGCGTTCAAGGACAAGCCACGTCGACCGGCCACGTGGCGCGCTGGTACGGCTTCAACCAGTACCTGTACTGGAAAAAGAACGACGTCTGGAGCTGGGGCTTCAACTTCGAATGGTTCCGCGACGAGGAAGGCTTCAGGGTCGGTGCGGCCGTGCCGTCGCCGGGGTCGCCCTCAGCACTGGGTTATCCACTAAGCGGCTTCGCGGGCAGCTTCTACCAATGCACCATGGGCCCTCGCTGGACCCCGCTACCGAACCTCACCGTCCGGCCCAACTTCCGTTGCGACTGGTACGATGGAAGCGTGAACGCCGCGGGCTTGCGCCCCTTTGACAACGGCAAGTTGAACTTCCAGCAGATCCTGGGCACCGACGTGATCATGACGTTCTAGCCCACAGACCGTACGATCCCGATAGCCCTTGGACTACCACGCAGGCGTCGTCCGTGTTCCAAGTGAACCGGACGACGCCTGTTTCTTTTTGTCGTTCGCACTGAAATGCCCATTTTGTGTGCGACGGGTGCCGAATGTCAGGGCCGGCGCAACACACGACACCAGCGTCGCTCCATCAAGATGGCGATTCGTAAACCCTTGTCAACATGCTTCTTGCAGAGCCGGCCGCAACTCCGGAGTTGAATATCAGGATCAGGCGGCACGGTATTTGCGAACCGTCACCGCTTACGCTCACGTTGCGCGCGTGCTTTGGATCGGGGCGACTTTCGCATCTAAGCATCGGGCCGGCGCGATCGGATGTACCGAGGCGATCTTCACAGCTTTCCCCCCTGAGGATGATTGATTCACGATGGATTTCACGAAGATTCTCCACTCACTCGGCGAGAACCTTCTCACGCCGATCCCCATGTGCTTTGCCTTGGGTATTTTCTGCAAGGTCATTCACGGCGGCATCAAGATCCCCAAGGAGCTCTACTACTCGATTGCCATCTATTTACTGATGTCGATCGGTTTCATCGGAGGACACGAGCTGGCGAAGGAAGTCAGGGATCATGGTATTTCGGGCGTGCTGCTGCCCTCCGCGGTCACGCTGGTCTTGGGAATTCTCACTCCGATCAGCGCCTTCGGCGTGCTGCGGTTCGTCGGGCGATTGTCGGTGGCCGATTCCGCCGGCATCGCCGCCCACTACGGCTCGACGTCGGCGGTGACGTACGTCGTCGCGGACGTATTTGCAAAGCAGAATGGGGCCGATCCGAACGCGTACTTGCCGACCCTGGTGACGATCCTGGAATGCCCAGGGATCGCGGTCGCTCTGGCTTTGGGGGCCGTGTTGTCGGCGAAGCCCAAGGCGAATGGTGAGAAATTCGAAGTCAATGCCGACAAGCAGCCGGAGGGGCGACTGTGGGAGGCGCTTTACGAAGTGATCACGGGGCAGTCGATCATGCTCATGGCCGGCTTGCTGGTGATCGGATTCGTCGCGACCAACTTCATGTCGGAAAAAGGCTTCGATCCGTTCCATCACTTCTTCTACAGCAAGGAAATGATCTTCCGCGGCGCGCTTTGCATCTTCTTGTTGGAAATGGGCCTGGTGGCCGGAGAACGTTTGCGCGACCTGGCCAAGGTAGGGCCATTCCTGATCGCTTTCGGCGTGCTGATACCCCTCTTGCACGGCTTCGCCGCGGTCTGGCTGGGCCGTCAGGCGGGCCTGAACCTGGGCGGCTGCACGGTGTTCGGAGCGATCGTCTCCAGCGCCTCATACATCGCCGCCCCGCCCGCCGTACGGCTCACGCTGCCGGAAGCCAACCCAACCTTCTCCATCACGGCGGCGCTGGCGATCACATTTCCATTCAATATCGCCTTTGGGATTCCGATCTATTTTCAAATGGCCAAATTCGTGGGCGCGACCTGAAAAAAGCGATCTAGCGGAGCCTTCAAGTGCAACTTTATCCCCTGAAGCTGATCACGATCGTGGCGGAAGAGGTCCTCAAGGACCAGATCATACAAAAGGCGCGGGAACTGGGCGCGACGGGCTACACGTCCGGTGAATGCAACGGCTTCGGCCCACGTGAATCGCGCCATGACTCCGTCTCCGGAATCAACGTGCGGATCGAGTTCGTCTGCTCCGAAAGCGTGGCCGTCGCGATCCTGACGACCATCTCGCACGATTATTTCGAGCACTACGCCTGCATCGCCTGGATCAGCGACGTGGCGGTCGTACGCGGCGCTCGATACCTTGGCAAGAACGCCTAAGTCAATCGAACGCGGTCAGCGGGGCCTGAAATGGAGTTCGTTTTGGAATGGCAATGTCGCCTTGACCGGTCACGTCATGGATGCGTGACCCATCCTACGAGACGTCATGGATGACCCAGACGGTCTGGCTTCCGCGAGGCCAGAGGGACGGTCCCATGGCTTGGGTGGGCGGTTTCGGCCGTCCACTCAAGCCTGGGATTTCTCATTTCCTCGATCGATCGCAAGTGTCGATTATCGCAGGCCTCAAATATCGTAGTAGAGGCAGAACTCATACGGGTGCGGCCGCAGACGCATGGCGTCGACTTCCTTCTCGCGCTTGTACTTGATCCAGGTTTCGATCACGTCGGAGGTGAACACTTCGCCGCGGAGCAGGAACTCATGGTTCTTCTCAAGTGCGCTAAGCGCCTCCTCGAGCGAGCCGGGCGTCTTGGGCACCTCGGCCAACTCCTCTGGGGCCAGGTCGTAGATGTCCTTGTCCAACGGATCGCCCGGATTGATCTTGTTCTGTATGCCGTCGATGGCCGCCATCATGATCGCCGCGAACGACAAGTACGGGTTGCAACTCGGATCGGGGCAACGGAACTCGATCCGTTTGGCCTTTGGGTTGGGGCTGTACATGGGAATGCGGCAAGAGGCCGAGCGGTTCCGCTGCGAGTAGGCCAGGTTCACCGGCGCCTCGTAGCCCGGCACCAGCCGCTTGTAGCTGTTCGTCGTCGGGTTCGAAAAAGCCAGGATCGACGGAGCGTGTTTCAACAAGCCGCCGATGGCGTGCAACGCCATGTCGCTCAAGCCGGCGTAGCCGCTGCCGGCAAAAAGCGGCTCGCCCCCTTTCCAAAGCGAGATGTGCGTGTGCATGCCGGAGCCGTTGTCGCCGAAGAGCGGCTTGGGCATGAACGTGACCGTCTTGTTGTACTTCTTCGCCACGTTCTTGATGATGTACTTATAGAGGCACATCGCGTCGCCCATTTTGACCAATTCGAGAAACTTGAGGTCGATCTCGCACTGGCCGGCCGTGGCCACCTCGTGGTGCTGGGCCTCGACGTCCAGCCCGCAGTCGATCATCGTCTGCATCATCTCGTTGCGGATGTTCATCAACTGATCGGCCGGCGGC
>Ga0307373_10014055_pt1 | contig 11090 bp, 7 predicted proteins | sample OX2MG_FD_202534 | JGI IMG/M metagenome (GOLD analysis project Ga0307373, IMG submission 202534) | Soil microbial communities from Risofladan, Vaasa, Finland - OX-2 | ecosystem: Environmental > Terrestrial > Soil > Coastal area > Acid sulfate soil | place: Finland: Risofladan, Vaasa | collected... | reverse complement strand
CATTCGTGGCGGGCCACGCCGGATAGCGATGATCACTACGTTTACGCCATAGCCCTATGAAAGGCTGTTCGCCAGAAGCCGGAACTGCATCCCCAGGCGATTTTGGGCCGGAACGAGTCGCCTTATTCAAGGGAATACCCAAGCGCTCGATATCCCGTTCGTCTTTTCGCCGCCATGCGCGCCAGCATGGGCACCGCTTCATCGACGTAGTCGAAGACGAGAACCTCCGTCTTTCCATGATGTTGCCGGTGCAACCGGCCGACGTATTGCGCCAGCGTGCCTTTCCAGGAAATGGGCATCGTCAGGAAGAGCGTGTCGAGTCTGGGATCGTCGAAGCCTTCCCCGATGTAGCGCCCGGTCGCCAGGATGAGGCGTTCTTCATCGTCAGGCACACGCAACGCCGTCTCGGACGCCCTGCGTTCGGCGGCCGTCATCCCACCCCGGAGGACAACCAGATGGCGTACAAAGCGCGAGAAACGGCGTTGCAGATATTCGAGATGATCCTTGCGTTCGGTCAGCACGAGCGGCGAGCGTTTCGCCTCAAGCGCTTTGAGCACATCGTCGAAAATAAAGTCATTCCGAGGCTCGTCCTGGGCGAGGGCGGCATAGACCGCCGGCATGGGCGGGCGGTCGGAGGCCGCTAACGGCGGCGGCAACTGAAATTTTGTTGCCCTATGCTTGGCGCGGTGAGCAACGCCCCGTTCGGCAGCTTGCGCGCGAGCGTCAACACGGTGCCTCACGGGACCGCACTGCATGAAGATGATGGGGTGGTGCCCGTCCTTGCGAGCGACGGTCGCGGACAGGCCGAGGACATATCGGGCCTTCGCGCGCCGCGCCACCAGCTCAAAGCTCGCCGCCGAGAGGTGATGGCACTCGTCAAACACCAGATGACCGTAATCGGCCACCAGATCGGAAACCTCACCTCCGCGCACGAGACTCTGGATCAGCGCGACATCGATGACGCCCGTTGGTTTGCGCCGGCCGCCGCCGATGACTCCGATATTCTTTGGATCGATATCAAGGAATGTCTTGAGGCGCTCAACCCATTGGGCGAGCAATTCTCGGCGATGGACAAGGATCAGCGTATTGCGCGCCCGCTCGGCGATAAGCGCGGCGGCCACGACCGTCTTGCCAAAGGCTGTGGTCGCCGCAAGCACACCGGTATCATGCGGCGCGAGCGCGTCGAACGCCTTGACCTGCGGGCCATATAGCGCGCCCTGGAAACAGGCTTCGGTCGGAAGCGGCACCCCTAAGATTCGCAGGTCCTCTACCACCGCCTCGGTGCCATGGGCGCCAATCAACTCAATAGCCTCGTCAAGACACCCCCGTGGCAAGCCCACATGGCGCGGATGAAGTTCGGCGCAGGAGATGATCCGGGGCTTGTCGAAGGTCGGGAAGCGCATGGACTGCGCGCGGTAGAACTCCGGGTTTTGGAACGCCGCCAGACGCATCAGCCGCGCCGTCATCGCCGATGGCAGTTCGGTCCGATCAATGTAGACCTGATCGGCGATGACGACGCCGACCTTGCTTGGCATGGGCGCATTGATCGGTCCGGGCTCCCGCCGCCGGGACGGCGTCATGCGCCATGGCTCGTCGGCGTCCTCATCCTCCACCGGCATGCGCACGCCCAATACCCGCCCCCGCGACTCCGCATCTGCGACGAGGTCCGAGACCGCGTCGGCGGACAGACGCGGAGTCGACGACAGGAACGCCCATTGATCGTCGTAGGGTCGAAGGGCTTGATCGATGAAGACGCTGTTTCCGTGTTCGCGCGCCCTGCGCTGCAAGGGCAAGGCGATCAGATTGCCGAAGCCGCCGACCGGCATGGTGTCCTGGCTTGGAAAGAAGCGGTCATAGGAGGCGAAGCCGATTTCTGGCCGCCTCTCCATCGTCTCCGTCATGATCGCCGCGCCGAGCTGGCGGGCGGCGCGGGCGGGGACCGGTTCCGAAAAGAAGATCCAGACATGGGCGCCGGCGCCGGATCGGGAGCGTTCGAGGGCGGCGGGCACGCCTTTCGCCTTGCAGGTTTCAACCATCGCCGCAGCGTCGGCCGCCCAGCTTTCCTTGTCGAAATCGGCGGCCAAAAACCAGCAGGTTTCATCCGGCAGCATCGGATAGACGCCGGCGACAAAGGCGCGCGATCCATCGCCGCCCCGCAAATGCTTGTCGATGATGTCGTCCGTGATAGGGGTGAAAGCTTGATTGGGACAGTCCCCGCATTTCACTTGCGGCTTGCCGCAAACGCCCCTGATCCATTCGTTGGCGCAGGCGGGCGCATAGCCCGCCTTTCCCGTCTTTGCGTTCTCCCAGCGGAGCGGAAACACGTCGGATCGGCCGGCGAAGAGGCGACGGAAGAGCGCCATCTTGTCGGCTGTTGGCGATGCCGTGGTGACGGTCGGAGCGTTCGCGGCCAAGGTCGAGCAAGCATTGATAGCTTGCGCTCCGGCCGTCCGCCGCTCGATTTCCGCAAGTGAAGCTTCGAGTTCGGCCCGTTCGGCTTCGAGTGACGCCAGACGGGCGCGGATGCGGTTGGTCTCTATTTCTTCATCTCGATGATCGACCACAAACGGCGCCTTTGCCCTGTCGGAGGCTTCTTTTTTATGCGGGCCTCTTCGAGTTCGTGACATAGCGAACGCCGCTAAGTGGGGCTTGGTAGAGCCCATCATCCAGAAAGCGCAGCAGTTTCTTTATCTCCGCGCGTTCGGTCGGCATGATGAGCCTCCCGTTGTTGACGGTCACGACCATCCCGACGGCGGTGCAAGCGGTTTCGATCTGAATCACGGTATGGTTGTTCAAGGTGCCGCCGTTACTGATCGCATGCACCAGCTTTCGGATCGTCTGGTCAGCGGTGGCGATGAAAGCCGCAGCGTCGGCCACCTCGAAATGAGCATGCGCGGCGAAAGCCTGCACTTCTTGATCGGTAGCGGCGCGATAGACATCAAGCAGGCTGATGACGGCGCGGAGCTTGTGGAAACTCCGAAACTTGATCTTTCCGCCCTCGATGATGCAGGTGAGTCCGGTGTCGAGCGAAAAGGCTGGATCGGAAAGGCGACGGAAGGCATTGCCAGCTTGCAAAAGCGAGAACCGGCGGCTCAAGATTTGCTGGGGTGAGAATCGCTGCACCAGCACTTTGACGGCGCCGTTGACGGCGCCCCCTGTGAATATCCCCTTGATGCCCTCGGCTTCGAAATTGGCGGTGTCGATGTCTGGAATAGCGACCGGATTGGCGTTGAGCGTATCCGCGAAGATGGCCGCTTCCTGCGGCACGTCGATCGTCAGAAACTCGTCGTCGTCGGGGGTCCAGCTTCCATCGAAGTCAACCTCTGATGTGATACCGTCTCGGAAGTCCGCTTCCTGCTGATTGAAAATGGTCTCGATCTGCTGCTGCACTGCCTGATCGAGCCGAATGCGCTTGGCGACAAGCGCGCCGTTGGTCCGGCAAGCGGCGAACAGATTTTGCGGCATATTACTTTCCCCCCAAGTCCAACACGATATATTCGGTCAGTTGCCCGATTTCGACGGCTTCCTTCGCCTTCCGAAGCTGTCTTTTGGTAATGAGCACATAGGTCACGCCCTCTTCCGTTTCGGCTTTGTAAAAGTGCCACCCCATCAGCCCGAGCAACGGGTTGAAGTGGTAGCTATAGCCGGTTGCCACGACCGCCGCGAAAACAAGAATCACAGGAATCCAGATATTCCATTGCAGGTCTTTGAATTGTGCGGTGAATAACGGAAGCAGATACAAAATCAGGAAGGCGATATTCTCGCGATCGGCTGCCTCGATCTTGACGGGCTTGAACGACATCCGCTCAAGGTTGCGTCTCGCATATCGAAGCAGTAGCCAGCAGATTAAGATCAAAACGACGCAACCAACGGCGAGTCCAGCCGCCATCTGAGTATTGCCGGATTGCAGGGCCACCCAGGCATAGGTCAGCAGCACCGGCGCGATCGCGGTGGCCGTCAACATCAGTCTGGCGAGTCGGCTCAACATGGCGTCAATGATCCATCCGCCGCGTCCTTGCGTTGGCCTGCATCGAACACCTCCGCCGATAACCCGGCGGCCATGGCTTCCGCCTTGGCGGCGGCGGCGTCGAGATGGCGGGCAAGTGTTTCGAGGCGACTAACCCGCTCACCAAAGCTGATCTGCAAAGGGCGCGGCGGGAGTGGAAATGAAAATCGCAAAATGCCGCTTTGGCTTATCTTGAAGGTCCCGTTTGTAGTTTTCGCGGCAGCGTCGATCTGTGCACGCACATGGTCCGAGGACCATACAGCCGCAAGGTAAGGCGGCGCGACTTCATGCTCCGGCAGGCGCAAAGCGATCATGGTGTCCGGAAACGCAACGCCCGGCATGTCCATTAGCGGGAATGCCCCTTGCCCTACGAGCGCACGGTTGCCATTGCCGCGACAGATCAGAAACAGCGACTTCGATACCGTCTGCTCTGCTGCGAGCCGTCCGGCAAACATGGCGTCTTTTCGAGCGCTCGGCTCAAACGCCCCACGAGTTATTGCGGACAACGTTAGGACATTGCCGCTGACTTTCCCGGCTTTCGACGGCGAGATTCCGTTTCGGAGTTCCATCCCGTCCAAATCGCCCAGCGTCACAACCGGCCACCCCTTCGGGTTCGTAGCGGGGTCGCCGAAGGTGTCGAGGAAGAGGGCGGGGATGATGGCGCGGGCCTTGGCGCGGGCGGCGTCGGCGCGACGCCTGATCTCCGCCGCCCGGTCCAACAGACCCACAATTCGCCGCTGTTCTTCGAGCGGCGGCACCGGGATATTGATATCTTTTAGAAATTTGAAATGCCTGCTGTAGCCAGCGTCAGGCAAGTGCTGAGATCGCAGGTAGTGGTACAAGAACCGTGGACTTAGAGATTCGATCCGCGGAGCGAGAACCTTGACGCCGTCGGCGCCCAAAGCAAACGGGAAGTCAATAAATTTTAGTATTTTTGTATGATCTCCGAATATTACGCAAGGTAATTTCCCAGAATAAAAAGCTTTTTCGTCATCGGTATAGCCGCCGATAAACGTCTTCCCTTGATCGACTATCGGGATAGCGCCGGTAGAGTTATATTCCCTCAATGGCACTTTAGTGTTTCCGCCGGTAACATCCTCCACAGCATCTTGAAACGAGTGCCAGACCTTCACGCCACTGGCTCCCCGAGTTCGGCCGCCAGCGCCTCGATGTCGCCAAGGATCGCGGCTGTTTCGTCGCGCAGTTCTGCCAGCAGTTCACGCGGATCGCGGTGTTCGGCGGCTTCCCGACTTTCGGGCCGGTAGCGCGAGGCGGAAAGGTTGAAATCCTCCCGCTCGATTGTGGCCGCATCCGCGAACCACCAGTTTTCCGTCCAGGACTTTTCCGCGTCGCGGTTTTGCCAGTCGGCCAGCATGTCGTCCCGGCTGTTGAAGGCGGCGATCAGGCCCGGCAGATCGTCGGCCTCAATCGGCTGCTCGTGGTTGGCGTCCAGCTTGAAGCCGTCATTGCTGGCGTGAAGGAACATCACGCGTTCCGTCCGGCGGGCGCCCTTGGCGAACACCAGCACCGAGGTCTTCACCCCCGAATAGGGCTGGAACACGCCGCCGGGCAGCGACAGCACGGCCTCCACCCGGTTGTTCTGCATCAGGATGCGGCGCAACTCCTTGTGCGCGCCGGTGGAACCGAACAGCACGCCCTCCGGCACCACCACGCCGCAGCGGCCGCCCGGCTTGAGGTTGTCGATCATGTATTTGACGAACAGCAGTTCGGTCGCCGTGGACGTGCCGATGCGCACGTCATCGACGATCCGGTCACGGTCCAGCCGCCCGGAAAACGGCGGGTTGGCCAGCACCACGTCATAGCCGTCCAGCGGCAAGCCTTTTTCCGCCTTGGCCTGACGGTCGAAGCTGGTGGTCAGCACGTTGCGCTTGAGGATGCGCACATCGGGCAGGCCGCGCAGGGCGAGATTCATCGAGGCGAGGCTGACCATCTTCGGATCGACATCGTTGCCGTAGAAGGTCGCGGCCTGCAGCTTGCGCCATTGGGCGGCGTTCAGCCGGTCGCCATAACCGCGCTCGAAGGTCTTGCCCTCCAGTTCGGCCACGTCGCGGCCATTGGCCGAGGAGTTGGCGAGGCGGATATGCTCATAGGCCGCCACCAGGAACCCGGCGGTGCCGGCGGCCGGGTCATAGACCGTCTCGCCGATTTTCGGGTCCACCAGATCAACGATGGCGCGGATGATGTGCCGCGGGGTGCGAAACTGGCCGAGTTCACCGGCCTGCTTGATCTGGCGCAGCACATGTTCGAACAAATCGCCCTTGGTGTCGGGGTCCGCCTGTTCGAGGCGCAGCTCGTTCACCAGGGTCACGATCTGGGTCAGCACGGTCGGCTCGTCGATGGACAGCCGCGCCTGCGCCATGAAGCTCATGCCGAAGGCGTCGCCGATGGTGGCGAAAAACGGAAACACTTCGTCGCGCACGAAGGTGACGAGCTGTTCGCCCGACATGGCGTTGGCCCAGGATGACCAGCGCATCCGATCGCGCGGCACCGTCTCCACGCCTTTCGTCGGCGCGTTCAGCGGATTGCGCAGCGTCCAGTCGCCCGCGAAGAGGGAGGTGTAGGCGCGGCCCGTGGCCTTGGCCTGGCGCAGGTTGGCGCTGTCGATCCCCTCGATCATGTAGAAGAAGAACAGGAAGCTGAGCTGCTCGGCATTGGACAGTGGATCGGGATAGCCGCCGCCATAGAGATAGTCGCGGATCTGATCGACCTTGCGGCGCATGTCGGGGGTAAAGGGCATAGGTCGCCTTAGTTGACGGGTTTATCGGGCCGGATCGCATCGCCGCCGGGCGCGGCCTGGGATGCGATGCCGAACACGGCTTCGTTCATGCTGCTCAGTATGCGTTCGAGTTCGACCTCGCCGCCGAAGACGGCGCGGGCGCGCTCGAAGCCGCCGTTCATGGACAGCGGCGGCGCGTCGAAGCGCCAGCTATCGAACACAGTCAGTTCGGCCGCGTTCGCCTTGATCTGTTCCTTGACGAGATGCAGCACGCGCAACTGGTCGGAGTTAAATATCTGACCGTTCAGCCACGTCTCGAACGCGCCGCCCAACGCTTCCGCGCGGGCCTCATCGACGTCCATGAAGGCGTGGCCGGTTTCATCAACCGTAACCCATTCGCGCGTGGTCGGATCGATTTCGTCGTGCACGTCGAGCATCAGAAGACGCCGGGCCTGATAGGTCGGGGGGTTACCTTCGCGCACGACGACAACGCCGCCTTCGCCCGGCGTTTCGTCGTCGCCATGGCGCAGGGTAACGCCGGTAAAGTCCCACATGGTGAAGCGGTCCTTGCCCGGCGCCAGGCGTGTGCCCCGCCCGCGCATCTGCTGGTAGAGGATCGAACTGTGGGTGAAGCGCGCCATCACCAGGTTGCGCACGTCCGGGCAGTCGAAGCCGGTGTCCAGCATGTTCACGCTGACCAGGATTTGCGGAAATTCCTCCTTTTTGAAGCGTTTGATCTTGGCCGGGCCGTCCACGCTGTCCTCCGGCCCCATGCCTGACACGACAAAGTCAGCGTAGCGCGTGGTGGGGCTGGGTTTCTTGTCGGCGAACACGTCGTCGAACATGCGCGCCAGTGTTTCGGCGTGGCGCTTGGTGACGGCGAAGACGATGGTCTTGCCCCAATCGGGCGCGCGGCGAATGCCATTCGGGCCGGTGTAGCCGTTCTCCAGAACCTCGCGGAATTCACGCACCATTGCGCGGTTCCGCTCGGGGATGGTGAACTTTCGCTCCAAGGCCGATGGATCGACGATGATCGGGTCTCGGTCGGCGAAGAGGCGTTCCAACTCCGCGCGGGTCGGCGCATCGAGCGCGGCCCAGTCGATGTCGCTTCGCGCGACCGAGAAGCCATCCGTCGCCGCCGTGCGCGCGGTCATGGCGCGGTAAATCTCGTAAGGCACGAGATGCCCGTCCGCGATGGCTTCTGACATGCTGTAGCTGTAGGTCGGGCGGCTGACCTCGAAGAAACGCAGCGTATCGCGTATCGCGGCGCGGTCTTCGTCGTCCACATCCGGCGCATCCTGCATGACGCAGGGTGTTGCGGTCAGCCCCACCTTGATGCCGTCAAAATGGTCGAGCGCGCGCCGCCATTGGCCGTAAATGCTGCGGTGGCATTCGTCGATAACGATCAGGTCGAAATAGCCCGACGAGTATTTTTCGTATTCGTTCACCAGCGTTTGCAGCGTGACGATGGTGACCCGCTTTTCGTCCTGAAAGCGGCGCCCGGTGCGCGGGACGCGGTAACAGGGCAGATGCGGCAAATGCTCCGCAAACGCGTCTTCCGCCTGTATTGCGAGCGTGTTCCGATCGACCACGAACAGCGCACGCGTCGCCCAATTCGCTTCGAAAAGACGCTTCAGCAATGCCGCCGCCGTGCGGGTCTTGCCCGTGCCGGTCGCCATCTCGACGAGCATCTTGCGCCGCCCGTTGACGATCTCCCGGCACACCGCTTCGATGCATGCGCTCTGATGCAGACGGCCACCGCCGCCGGCAATTCGGCTGTCGATCGGGATGTCGAGCGGGTTGCGGCGGATATCGCGAGCGGCTTTCCGGCGGGCGAGATCATCCTGGCTGAAAACGGTCTCGATCCTGCGGAAATGCGCGTCCTGGCCCTTGTCGCAGAACCAGATTTCTTCGCCGTTCGAGAGAAAGATAAACGGCACATCGAGCAGGTCGGCATAGCGTCGGCCTTGCGCCTCACCCGCGCTGAGACTGACGCTCGTACTCTTGGCTTCGAGCACGGCAAGCGCGCGGCCCTGGCGGTCGAACAGCGCGTAGTCGGCCCGCCCACCGTCATCGAGCGGATACTCGTAGCGCACGCTGATTCCATCGGTCAGACGCCAGTCGGTGTCTTTCAGAAGCTGGTCGATCTTGATCCGGGCGAAGGCTTCGTTCGTCACTTTCTGGCAGCCTCCACATCCCGTTCAGCGGTCTTTGCTTTGGTGGCCTGACCAACCGTCAGACGCTCGTATTCTTCCACCGCGACCACCACCACGACGCCGCGCCCATGCTTTTCGATCAGCACTGGCTGTGCGCGCGCGGTGTCGATCATCAGCCCAAAGGCGTTCTTCGCCTCGCGCGCCGACATGGTTTTCATGGCCGATTCCTGTGGCGATCCATGCGGCCATTTAGGACGAAATAGCTCTTTTGAGCAACGGCGCATTTGCGGCTTTGATCCGGCGGCATGGGTGTAGTCTGAGTTTGATATGAGCCCCGAAGAAGACGGCGAATAGGAGGGCAAGATAAAGCGAGTTGCCTCGCCGCCGGAACCTTGTTCCTAAGTGGTTGTCTGCACATTGTTTTTTGGCGGCTCTACGCCGAGGGCGCGAGGTGCGCCGGTGCCGGCGAAGTCGATTTTTTCAATGTTTTCAATGGTATTTTGGGTGGCGCCCGCAATGTGCGGCGTGCGCGGTTCCGCCGCTCCTACGCTATGGCAAGTATTTCTACGACACAGCCCTACGCCGCCATTTTCGGCCTTGTGTCGACCGTTTGATCTTCCAATCGTCGCGTCATGGCGACCGATGAAGACCATTTCCGCATCCGTCCCGGCCGGGTCCGCGACCGTGCTGGTGGGCGCACCACGCGCGCCGTCCGGCCGCGCCCGAAGACGTTCATGGCCGAGGTGCATCAGGCTATCCGCCGCGCTGGCGGCGACCCCAATCGGCTGGGTTCGGCCGGGAAAGGAAGCGGCCGGTTCAACGCGCGAGGCCGGGGCGCTACGGCCGCCGCCGGGCTGAAGGGCCGCAGCGCCTGGAGCCGGGACGCCAGCGGCGTGCGGACCCGCGCCCGCCGCGTGACGGTGAAGGCGCGGATCGTGAAGCTCAACCCGCAGCGCGGCGCTGTTCGGGGCCGCCGATTTGCCAGCGGCAAGGCGGTGGACGCCCACCTGCGCTATCTGGAGCGCGATGGGGTCAACCGCGACGGCGAGAAGGGACAGGTCTATTCGGCCGAGCGCGACGCCGTGGATGGCCGCGCCTTCCTCGACCGGGGCCGCGACGACCGCCACCAGTTCCGCTTCATCGTCTCCGCCGAGGAAGGCGTAGAACTGGCCGACTTGCGGGAGACCACCCGCGACCTGATGAAGACGATGGAGACCGACCTCGGCACCAGGCTCGACTGGATCGCCGTCGATCACCATAACACCGGCCACCCGCACACCCACATCCTGCTGCGTGGCGTTACCGACGACGGGAAGATTCTCAACATCGCCGGCGACTACATCGCTCACGGCATCCGCGAACGGGCTAGCGAGATCGTCACGCTGGAGCTGGGCCGGCAGACCGAGCAGGAGGTCAGCCGCCAGCTTGAGCGCGAGGTGGACGCCGAGCGCTTCACCCGCCTCGACCGTATGCTGATCGCCGAACAGGAGGCGACCCACGCGTTCGCCGATCTGCGCCCCGACCAGGACATGCTGGAGACGGCGCGGCGGAACCGGGCGCTGCTGATCGCCCGCGCCCGCAGGCTGGAGAGCATGGGGCTGGCGACCGAGGTGGAGGTTGGCCGCTGGTCCATCTCCGCACAGGCCGAGCCTACGTTGCGCGAACTGGGCGAGCGCGGCGATATCATCAAGACCATGCACCGGGCGCTGGCCGACCACGGCCTCGCCGACGAACGCGCCCCCGCGCAATATGTGGCGCACGGCAAGCAGATCACCGAACCGATCGTGGGCCGCGTGCTCGCCAAGGGCTTGGCCGGCGACGAGATGGGCGACCGGTTGCACCTCGTCATCGATGGCGTGAACGGGCGCACCCACTACGTCGAGATGGCGGACGCCGGCCGCATCGACGACATCAGACGCGGCCACATCGTCGCGCTCGATCCGGCGCCGACCAAGGCCGAGCTGCGGCCGGCCGATGTCAACATCCAGATCATGGCGGAGGCCAATGGCGGCATCTACCAGCCGAGCCTTCATCTGGAAGCGACGCGGGAAATCATCGAACAGCGCCACGGCGACCCGGATGCCTTCATTCGCTCGCATGTGCGCCGCCTGGAAGCGTTGCGCCGCGCCGGGCACGTCGAGCGCATCGATGCCGACCATTGGAAAATCCCCGGCGACATCGCCGAGCGGGG
>Ga0307373_10014054_pt1 | contig 11090 bp, 8 predicted proteins | sample OX2MG_FD_202534 | JGI IMG/M metagenome (GOLD analysis project Ga0307373, IMG submission 202534) | Soil microbial communities from Risofladan, Vaasa, Finland - OX-2 | ecosystem: Environmental > Terrestrial > Soil > Coastal area > Acid sulfate soil | place: Finland: Risofladan, Vaasa | collected... | reverse complement strand
CCTCACCTCACAGCCGCAGCCGCGGGTCGAGCGCGTCGCGCATGCCATCTCCGAAGAGGTTGATCGCCATGACGATCACGACGATGGCCAGGCCCGGGAAGGTCGAGAGCCACCAGGCGGCGTTGATGAAGTTGCGCCCCTCGCTCAGCATGGCGCCCCAGTCTGCCGTGGGTGGCTTGACGCCCAGACCGAGGAAGGAGAGCGCCGCGCCGGAGATGATGGCCCCGGGGATCCCCAGCGTGGCCAGCACGATCACCGGCGCCAGCACGTTCGGCAGCACGTGCCGCAGCAGGATCCGGCTGTCGCGCGACCCGACCACGCGCGCCGCCTCCAGGTACTCGAGCTCCCGCAGCGACAGCACCGAGCCGCGCACGACCCGGATGAAGAGCGGCATGCCGGAGATGCCGACCGCGATCATCGCGCTGCTCAAGTTCGGCCCCAGGATGGCGATGATCACCAGTGCCAGCAGGATGCCGGGGAAGGCCAGCATGACATCGACCGCGCGCATCACGACCATGTCGATCGCGCCCCGGTAGTACCCCGAGATCAGCCCGAGGACGGTGCCGGTCGTGACCGAGATCGCGACGGCGACGAACCCCATCGCCACCGAGGTTCGGGCGCCGTAGATCACCCGCGTCAGGATGTCCCGGCCGAACTGGTCCGTGCCCATCCAGTGCTGCGCGTTCGGCGGGAGGAGCGAGTCCTCGACCGAGAGCTTGTAGGGGGCGTAGGGCGCGATCAGCGGCGCGGCGACCGCCATGATCACGATCAGGACGAAGATCGCCGCGCCCGCCAGCGCTCCCTTGTTCCGTAGCAACTGGTGCAGCACGTCCGTCCACAGGCTGCGTGGCTTCCGGCTGAGGTCGGCGGCGTCGGCCTGGATCGGGATCATTGCCGACCGAGTTCCCGTCATCGTCGTGCCTCAATCATCGTCGATCTTCCACCATGCCCGGCGATTGCCAGCTAATCGAAGCGGATGCGCGGGTCGACCATGGCGTAGGTCAGGTCGGTCAGCAGGTTGATCACGATGTAGACCGTGGCCAGCACCAGGATCACGCCCTGCACGACCGGGAAGTCCTTGTTCTGGATCGAGTCGACGACCAGCTTGCCCAGCCCCGGCCGGGCGAAGACCGACTCGGTGATGACCGCCCCGCTCAACAGGCTGCCGAACTGCAGCCCGATCACGGTGAGCACCGGGATAACCGCGTTCGGCAGCGCGTGGCGCATCACCACCGCGGCCCGCCGCAGCCCTTTCGCTCGCGCCGTGACCAGGTACTCCTGCTGCAGCACCTCCAGGATGCTGGAGCGCACTAGCCGGCCGAGCGTGGCGGCCGAGAGGAGTGCCAGCGAGATCGCCGGCAGGACCAGCCCGCGCAGCCCCGGCGTGCTCGTGGCCGGGAACCAGTGGAAGTGGACGGCGAACAGCAGGATCAGGAGGATGCCCAGCCAGAAGATCGGCACCGAGATCCCGAAGAGCGCGATCATCATCGCCAGCGTGTCGAGCCAGGTGCCCCGGCGCAGCCCGGAGACCAACCCGAGGCCGATCCCCAGCACGACGGCGATGACCATCGCCGCCAGCGCCAGCTCGGCCGTGTTCGGTAGGCGGTCGAGGATCTCCTTGGTGACCGGACGGCCTGTCTGCAGGGAGCGGCCGAGGTCGCCGTGCAGCGCGTGCCAGACGAAGTCGCCGTACTGGACGTAGAGCGGGCGATCCAGGCCCATCGCGTGGCGGATCTGCGCCATCCGCTCCGGCGTCGCCTTGTTCTCCCCAACGTAGATCGAGGCCGGGTCCCCGGGGATGAGGTAGAGCATCAGGAACACGACGATCGAGGTGAACAGGATCGTCGGGATCGCCAGCAGCAGCCGTTTCTGGACGTACTTGAGCATGAGCCCTTTCCACCGTCCACAACTGAACTCGCGCCGTTGAGGCCGAGCGGGAGCGTCCCCGTGGGGGAGCGCTCCCGCGTCCTATCCGTCGCCGGCCTCCGGAGCTACTTGATCAGCCAGGCGTCGTAGAAGAAGGGGTTCGTGGCCGAGAAGTCCAGGATCGGCCCCGCCAGCTTGGATTTCTGGTAGGCGAAGACATTGGTCGGCTCCGAGCAGTAGACCATGATCGCCTCGTTAAGCGACTTCATCTGGATCTGGGAATAGAGCGTCTTCCGCTGGTTCGGATCGGTCGTCGCCGCGGCGTCGTCGATCAGCTTGTCCATCTCGGCGTTCTTGTACCGGTTGCGGTTGGTCCCGCCGTCGGCGTTGGCCGAGTGGAACAGCACGCGCACGACGTCCGGGTCGGTGGCCGGCTCCCACCAGAACTGCAGGTGGTGCTCGCCGGCGCGCACGGCGTTGAAGTAGCCGGCCTGGGCCAGCCCGTGGAGGTCCAGCTTGACCCCGATCTGCTGGTACATCGCCTGGAGAAAGGTCGCCATGTTCGAGAAGTCGGTGTTGTCCGACCGGTAGTAGACGCCGAGGGTCAGATCCTGGCCATTCTTCTGGCGCACGCCGCCCGAGCCCATCTTCCAGCCGGCGGCGTCGAGGATCTGGCCGGCCTTCGTGGCATCGTAGCTGTAGACGTTGCGCGTCGCCGGGTCGTAGCCGAAGGTCGGCGAGGTGAGCGGACTCGACGATGGCTGGTAGAGCCCCTGCCAGATCGACTTGATCATGCCGGCCTTGTCGATCCCCCACTCCAGCGCCGTCCGGACCTGAACGTCATCGACCGGCGGCTTGGTCACGTTGATCATCATGGTCCAGCCGGAGCCGGTCATGACGCCCTCGAGGACCTGCAGCGACGAGTCCCCTTTCACGGCTTTGTAGTCCTGGGTGGGCACGTCCTGCATGAACTGCACCTGACCCGAGCGCAGCGCCGCCAGCCGGGTCTCCGCCTCCGAGATGATCTGGAAGCTGATGGCGTCGAGGTACGGCGCCCCCTGGTGTTTGAAGCGCGACGGCGCCCAGTTGTAGTCGGGGTTCTTGACCATGCGCACCAGGTTGTCGGTCTTGTAGCTGTCGAACTTGAACGGGCCGGTGCCGACCGGCTGGTTCCCGAAGTCCTTGCCCAGCTTCTGCACCGCGCTCGGCGACACCGGCGCCAGCGTGGTCTGCGAGCAGGAGTCGAGGAAGGGCGCGTAGCCATCCTTGAACTTCACCACCACCGTGGCCGGGTCGACCACCTGGCTGCTGTCGTAGGGGCCGATGGCCGAGAAGGCGGACTGCGACTTGTTGTTGGGGTCGACGATACGGTCGAAGGTGAACTTGACGGCGGTAGCGTCGAACGGCGTGCCGTCGTGGAACTTGACGTCGGTGCGCAGGGTGAAGGTGTACTGGTCCGCCTTGGTCGATACCTCCCACTTCTGGGCCAGCCAGGGCGTGAACTGCCCGGCCTGGGCCTGGCTCACCAGTGGGTCGAACATGTGGTTCGCCATCCGGATCACGTCGGAGAAGGTGGTGATGTTCGGATCGAGCGTGTCGAACTTGTTGGTCAGACCGTAGAAGAGCTCGCCCCCCGCCTGCGGACTCGCCCCCGCGCTGGGAGGTGGGGTGGCCGCGATCACCGGCGCTGGGGTCGACGCGCCGGTTCCCGAACTGGTTGTGGTCGTGGAGGCGCTCGTTTGCGTGCTCTGCGAGGTCGTGGTGGGCGACGAGGCCGCGCCGCCGCCACAGGCGGCGAGTAGCCCAGCCGCGGAGATCGTGGCGCCCACGCCAATGCCGACCCGCAGCAGCCTGCGCCGGGATGCCCGCGCAGACAGCCAGCTAATCTTGTCGCGGCCGTGCTCTGCATGCTCCGACTGCTCTGACATCGCTTCTCCTCCTCGCGCCTCGCGCCTCGCGGCGCGCACATGTTCCAGGACCCCGGTTCCGACCCGCGTCCAGCGTCCCCGACCAGGCGGCTAGTGGGCGTCCGGGTTGACCGGAATCTCCCCACGCGCGTCCGCGGCGAACTCCCGCCGTGCGCGCTCGGCCACGTTCGGCCCGGTCATGAGATCGATCGCGGTCATCGCCTCGATCTTCGCCGCTGCCAGCGTCGCCTCGAACGCCCGTGGCTGACAGCTGGCCGCCACCGCCTCCGGCGTGTGCGCCGTCACCCCCGCCGGCCACGTCGCCGTGCTGAAGTGCGTCGCCGGCACGACGTGCGAGACGTTGCCGAAGTCCGACATCCCGCCGAGCGTCATCCGCTGGCTGAGGTCGACTCCCAGCTGGCCGGCGTTGTCCGCGGCCAGGGCCGACACCGTCTCGTTGAGCTTCATCCCCCGCTCGAGATTGCCGTAGGTGATGTCGAGTGTCGTGCGCGTCGCCAGCGCGGCTCCACGGGCGCAGTTGACGACCATCTCGCGGAGCGCGACGAAGTCGCTCTGACCCTCGAAGACCCGGGCGACGAAGCGCGCCGTGGCCGTGACCGGGAAGGCACGCGTGCCCCCGCCCTCGGGGATGCTGCCGGTCACGCTGACGTCCGGGCGGAAGTGCTGGCGCAGCAGATTGACGTTGTTGAACAGCGCGATCACGCCGTTGAGCGCGTCGATCGCCAGGTCGGGATTGCCGGCCGCGTGCGCGTGCTTGCCGTGGAAGGTGAAGAGCATGCCCTGACCCGTGCGCAGGCGCTCGAGGATGTTGGCCTCGCTGGACGGGTGGAAGATCAGGGCGAAGTCGAGCGCGTCGAACACCCCGGCGCGCAGCAGCAGCGTCTTGCCCGACGGCCCCTCCTCGGCCGGGGTGCCGTGGACCTGGATCACTCCCGGTAGCCGGTCCGCGACCGCCGCCAGCCCGACTCCCGCGCCGACGCCCGAGATGGCCAGCAGGTTGTGGCCGCAGCCGTGCCCCAGCTCCGGCAGCGCGTCGTACTCGCTGAACAGCCCGACGGTCGGCCCGCCGGATCCGCCTGCCAGTCGCCCGGTGAAGGCGGTGGCCAGCCCGCCGACGCCGCCCTGGACGGCAAAACCCGCGTCCTCGAGCACCGCGATCAGCCGCCGCGCGGACTCCGTCTCCTGGAAGGCGACCTCCGGGTGCTCCCAGATCCGGCGCGAGACGTCGATCAGCATCGGGGCCAGCTCGTCGATCCGCTCGCAGGCGCGCTGCTTGAGCGCGGCGATCGCCTCCGGCGTGAACGGTGCGGACGACACGGCTCTACCTCCCGCCGCTGGTGCTTCGCGGATCCCTGTTGACTTTCACTGGCGACACGATAGCATGGAAAGTGTCGACAGTCTACTGTCGGGAACCGCGCCGTTTCGGACCGGGTCCGGTCGTCCCGGGAGTCGCCGACTACACCTGCCGCCGCGCGTCGGGCCAATATCGCACCGCGAGACGGGTACGCTGACTCCGCGCACGTTATGATCCGCGGGGCCGTAGCGGAACATGATGGATCGTGGCGCCACCGCCAGCGGAGGTGAGAATGGAGATGGACCGGATTGTCCCAGGCGACGATCGCTGATCAGCCCCAACTCCGACGGCCGAGCCGGCTACGGCTCGTCGACGCCGTCTATCACAGCCTCGAGGAGGCGATTCTCGCCGGCCGGGTGCGCCCCGGCGAGCGGCTCGTCGAGACCGCGATCGCCCAGCAGCTGGAGGTCAGCCGGACTACCGTGCGCGAGGCCTTCCTGATGCTCGAGCGCCGCGGCCTGGTCGTCAGCAAGCCGCGCCGCGGAACCTTCGTCACCCGGCTCTCGCGCGACGATGCGCTCGATCTGGGGTACACCCGCGCGCTGCTCGAGGGGTACAGCCTCATCGTGGGCTATGACCGGCTCGACGACGAGGTGCTGGCGCGTCTGGAGGCGCACCTCGCCGAGATGCGGGCCTGCCGGCTACCGGACGATTTCCCGCGCCTGGTCGAGATCGACCTCGCCTTCCATCAGGCGGTCGTCGACTGCGGACGATCCTCGCGGGTGGCCGAGCTCTGGCGCACCCTCAACGGGCAGCTCGGCGCGCTCTATCTCCGGGGAGTCGAGGAGCAGCGGCTCACCATCGACGGCCTGACCGCCCTCCATGGGCAGCTGCTGGCGGCCATCCGCTCCCGTGACCCGCGGGTCGCGCTCGACGCCCTGATCGACCACTACGTCCGCGCCAGTGAGCGGGGACCGGGGTCGCTGCGCGGCGTCGCCGTCGAGGAGGTGATCCGCGCGCTGGTGCCGCGCGCGATCGCGGGGGATGCGGTCGATTCCTGAGGCCAGGGTAGGGGCGCATCGACCACTGCGCCACACGTGAGAGTCCCGGACAAGAGAGGGGCAGGCATGAGCCAGCAGAAGCTACGCGTGGGGGTCCTGGGCGCGGGGTCCTGGGCACAGCACGCCCACATCCCCGGCTGGCAGCGCGATCCCCGCGCCGAGGTCGCCGTCATCTGCGACGTTCAGCGGGAGCGCGCCGAGGACTTCGCCCGCCAGTTCGCCATTCCCGAGGCCACCGACGATTGGCAGGCGGTCGTCGCCCGCCCCGACCTCGACGTCATCGACGTCGTCACCCCCTCCCACACGCACTTCGAGCTCTCCTGGGGCGCGCTCTCCGCCGGCAAGCACGTGCTGAGCGAGAAACCGGTGGACTACGACTTCCGCGGCACGCTGCGCGCGTCAGACCTGGCCCGTAGCAAGGGCCTCAAGACCAAGCTCGGCTTCACCTTTCGCTACTCCCCCGGCGTCCAGTACGCCAAATCCCTCATCGACGAGGGCTTCGTCGGCACGCCCTTCATCTTCAACGGCTACGAGCAGAACTCTCAGTGGCTCGACCCCCAGACTCCGCTGCGCCAGGTCGACCCCGATGCCGACCAGTCCGTGCTGCAGACGTCGTCGCTGGAGGGCTACGGCGCCCCGATCATCGACATCTCCCGCTGGTGGGTCGGCGCCGACTACGCCCGGGTCGTCGGTACGATGCGTAACTTCGTCCCCGAGCGCATGGTCCGCGCGACCGGCCGGATGATGCGCATGAACATCGACGACGGCGACATCTACCTGGCCGAGTACACCAACGGCGCCCTCGGCTCGGTCCAGACCAGCTTCGTCACCGTCGGCAACTACCCCGGCATCGAGGCGCGCATCTACGGCTCGCGGGGCGCCATCATTTGCCGGCTGGTCGAGGAGTTCGGCGTGGCCGAGACGATCAAGCTGGCCACGCCCGACGACGTCGAGTTCCGCCAGGTCGAGATCCCGGCGCGCTTCTACCCGGCCGGCGGTCACCCACGGGAGTCGTGGCGCTCGCTCTTCTACGCCAACCTGATCCGCGACTTCATCGACGAGATCCTGGAGGGCGGCCCGCGCAACCAGGGCAACTTCGACGACGGCGCCTGGGTGCAGGAGGCGATCAACGCGGTCGAGCTCGCCCACCACGAGCGGCGCTGGGTCGACCTGCCGCTGGAGCGCTGAGATGTCAGAGACCGCGGCGCCGGCCTTCGCTGGCTGGCTCGATGACTTCTTCGCCTGGTACGCCCGCGGGCGGCCGGTCGATGCCACCTTCATCGGCCTGCCGGGCCACGACGAGCGCCTGCCCGACTGGTCGGAGCACGGCCTGGGCGACGCCCTGGCCGGCGCCGAGACGCTGCTGGCACGGCTCGCGGATCTGCCGCCGGAACCGCTCGACACCGCCGAGATGCTCGACCGGCAAATCGCCGCGGGCCACCTGCGCCTCGCTCGCTGGGAGCTCACCTCGAGCCACTTCATGCGGGGCAACCCGAGCCTGGCGGTCGGCGAGGCGGTCTTCGGGGTCATGAGCCTCTTCCTGCGCGACGCGGCCGGTCTTCCGCGGCGGGTCGAGTCGGCCGTGGCCCGGCTGGAGGCTATCCCCACCTTCCTGCGGCAGGCCCGCGCCTTCATCGGCGCCGCCCCGGTCGCCTGGACGGAGCGCGCGGTCCACGAGTGCGACGGCACGCTCGCCTTCCTGAGCGACGGTGTCGAGCGTCTGATCGCCGACCAGGGCCTCACCAGCCCCCGGCTGCGCCCCGCCGCCGCGCGTGCGGCCGCCGCCGTCGGCACCTTCCGCGCCGCGCTGGTCGAACAACTGGCTCGCGGTCCGGCGATGCCCCCGGCCGCCGGCGCGGACGCCCTGGCACTGCTCATCCGGGACGGGCACTTCCTGGACGAGGACGCCGCCGCCGTCGAGGCGCTCGGCTGGGAGCGGCTGGCCGCGTCGGACGAGAAGCTGGCGCGACAGGCGACCGAGCTCGGCTATCCGAGCCGGCAGGCCGCACTCGCCGCCCTGGCCGAGCAGCACCCCACGACGGATGGCTACCTGGCACGCTTCGGCGAGGTCTGGGACGCCCACCGCGCCGCCGCGCTGGCCCACGATCTGGTCGGCTGGCCCGCCTGGCCGGTCCGTTACGTGCCCCGTCCCGCCTGGTCGCGCTCGTCGGCTCCTTCCCTCTACTTCCTCTTCTACCGCGCGCCGGCCGCCCTCGCCCCACCGCCGGTCGTCGACTACCTGCTCGCCCCGCTCGATCCGGCCCTGCCGGCCGCCGCCCAGGAGCAACTCCTGCGCGCGACCAACGACAGCGTCATCACCCTCAACCACGTCGTGCACCACGGCGGGCTCGGCCACCACGTCCAGAACTGGTACGCCTACCACGCGGCCCGCTCCCGGATCGGCCGGGTCGCCGCCGTCGACGGCCCCGGCCGCATCGCCCTCTTCGCGGGTGGCACGATGGCGGAGGGCTGGGCCTGCTACGCCACCGACCTGATCGAGGAGATCGGCTTCCTCAGCCCGCTCGAGCGGGTGGCCCAGCAGCACTCGCGGCTGCGCATGGCGGCGCGAGCGATCGCCGACGTGCGGCTGCACCAGGGCCGCTGGACGCTGGCGGAGGCGGCCGGGTTCTATCGTGCGCGCACGGCCATGGGGGAGGCCGCGGCTCGGGCCGAAGCGGTCAAGAACAGCATCTTCCCGGGCACGGCGCTGATGTACCTGATGGGGACCGAGCAGATCCACCGGCTGCGGGCGGCGGTGGAGCGGCGCGAGGGCGCCGACTTCACCCTGCGCCGCTTCCACGACCGGCTGCTGGGCCTCGGCTCCGTCCCGGTCGCCCTGGCTGCCCGGACCCTCCTCGACGACTCGCCAACCCCATAGGGGCGGACCCCGTGTCCGCCCTCGTCTCTACCCCGGTCCGCGTCCGCCCGGCCCCCGCCGCCGCCCTCCTCGCGGCCGATCCTCGTCGTCCATCGTCCTGCCCCCGTCCACCCCAGGGCTCGCAGTGGCCCGGACGACTTGCCCGTTTTCCGCGTCGGGACGCGGAAATTCGTCGTCCGGCCCGTCGTCCTGCCCGGCACACCCTGGACCGGATGGTGCGGCCCACCGTCACTCCGGTCGCGCGCCGTCGCCCGCCTTCGAACCGGTGGGACATCCGGGCCGAGCGGGGATCGGCCGTTCCGGCGGAAATCACGCCGAACTGTAACGGAAACGTGACGGCGCGCCCGCTCCGTGGTGGTACGGTCCCGGTCGGGCGCGCCCGGCTGGGGCGGCGGGTCGCGCCCCGCTGCCGGTCGTGCGGACCGGCATCCGGCGGTACCCCTCTCGGGTGGGCAAGGATCGGAGCGGCGAGGTGCGGGAGCTGACGGCCCGGCGGGCGTGGCGTTCCCTGCGACGCTGGTGGTGGCTCGCCCTGCTCGCCCCACTGCTCCTCGGTGGCGGCACCTACCTGGCGACCTCGCTGATGACCCCGGTCTACCGCGCCGACACGACCCTGGTGATCACCGCCAACACGGGCGCCGGCACCTCGGACTACAACGACGTGCTGGCCGCCGAGCGGCGGGCCGACACGCTCAGCCAGCTCGCCAGCGGCCGCACGGTACTCACGCAGGTCATCGCCCAGCTCGGACTGGCGACCACGCCGGAGGATCTGGCTCGCGAGGTGTCCGTCACCCCGGTCAGCAACACGCAGCTGCTGCGCGTCGCGGTGGCCGACCCCGACCCGCGACGTGCCGCCACCGTGGCCAACGCGGTCACCGACGTCTTCACCCGGATCGTCCAGGACCGTCTGGGCGTCTCGCTGCAGGCATTCGACGAGGCCGTGGTGCCGACGCGCCCGATCAGCCCGCGAATCCCGCTGCTGACCGCGCTCGGCGGTGGCCTGGGCCTGCTCGGAGGGCTCGGCCTCGGCCTGACCCTGGCATACCTGGACGACACGATCGAGACTCCGGAGGAGCTGCGCCGGGTCATCGGGGCCTACCCGCTCGGCTGCGTGGACGTCAGCTCGCGGCACACGCACGCCCGCGCCGACACCGCGACCGACGAGGACTACCGGGCGCTGCGCCTCAACCTGCAGCTCGCCGTGGCTGAGCAGGGTGCCCGGACCATCATGGTCGCGGGCGCCGGTCCGGGCGAGGGGACGGCGGAGATCGTGGCCCGGCTGGCCGACGCGTTCGCCCGGGCCGGCCGGCGGATCGCCGTCGTCACCGGGAACGTGGGGGTACTGGCAGTCGCGACCGTCCCCGCGGCGACCGGCGAGCCCTGCTCCAGCGAGGATCTTCCGCTCCTCAACCCGCTCCTGGTCGCGACCGGCAGCCCCGGCCCCGACGCGTGGGGGGCCCGGGACGAGGTCCGGACGGCAGAGCTGATCCGGCGGCTGGCGACGGAGCACGATCTGGTGCTCGTCGACGCTCCGTCGGGTGCGTCCGCGGCGACACTGGCGCTGACGAGCGCGGTAGAGGGTGTCGTGGTCGTGGCATATGGCGGCCGCACGCGTGGCGGAGACCTCGCTCGGGTAACTGAGGCGCTCGGCCGGGCCGGCGCGCCGCTGCTCGGCGCGATCCTTTGCCGGCCGGTGCGCCCGTCCCGTCGCTCCGTCGTGGCGCGTGCCCGCTGGGTCCCACTCGCCCGTCCGGCGCCGGCCGGGCCGCACTCCGCCGCTGGACGGTAGCGGGGCCGGCTTCGACCGGCCCCGCGCGAGCTACCGTTCGACGGGCCACTACCAGGCATCCGGGAAGCAGTGGCACGCGCCGCTGAGTTCTGTCCGCGCGGCCTGAGCAGCCGCTCCCCGGTGTCGTGTCCGCTGCCGCTACGGAGTCACTCGCACGCTGAGCACGTGCAGCACCCCGGAGTCGTACCCGTTGCTCAGCCGCAGCCGCACCGTCCCTCCGAGCCCCGCCACCGCGTCCAGCCGGAAGGTCACCGCCGGCCCGGTGGAAAGCGTC
>Ga0307373_10014053_pt1 | contig 11090 bp, 7 predicted proteins | sample OX2MG_FD_202534 | JGI IMG/M metagenome (GOLD analysis project Ga0307373, IMG submission 202534) | Soil microbial communities from Risofladan, Vaasa, Finland - OX-2 | ecosystem: Environmental > Terrestrial > Soil > Coastal area > Acid sulfate soil | place: Finland: Risofladan, Vaasa | collected... | reverse complement strand
CCGGTCGGCGTCTCCGTCCGTGGCGAATCCGGCATCCGACCGGGTCTTGAGAACCGCGCTGCTCAAATCCGCCAGGTGAGGATCGATCGGCTCGGGGTTAATTCCAGGGAACAGCGGATTGTGCTCGCCATGAATCTCAGAAAAAGGGATATGAGCCTCATCGAACAAACGGGCCAGACATCCTCGGGCGGCGCCAAACATGGGATCGACCACAAATTTCATGCCGCTCTGACGAATCCGTTCCAGCGATACCAGCGTCTTCACCCGATCGAGATAAGGGCCGGTCAGATCAACCGTTTCAATCTGCGCGGCGCTGGTTTGCGAGACCTGCCCTTTTTCAGAAAGCTGCGCCGGAAGATAAGTCTCAATCTGCTTCATGATCTCCGGCGAGGCCGAACCGCCATAAGCGGCCTTGACCTTAATGCCATTCCAGATGTACGGATTGTGGCTTGCCGTCACCATCAGCGCGCCCGCCGCCTTTCGGGCCACCACGGCGTAGCTGACGGCAGGCGTCGGAGTGGCGCGGTCGGCGAGCAGCACCGGAATGCCTTCGGCCGCAACCTGGCGCGCGGCTTCCCAGGCGGCCTCGGCGGAAAGGAACCGCGTGTCATAGCCAATCACCAGGCCGTTTTCGGGCCGGCCTTCGTGGCGAACGTAGCGTGCGATGGCGGCGGCCACCCGGCGCACGTTCTCGAAAATAAAGGTGTCGCCGATGATTCCACGCCAGCCGTCGGTGCCGAATTTGATCTGCTCAGCCGCTTGACTCAGAACAGCCTCCACGCGTTGCCCAAATACTCTTCTCTGCTACTGATGATTACAAAAGAGAGTGACATTCATCTTCTGTAGCGGCGCTCTGTGAGCGCCGAAACACCGGCGGTCGCAGACCGCCGCTACAACACTTGTTGTCATTCTATTTTGCCATCCCTGCTGGGTTCAACAATTCTTCCAACGTGCCCCGTTACAACAAACTCTTGATGCCCCGCCGTTCGAGCTCCTGCACGGCCTTGCCCACTTTCTGGGATTGCTCACGGGCGCATACCAGCAGCGCGTCACCGGTCTCGACGATTACCAGATTCTCGACCCCGATGGTCACAAAGAACTTCCGGCCGCCGACAATCATGTTCCCGCTGGAATCAAGACAGAGCGAATTCTCCGGCCGGACGTTGCCGTCGCCGTCCTTTGCGCTCAGATCGTAAGCCACCGCCCAGCTTCCCACATCGCTCCAGCCGATATCGGCCGCGACGGCAGACACGTCATCGAGTTTTTCCATCAAGGCATAATCGATGGAGATCTTTTCAAGCCGCGGAAACAAACGCTTCAACGCGCGCGGATTGTCAATGCCGCCCGCCGCAACAACCCGCTCAAGGCCCGCCGCCATCGCGGGCTGAAACCGCCGCAGATTGGCGAGCAGCGTGGAGGCCCGCCAGATGAACATACCGGCATTCCACAAATAGCGCTTGGAGGCCACGTACCGCCGGGCGGCTGCGAGTCCGGGCTTTTCGGTGAATTCCTCCACGCGATACATTCTTTGGCTGCCGGTATTCTTCTCAACTCCGCCCAGCCGGATGTAGCCGTATCCTGTTTCCGGGCGCGTGGCTTCAATGCCCAGAACGACCGACCGGCCCTCCTCCGCCGCCCAGCGGCAGCCCGCCTTCAAAGCGTTGCGGAAAGCTCCCGGCTTCTGAATCACGTGGTCGGCAGGCAGTACAACCATGATCCCCTTCGGATCACGGCGCAGAATCTCATGGGCGGCAAGGCCGATCGTTGGGGCAGTATTGCGCTGGGCGGGTTCGGCAACAATCTGGCGTTTGGGAATCTGCGGGACCAGGCGGACAATCCGGGACCGCACCATGTTGTTCGTCAAAATATAAATCTGCTCCGGCGGCACCATCCCCTCAACCCGCTTCACCGCCTGTTCCAGCAGGGTGGCGCCGCCAAACAGGTCCAGCAGTTGCTTGGGATTCTTGCGACGGCTCAATGGCCAGAAGCGCGTCCCGCTTCCCCCGGCCATGATCGCCACGTAGACGTGGCCGTAGAGGGAGTTCTGAGATTTCGCCGCTCGATCCATAAGCGTTTTAGTCGAAGAGAATCTTTTTGGTTTGCACGGCCTTGAACCCGCGGCGGGATAGCGGCCGCCTGAAATCCTTGTCAACGTCGGGCACGTAAAACTTAAGGATCCGGGTTTTCTCGACCGGCGTCAGACGGTAGGGCCCCGCTGCGGGCGGGATCACCCAGGTGTCGCCTGCGCGGTAGCCCAGCCACCCCGACGCAGTTTCCACCCGCCCTTCGCCCGAAACGACGGAAAGCGTCTCGACATGGTCAGCCGCGGCTTTGAACCGCCCCGTCTTCTGGAGCGTCAGTTCCTCCACCGCAAAGCACGGGCAGGCCAGGATGTAGCGGCGGGAACCAAAAGGCTCACGAACCACGCGCCGCGGCAGGTTGCGAAGCGCTGGCAGGCCGGGTTCCATCACCTCGAACCCCTTGTCCAGATGAAGCGGACGAGGTTTTCCATTGAGCCCCATCCGTCCAAAATCGTCCAGCCTGTAGGTGATGTCGGAGTTTTCCTCCGCCTCAAAAATAACCAGCCCCGGCCCCAGAGCATGCACGGTCCCAGGCGGAATAAAGATCGCTTCTCCCGCTTTCGGGTGAAACCGGTGGAGAAGTTCCTTGCTTTCGCCACTCTCGCAGGCGGCTCGCAGCATTTCCGGCGTCGTATCCGGCTTTAATCCCAGCAGGATTTCCGCCTTCGGCTCCGCGTGCACGATGTACCACATCTCGCACTTGCCCAGATTTCCGGGCTCATGCTTGCGGGCATATCGGTCGTCAGGATGAACCTGAAGCGAAAGCCAGTCGCTGGTAAAAATGTATTTGGACAGAATCGGAAAGCGGCGGTCTTTCCAGTTCGCGCCGTTCAGTTCGCTTCGGAATTTAGCGGAGACCTCGCCCAGCGTGCGCCCTGCCACCGGACCATTCAGGATCTTTGAACTCTCGTCGGTGATCCACACCTCACCGATCAGGCTGTCCGCAGCCGATGGGGTGGCGGAAGCTGCACGAGAATCCCCGGCGTTCTCCAGTTCAGGCCACTCAAACAGGGGCTCGAGGTCATCCAGCCCCCAGATTTTCGGCTTGAAGATCGGAGAGAGCTTGAGCGGCGTGTCCAGTTTTGGCATAAGTCGCTCAGAGTTCGCTGAAGAATTTCTTCATCCGCTGCAGGCCCTCTTCGATGTTCTCCTGGGAAGTCGCGTAAGATAGCCGGACGTGTTCGTCGGTGCCGAAGCCAGGCCCCGGCACCACCGCGACGTGCGCCTCTTCCAGCAGCCTGTCTACCAGAACCTTGCAATTACCAATTCCGTCCTTCTTCAGGTAAGCGCCGATGTTCGGGTAGACGTAAAACGCGCCCGCAGGCATGGCGCAGGTAACCCCGGGAATGGCCCGCAGGCCAGCGACGATCTTGTCCCGGCGCCGCTGGTACTCGGCCAGCATCGTTTGAACGGAATCCTGCGAACCTTTCAACGCCTCAACGGCCGCCTTCTGCGAAATGGAAGTCGGATTGGAGGTGGAGTGGCTCTGCAGATTCAGCATATTGCTGAGCAAAGTCTTGGTGCCCAGAGCAAAGCCGACCCGCCAGCCCGTCATGGCGTAAGTCTTGGAGAGCGAGCCCGCGATGATCAGGTTGTCACGATTGCCGGAATGACCGAGCGAAAACGGTTTCCGGCCGTCATAAAGGAACTGGCAGTAACACTCATCGGACATCAGCAAAACGTTTCGGCGAACAGCCAGCGCCAGCAACTTTTCCATTTCCTCATTCGGGATCACAGCGCCGGTTGGGTTGTTCGGCGAATTCACAATGATCAGTTTGGTTTTCGGCGTGATCAGTTTTTCCACATCCGCCGCGCGCACCTGAAAGTTGTCCTCTTCGCGGGTTTCAAGCGGCACCGGCTTTCCGCCGGCGTAGTTAACAATGTCCAGGTACGAAACCCAGTAAGGCACCGGCAGAATCACCTCGTCACCGTGGTCAATCGTTGCGGCGACGGCTTCGAAAATCGCCTGCTTTCCGCCCACCGTGACCAGGCATTCTTCGATCTTGTAATTGGAGCCGAAATCTTTGGCGTGACGCTCGACGATGGCGTCCTTCAGTTCCTTGATTCCGCTGGTGGGGGTATATTTGGTGAAATTCTGATGAATCGCCTCGATTGCGGCATTCTTGATATTGTCAGGGGTCGGGAAATCCGGTTCGCCCGCCCCAAAGTCGATAAGGCTTACGCCGCTCGCCCTGAGCTGGGCGGCCTTCTGAACCACGGCTAGAGTGGATGAGACTGAAATTCGTGAAATACGCTGCGAAAGTTGCATGGAATCAAACCTCGTCAATGATTGGAACTATTTTTTTGCTTAAACGTTCTTCCACCAGAGGCGGCACCAGACCCTTCACCGATCCTCCGCGCTTGGAGATTTCCTTGACCAATCTTGAGCTGATATACGCATACGATTCCGCCGGCATCAGGAAAATCGTCTCCAGCTTGGGCTGAAGCTTTCGGTTCATCAGAGCCATCTGGATTTCGTATTCGTAATCAGAAAAAGCCCGGATGCCGCGGACAATCGCCCGGGCGTTCTTCCTGACCGCATAGTCCACCAACAGGCCGCTGAAAGTATCCACGGACACATTCTCCATGTCCCGCGTAACTTCCTGCAGCATGGTAAACCGCTCCTCAACGTTGAAGATCGGCTGCTTTTCAGCATTCGTCAGCAGGGCAACGATCAGATGATCAAAAATCCGGCTGCTCCGCTGGATCAGATCAAAGTGGCCGTTAGTTATCGGATCAAAGGACCCTGGATAAATCGCGAGAATCTCTGACATAAGCCGAAGTGTAGTGCGTGCCGGAGCTGCCGTCCACTAAAAGAGCATTCTAGCGGTTGCATTCAAATGTTGTAAACCAGATTCTGTAATAGGGCAGCGGTTCAGTTTCCGGGTTGCCGATGATATGCAAGTGAAGCAGCTTCGCTCTTGCTCAGAACATCAATCGGCGCAGGGCAGGGTCCGGCGCAGACGCTTGCTCTGTAGTGTCTGCGATCACGCGAGGCGCGAAGACTCTGCCGGGACTCAGCTTGTGGCTTGCCACCTGCTGACTTATGCTCGGGCAAAATCCCCATTCCCATCCCCAAGACGTCCCTTGGCGAAATCGCCCCAATCAATCGGCGCGCCAGCCAACATCAGGTTGTAAAATCATCTGGGCAGACTTTCGCCCGAGAACGTGCTCCTAAACGCTGGAAGTATTGGATGGTTCAAAAATGGATCGACGACAGTTTTTCCTGCGTTCCCTGACTGCGCTTGGGGCGATCGAGATCGGCAGGAATTCGTATTACTCCCTCTCGACTGTTTCTGCCGGGAAAAGCGTTTTGTCAAACCAACCGCCGTCAATTCCGGTCGGCCTGGATGCGTATCGGATGTGGGATCGTTGGGCCTATCAGCGAATCGGTGCGCGGGCCTATATGCTCAGCACGTATGATCGCAGTGGGGGAAACGAAGGCGCTGACGGAAGCCACTTCTTGTATCAGCTTTGTGACATTTTCAATGTAACGGTTGACCTTGAAGGTCCTGGTGTACTTTACTTCGTCCGATATAATCACTGGCACGGAAGTCCCTGGCATTACGTGGTCGACGGAACTGATTACATTCTGCAAGAGAGCAGCACGCCTGATCCGACGCGTCCCATCGAAAACTCCACAATACTTCCAGCACGCCTTTTCCCGAATCCGTTTGCTTTCACATGGTCGGCCTCCAAGGGCTCGGATCTGAGTTGGGTGCCGATCCCCTTTGAGCATTCCTTCCGAATGGCCTACGAGAGAACGCATTACGGCACGGGATACTATATCTTTCACCGCTATGTAGGGGGAGCGAAACTCTCGCAGCCCATTCAATCCTGGAACCTGGAGTCGGTGCCCGGCGAAGATGTCCTCGACCTGATTGCGAGATCCGGCTCAGACCTCGTCGCGAAGGCAGACACCCCCGAAGCAAAGCAAGCCGGCATTCAGCAGAAGCGGGGAAAATTCGTCCTTCCGGCCAGGGGGTCTGTTCCTTTTGCCGAAATAGAAGAAGCGCCCTCCATGATTCGCGCCCTGGAGTTTTCAGTGCCTCGCGAAAACGCGATTGAGTTTGGCCGCTCACGGCTGCGGGTTACCTGGGATGGCAGGCCGGAACCTTCGATCGATGCTCCGATCGCTCTTTTTTATGGGGCTGGAACGCTTTATAACCGCGACGGCCGCGAATATCTGGTCAAAGCTTTCCCGGTACACATTCGTTTTGATGACCGGCGCGTTCATCTGGCGTGTTATTTCCCCATGCCTTTCTTCCGCAAGGCCCGGTTTGAGCTTCTGAATGACGGCGCGTCGCCGATTCCGGGAGTGCAATGGAGCATCCGCTACGCGCCCTTCAAAGATCCCGCCAACCATGCCGCCTATTTCCACGCGACGTATCGTGATCATCCACACCCGGTCCCTGGCGAGGACCTCACGCTGTTGGATACTCGCTGCATTGAAGGTGGAGGCGACTGGTCTGGGAGTTTTGTCGGCACTTCCGTGATCTTCTCGCAGCGCGCCAAGTTGTCGACACTGGAGGGTGATCCACGTTTTTTCTTTGATGACAGCAAGACCCCTCAAGCCCAGGGGACAGGAACGGAGGAGTGGGGAGGTGGCGGCGATTACTGGGAACATGGGCAGACCACGACCCTGCCTTTCGCAGGACATCCCGTGGGCGCCCGGAGCCCCGAAGAAGCAAAATGCGACGAAGACCTGATTGAGTCGGAGTACCGGTATCTCCTGGCCGATCTGATGCCTTTCGGCAAGAACGCCCGCATTCAGTTGGAGCACGGAGGGACGGACAATTCCTCCGAACATTACGAAACGGTAACGTACTGGTATGGCCTGCCAGGTCCTTCCGTGATCAAGACGGACGAGCTGAGCGTGGGCGACCTTGCGAGTGAGAAGGCGCACCTGTATGACTCACCGGATGCGAGCAATCCATACGAGATCACATCCCGTTACGAATGGGGAGTCGATCACCTGGATGGAAAGGAAATTTATCCCGCTCACACGGAGGCAGGCCGTACCACGACAGGCACATCCGAATTCACGCTGAAATTAACGCCCGACAACTTCGGAGTCATGTTGCGTCGAACGCTGGATTATTCTTTTCCCAATCAACGCGCCGAGGTCTACGTCTGTGACGCGAATGGAAACCCGCACGACCCGGCTCAATGGAAACTTGCCGGCATCTGGCGCCTTGCCGGATCAAATACCTGCGTCTATTCCCATCCTAAAGACGAGCTGGGAGCGACGGAGCACTTGATGGAGACCTCGGACCGGCGCTTCCGCGACGACGAGTTTCTGATTTCTCGCGATCTTACGCAAGGACTCTCGGCAATGCGTGTGAGAGTTCACTTCACGCCCGTTAACATTCCTCTGTTTTCCGGCGCGCCGCCACAGAAGTTGGCATGGAGCGAGATCCACTACTCATCCTACTGTTTTGTTATGCCCGCCTTTGAAGTGCCCGGGACGTGAGAACTGGATACCGCGGGGTCTCCATTCATCAGGGTCCACGCCTTGCATTGTTTCCGGGGCGGATGTATTATCGCCGTGCGCTCAACGCTTTATCGCTGAGCGAAGACCGTCTAAAACGAGGAGGATTCTCAAAATGAAGGAGCAGGCTTATCGCTGCAGTTGGCGGATTCAAGTCTGTGCGTCCCTGGTGCTGTTGATAGGGATGCTGATGGCTTCTGCCGCGCGAGCCGAAGCCGCGGGCAAAGGGCAAGCGGCGTCGGCCCTGAAGGACATTCCCATCCAACACGTTATTATTATTTTTCAGGAAAATCGTTCCTTTGATTCCTACTTTGGCACGTACCCGGGAGCGGATGGCATTCCGATGCGGAACGGGGTGCCCACGGCCTGTAATCTCGATCCCAAGACGGGAGAATGCATCAAGCCCTATCTCGACCACAACGATGTGAATTGCGGCGGCCCGCATGCAGCAGAAAATTCTTTGGCGTCCGTCGCGAACGGAAAGATGGATGGGTTTATCACCGAAGTCCAGGCACAGGCAAGATTCGGTTTATATCCGCTTGACTGGGCTTTCAAATACTGTAAGGAGCCCACTAACCCCAAAGAGTCTGATGCCGTCATGGGATACCACAACGGAGGCGACATCCCGAATTACTGGGCCTACGCAAAGCACTTTGTGCTCCAGGACCACATGTTTGAGTCGTTGCATTCCTGGAGTTTTCCGTCGCATTTGTATCTTGTTTCCGCATGGTCGGCCAATTGCGGCAAGTCTGACAACCCCAAGAGTTGCGTGAGCGCTCTCATGCCCAAGGATCGGACGCTCAAAAACCCCACGCCCTTCGGATGGACGGATATTACCTACCTGCTGCACAAAAATCATGTGAGCTGGGTTTACTACCTGGACCACGGCGCGCTGCCGCCGGCTTCCGGGCAGCAGAGGACTCGCGGACGCTTTAAAATGCCCAGCCCCAAATCGCGGGCCAAGAATGCCAATAGCGGCGTTCCCGAAATCTGGAACGTGCTGCCTGGCTTCACAGACGTCCATCAGGATGAGCAACTGCCCAATATCCAGGACCTGAGCCGCTTCTTTGTGGAGGCCAAAGATGGAACCCTGCCTTCAGTTTCCTGGGTTTCCCCCAACGGCAATGATAGCGAGCATCCTCCGGCCAAGGTGAGCGTGGGGCAATCCTACGTGACGAAGATTGTGAATGCCGCGATGCAGAGCCCTGACTGGAAGAGCACGGCGATCTTCATCACCTGGGACGATTGGGGAGGCTTTTACGATCACGTTCCTCCGCCCCGCGTTGATTCCATGGGCTTAGGCGTCCGAGTGCCGGCCCTTGTCATCAGTCCCTATGCGAAACGCGGGCACATCGACCATCAGACGCTGAGCTACGACTCCTACCTCAAATTTATTGAGGACGTGTTTCTCCACGGCCAGCGGCTCGATCCCAAAACCGACGGAAGGCCGGACTCCAGGCCGGACGTACGGGAAAATAATCCAATGCTGGGGAATCTGATGAAGGACTTTGATTTTTCCCAGCGGCCCCAGCCGCCAATGGTCTTGCCCGTTCAACCCAAGACGACGCTGGTGGAAAATCCTCCGTGCGGCCCCGGTCAAAAGTCTTGTGATTGACCGCGGGTTCTCCTTCGCGATGAAGGCCCCACGGTCAACGCGTTTTTGACCGTGGGTTCTTCTTCTGATCGCGAAATCATGGCGGGATGACAGTTGATTTTAGGGTGTGCGATAAGAAAGATCCGCCGTCAGCAAAAGGAGGATTCTCAAAATGAAGGAGCAGGCTTATCGCTTCAGTTGGCGGATTCGAGTCTGTGCGTCCTTGTTGCTTTTGATGGGGATGCTCATGGCTTCTGCCGCGCGAGCCGAAGCCGCGGGCAAAGGGCAAGCGGACTCGGCCTTAAAAGACATACCTATCAAGCACGTCATTATCATATTTCAGGAAAATCGTTCCTTTGATTCCTACTTTGGCACGTACCCGGGAGCGGACGGCATTCCCATGCGGAACGGGGTGCCCGCGGTTTGCGTTCCCGATCCCACGACGGGAGAATGCGTCAAGCCCTATCTCGACCACAACGATGTGAACTGCGGCGGCCCGCACGAGGCAGCAGCGTCTTTGGCGGATATTGCGAACGGAGCGATGAATGGATTCATCAGAGAAGTCCAGGTCTCGGGAGGATTCGGTTTCAATCTTCATGGGTATGCGGGGCCTATCCGGAACTGCCATCATCCCGCGGAACCAAAAGATTCTGATCAGGTCATGGGATACCACGACGGAGGAGATCTCCCCAATTACTGGGCCTATGCGAAAAACTTTGTACTCCAGGACCATATGTTCGAATCGGTTCACTCCTGGAGTTTCCCGTCGCATTTGTTCCTTGTTTCCGCGTGGTCGGCGACATGCGGCCAGGCCGCCAACCCCATGAGCTGCGTGAGCGCTCTCCAACCCCCAAATAGGACGCCCAAAAAGCCCACGCCGTTCGCGTGGACGGATATTACCTACCTGTTGAACAAAGCGCAGGTGAGCTGGGTTTACTACCTGGACCACGGCGCGCTGTCGTCCTCGCCGGCCCCGCCCAAGGGAACTGGGACGGCCACGAACAGACCTCGGGGGTTTCTTAGCGCCAGCGAAGCCAGCTCGAGCGGCGTTCCCAGCATCTGGAACGTATTGCCCGGCTTTACGGACGTCCATGAGGATCATCAACTGGCCAATATCGAAGACCTTGGCCGTTTTTTTGAGGCCGCCAAAGCCGGGACCCTGCCCTCCGTTTCGTGGATTTCCCCAAATAGGGAGGATAGTCAGCATCCTCCCGCCAAGGTAAGCGTGGGGCAATCCTACGACACAAGAATTGTAAATGCCGCGATGGAGAGCCCCGACTGGAAGAGCACGGCCATCTTCATCACCTGGGACGATTGGGGAGGATTTTACGACAACGTTATGCCGCCCCGCGTTGATTCGCTGGGCTACGGCATCCGCGTTCCGGCCCTTGTGATCAGTCCCTATGCGAAACGCGGGTACATCGACCATCAAACGCTGAGCTACGACGCCTACCTGAAATTTATCGAGGACGTTTTTCTCCACGGCCAGCGCCTCGACCCCAAGATCGACGGGCGGCCGGACTCCAGGCCGTACGTTCGGGAAAACAGTCCGAAGCTCGGAAACCTCATGAAGGACTTTGATTTTTCCCAACAGCCCCGGCAGCCGATGGTCTTGCCTGTTCAGCCCAAGACCACGCTGGTGGAAGAACTTCCATGTGGTTCCGGTCAACCGCCTTGTAATTGATCGTAGTTTTCCTTCACGGTATAGGCGCCACGGACAACGCGTCTTTGAGCGTGGGTTCTTATACCGCGCGCCATAAATAATGGCACGTCACGGGAGGCCAACCAATCGCGTCAGAGCACGGCTTCAGGCGCCCTGACGCGCTGGCCAACGAATTCCGCATCGTCACACCAGGTGCAGCGTCAGCAGCAGCCCCAGGGCGAGGCCGCCGGCAAAGCTGGTTCCCGCAAAGTTGACGATGCC
>Ga0307373_10014052_pt1 | contig 11091 bp, 7 predicted proteins | sample OX2MG_FD_202534 | JGI IMG/M metagenome (GOLD analysis project Ga0307373, IMG submission 202534) | Soil microbial communities from Risofladan, Vaasa, Finland - OX-2 | ecosystem: Environmental > Terrestrial > Soil > Coastal area > Acid sulfate soil | place: Finland: Risofladan, Vaasa | collected... | reverse complement strand
TTCCGGGAGCTGGCCGAGTCCCACCGGCGGGAGCTGCAGGTGCACTGCTACCGGATGCTCGGATCCTTCGCCGACGCCGAGGACGCCGTCCAGGAGACGATGCTGGCCGCCTGGCAGGGCATCGGCGGCTTCACTGAGGAACGCGCGTCGCTGCGCACCTGGCTGTACAAGATCGCCACCAACCGGTGCCTCAACGCGCGCCGCGCAGCGAGCCGGCGCCCGGCCAGGGAGTGGGACATGTCGCAGTTCGAACCGCCCGTGCCGACCCCGCGCGACGAGCCCATCTGGCTGCAGCCGTTCCCTGACGCCCTCCTCGAAGGTGCCGTCGGCGTGCCGCCCGGCCCGGAGGCCCGCTATGAGCAGACCGAAGCCATCTCGCTGGCCTTCGTGACCGCCCTGCAGCTGCTGCCGCCACGCCAGCTCGCCGTCCTCATCTTGCGCGACGTCCTCGGATTCCACGCCAGCGAGGTGGCCGGCATGCTGGAGGTGACCGTCCAATCGGTCAACAGCGCCCTCAAACGAGCCCGCGCTAGCCTGCAGCGCCGGCAGCAGCCAGCCGCTGGCCACCAGCCGCCGCCCGCCGCAGGCTCGCCCGCCGAGGACGCGATCGTGGCCATGTTCGCCCGCGCGTGGGAGTCGGCCGACCTCGAGACGCTGGTGGCCCTGCTGACCGACGACGTCTTCATCGCTATGCCTCCGGAGCCATTCGGATACGAGGGCCGTGACCTCGTGGCCCGCTACTGCGCCCGCCAGTTCGCCGCCGGCCGCAGGTACGGCCTCGTGCCGGCCCGAGCCAACGGCCAGCCCGCGTTCGGGGCATACCTGCGCGGCCCGGCCGGAATCCGCCACGCGACCGGCTTCTGGGTACTCACCCTGGCCGGCGGCCGGATCTGCGCCATGACCCGCTTCGAGGCCAGCGTGCTGCCGTGGTTCGGGCTACCGCGATCGCTCCCGAGCCGATAGCCAGCACCAGGCCATGGAGAGGCTGCACGCGCCGAACGAGTTCTTCCGCATCCGCAGGCTGCGCGAGGGGATGCGGGCCTGGGAGGAGCTGTGGCGGCTGCTGGCCGACGGCCCGCACCGGCTCGCGAGCCGGGAGGGCGACGGCGGCTGAGACGCCGTATACCGCCTACTCCTACCTGGAGGGGGGCCTTATGGCCGTTATCAATGCTTTCGCGCAGGATGCCGTTGATCGGGCCGAACCTCTTACCGTCGCTGCCGCCTATAGACAGTGTCGCGACGCGGCGCTGGCCGAGTCTGCGATCGGCGCGATCGGCCTGGAGATCGAGTCACACCTGGTCGACCTCGACCACGTCGCTGACCCCGTTCCCTGGGAACGCGTCGAAGCGATCGCGGCCGTGGTCGGGAGGGTCGCGCCGGGCACCGCGGTGACCGTCGAGCCAGGCGGGCAGATCGAGCTGTCCGGGCCGCCGGAAGCCGGAGTCGGCCCGGCGGTGGCCCGGCTCAGGTATGAGGGCGCCGGCGCCCGGCTGGCCCTGGCCGATCGCCGTCTCGGGCTCGCCTTTGCGGGGGCTGATCCGGCGCGCCCGTCCCGGCGGGTCAACCCGCGGCCGCGTTACCGCGCGATGGAACAGCACTTCGCGGCCACCGGCCGGGCCCCGGCCGGGCGGGTCATGATGAACTCGACCGCCGCCTTGCAGGTCAATCTCCAGGCCGGCCCCAGGGGCGAGTGGCCGGCCAGGGTCGCGCGGGCCTACCGGCTCGGGCCCACCCTGGTGGCGATCGCGGCGAGCTCACCCTGGCTGCACGGCCGCGATACGGGCTGGAAGTCCGTCCGGCAGCGGGCCTGGAGCGGGCTCGACGCGCGCACGTGCGGCCCGGTGCCGGGCTGCGCTCCGAAGGACGGCCGCGACGAGGCGCTCGATCCCGCCTCAGCCTGGGCCAGATTCGCGATGCGCGCCCCGGTCACATTCGTGCGCGGTGGCGACGACGTCCTGGCGGTGGGCTGCTCAGTCCCGTTCTCGCGGTGGGCCAGCGGTGCGGTCAAGCTGGGCAACCGGCCGCCCACGGCCGCGGACCTCGAGACGCACCTGAGCACGCTGTTCCCGCCGGTCCGGCTGCGTGGCTACCTGGAAGTGCGCTACCTGGACATGTCCGCGCCACGGTGGTGGCCGGCGATCGCGGCGGTCACCGCCACCGTGATGGACGACCCGGTCGCGGCCGACCTCGCGACCGAGGCGGCCGAGCCGGCGGCGCAGTTGTGGACCGAGGCGGTCAGGGACGGGCTCGCCAACGCCGCCCTGGCCACGTCCGCGCGCCGCTGTCTGGCGATCGCCGCCGGCCGTGTTCCGGCCGAGCTCAGGCCGGCCGTGGCTGACCTCGCTGATCTTGTTGAGTCGGGTCGCTGTCCCGGCGACTTGCTGGCCGAGCGTGCGGGCGAGATCGGCCCGCTCGCCGCATTGGGAGAGATGGCATATGCATGATCTTGTCGTCCGCGACCTTGAGCAGGCCAGGAACCGGACGCTCGGGCTGACGGACCTGGACGACCCGCCGCTGGTCACGCAGCACGACCTGCTGATGAGCCCGCTGGTGTGGGACCTGGCGCACGTCGGCCAGCAGGAGGAGCTGCGGCTGCTGCGGGCCGGCGGCCCGGCCCGGCCCGGCCCGGGATGCTCCCGCCAGAGGTGGACGCGCTCTACGACGCGTTCAAGCACCCCCGCGCCGAGCGCCCGCCGCTGCCGCTGCTGCCGCCGGTTGAGGCGCGGGCCTACGACCACGAGGCGGCGCTTCGGGGTAGAGGAGGAAGTTCCGGCGCTGAGCCCGTGCAGCACGTCAGCTACTTCGAGGCCGAGGCCTACGCCCGCTGGGCCGGGGCCGGCTGCCCGCCGAGACCGAGTGGGAGAAGGCGTGCGCGTGGGACCCCGGTCCCCCGCGCCCGCCGGGCCTGGCCGTGGGGATCGCCGCCGCCCGGACCAGACCTGGTCAACCTGGGCGGCGTGTGGGGCGGCCGGCGCCTGTCGGGGCGTACCCGGCTAGCGCGTCGGCCTACGGGGCCGAGCAGATGATCGGAAACGTCTGGGAGTGGACGTCGTCGGACTTCGCGCCTTGGCCTGGCTTTACCCCGATGATCTACCGCGACTACAGCGTCCCGTTCTTCGGCGGGACTACAAGGTGCTGCGCGGCGGCTCCTGGGTGGTCGCCCCATCGACGATCCGGCCCTCGTTCCGGAACTGGTATTACCCGGTCAGGCGGCAGATCTTCGTGGGCGTGCGAATGGCCTGGGACGCCTGAGTGTGCCGTCACATTGCCTGGCTTGGCTCGCCGCGGCGGCTGAGCGAGCTCTCGCTTGAGCCCGAGCACGGGCTGATCGTGCAGTCGTACGCGCCGCGCCGGCAGGCACACGGGCGCATGAACGCCGATGGCTGGGGCGCCGGCTTCTTCGCCGCCGGACGGCCCGAGCCGGCCCCCGGGCGGTCGGGACTGGCTGGCGAACTGGACCCGCAGACCTAGCCGTCGGTCTGGCACGCCTCCAGATGAGGCACTCTCCGTGCCGACTACGGATGCGTCAAGTCATGCGGAAGATGCCGGGTCGCATCGGCGCAGATCGGCCAATTCTGCGCACCCCTGCGGCCACGCGCCGGCTCAGGCTGGCATCGCGGGCACGTCCGCAGCCCAGACGGTGGGTCTGCTTACCGGTATGCCGCCATGGGCGTGGCGCCACACCGCACCAGATCGGCTCCCGGCCCACAGCGACCCTGCTCCCGATCGTGGACGTCCGGCACGTCAAAAACGGATAACTGCGACAATTCAGATTCCACAGAATCGCCTCGGTGATGGACGCGGCCTCCCGCCGCGTGCCGGGATTCTCGCTGGGCGAGCATCACGACGCCGGCAACGCCTACGGGGCGCTGGCGATGGCCGTGGCAGCGCGCGGCGGCGCCGTGCCCGGCGTCGTCCTGCACACCGATCGGGGCAGCCGAGTACACCGCCGGGACCTTCCGGCAGGCCTGCTAGCGGCTTTCCATCGCCCAGTCCATGGGCCGTCCCGGGTCCGCTCTCGATAACGCGGTCATCGAATCGTGGCACTCCACCCTGGAGTTCGAGCTGCGGTCGCTGCAGCACTTCGCCACCAGGGCGCAGGCCCGGGCCGCGGTCGCGGCCTGGATCGAGGACTACAACACCCGCCGGCGGCACTCGGCCTGCCAGAACTCCCGGCGGCGGCCTACGAGCAGCTGCTCGCCGAACGCGGGAAGGAGGCGGCCTGACCATGACGAGTCTGCTTCTCCGTCGCCCAGCATCGGCCGGAGCTTGCCGCGGTCAAGGTCGTACGTCCTCGCTTTGCTGCGGGCGTCTCCACCTTGACCGCGCCTGCGCTCGGCGGTGTCATGGCAGCTACGGAGAACCAGGCACAACCAAGATCAGCCTTATTCAGGTCTCCACACTTTCAGGGGAATCCCGCATCGCCTCCGGTGCCGCTTGCGGCGGAGGGCATTGCGTCTGCAAGAGCGGGTCGGGTATCCGGTCGCCGAGTCGCAGCAAGCCGGCTCCGATCAGTGCTGCCGTCAAGGCGCCGCCCCACCAGATGGCGTCGGGTGACGTTGCGAGCAGCGCGCCGCCGGCCGCGGGGCCGAGGGCGACGCCTGCGGTGAAGGTGAGGCCGTAGAGCGACATGTAGCGGCCGAGCAGATGCGGCGGTGCGAGGTCGGCGACGATTGGGCCGAGCACGATGAACTGCGCGCACTCACCGATCGCGATCACGATCGCGACCCCAGCCAAGACGGCGGTAGCGGTGAGCGTCGAGCTCGTTAGCGTTGCGAGCAGGACCGCGAGCAGGCCGATTGCAAACAGCGCGCTGGTCGCGGCAAGAGCGTGTGTGCGGCGCATCCGCTTGACGACCCGTGTGGCTGGAATCTGCGCGACGACGATGAAGAAGGTGTTGATGAAGAAGACGACGCCGATCTCGCCCGGCCCGACAGGCGTGTGCGCCTTCGCAAACGGCGCGAGGATGTTGGAAAAGAGCGCGCCGCCGGTCATCACGAGCACGATGTTGGCGGCGATCAGGATGAGGAAGAGCCGGTCGTGAGCAGCTGCTCGGAAGCCTGTTCTCCTGTCGCTCGCCGGCGCAGCATTCGCAAGGCGGGGATTCGGGATCCCCACGAGCACGACCAGCGCGAAGACAGCGAAGGTGAGGCCGTCGAAGAGGTAGAGCGCCTGGAACGCGCGGAGGTTATTGGCGGAAGCGACGATGAAGCCCGCGACCGTCGCGCCGCTGCCGAGACCGAAGTTGCCTGCGACTCGGCGGAGCGCGATCGAGGAGGCGCGCTGCTCGGCTGAGACCAGGGTCAGGCTCAGAACCTGGTTCGCGGTGTTCGCGACTCCGAACCCGGCGCCGCCGACGGCCGAGCAGACGAAGGCTTGCCAGGGACGGTCGACGAATGCGAAGCCCGCGTAGCCCAGTGCGCTCGCGAGATTGCCGGTGATCAGGATCGGCTTCGCACGGAAACGATCGAGCAGCGCACCCGAAAGGGGCGTTACGACCGCCGCCGTGCCCATGACCGCCGCCAGCACCAGCCCCGCAGTCGCCGTCGGGAAGCCGCGGGCCTGGTGCAGGTAGATGATCTCGAAGGGAAGGACCAGTCCAGTGCCGAAGTAGTTGACCGCGGTCCCAGCCTGAAGAACGATGACAGGCCCCGACAGGCCCGTCCGCCAGCCGGCGAACACACCAGCGAGCGTCCTGCTCACTTGCTTCCTGCGGTTGGCTGCTTTCCCGCGCATGCCTGAGACGCGCACGTTCATCAGCGCCCGTAGCGGCGGCGATCGAGAACTGCGGACGCCACGCGCCCGGCCGATGCGGACGATTCCATCGTCAACCTCCAGGGTCGTTTTCCGGCTGCCGCGGCACGATCCGGTGGGCGGATCGTTCGGGCGGTCGGTAGTGCATACACCGCGGCGCCGGGAAACTGGGCGCCCGCGAGCCGCCCAGTTCGCCCCCCCCCGGGCGGTGTGTATACCGGTGGAAGCGTCACGTGATGGGGAAGGAAGGCGCGCAGGATGGTGACAGCCGATCTGCTCTCACGGGCACGGGCCGGAGATGGCGAGGCGTTCCGGGAGCTGACCGGGCCGCACCGGTGCGTTTGACCTCATCGCGGGTCTGGGCGGCGGGACCCTCAAGGGATACCCGGAGGGCGCCGGCTCGGTGCCCGCCGGGTTCCTGTTCAACGGTGCCTTGTCGACCTACGAGAAGCTCGGGTTCACCCGTGACCGCAAGATCGGCAAGCACCGCTGGGTCGTGACCAGGGTCGTCGAGCCAAGGTCGTAGGAGACGCGGGTCACATGCTGACTCCGGTCGCAGCCAGAGCAGGCGCAGACTTCCCGAACTGGTTATGCGCCGCGGCCGGAGCCAAATAGGAGAACCACCCAACACCAAGACGCCTGGGGCGGCGGCTGCGCCGGCTCCACGCCCGCGATTCGCCACTGGACATGAGATAGGCCGTGCCGCACGTACTGACCCGATGCGGGCCGACGCTGCCTCCGGTAACGTCCCGTTTAAGGACGCCAAGCCAATGACCGGGCAGAAGATTAGACAGCCTTCCATAGCGGCGGTTACTCGCGCTCGGCCAGCAGTTCCACGGCTACGCTGAGTCAGGTTCGGCCATCCTCCTGGGTCGGACGACCGCATAAGTATTCGTGTCGGCGCGGCCAGCGGATGCGCGGATCTGCCGCGATGAGGTACGTCTGGACTGAGCGACTGCGACCGGGTTTTGCTGCGAGTGCGTCCCCTTCCCTGGTTCAGTGACCGCGCCCCTCACGAACCGCTGGTGCCGACGGGTAGCGCCGACGCCCGCTGCTGCAAAGCGCGATCGCCAGTCTCCGGCAGCCGCGCGCAATCCCGCCGATAGGTACTCGGTTCCTGACTCGCGCCGCGTCGGCCTGGTAGGTACCGATCTGGCTGATCTGGTTTGCGGCTGGTTCCGCCGCTGGTAGGGGAGTTGGCGGGCACGGTCCGATCCGCTGGCCTATGGCCGCGTGCCGCCCAAACCGGTTGATAGCCCCCGGACAGTTGCGTGCAAGTACGCCCAGCGCAGACGATGGTTGTCGGGGCCGAGTTCAGTGACATGCCGAACCAAGACTAGGAAAATGTTCATCTATGAGGCGTGGAGTACGTCAGGCAATCGCCGGGTCAGCGGTTATGGTCCTGGTGGTCTCACTCGTCATCGCATGGACCCAGGGCATTCAGCAAGCTGCGGCGCTCGCATCGGTCATCACCGTCTTTCCAGTCGTTGCATTGGTAGTCGCATGGGGGTGGCGATCCTCAAGCAGATCCGGCGCTGACTCGGCGCCGCAGGCTACGACCACGGGCGTACAGTCAGACGGACACCCGGGCGGGCTAGATCGCGGGGAAACGGTCAGCCCTCGGCAGGCACCCGAGATTGCGCCGCCCGGCTCGGCACGTGCGGCTGGCCAGGATGCCGAGCTGGTACAGCCCGATGGCAGCCGAGCTGCCATTTCTGATGCGGCTAGAAGCAGGAATGCCTCTGCGTCTACCGGCCCGGCGCTCACTGGCGCCGCTGCCACGCGGGCCGTTGAGCCCAACCGGCCGGATGGACAGCATCACGCTGCCGGGGCCGAGCACCGGCAAGCCGCCGGCCCGGACCGAACGCGCGCAGCCGACCATTACAGGCTCGCCGGGAAGTGGCGCGTGCGCGGTGCGAGGAAGCTGGCCGAATACCGGGAAGCGGCCCGCCTGGACCCCAGCAACGCGGGCTACCGCTACGCCCTCGCCCGCAGGCTGCGCGATGCGGGGAAGGTGGCCGAGGCCGAGGCCGAGTACCGGGAAGCGGCCCGCCTGGACCCCGGCAACGCGGGCTACCGCTACGCCCTGGGCCTGCTGCTCCGCGCTGTGGGGAAGGTGGCCGAGGCTGAGGCCGAGTACCGGGAAGCGGCCCGCCTGGACCCCGGCAACGCCGATTACCGCTACGCCCTGGGCCTGCTGCTCCGCGCTGTGGGGAAGGTGGCCGAGGCTGAGGCCGAGTACCGGGAGGCCACCCGCCTGGACCCCAGCAACCGTCACTACCGCTACGCCCTGGGCCTGTTGCTGGACGAGGCGAAGCGGCTGCCCGGAGGAGGCCCCCCGAACATCCCGGCGTGAATCAGGTGAACAGTGATCCCGTCGCCCGGATCGCGATCGGCTGGGGTGACAGCGGCGCAGCAAGCAGGCCGTGCTGGTGGCCACCCGTGGTGTCCTCGGGATCAACAGCTACAAGTTCGGCCTTACCGTCGTTTGGCCTTTGACCTCACGCTCGCAGTCGCGGCGAGCCAGCCGGAGATGGAGGAAATCGGGAAGCGGCTGCGCCGGGAATCGGTGACCAGCTGAACCGCCAGCGAGCCGGCCGCTTGTCAGAATCCGAACGGTCGTCACGCCACGTAGCTAAGCCAATTCCTGCCTGGCGCGCGCAACCCGCCTATGTGCGGCAGCCTGGTCACCGGAGTAACTGTCGTTACCGCGCTCGAACGGTCGCTATGTCGCGTCCGCGCAGTGCCGCTCTGATCCGGAGCATTGTGGTGAGCCGGTCTGACCACGGCGGGGTGCTAGCGCGTCTTAGGCTAGCAGGGTGAGGGGCCAGCATTCGGATGGCGTGCCGGGTCATGCGTTCATTTCGTATGTCCGAGAAGATCGTGAACGGGTGGATCGTTTGCAGGCCACTTTGGAACGAGCCGGGATCAGGGTCTGGCGGGATACTGCCGATATCAGGCCAGGCCGGGACTGGGGGATCGAGATCCGCCGGGCCATCATGACCGGCAGTTTCGCATTCCTCGCGTGCTTCTCCGAGAATACTGAGCGCAGAGTCACCTCGTACCAGAACGAGGAACTGATCTTGGCGGTTGAGCAGATGCGGCTGCGGGTACCCGGCCAGGTCTGGCTGTTCCCTGTCCGCTTCGCCGAGTGCACTCTGCCGCCGTTCGATCTCGGTGCTGGCCGGAGGCTGGACTCGCTCCAGTGCATCGACCTCTTTGACGACTCATGGGAGCCCGGCATCTCCCTTCTTGTTGGTGCGGTACTTAGCGCTCTCCACGCACATGCCGTGCCGGCTGGCACTTCGTCTGCCGGTGCTGGGGGTTCTCAATTTGCTCGGGGCGGTCCCGCCGCGTCCGAAGGGAGTCAAGATCAGAGCGAGCATGTCCCGGTTGAACCCGGGCGCAGTGCCAGCAGCCTCCCTGGCGAGGCAAGGCCCGACACAGCCCAGAGCGTCTTTACGGCACCCGGGCCTTCCGAGTCGCTGTCCCAGACAGGGCGGGCCTCCGGGCTGGCAAGCTGCCGGTACGTCCTGGGAGGGCACGGCCAGCCAGTGCAAGACATCGCCTTCACTGCGGACGGTGAGTTCCTGGTCACTTTGGATGGCATCTACGCCAAAACCTGGAGTATCGCAGGCACTCGCCCCGGCGAGCTTGTTCGTGCGATTCGCCTGCCTGAAGCATACTGGCTGACCGGCGATGGGTCGCTGGCTGCCACCATCACCGGAGAAATCCGACGGACCCAAGATGCCCTGCTCGTGGGAAGCTTGTTGAAAGGCCAAAGAATAGCGTCTGCTTCCTTCTCTGCAGACGGTTCTGCGTTCGCCTTCGCCCTACGTCAGGAGGCAGCCTCAGGAAATATTGTTATTTCCGGCGGCGACAACTATAGCCGCACGGGCGACAATGAGGTGGATGTCAGCCTCATCTTCATGAAAGGCTCTGAGGAATCGCGAAAACACAAAGGATCCATTGTTGCGGGTGACCCCATGAGAAAAGATAGGATTGAGGAGCGGAACGCAACCACACATGGTGTGGGACCGATCTACATTAGGAGTGCCGACGGAGCAGTTCAGTGCATTCCCGTTAGCACCAAGTCGCTAGCTTTGGAACTCAAGGTTTCTCCCGATGGGAGATTCATGGCTTACTTTGTCGGCGGAAATGCACACCTCATCGACCTTTCGACAGGCGAGGCCCGTCATACGTTTGCGGTCCCCGGAGGCTATATGCCGTGGGACTGCATAGCCTTCTCCCCTCAGAGCGACCTCATGGCCTGCGGAACGATCAACCCGAACTCGACAGAGGGCTGGAAAACTGATCTAACGGTCTGGGAAACAGGCTCGGGGGCGCAACGCTGGTCGCAGCAGATGCCGGGGTTTGGCAGTGCTATCGCCTTCTCCCGGGACGGGAGAACCGTCGCTACCCTTAATACAGAGGGGTCGGTCAAACTCTTCGATGTTGCGCAGCAGAGTATTCTTTCCAGTGCAGCGGAACATGGTGGAGCGCCTTGCGCATGCATCTGCTTTTCGCCTGACAACACCATGCTAGCTACAAGCGGAGATCGGAATGTGAAGGTCTGGGCTCTGCCCTCGAAGCCAAACAGCTCAGATGGAGAATAGAGCTCGCGACGGTTGACTGGCGTTACCTGTTCACCGGCACCCACGACGAATATTCTCCGGCTGAAGCCATCGGGATCCTTCAGCTGGCGGGTATCATTCCCGTGCAGCCTGGGGACTGGACCTAACCAGGCATCTCGTCGCCAATGAACCGCGGGAGAACCCTGCGTGACCACGTCAGGAAGGACGGGGCCCTCACCGCCTTAAGGCCGGACAGCGCCGGTAGGGCAATCCCCTCCGGAGCCGTGTGTCGGTCATACGCTCATCGGCAAACAGTCAACCGTTCCTGACTTTGCACTCGTTGGCATGCAGAATTGGATGATCTGCACACTGATGTGCCGGACCCTCGTGGCCCGAGCAGCCGCGCCATAGTCGGCGTTCTGTTACCGCTTGTTGGCGTGGAGTGCACGGCTCTCGTCACTCTGCGTAGTCCCAGATCTGCGGGATGGGAGTGCTTTGAGCCGGAGTCAGCCAGGGACCTCTTCCCCAAGGCGGAAACGCTCTACGCGCCTCGCGCGACCGTAAGATGCCTGGTCACATGCACCCTCTCTATGGCATGTGCCACTCAAAATGCCACTCGCAGAGGTGAGGTGCCCGGTTCTATATTCGAAAAGTTCTCATAACCTGGAGCCCCCTTACGGAATCGAACCGTAGACCTTCTCCTTACCATGTATCGCTGTCCGATTCCGTAACAGCAGGTAGAGCGTTTGACCAGGCAGAACGC
>Ga0307373_10014051_pt1 | contig 11091 bp, 9 predicted proteins | sample OX2MG_FD_202534 | JGI IMG/M metagenome (GOLD analysis project Ga0307373, IMG submission 202534) | Soil microbial communities from Risofladan, Vaasa, Finland - OX-2 | ecosystem: Environmental > Terrestrial > Soil > Coastal area > Acid sulfate soil | place: Finland: Risofladan, Vaasa | collected... | reverse complement strand
CGCTCGACGTCCCGATCGTCGTTGCCGAGGCCTTTGAGGAGCTGCTCCGGACGGGGGAACTGCCTGCTTGAGCCGCGGGGCCAGGCCCCGGGGCGGAGGGTCGAACAACCTGGTGGGAAGGGTGCACCTGGCGTGGTCGGGCACGTGTCCCCGGCAACCCCCGGCGTCCCCGCTAGCCTTGGGCTGCTTCGATGCCCCTCATCTCCGACTCCATCGGCCGGGTCCTCGGGAAGCGGTACCGGTTGGTCTCCGCCCTGGGCACCGGCGCGTCTGCGCACGTCTTTCTGGCCGAGGACGTGTCGTTGCAGCGCCATGTCGCGGTGAAGGTGCTCCAACCGGGGCTGGCCACGGACGAGTCGTTCCTCAAGCGGTTCCGCGCCGAGGCGCGCTCGGTGGCGTCCCTCAACCACCCCCACGTCCTGCGGGTCTTCGACTGGGGCGAGGATGCCGACGGGCCCTACCTGGTGCTCGAGTACCTCGGCGGCGGCAGCCTGCGGGACGTGCTCGACCACCGGGTGCACCTCAGCCACGCACAGGCGGCCCGGCTCGGCGTCGAGGCGGCGCAGGGTCTGGCGTACGCCCATGCCCGGGGCCTGGTGCACCGTGACGTCAAGCCGGCGAACCTGCTCTTTGACGAGGAGGGACGGGTGCGGATCGCCGATTTCGGGGTGGCTCGCGCCCTTGCCGAGGCCTCCTGGACGGAGCCGGTGGGCGCGATCGTCGGGACGGCCCGGTACGCGTCACCCGAGCAGGCGGAAGGGCGCAGTGTCGACGGGCGGGCCGACGTCTACTCGCTCGCCCTGGTGCTGTACGAGGCGGTGACCGGCGTCGTCCCGTTCGTGGCCGACACCACGGTGGGCACCCTCATGGCCCGGGTCGGCCAACCCCTGCCCTCGCACCGGCTCCTCGGCCCGCTCGACGCAGTGCTGGCCCGGGCCGCCGCGCCCGACGCCGAAGCCCGTCTCAACGCCACGCAGCTCGCAGCCCGGCTGGAGGCGGTGGCCACCGGACTGGCGGCACCGGACCCCCTGCCGCTGCAGAGGACGGCCGGGTCGGGGCCGGGTTCTCCGGCCTCGGGGTCGGGCTTCGCCCCCCAGCGTGCCGGCCGCGACCTCACGGCCATCGGGATGATCGACCCCGGGTCGAGCGCGCCGGTCGCCGAGGACGGGTCGAGCGCGCCGGCCGCCGAGGACGGGCCGAACGCGCCGGTCGCCGAGGACGGGCCGCGCGCGTCGGCCGCCGAGGACGGGCCGACCACCCGGGTCGCCGCGGGCGTGGCGGGCATGACGGCGGCCAACCTGCCCACCGCCCGCGCCGGCCCTGGCGTCGTCTTCGACCACGAGGCGATGATCGGATCGCCCCCGGACGCATCGGGTGCGCCCGGAACGCCGAGGGGCTCGGGGGTAGCGGTGTTACCCGGACCCCCTCCCATCGTCCGCCGGAAGCGCCGTCACCCGTGGCGCTGGGTCATCGTGGCGGCGGCGGTGGCCGCCCTGGTGGCCGCCGGCCTGCTGACCGCCTGGCAGGAGCAGGCCTTCACCCCGAGCGACCCCGTGCCGGCGCTGGCCGGGATGACCGTCGAGCAAGCGCACCACGCCCTGGCAGCCGGCCATTTCAACCTCAGGGTCGGCCCACCCGTCTACTCGATCTCGCTCGCACAGGGCTTGATCGTCAGTCAGCAGCCGAGCCCCAAGTCATCGTTGAAGCAAGGCAGCACCGTGCACGTCGTGGCCTCCAAGGGACCGCCGTCGGTGCAGGTGCCGTCGCTCGCCGGCGTCGACTGCGACGTCGCCACCAGACTGCTCGCCGGGTTCCACCTGAAGGCCAGCTGCCCCGCCCTGTCCGCGTACAGCTCCTCCATCCCCAGCGGCCAGGTGCTCAACTGGTCCTACAACAACCAGCTCAACCCGCCGTCCGCCCCCTACGGCGCCACCATCCTCGTCGCCGTCTCCAAGGGCCCTCCCCCCGTCCCGATCCCCAGTGGCCTGGCGGGCGGGACCTTCGCCGCCGCGCAGACGGCGTTGCAGGGACTCGGCTTCTCGGTGACCCAGGCCCAGGAGAACTCCACCCAGTACCCGGCCGGACAGGTCACCCGGACCAGCCCGGCCGCCGGGGTGCCGGCGCCGGTCGGCTCCCCGGTCACCGTGTACGTGTCGCAGGGACCGCCGGTGGTGGCCGTCCCCGACGTGACCGACAGCAGCGTCGCCCAGGCGACGGCCGCCCTGCAGGCCGCGGGTCTCGGTGTCGGTCAGGTCTTCGGTCCGCCCGGCGGAAAGGTGTTCACGACCGTCCCTGCGGCCGGCCAGCAGCTGCCGCAGGGGCAGACCGTCAACCTGTACACCAAATGACCGTGCACCTCCATTGAGCCGGCACCCGAGATGACCGAGACCGTTCCCGGGGGTCCCGTCGCCGGCGGGGCGCTCTTCGGTCGGCGCACGGACTGCGATCTCTGCGAGGCGGCCCAGATCACCCCGTGGCACTACCAGGACGAGATCTGCTGGGTGGCCGACTGCGAGATCTGCGACGTGCCGATGGTGGTCTGGCGGGAGCACGGTCGTGAGCCGCCCGAGGCGGCCCTTCGGCACATGCTGGCGCAACTGGGGCAGGTCGCCGACGAGCGCTTCGGCCAGGGTGGCTGGTCCGTCGACCGGGTGATGCGCCAGATCCCGGACCACTTCCACGCCCATGGGCGCGATCCGCAATGGTGGTTCCGCCGCTTCGGTGGTTGAACCGGTGGTCTCGCCGGTGGTCGAGCCGGTGATCGATCCTTTGACCGCCGGGACCGGACCGGCCGATCCCTTGGCCGCCGGGACCGGGCCACTAGCCTGAGGGCCCCGTACGACAGGGACCGAATGGGAGTGGAACGCCATGGGAGCACTTCACGGGCGGGTGGCCGTCATCACCGGCGCAGGGCGCGGGATCGGCCGTGAGCACGCCCTGCTCTTCGCCGCCGAAGGTGCAAAGGTGGTCGTGAACGACGTGGGCGGGGCGATGGACGGCTCCGGTGACGACCGGACCCCGGCCGAGCAGGTGGTGGCCGAGATCGCGGACCTCGGCGGTGAGGCGATCGCCAACTCCGACGACGTGGCGGACTGGGACGGGGGCAAGCGGCTGGTCGATTCGGCGATCGAGGCGTTCGGCGATCTGCACGTGCTGGTCAACAACGCCGGCATCCTGCGCGACCGGGTCCTGGTCAACATGACCGAGTCGGAATGGGACAGTGTCGTCCGCGTCCACCTGAAGGGCCATTTCGTCCCGACGCGCCACGCTGCCGCGTACTGGAGAGAGCGGACCAAGGGGGGCCACGAGGTGAAGGCGGCGGTGGTCAACACGTCGTCGACGTCGGGGCTTCTCGGGAACCCCGGACAGTCCAACTACGGCGCGGCCAAGGCCGGCATCGGCGCGTTCACGGTGATCATCGCCCAGGAGCTGATCCGCTACGGGGTGAGGGTCAACGCCATCGCCCCGGCGGCCCGGACCCGGATGACCGAGTCGACGCCGGGGCTCTCGGAGATCGTGGCGGCTCCCCGCAACGGGAGTCAGTTCGACGTGTGGGACCCGGCGAACGTCTCGCCTCTGGTCGCCTACCTGTCCACGGAGGACTGCACCGCCAACGGGCGGGTCTTCTTCGTGCAGGGCGGCACCATTCAGACGTTTCAGAACTGGACGCTGACGGACCGGATCGAGAGACCGGACCGCTGGACGGTGGACGAGCTGCGCCGGGAGATGTCGAAGCTGGGCGCCTGACGAATCCGTGCGGTCTGCGCCCCCGGCGCGATCTCTGCGGTCTGCGCTGCCCGCGGTGCCTCGCTGCCCGCGGTGCCCGCGGTGCCCGCGGTGCCTGCGGTGCCTGCGCGGCCAGCGGTGCCAGCGGTGCCCGCGGTGCCTGCGCGGCCAGCGGCGCCAGCGGCGACCGATCGAGCGGGCCGACCCAGCCTCAGCGCCCTTGGAGGCGCAGGATGGACCGCAGCGTGCGGGCGATGATCCGGGCGTCGAGCAGCGGTCCCTGGTGCCGGAGGTAATAGAACTCGTACTGCAGCTTCTCGAGAGCGTCCTCCACGCTCGCCCCGTAGGGGAACTTCACCTGGGCCCACCCCGTCACCCCGGGCTTGACGAGATGGCGGACGTCATAAAACGGGATCTTCACCCCGAGCTCGGCCACGTAGCGCGGCTGCTCGGGTCGGGGCCCCACGAGCGAGATCTCGCCCCGGAGGAGGTTCACCGCCTGCGGCAGCTCGTCGAGGTGGGACCGCCGCAGCCAACGGCCCACAGAGCCCAGGCGGACGTCCCCGTCGACGGTCCACCCGGGCTGGGTGGCGCCGTCGGGCATGGTGCGGAACTTCAGGATGGTGAACTCGCGCCCGGCCTTGCCGACACGGGCTTGTCGGAAGAGGAGCGGGCCGGGATTGCCCGAGCGGTCCAGCAGCCAGACGACGGGGGTGACCACGACCAGTGCGAGGAGCCCGGCCAATCCGGCGGCGAGGTCCACCAGTCGCTTCAGGCGGGCATAGCGGGGCGCGTGCAGCTCCTGAATGTCGAACATGAGGGAGATCCGCTCGAGCTCGGCGACGGGGAGCTTGCCCAGCCATTCGTCGTAGAAGAGGGAAAGCGTCCGCACCCTCGTCCCGCCACCGTGCAGCAGGGCGGCTTGTGCGACGACCGACTCGTCCCCCTGGCCGTCGCGGCCGAGCACCACCACCGAGGCGCCCGATGCCCGCGCTGCCTCCACGACCGGGGCCGGCGACTCCACCTGGGCCGTCGCCTGCCCCGGGTGGAGGACGGCCACCAGCTGGGCCAGCCGTTCCGGCCGGTCGTTCATGTCCGTTCGGAGCGCGTCCACCTCGTTGGGGCCGATCACCGCCAGCACCCGTGCGGTGTCGGTGCCGACCCTGCGGGCGCGCCGGTCGACCAGGACCAGCCCCGCGTACACCGGGACCAGCATGAGGGACGATCCGATCACGACGGCCCTCGGGAGCACCGTCGTGGCCAGCATCAACTGAAGGAGCGAGATGACGAGCGCCGCGGTGCCGACAGCGCCGACGGCCGTCCACAGGCCCCCCGCGGTCGAACGAGGAGCGTCCGGCAGGCCGACGGCGTACGCGCCGAGCTCGAGCAAGGCGATGAAGGCGATCGTCCAGGCGAAACGACTGCCGCCCGTGAAGTCGTAGTGGCCGACGAACCGGGCGTGGAGCTCCCCGATCCACAGCACGATGGCGACGGGCGCCAGGACCATCAGCCATCGCATCCCGCTGCGCATGGCGCAATTCAACTATGCGAGACGCGGAATTACGCGGAGGAGCGACCGGAGCAGGGGTGCTCAGGGCTCCGACGGGGGGCGTCCGCCGTGGAGGACCTTCTGGAGGGAGGGCTGGTTCGGGTCCGAGGCGAGCGACCGTCCGAACCAGTACCTCCCACGGGCGTCGTGACCCTGAATGTACGCGATGCGCCCGAGGATGCTCATGGCCGGCGCGAACCAAGGGGCACGGTCGAGGGCACGCAGGGCGCTGGTCCGGGCCCCGGCCAGGTCGCCTCCAAAGAGCTGGTAGGCCGACAGGGTCGCCCACAGGTCGGGGTTCGTGGGGTCACGGGTCGCAGCCGCCCTGGCCCAGTTCTCGGCGAGGGGAGCCTGGGACGGCACGTTGCCCACCGCCTCGTAAAAGTGGATCCGGGCGAGCTGCGTGGCCGGCTGTGGCCACGGTTTGAGGAGGATGTCGGCGTCGGTCGCATCGCGTAGTGCCGCGCCGTCCTGGGCCACCTGGTACTCCGAGCCGCTCCGGGCGAGAGCGAGGTCGCCGACCACCACCGCCGACGCGGGCAGCACGGCCAGCAGCGCCAGGACCACCATGGCCAGCCCCACCCGCCGAGGCGTGCCCTGGGGCCACCCGTCGTCGAGCGGCTTCACCCGAACCGACCCCTTGTCGCGGGCCCGTTCGACCACGAGGGCCGCGCCCAGCGCCATCACGGCCAACGGGGTCACCGCGACATTGAGCGGTTCGGCCATCTCCACGCCCAGCACCACGATCGCGAACCCCACCAGCGGACCGCGTCGGCACCAGAGGGAGAGCCCCAGCCAAGACAGGAGGAGGGCCACCCCGATGATCCCGGTGGTGGTGGCGTACTCCACGACGACGTTGTGGCCGTCGGTGAAGGTCACCCCGGGGGCGCTCCTTGCGAACGCGGTCGAGAAGTACGGCGACGTGGCCGTACGGAACTGTCCAGGGCCGTAGCCGAAGAAGGGATGGTGGGCGATGGCGTGGAACGCAGCCGACCAGGCGCTCAGGCGCTGACCGAACGTCTCGGCGGACGTCGACTGGGCGGTGTGGCTCACCACGCCCAGGCCTCCACTGCTCCGGGCCATCAGGGAGCCGGCGGCGAGGCCCCCCAACGCCAGACCTCCAAAGGCCAACCCGCCGGAGAGCCCGTGGGAGCGCACCCGGGCCAACCCACCGACGCCCCCGCCACCGCCACCGACGCCCCCACCGACGCCGCCACCGACGCCGCCGCGGCCTCGACGCCACGCCGCCTCCCACAACACCCACCCGCAGACCAGCACACCCATCAGTGCCGGAAGGCGCTCGCTCCCGACCCCGAGCCCGAGCCCGGTCAGGGCCACGGGGATCGCCCACCGCCTGGGGCTGGCCGCAAGCCGGGGGGCGAGCAGGACCAGTGTTCCGGCGAGCAGGGCGCCGGAGAAGACCGGGTTCCCGAGGAGCCCGTCGGGCAACGCCTGGCCGGCCCCGTTACGGTACGCGCCGAGCCCGATCCCACCGAGGTCGAACAGCTGCTGCAGCACGGCGACGGCGGCGTTGACGAGGCCCCCGGCGATCAGCGCGGACTCGAGCAGCCTTCGATCGCCGGCCCGGAGACCGGTTCCCAGTGCCCAGCAGCCTGCCAGGGCGGCGAGGAAGAGCCAGCCGGTGCCCTGCTGGTACAGACCCAGCAGCGACAGCATCGGTTTCGCCGAACCGGCCAGCGACACCCCGGCCGAGATCAGGAGCCCGACGGCGCACCGGGCCGCCCAGACGTCGCTCTTCGGCCAGGTACGCCGACCGAGGGAGCGCATGACCAGCAAGGGGAGCCCGGCGGCGCCCAGCACCAGCATCACGGCGAATTTCGGCGCCCAGACGGACGTCGAGAGGTTGGGGAGGTCGGCGACCGTCAGAGCGAAGGCGCCCACTGCCACCGCCGCTCCGGCGACGGTGGGCGGTGCCACGGGCGCAAACGGGAGCGCGCCGAGCGCGCCGACCCCGCCGACCCCGCCGACCCCGCCGACCGAGGGGGTGCCCTTGTCGAGGGCGCCGACTTGATCGGCGCGTCCGTCCAAGCTGTCGAGTTCGTCCGGGTCCGGTCGCAAGGGACCCTTGCGACCGGCTAGTCCGTGATCTCGCGGAGGCGACCGGCCAGCTCTTGCGCCGAGCCGTCCGGCGGTGCGATCTGCAGGGCCATGAGCTTGGCCATGTCGCCCACCACCCGGACCTTGCCGGCCATGAACGCCTGCATGCCGGCCTGCGGGTTGCCGTCGATCAGGATGGCCTTGGCCGTCAGGTAGTCGACGGTCACCGTCAGGTCGGGCGACTCGAGGTGGCCGGTGTCGAGGTCGAGCTCACCCGAGGACGTGTCGAGATGGGCGTCGATCACACCGTCGCCGAAGGGGACCTCGTTGACCACCAGGTTCATCCTGACCACGTTGGGGAACGGTGCGGTCTTCCCCTCGTACTCGGAGCGGAGCTTGCGGGCCTCGTACAGCCACTCGTCGCTCAGGAACGGGTTCGCCATGCTCGGAGCTCCTCTGTCGTCGTCCGGAGTCGTCGCCCGGAGGGCCGTCGGTACGATACCCGCGACCGGTAGCATGACCGGTCGTGACAGCCCCCATGTTGGCCGGTGCGGAGCCGATGTCGGTGGTCGGGGGCGCGGACGGCGCCCTGGTCGTCCACGGGTTCACCGGAAGCCCCGCGTCGATGCGCGGGGTCGCCGAGCACCTGGCGGTCGCCGGCCTGAGCGTCGAGCTGCCGCTGCTGCCAGGGCACGGCACGTGCGTCGAGGACCTGCTGCCGACCCGATGGTCCGACTGGGCGGCCGCGGTCGACGCGGCCTATCTCGACCTGGCGGCCCGGTGCGACCGGGTCGTCGTCGTCGGTCTGTCGATGGGGGGGACCCTGGCCTGCTGGCTCGCGGAGCGTCACCCCGAAGTCGGCGGCCTCGTGCTCGTCAACCCGCTGGTCGAACCCCCTCCGGGCGAGCTGATCGACGCCGTCGGGGAGATGCTCGGCTCCGGCGAGACCCTCGCACCGGGTATCGGTTCGGACATCGCCATGCCCGGCGCCGGGGAGGTCGCGTACGACGCCACACCGCTCGAGGCCGGTCTGTCGCTCTTCGACGCGGCCGGAGAGGTCGGGAGGGGTCTCGGCGACATCCGATGCCCGGTTCTGCTGCTCTCGAGCCGCGAGGACCATGTGGTGCCGCCCTCCAACGGGGACCGGGTGGTCGCCTCGGTGGCCGGGCCGGTGGAACGGGTCTGGCTCGAGCGCAGCTACCACGTCGCCCCGCTGGACTACGACCGTGACGAGGTGGAGGTTCGCACCGTGGCGTTCGTGGCGAACGTGTTCGCCGGGGTGGTGGGGTGAGCCTCGGGCGGGCTGACGTCGCCCACGTCGCCCGGTTGGCCCGGCTCGCTCTCACCGAGGAGGAGCTCGATCTCTTCACCGGGCAGCTGGCCACCGTGCTCGACCACGCGGCCGACGTCGCGGCGCTCGATCTCTCCTCGGTCGCCCCGACGGCCCACCCCCTGCCGATCCGCAACGTCCTGCGCGCCGACGAGCCCCGGCCCGGCGTGGACCGCGACGAGGTCCTGGCCGTGGCACCGGACGTGGAGGACGGACGGTTCCGGGTCCCGAGGATCGTCGGGGAGGCCCCGTGACCGTGACCGAGGACCCCCGGGGCGCTGCGTCGACGGCGCGCCAGGTGCGGGCCGGTGAGCGGTCGGCGGTCTCCGTGGTCGACGAAGCGCTCGCCGCCATGAGCTCGGGCGACCGCGAGGTCCACGCCTTCGTGACCGTGACGGCCGAACGGGCCCGCGCTGCCGCCGAAGCCGTCGACCGGACGGTGGCCGAGGGGGGCGATCCCGGCCCCCTGGCCGGCGTGCCGGTGGCGCTGAAGGACAACCTGTGCACCCGCGGGCTGCCGACCAGCTGTGGATCGAGGATCCTCAGCGGATGGCTCCCGCCCTACGACGCCACGGTGGTGGAACGCCTCCGCGGGGCCGGCGCGGTGGTGGTGGGCAAGACGAACATGGACGAGTTCGCCATGGGGAGCTCCACCGAGACCTCGTCGTTCGGGGTGACCCGCAACCCGCACGATCCCGAGCGGGTGCCGGGCGGCTCGAGCGGCGGATCGGCCGCGGCGGTGGCCGCCGGGTTCGTGCCCTTGGCTCTCGGGTCCGACACCGGGGGCTCCATCCGCCAGCCGGCGGCGTTCTGCGGGGTGGTCGGGGTGAAGCCGACCTACGGGCTGGTCTCGCGCTACGGGCTGGTGGCCTTCGCGAGCTCGCTCGACCAGATCGGGCCCTTCGCCGCGACCGTCGGGGACGCGGCGTTGCTGCTGGAGGTGATCGCCGGGCACGACCCGGCCGACAGCACGTCGTTCGGGGCTCCTGCCCCCGAGCTCGGCGGTGTCCTCGGCGAGGGGGTCGCCGGGCTCCGGGTCGGGTACTGCACCGAGCTGGTGGAGGGTTCGGCCCCCGACGTGGTGGCCCGGGTGCGAGGGGCTGCCGACGAATTGGCCGCCGCCGGGGCCGCCGTGAGCGAGGTGTCGATCCCCGAGCTCCGTTACGGGCTGTCGGCGTACTACCTGATCGCCCCGGCCGAGGCGTCGTCCAACCTGGCTCGCTACGACGGGGTGCGCTACGGCCTCAGGGTGGATGCCGCGGACGTGGCGTCGATGAACACGGCCACGCGCACCGCCGGGTTCGGCCCCGAGGTGAAGCGGCGGATCATGCTCGGCACCTACGCCCTCTCCGCCGGGTACTACGACGCGTACTACGGGCAGGCCCAGCGGGTCCGGACCCTGGTCATCGAGGCGTTCGCCCGGGCGTACGGGAAGGTGGACGTCCTGCTCGGGGCGACGGCGCCCACGACGGCGTTCCGGATCGGCGAGAAGATCGACGACCCGATGGCCATGTACATGAGCGACGTCTGCACCATTCCCTCCAACCTCGCCGGCCATCCCGCGATCAGCGTGCCGTTCGGGTCCGGCGACGACGGGCTGCCGGTCGGGGTGCAGGTCCTCGCCCCCGCCCTGGGGGAAGCGGTCATGTTCCGCGTGGCCGCGGCCCTCGAGTCCCGGGCCCCCGGTGCCGGGGCGGCACGATGACCACGGCGGCGCGGACGCACGAGTGGGAGACCGTGATCGGGTTGGAGGTCCACTGCGAGCTGCAGACCGCCACCAAGCTCTTCTGCGGCTGCGTGAACGAGTTCGGCGCCGAGCCCAACACCAACGTCTGCCCGGTGTGCCTCGGTCTGCCCGGCTCGCTGCCGGTCCTCAACCGCCGGGCGGTCGAGCTCGCGATGAGGATCGGGACCGCCCTGCACTGCTCGATCAAGCCGTCGATCTTCCACCGGAAGAACTACTTCTACCCGGACCAGGCGAAGGACTACCAGATCAGCCAGTACGACCAACCGATCAACGTCGACGGCTGGCTCGCCCTCCCCGACGGCGCACGGATCGGGATCGAGCGGGCGCACCTCGAGGAGGACACCGGCAAGACCACCCACGTCGGCGCGGGTGGCCGCATCCACGCCGCCGAGCATTCCCTGGTCGACTACAACCGTTCCGGCGTCCCGCTCGTCGAGATCGTGAGCAGGCCGGACCTTCGCTCGGCCGCCGAGGCGCGCGCCTACGCATCGGAGCTCCGTTCGGTGCTGGTGGCCAGCGGCGCGTCCGACGGCCGTATGGAGGAGGGGTCGATGCGGATCGACGCCAACGTGTCGGTGCGGCCGATGGGCTCCACGGAGCTCGGAACGCGGTGCGAGGTCAAGAACCTCAACTCCCTGCGTTCACTCGGCCGGGCGGTCGAGTACGAGGCGGCCCGCCAGA
>Ga0307373_10014049_pt1 | contig 11092 bp, 8 predicted proteins | sample OX2MG_FD_202534 | JGI IMG/M metagenome (GOLD analysis project Ga0307373, IMG submission 202534) | Soil microbial communities from Risofladan, Vaasa, Finland - OX-2 | ecosystem: Environmental > Terrestrial > Soil > Coastal area > Acid sulfate soil | place: Finland: Risofladan, Vaasa | collected... | reverse complement strand
ACCATGGGCCGCACTGACCTTCGCGTTGGTCGCACTGGCCGGATGGCCAACGACGCCGCCGCTGGTTGCCGACAGCATCGCTTACAGAGCGCTGGCTCTGGGTCGGATCAGCGAGGTTCCCGGGTCAATTTCTGGCCGTGTTCTCCATCCCTACTTTGTGCGGTTCGCGAGCTGGGCGACGGGCCTCAACATAGACCAGGCGTTCTTAATGGTCGCGCTTATCACCCTCGCGCTTTTAATCGGAACAGTCGCTTGGATTCTGAGGCAGAACACCGGCTTCGGAGCCCTAGTTTGGCCGCTGCTCTTAACGCCAGTCCTCGTCGACGAAATGTTTGGGCTGTACTACTGTCAGGACCTGTTTTACGCCGCACTGTTAGGCTGCTTCTTCGTAGCACTTCTCAAGGATCGCAAGTGGCTGGCGCTCGCTTTTCTGCTGCCCTTGTACCTCGCGCGAGAATCTACCCTTCTGCTGGCGCTTGTATGGGTGGCGCTTGCTTGGTTGGAATCGGATTTCATCGTCGTCGGAGCTTGCGCTGCCATCACCATCGTCGGGCTTTTCATATCGCGGAAATTTGCTTCCTTGGGTTTGCCGAATGTTCATCACACGAACGAATTCGTTTTTCTGGCGCTTAAACCGCCCTTCGACTCGCTGATGAATTTCTTCGGGATCGTTCTGGTCCCGAGCGAGATGAGAGGAAAACCCGGCTACACTTGCAGCCCTTTCGCGATAGTTCATCTGCCCAGACTGCTAAGCTATGGATCCACCCGGGAATTCGGTATTTGCCGTTTCGATCCGAGAATGCCGTTGTTCACCTTCACACAGTGGCTGAGTCTTTTCGGCATCGGCCCGGCCTTTCTTTGGACGCTCTTAAGGCACAACCGTCGTCGCGTCCTCGCGAATACTCCACAGTGGCTGAAGTTGGCGACAATTTACGGGCTACTCTACTTTCTCATCGCACCAGCTGTCAGCGAATGGATTGTTCGGGATATCGGTTACGCTTGGCCGGTGTTCTGGCTCGCCGCGCCGGCCCTATTCATGAGATTTTATCCTGCAGCGGCACCCGGTCTCATCGGTGTGCTGTTGTTGGAAAATCTCGCCGCCTGCTGGATTCCCTATGTGCTAAGCCTCAGCTCGAGCCATCAGGGGCTCTTCTCGGTAGCTGCGCTCTGTATCGCGCTGGCTATGCAAGCCGCGGCTCTATGGACGCTCAGAGGCAAGCGCGCGATGCGCGAGCCGCGACCGCTGGTTGATGATGAGTCGCTGCGCACGAATATGGCCGCATACTAAGGTGGCTTCCCACCGGCGATCTGGATCACGTGCGGCTAAACCGATTAGCCAACGTGCGCGTGATTCAGACAGCCGTGGCTGACCAAGCAGGACTGGTTGAGATGACGACTGACCCGAGGTACTTGTAATGCTTTCTTTGCCTGACAAACGCATCGTGGTGACGGGCGGCGCGGGATTTCTCGGCAGCCATGTGGTCGAACTTTTGCGGGCGCACGGTTGCCGCAATATCTTCGCGCCGCGCTCGCGATGCTACGACCTGCGTCGCCAAGACGATATTGCGCGAATGCTTGCCGACGCGCAGCCCGAGGTGTTGATTCATTTGGCGGCGGTGGTCGGCGGAATCGGCGCAAACCGCGAGAATCCAGGACGCTTCTTTTACGAGAACATAGTGATGGGTGTAGAGCTGATGGAGCAGGCGCGCCGGTGCGGGGTCGAGAAATTCGTCGCCGTGGGAACGGTCTGCGCCTATCCGAAATTCACCCCGGCGCCGTTTCGCGAGGACGACCTTTGGACCGGCTATCCGGAGGAGACCAACGCGCCCTACGGCCTGGCCAAGAAGATGCTCCTGGTGCAGGCGCAGGCTTACCGCCAGCAATACGGCTTCAATGCGATCTATCTGCTGCCGGTGAATCTCTACGGCCCGCGCGATTCCTCCGATCCTGCCAAATCACACGTGATCCCCGCGCTGATCAAGAAATGTATGGACGCGGTTGAAAGCGGCGCGGACGAAATCGAGGTCTGGGGCACCGGTGCAGCCAGCCGCGAGTTCCTGTACGTCGAGGATTGCGCGCGGGGCATCGTGATGGCCGCCGAGCGCTACAACAGCGTGGAGCCGGTCAATCTCGGCGTCGGCAGCGAAATCACAATCCGAGACTTGGTCGAATTGATCGCGGAACTGAGCGGCTTCAAGGGGCGGATCGTATGGGATCCGACGAAGCCCGACGGTCAGCCGCGCCGCTATCTCGACGTGTCGCGGGCGAAGCGCGAATTCGGCTTTCGGGCGACGACCGATTTCCGCGATGGACTAAGGCGCACAATCGAATGGTGCCGCGAACAAGGGCGGCAGGGGTCCGTAGCGCAGCAACAGGCTTGAAGTACGATGCTGGTGGCGCGGCGAACATTACTGAGGCAAGCTCTGGCGTGTTGCGACGCGGCGATGCTGGTCGTAAGCTTGGGGTTGCCTATTAGGTCACCAGCGAGCCGTTTCGCTGGCATTTCAGTTCCTTCGTACAGTACGCCTGGTTGCTCTTTTTGATCGTGCAGATTTCGCTTGCCGGTCTGTGGATCATGGCAAGTCTGGCTCTTCGTTACACCATGCGACTTGAAAGGCCAACCTGTGGACGGCGTGCCTTCGGGCGACGAGATCTACGCGGTGCCGCAGCCGTAATCAGGTTCGCTGAGCGGTCAAGAGTGTTTGAACAGGTAATAAACTCTATTGCAAGTATATCCACGACCGGTCGCTCTGGCTGGACACGAAGATTCTGGCGAAGACCGTCGCCAAGGTTTTCCGCGGCAACGTCCGGTAACGAGCGGGGGCAGTGGGAGCGTGCGTGATTAAGGGCCGGATCAAATTGGCGGTTAGAAGGAGCGCTAACGCGCTCGGCGTCGAGATTCAATACTTGTCGAAGGTTCCGCACCACAACGCGCTCGGCCTGCGCTCAATGGGAATCCGCACTGTGATTGACGTGGGCGCCAACACCGGCCAGTTTGCGAGATACATCCGCTCGGTTCTGCCCGAGGCAAAAGTCATCTGTTTTGAGCCGCTGCCCGGACCCTTTGAGGAGCTGAAGACGTGGGCGATGGATCAAAAAGGCCGTGTTACTCCCTTAAACATCGCATTGGGAGAAAAAGAGGGCATGGTCGAGATGTTTTGCCATACCGACCATAGTCCGTCTTCGTCGCTGCTCCACTCAACTCCGGTATCGCATTCCTATTATCCGTTCACCGAACGCGAGATCCCGGTGCCCGTCCGCCTTTCAACCTGCGACCGAGCGCTTGCGGAATCCGGGATCGCAATCGAGTCTGAAGTTCTGATTAAGTTGGACGTTCAGGGATATGAGGACAGAGTAATCAAGGGCGCATTGCAAACACTTAGATCTGCAAAAGCCTGCCTCACGGAAATTGATTTCGACACACTTTACGATGGCCAATGCACTTTCAGAGATGTGTGGAAGCTACTCGACGATTTGGGGTATCGGTACGCGGGTAATTTTGATCAGACATGCGCGGCCGATGGACATGTGATCTTCGCCGATGCGCTATTTCTCAAATAGGTGAAGGAAGCCCAGCCAGTTGGCGCCGTCGGCTGCTCGACCTCACGGCGGCGCTCGGGTTGGTCAGATAGTTAACGCGATCGTTGATCATATTTGAATGTCCCAACCGCTGGAATTACGCGCCACCTGTTCCACAAAGCGATGATGAAACGAGCAATCAAGGCCGCCTTCAATCGATTCGGACTCGAAGTCCGTAGGTTAACGGAGAATCCCCAGCACAATCTGCTCGGTCTGCGCAGTCTCGAAATACGGACCGTAGTCGATGCGGGCGCAAACGAGGGGCAGTTCGCGCGCTTCATCACGAAAGCCTTGCCCGGGGTGCGCGTTTACTCTTTCGAACCGCTCCCGGGGCCATTCGCGAAGCTGAAGAAATGGGCGGACTCGCTCCCGCAGAGAAACGTCGTCCCGTTCAACCTGGGCCTCGGTACGGAGGCCTGCGGCCTCGAGATGTTCGAGCATGTGGAACTGAACACGCATTCATCTCTTCTCCATACGAGTGAACTTTCCCATTCGCTTTACCCACGGACCAAACAACAGAGGTCTGTGCGTGTCGAAATATCTCGACTTGACGACCTGTTGGATAAAGGCATCATCAGCCTCAATCCCGAAACGCTTTTCAAACTCGATGTTCAGGGATACGAAGACCGTGTTCTGCGCGGAGCATCGAAAGTCCTCTCAAAGTCCCGCGCCTGTCTTCTCGAAGTGAATTTCGAACCCTTATACGAGTCGCAGGCGACCTTCGAGGGATTGTTTGAGATTCTGATCGCGGCCGGATACCGGTACGCCGGGTGCTTTTCGCAGGGATACCACGCCGATGGACGCGTAATCGCGGGTGACGCACTTTTCCTTCGCTAGCTCGCTCTCCTCATCATCGGGAATATGTTCTCAAGCGCTGCGGCAAATGCCACAGGAGCACCATATCGAATCTGTTCAGGACAGCGAGACGCGAGAATGCGGCTCTGGCGGGAATGCGCTGGCACCCACGTCTCGTCTCATAGCGTGTTCACCCTTTGGCCGTGAAATGGCCGGCGTCGCTGTGGCGAATGCGTTAATTGCGCTGGTCGGTTTCTGTACCGGAATTCTCAGTGCCCGTCTGCTCGGTCGGCGCGGGCGTGGCGAGTTGGCCGCGATTCAGATATGGCCGAACGTTATTGCCCTGGTCGCTCTTATGGGTACGCACGAGGCGGCCGTCTATTACGGCGCGAAAAGTCCCAGCCGCGCCCGGACGTATGCTGCGTCCGCGCTGGCCCTGACGCTGATTGCAGATGTTCCGCTGGTTATTGCTGGGTACCTCGCGATGCCGCTGCTACTGTCGGCGCAAAATCGAGCGATCATTTCTGCCGCGCGGGTGTACCTGTTGTTTCCATTTCTGCTCGATTGTTATGGTATTCCTGCGAGCTCCTTGCGTGCGGTGCGGGCTTTTCGACCATGGAACCAGATACGGATTGCTCCGGGTCTAGGGTTGATTGGTGTGCTTGTGTTCGCTTGGCTGACTGGGTGTATTAGCCCGGTATTTGTTGCCTTTGGGATTCTCGCGTTTTATATCGTTTTGATTGCGCAATCCATGTTTTCGTTCTCGAAGCACGCCGAGGGACGCTTTGTCCCCGACCGGTCCTGCTGGCGACCCTTGCTTGTGTACGGACTGCCGTGTGTGTTCGCGAGCCTGCCGCAGATGCTTAACTTTCGGCTCGATCAAATGGTAATGACGAGCATCGTTGCACCTGCGGAGCTAGGCCTTTACGTTGTCGCGGTGGCATGGAGTGGCGCGTCCGCACCGTTATTCGGCGCAATCTCGGCAGTTCTATTTCCGCGTATTGCCGGCGAATCTGACCCTCAGGAGCGTTCGCGGATCTTCGCCTATACGGCCCGCAATTCGCTGGTGATGGTCTTCCTGCTGTCCATACTCGTATTCGTTGCGACGCCATGGGCAGTGCCGCTGCTGTTCGGCAGGTCTTTCATCGGTTCGATCCCTTCCGCGCTGTTGTTGGTTCCCGCCGCGGGCGTGTCGGCGTTCAACCTGATTCTTGAAGACGGCATCCGCGGGCTCGGCAATCCCGTCGTCGTAACGTGGTCGGAATTCGGAGGACTGCTCGTCACGGCCATTTTGCTTGCGTTGCTTCTGCGACCGCTCGGAATCGTCGGCGCCGCCATCGCTTCTCTTTGCGCGTACTCTGCGGTCTCTGTGCTACTGCTCTTCCAAGCGCGCGCGCTGACCGGAATTGGGTTGCGACAACTGCTTTTGCCGACGCGCGAGGAATTGGTGACAGAACTAGGTCGCGTTCGTAGCGCAATCCGTGCCGCCATTTAACAGCTAAAAAGAGCGATTCAATTGGGCGTGAAAGATGAAGCTGCTATGTAATGACGTCTTCGAACAATAGATCCGCTTCGCGGTCGCAAATCACCTAGTAATCGTCGATCGCCGGCGGATGAGGCTGATGCAACCTTAATCGCAACTCGATCGTTGCGCTGGCGGCACTGACCCTTTTTAGTCTCGATTGGACAGCATTAATCAACGCATGACCGCGAACGAATACGCGATTCATTTTGCCGAGGTTCCGCGGGTGTCTGACCGGCGGTCGCTACTGCACGGGCGATTCGGAAGCGCGCTGGCGTTCCTGGCCCCCGCGCTTCAATTCGTCCAGTTCCATGTGATTGGGACGCTGTACGCCACCGACCTGCTGTCACTGGCAGTGGTCATCTTTTCAGTCATTCCGAACGCACAACTCCTGAACCGACGGCTGCCGCGCAGGCTTTTGGGCTTCGGCCTCCTATGGTTGGTGGCCCAGGTAACGACCGATTTGTTCCGCGCTACACCGTTCGATGATTATGCGCGCGGCTGGGCGATGATCGCCTTCGCCTTGGTTAACTTTGCGGCGCTATACCTGCTCCTCTACCAGAACCGCCGCAGGATCGTCTTCTGCGCAGTTGGCTTTGTCGCTGGCGGCATCTTGACCTACATCTTCAGTCCCAACGGGTTCGCCGGTGCCTATCCGTGGAAATTCGGCTACGGGTATCCTGTAACATTGTTCGTCGTGCTGGTTGTGGTTTTGCTGAACCAGAGCCAGACAAGGATGCTGGCCGTCACCTTGATGATGTTCGCCGCCGCGCTGAATCTTTACGAGGGCTTTCGAAGCTTATCGGGAGAATGCTTTCTGACCGCGGCTTTCCTAATAATGCAAGCGGCGGCGCGCAGCCGCCGCGAGCAAGAGTTGCGGGTGAGTTTCGCCGGCTCGATGGCGGGCTTCGCGTTGCTTGCGCTTGCGGGCGCCGGGTTTGTCCATATTTACGAGCATTTTGCGGGCAACGGTATGCTCGGCGCTGCCGCTCAGGAGAAGTATGAGGTTGAATCGTCCGGTCGCTACGGGATACTAGTCGGAGGAAGGACCGAGTTCGTGGTCGGATTGGAGGCCGCACTGAATTCCCCCCTTATCGGACACGGTTCGTGGGCGAAGGACTGGCGCTACTCCAGCCGGCTCGAAGGCTTTCGGGATGATTCCGGATACGGAGCGGTTGGCCCGGCCGATTCCTGGCTCATTCCGACGCATTCGTACTTGATGGGCGCGTGGGTCTGCGCGGGCATTCTTGGTCTGCCGTTCTGGCTCTGGGTGCTGTCGCTGCCGGTGCGGGGTTTGGGCCGCCTGTACTCAATCGCGGAACCATTAACGCCGTTGATAGCCTTTTTAGCGATCGGCCTTATCTGGGACGTTCTCTTCTCGCCGTTTGGCGCGGCGCAGCGGTTTAGCATGTCCTTCGCCGTCGTCACGCTGATCTGGTTGCTTGAGAGTTATCCGCTGCGCGGCGAATCGATCGCCTGATGGCCTGAGTCACGCCGTGAGAATCTCGATTGTAACTATCTCATACAACCAGGGGCGTTTTTTGGAACAGGCGATCCGCTCGGTGATCGATCAGGATGACGCCGATATGGAGTATATTGTGGTGGACCCCGGTTCGACCGACGGGAGCCGCGAAATTATTGAACGCTACCGTTCACGCATCGGCAAAATCATCTTCGAGCCCGACGCAGGACCCGCCGACGGTCTCAACAAAGGCTTTGCCTGCGCCACCGGCGATATTTACGGGTACCTGAATTCCGATGACTATTTCGAGCCAGGTGCGTTCGGTCGCGTCGCGCGGGTCTTCGAAGCGAAGCCGGACGTCGATGTGCTGTGCGGGGCAGTCAGGATCGTGGACGGGGGCGGTAAGGCGCGTCTGCGCAAACTCATCGCGGACAGGTTCGATCTCAAGCGATATATGGCAGGGGTCAGTGTCGTCGGGCAGCAGGGTACTTTCTTTCGGCGTCGTGCCTTCGAACGTTCGGATGGCTTCAACCTGACAAATCGAACCTGCTGGGACGGGGAATTATTGGTCGATTTTGCGATGAAGGGCTGCCGTTTCGCAGTAATGCACCGGGTGCTGGGTAATTTCAGAATTCACCAGGAATCGATTAGTGGCTCCGGACGGCTGAATGAACGATACCAAAATGATCAGCGACGAATCTTGCAGCAGTTGGAAGCGGCAAATATCAAAATCGATCCCGTGAACCGCGCCGCTCGGCGAATTTGGCGCAAAGCCAACGCGATTCGCCACCTGCGCTCGCTCGCCGTTCGGTGATGGGCAGCGATGCGATGAAGATTTCGGTGCTGTGGAGCTCGCTCGCGAGCTACTCGGTAGCATTTTTCCGGGAGCTTGCATTAGTGGAGGGCTGCGAGCTGCAGATCGTCTATCAAAAGGCAGCTTCCGACGCGCCCTACAATCGTTTCGATTTGTCTTTTTGTGAAGAAGCGTCGGAGGATTCGCTGGATAGTCGCGAAGAATTGGAAGAGCGCGTTCGTGGTTTTTCTCCCGACTGTATTTTGATGAGTAGTTGGGCATATAGGCATTTTATGCTGATCGCGCGCAGGATGCGTCGAGTCGGTGTGTTTGTCGTGGCCGCAATGGATAACCAGTGGCGGGGAACCCTCAAGCAGTATGTGGGTATTCTGAGCGCACCATGGTTTGTGAAGCCCGCAATTGACACATTCCTGGTCGCGGGCGAGCGGCAGGCGCAGTTTGCATGCAAACTCGGATACGACGAGGTGCTGCACGGATGTTACGCCGCCGAAGTCGAAAGGTTTGCCACGTCAATCCCCGTGCCCTCCCGCGCACCTGCGTTTCTATTCGTTGGTCGACTGATACCGGTGAAGAACCTGACTCGTTTGGTGGAAGCCTACCGGCTTTACCGTCGACGAGTCGTTGACCCTTGGACGTTGTTGGTAGCGGGAACCGGACCGCTGGATTGGGTGTTTCAGAGGGTACCGGGAGTCGAGAGGCTTGGGTTTGTACAACCGGATGAGCTTCCGAAGATGATGAGGCGGGCGCGATGCCTGGTGATGCCCAGTGTCTTCGAGCCGTGGGGGGTTGCGATTCATGAAGGAGCCGCGGCCGGACTTCCGATTATCGCGACCTACAAATGTGGCGCGGTGACGGCAGTTGTGCGCGATGGCGTGAACGGTTTCGTCGTAACCCCCAGTGCAGAATCCATTGCGGCGGCGATGGTGCGCATACACAGCAGCAACGAAGAACAATTGCTTGAAATGTCCCGGGCGAGCGTCGCTCTAGCCGCGCTTTGGACACCGCGCCGGCTCGCCACTTACTTTCACGCGATGGTTAAGGAACGCATGACCGTCAAAAACAATGATGCAGGATAACATCATCGACGATTTTAGCCGACGGCATGTCCGACATCGCTCGAGGCAGGCCACAGCTCTTGTCACTAACACCGAATGGAAGCACTGGGGCACCGTGGATCCGCTCTGGGGCGTGGCGGCTTGGGCAGGTAAGGAACGAGGCGGTTTCGATGCCTGGACTGACGCGGAGTTTTACGCGCTAGGCAAATCCGATTGGTCGGACTTTGTGAAGCGATGGGAACGTTATGGTCTTGACAAGACGAGTTGCGTGGAGATCGGTTGCGGGGCCGGCCGGATCACCGCACAGTTGATTAATGATTTCGGTACGGTACATGCCCTGGATGTCTCCGAGGGTATGTTGACTTACGCCAAGGCGCGCATCGACAAGGCCAAGTTCTATCTCACTGACGGTGTTCGGATTCCCTTGGGCGATAGTTCGGCGACTGCGGCGTTCTCCTGTCACGTTTTTCAGCACTTCGATTCTCCGGAGGCGTCGATCTCTGTATTCGGGGAAATTCACCGCGTGCTGGTCTGTGGCTCGACCATGATGATTCACCTACCTTTCTATAATTGGCCGCTCAGTCGCGGGCTATTCGAGCGGCTATTCAGAATCCGGCAATGGCTGTCACGTCGCAAAGCGGCGGTGGACCGAATGCGTGGCGTGCCAATGATGCGTGGTACCTGGTACGAGATGGGCTGGCTAAGACAGATGCTGGGCGAAGTGGGCTTCGTCGATATAGAGTTTCTGAGCTTTTCTGTTTCATCGAACCAGTCTCTGCACCCGTTCGTGTTGGCCAGAAAGTCATCATAGGAGACTGGGGAAGATGGACTGCCAGTATTGCGCTCAGGAAGATAACGGAAAGCGACGTATTTGGGTTTGCTGTGAGACCAGGACGAGGGCGACTTCGTAGCTGTGCGAATCCTTCACGTAATTCCCAGTCTTGCTGCAAGCGATGGTGGACCAGCAAGAGCTGTGATCGAAATGTGCGGCGAACTCATGCGCCGCGGGGAGCATGCCGAGATCTATAGCACCAATGTCAATGGCAAAGGCTGTCTTGACGTTCCAGTGGGAACGCAGGTTGTTGTTGGCGGAGTGCCGGTAACCTATTTCCCCGTCGCCGCCAGTAAGTACTACAAAATTTCGCCGCAACTGGGCGCTGCGCTCAAGGCCGCCGTCCTTCGCGCCGACCTCGTACATATCCATGCGCTCTATCAGTATCCGTCAACGGCCGGTGCCCTTTACTGCCGGAGACATCGGATCCCTTATGTGATTACGCCGCACGGCAGCCTCGATCCATTCCTATTTCGCCGCCATCGCGCGCGAAAGTGGCTGTATGAGTTTATGTTTGAACGACGCAATCTAAGAGAGGCGGCGGCTGTTCATTTCACAACCACCGAAGAGATGGAACTCGCCCGCTTGTCGGGCCTGCGCTTTCGCGGGCTGATTGCGCCCCTCGGAGTGGAGTTTGAAGACGCGCCGGATGATTGGGCGCGATTGGTTGACACCACCTGGCCCGGCCTTGCCGGGAAAGAGGTGATCCTGTTCCTTGGGCGGATTAATTTCACAAAAGGCCTGGACGTGTTGGCGCGGGCGTTCAGCACGATTCACGGTCAGCGCAAGGATGTGCAGTTGGTGATCGCGGGACCCGACAACGAGGGGTACGGAGACCAGGTGCGCAAGTGGCTTGCGCAAGCGAACTGCCTGTCCGGGGTGACGTTTACCGGAATGGTACAGGGAGGACTAAAGGCATCCTTGCTGAGGCGGGCGCAGGTATTTGGCCTCCCGTCATATACCGAAAACTTCGGCATCGCGGTCGTCGAGGCGATGGGTGCGGGCCTGCCGGTGGCAATCTCCAACCGGGTCA
>Ga0307373_10014048_pt1 | contig 11092 bp, 8 predicted proteins | sample OX2MG_FD_202534 | JGI IMG/M metagenome (GOLD analysis project Ga0307373, IMG submission 202534) | Soil microbial communities from Risofladan, Vaasa, Finland - OX-2 | ecosystem: Environmental > Terrestrial > Soil > Coastal area > Acid sulfate soil | place: Finland: Risofladan, Vaasa | collected... | reverse complement strand
AAGGCAACGCCGGCTGGGCGGTGGCCGAATGCATGATGCGCGGACGGGTCGAGGTCCACGGCCACGCCGGATCCGGGGCGGCCGCCTCCATCAGGGGAGGCACCGTCTTCGTCGAGGGCGATGCCGGCGCACGATCCGGGATCTCGATGAAGGGCGGCACCTTGATCGTCGGCGGCTCGGTCGGCTCCATGTCGGGTTTCATGCTCCAGGCAGGCCGCATCATCATCTGCGGAGGCGCGGCCAGCGGGCTCGGCGACTCCATGTACAGCGGGACCATCTACATCGCCGGACGGGTTGAGGCTCTCGGCGCCGATGCAGTCGAGAAGGACCTCAATGCCGACGACGAGAAGATGCTCGCTGATGAGCTTCGCCCCTTTGGCATCGACGCTGGCAGCCTTCCATTCCGCCGGATCGAAAGCGGACAGCGCTTGTGGAACTTCTCCACTAAGGAACCCGAACTTTGGAGGCATGCGCTTTGAGCCCATTGGTTGGAGACCAATCAGTCGAGAGAGACGGCCGTCGCCTGCAGGCGTCCGCAATCTGGTCGCCCGCGGTCATCGAAGACATCCAGCTCAAGGCTCAGCTGGGCCGGTACCGGTTGCAGGGCTTCTCCACCCACCGCCGCCTGCCTAGCTTCGACGACCTCACGTTCGTGCCCTGCACTCTCTCTCGGGTTCCGCTCGAGGGCTATCGTGAACGCTGCGAGACCCGCACGGTGCTGGGCACCCGCTATGCGAGCAAGCCCGTCGTGCTCGACCGCCCGATCACGATCGCCGGCATGTCGTACGGCGCGCTGTCGAAGACCGCCAAGGTGGCGCTCGGCAAGGCCGCCACGCGCCTCGGCATATCGACGACCACCGGCGATGGCGGCATGCTGCTCGACGAGCGGGCCGCCTCCCACATCCTCGTCTACCAGGTTCTGCCGAGTCGGTACGGCTTCAACACGGATCATCTCAAGGCCGCCGATGCGATCGAGATCGTAATCGGGCAAGGCGCCAAACCCGGCACAGGCGGCGTTCTGCTGGGCTCCAAGGTGTCGCCGGTTATCGCTGAGCAGAGAACCCTACCTCCTGGCGTCGACCAGCGAAGCCCGGCGCGCCATCCGGACTTCATAGGGCCTGACGACCTGCAGATCAAGATCGAGGAGCTGCGCGAGGCGACCAACTGGGAGAAGCCGATCTACGTCAAGCTCGGCGCCAGCCGCGTGTCCGATGACGTCAAGCTGGCGGTCAAGGCGAAGGCTGACGTCATCGTGCTGGACGGCATGGAGGGAGGGACGGGCGCATCTCCCGACGTCCTCCTCGACCACACCGGGATCCCGACCCTCAGCGCCGTGACCGAGGCCGTCCGCTCACTGAGCGAGCTCAAGGCCTTGGGCGAGGTTCAGCTCATCGTCCAGGGCGGGATCAAGAACGGCGTCGACGCCGCCAAAGCGCTTGCACTCGGAGCGGACGCGGTCTCGATCGGCACCGCGGCCCTGATCGCGCTGAACTGCAACGCGCCGATTCACCTCGACGACTACAAGAAGCTGGGCGTCGAGGCCGGCTTCTGTCACCACTGCCACACCGGCCGGTGTCCCGTCGGCATCACCACACAGGACCCCGAGCTCGAAGCCCGCCTGGAGCTCGATGAGGCGGCCGATCGCGTCTTCAACTTCGTAAGCGCGATGACGATGGAGCTCCAGATGATGGCGAGGGCGTGCGGAAAGGCTGACGTCCACCACCTCGAGCCTGAGGACATGCGGGCCCTCACCCTCGAGGCGTCGATGATCACGGGGATCCCGGTCGCCGGCACCGACTGGGTGCTCACTCCAGACGCGATAGCGGAGCGAGTCGCGGCGCTTCTCCGCCGGCGATGAGCCTGCTAGTGCCCTGCCCGAACTGCGGGCCGCGAGAATTCACCGAGTTCGCCTTCGGTGGTGAGACCAATTCGCGGCCCAAGCCTGACGCCCCGATGGAATCACTGGCACACTATCTCTACGTCCGCCGGAACGCAAGCGGCCCTCAGCAGGAGTGGTGGTATCACCGCGCCGGCTGCCGGAGCTGGTTCCTCGCGCGGAGGAACACCGCCACCAACCGCTTCCTCGAAAGCTACTGGCCTGAGGACGAACGGAGAAGCGGGTGACGCTGAGGCTTGACGCCGCGGCCGGTGAGGCACTCAACCGGGAGCGAAGCTTGACCTTCTCCCTCGACGGTCGGGACGTGCAGTGCCTGGAGGGAGACACGATCGGGTCCGCCATGGCGGCGGCCGGAGTGACGGTGATCGCCCGCTCGTTCAAATATCACCGGCCGCGTGGTCTCTTCTGCATGAGCGGCGCGTGCGCGGGCTGCATGATAAGAGTCGACGGGGTACCCAACGTTCAGGCATGCCAGACCCTCGCCAAGCAGGGAATGCGGGTGGCGAGGCAGAACGGCCTTCCCTCGGTCGACTTCGACCTGATGCGCGCCGCGGACCGGTTCTCATTCTTCTTGCCGGTAGGCTTCTACTACAAGGCCTTCTACCGGCCGCGCTTCGTGTGGCCGCTGGTCGAGCCATTCATCCGGCGCGCAGCGGGCATCGGAGAAGCGCCCTCAGAGAAGCTTGAGCACCGAAGGTACGAGGCCATCAACCTCCACCCGGACGTGCTGGTCGTCGGCGGCGGGCCTGCCGGCCTCGGAGCGGCAATCGAAGCCGCGAAGGCGGGCGCTCGCACGATGCTCGTCGAGAGCGCACCGGCTCTCGGCGGGCGTTTGCGCTTTGCCTTCAATCGGGGGAATGAGCCACGTCACGCGCTGGCGGGTCGGCTTTCCGCCGAGGTCGAGGAGGCAGGCGTCGACGTCAGGACGTCGGCGACGGCCTTCGGAATCTTCGAGGACAGGCTGGCCGCGGTCGCCGCGCCCGAGGGCTTGCTGAGAGTCCGGCCTCGCGAGTTGGTGATCGCCACCGGTGGGTTGGAGCAGCCCCTGCTGTTCGGCAACGCCGACCTGCCGGGCGTGATGCTGGCCGGGGCAGTCGAACGCCTCATCAACCTCTACCGCGTCCTCCCCGGCAAGGTTGCCGTCGTCCTGACCGGCAGCGACCGCGGCTACGAGACCGCGCTCAGCCTCCTTGGCGCCGGCGCCAGGGTCACCATCCTCGACTGGCGAACCGGCGCCGCCGGCCCAGTGGTCGACGCCGCCGTCGCGGCTGGTGCGGACGTGCGCAAGGACGCCGTCGCCATCGGCGCGAAGGGGGGCAAGCGGGTCCGGTCGCTCGATGTCCGCATCGCGGGAGCTCCGCAACAGCTGACCGTAGACCTTGTCGTGATCGCAGGCCAGGTCGTCCCCGCCTCCGGCCTGCTGGCGCAATCGGGAGCCTCGTCGACCTATGACGAGGAGCTGAAAGCGTTCGTCCCCGACCGGCTCCCGGACGGGATCCACGCTGCGGGCGGCGTGCTCGGTGAGTCGGATTCCGCCCGCAGCCTAGTCATGGGCCGGCTCGCGGGCCTGGCCGCGGCCGAGGCCGCCCTGCGGACCACCGAGGTGGCGGCCGCGGTCGGCACTCGGCGCAGCGCGCTTGGCGTGCAGGTCAAGGCAGAGGGGCGCGCGCCGGTAGTGCTCCCGGCAGACGTGAACGCCGGCGCCAAGACGTTCACCTGCCTGTGCATGGACGTGACGACGAAGGAGATGGAGCTGGCGGTCGAAGAGGGCTTCGACTCGATCGAGCTGTTGAAGCGCTACACGGCGCTCGGGATGGGGCCGTGCCAGGGCAAGTCATGCCTGGCGGGCTGCGTGCGGTACGCCGCTCGCCTCACCAATCGCACCAACCCGGAGACCGGCGTGCCAACCGCTCGGGCGCCGTGGAGGCCGGTGGAGCTGGGGCTGCTCGCGGCCGACCACCTGGAGCCCCGCAAGGAGAGCCCGCTGCACGAGTGCCACGTGGATCTCGGCGCCGAGTTCACCTGGGCCGGGGAGTGGCGGCGCCCGCGTCAGTATCGCGACCCTGTCGAAGAGTGCCGGGCCGTCCACGAACGTGTTGCGATCATCGACGTCAGCACCCTGGGCAAGTACCTGATCAGCGGTTCTCAGGCCGTAGACCTCCTCGAAAAGCTGTATCCCAACCGCTACGCAGACCTGAAGGTCGGCCGCATCCGGTACGGGGCGATGCTCAACGACCAGGGCGTGATCCTTGACGACGGCACGGTGGGTCGCCTCGATGAAAACGAGTTCTTCGTGACGACCACGACCAGCGGCGCTGACGCGATCGATCAGTGGATCAAGTGGTGGATGGCCGACTGGCGGCTGCAGGCGCACGTGGTGAACATGAGCTCTGCCTACGCGGCAATCAACGTGGCAGGGCCGCAGTCCCGCGAGCTCATGAGCCGGCTGACCGACGCCGACCTGTCCGTTGAAGCCCTCCCCTACCTCAAATTGGCGCAGGCCCGGATAGCCGGCGTGCCATCGCTCATCCTTCGAATCGGCTTCGTCGGAGAGCTGAGCTACGAGGTGCACTTCCCGAGCGCTTTCGCAGAGCACGTCTGGTCGGCGATGCTCACCTCGGGTGCAGACCTCGGCATACTGCCGTTCGGGCTGGAGACCCAGAGGATCCTCCGCCTGGAGAAGCAGCACATCATCGTCGGGCAGGACACTGACGCTCTGTCGACACCTGAGGGCGCCGGGCTGGGCTGGATGGTGAAGCTCGACAAGCAGGACTTCCTCGGCCGCCAGGCGCTGGCCGACGACTCCGAGAAGGGCACCCCGGAACGGCTGGTTGGGTTCAAGGTCGAGAGCGGCGGCCTTCCGACCGAAGGCGTCGCTGTGGTGAGCGACGGCCAGCCGATCGGCCGCGTTTGCTCGAGCCGCTGGAGCGAAACCGCAGGCGCCTTCATCGGCCTGGCGTGGGTTCCCACCGCCATGGCCCAAGACGGAGCTCGACTCGAGCTCGGGGCTTCGGGAACGCGGACAGTCGCGAGGGTCCACCTGAAGCCATTCTTCGATCCGGATGGTGTTCGGTTGAGATCGTGAGCAAGCAGGCATCGCTTCCGCCACCGGTCATGAGGTCCGCGCCGCATCGCAGCCATGCAGAGCTTGGAGCCGAGTTCGAATCGCGCGGCGCCTGGATGGTGCCAGCGACCTATGGCGCCCAGGATCGGGAGACCGAGGCAATGCGGAGCGGCCTCGTTTACGCCGACGTGAGCGCGCGGGGCAAGCTCCACCTCGCGGGAGCCGTGGAACCATCGGTCCGCAGCCTCACAGGAGCCTCCCTTGATCCTGGTCGCACAGCTGCGATCGCTTCGGGCGGCCTGGTGGCGCGTGTCGCCAGAGATTGGGCGCTCGCCCTGCTGCCGCCCGCAGCCGAAGACGCCACCCTCAAATCTCTTGGCGCCGTGCCGACCTCACCAGCGTCGGTCACAGACGTGACCTCGGCCATGTCCGGCTTCCTGGCCGGCGGCCCGCGCTTGCGTGAGCTCCTGGCTCAGACGCTCACCATCGACCTGGCGGGCCTCCAACCCGGCCGCTGCGTCGCGGCGAGCTGGGCTCGGATCCCGGCGGTCCTGCTCATGCGCGACCTGGGCACACCGGCCGTGGAGCTGTATGTTGGATCGGAGTACGGCAGGTACGCCTGGGAGACTCTGCAGCAGCTGGGCCGGACGCTTGGCGGCGCCCCGATCGGCTGGCGGGCGCTCGAATCAGCGGGGTGGTCCTAGCGATGACAAGCTACTTCAGCCCGTGGCGCATGTGGCGGCGGCCTGAGCCGAAGAAGACATACGACGTCGTCATCATCGGTGGCGGGGTGCACGGCCTGGCGACGGCGTACGAGCTCGCCAAGCGAGGCACACGCAACATAGCCGTGCTGGAGCGGAGCTACATCGGCGCTGGTGGCAGCGGACGCAACACCACGATCATCCGTTCGAACTACCGGACGCCTGAGGGGGTTCGGTTCTACGATCAGAGCGTCAAACGCTACGAGCACCTCTCGCAGGAGCTCGACTACAACCTGCTGTTCTCGCAGCAGGGCCACATCACTCTCGCCCACACCGAGCGGGCGATGATGACGATGGTCGAGCGAGCCGAGATCAACCAGCTCCTCGACGTGAACAGCCGCATCGTCGGCCGGAAAGAGATCGCCGAGCTGTGTCCGGAGCTGGACCTCTCCGAGCGGGTCACGTACCCGATTCAAGGCGGCCTGTACCATCCGCCGGGCGCCGTGATTCGCCACGACGCGGTGGTCTGGGCATACGCCCGCGCCGCCGACCGGCTGGGTGTCGACATCCTTCCCGCCACCGAGGTCACCGGAATCGACGTCAAGGCGGGCCACGTGACGGGAGTCCAGACGAGCCGCGGAGCCATATCGTCCCCAACCATTGTCGCGTGCGTGGCCGGATGGTCGACGCAGATCTGCGCGATGGCCGGCGTCGAGCTGCCGATCGTGACGCACAACCTCCAGGCGTACGTGACCGAGCCGATCAAGCCGCTCCTCCACATCATCATCGTCTCGGCCACGCTTCACGTCTACGTCAGCCAGACGGATCGAGGTGAGATTCTCATAGGCTCAGAGATCGAGCCTTACTCCACCTACAGCTTTGCCTCGACGCTGAACTTCCTCGAGACGTCGACCCGGCACGCGATCGACCTGCTGCCTCGACTCAGAACGCTCAAGCTGCTCAGGTCGTGGACCGGGCTGTGTGACGTCACCCCCGACTACAGCCCGATCATGGGCGAGACGGAGGTCGGCGGATTCTTCGTCGACTGCGGTTGGGGGACGTATGGGTTCAAGGCGGCGCCGATCTCCGGCGCATGCATGGCCGAGGCGGTGATCACCGGGCGGTCGCCGGAGCTGATCGCAGCCTTCTCGCCCTCCCGCTTCCGTGAGCGAAAGCTGGTTTCGGAGCTGGCGGCCGCAGCGGTCTCACACTGAGCTCGCTGCGGCCTCATGTCAGACCAGGGACAGGTACCTTTCGCGCTCCCAATCGGTGACCGTCTCGTGGTAGCTCTGCCACTCGCGCTTTTTGACACCGCAGTAGTAGTCGACGTAATCCTCGCCAACACCGGCCCCGAGTGCCTCCCTGAGAACCTCGTCCTGCTCGAGATTGCGAATGGAGTCGAGCAAGTTCGACGGCAGGATGTCGATCCCTCGCTTGGCCCGCTCCTCCGCCGGCATCTCGTACATGTTGGTCTCGTTGGGGTCGCCGGGATCGAGCTTGTTGAGCACGCCGTCAAGGCCTGAGGCAAGGATCACGGCCGCGGCCAGGTATGGATTGCATGTCCCGTCCACCGTTCGGTCCTCAACCCGGCCCGCAGCCGGCACGCGAAGCATCTGCGTGCGGTTGTTCGCACCGTAGCTGACGTACGCGGGGGCCCATGTCGCGCCCGATGTCGGGGCCCCGACCACAAGCCTCTTGTACGAGTTGACCGTCGGCGCGGTGACCGCGATATAGGCTCGCGCATGCTTCTTGAGGCCGGCGATGAAGTGGTAGCCGATGTCGGAGAGCCCGTATCCGTTCGGGTCGTTCGGATCCTCGAAAAGGTTCTTGCCGGCCTTCGCGTCCCACAGGCTCATGTGGAAATGACAGCCGTTGCCCGTGAGGTTGCCGAAGGGCTTGGGCATGAACGTGGCGAGCATCCCCGACTGCTGAGCCATCATCTGGACCATGTAACGGAAGAAGACCACTCGGTCCGCGGTGGTCAGGGCGTCCGAGAAGCGGAAGTTGGACTCGAACTGGCAGTTGGCGTCCTCATGATCATTGGCGTAGTTATCCCAGCCCATCTGGTTCTGATACGCGGAGAGCGTGCTGATGAAGTCGTAGTTGCGGGTGAGCCCCTTGATGTCGTAGCAAGGCCGCTCCAGGGTGTCGAGCGGATCCGCAAGCTTCAGCTGTCCATCCTCACGACGAAGCAACATGAACTCGGGCTCTGCGCCAACCATGAATGTATAGCCCTTTGACCGTGCAACTTCGAGCTGGCGCGCGAGGATCGTCCGCGGGCAGTACGGCCACGGCTTCCCCTGCACCCATATGTCGCTCGCTAGGCGTGCGAGGTTGGGCTGCCAGGGAACGGCGGTGAAGCTGCGCGCGTCAGGCATCGCGGCGAGATCGGGGCTGTTGGGCGATTGCCCGATGTCGCCGGCCGCAAATCCTGCGAAGCCGGCGCCGTCCTTGAAGAGGTCTTCCAGGTGCGATGCGGGAACCAGCTTCGCCGAGGGACGTGCATGCATGTCGACGAACTGGGCGAAGATGAACTCGATCCCCAACTCGTCGACGCGCTTGCGCACGGCTTCAGCGGTCTGGGGCTGCTCGACCTCGATGACTCTGGAAGCAGTGGTCACGCCAACCTCCTGGATAGCTTGTAGCTCCGATAAAACGCAGGATCCATTGATCTCACCATGGCTGTGTATCTGATCCACGATCGACTCGCAATGCGCGAATGTCCACACATTGGTGGATCGAATGTGTCCCATTCGCACATGTCGCGCTCAAGATCCGCGAACCTCGGCCGGCAAAGTAGTGGGGTCCGAGCCGCGGATCATGCGGAGCTTGACGATCTTGATGGCCATCCCGAGGGACAGCCAATCTTCCGCTGCCAGGTCCAGCTCGGTCAGGTGCTCGATGCGGGACAGCCGCTGGCGGACCGTATTGGGATGTGTGTGCATCGAACGTGCCGTCCGCGTGATGCTTCCGAGATTCTCGACGTAAGTCTCGAGGGTGCTCAGCAAAGCCGTGCCACGACGCTCTTCGTAGGCAACCAGCCGCTGGAGGCGGTCTTGGTAACGGTCGCGAACTGACTTCTCGGCAGTCATTGCGTAGCGGTACGCCCCGAGTTGCTCGTATGCGAACACTCCTGCGCCCCCGCCCAGCATCGCGCCAACCTGAGCTGCCGAGCTCGCTTCTTCAAAGCCCTTCGCGATCGCACCCGCACCCTGGCATGGGTTTGAGAGTCCGACCGCCATGGGACCCTCCCGGCCGCCGCCGAGCGATTGGTACACGTGTCGCACGGTGGCGATCACGACGTCAGCTCCGCCCTGCGGCGTCAGCAGCATCGCTCGCAATGAACCGTCACGTCTGTCGAACAGCGATCTCGGCAGCTCCATCTTCAGTCGAGCCTCGAGCCGTGTCGCAATCTCAGGCCAATCGGGGGATCGCGGACGTTCAGGCTTGGATTTGCCTTTGGGTGGGCTCGAAGCCGCCCATGGTGTGGCCTGGAGGACCATGTGCTCGCTTTCGATATCGCACCTGACCTTGGCGGCCTGAGCGCGCAGCCACTGGGGATCGGCATTGCCACTGGCCAGCCCTTCAAACAGATCCTTGAGCAGCGTCTTTTGCTCCAGTGACTCGATCAGTTGGCGTCGCCGCACAGCAACCGCGGTGTGTGAGGCAACGCTTGTCAGAAGGCTCCGGCGGTCGGCGGTTGATGCCGGTACGTTGACGCCGAGCAGGCCGACTCTCTCGTCTCCGGCCGTCAGCGCTGCGAAAAGCGCGGTCCCTGTCACCAGCTGGCCCCAGAGCAGATCCGAAAGCGCCTGCGTCGCATCCCCTTCCTGATTCGCGGCGGCGAGCAGCTGCGGCCACATATGGCCGACGTCAAGAAGCGGTGCGCTCTCCCGCGCCGGATTGGCCGCCACGAGCTCGAGGCGCTCGTCCGACCCCGCGAGATACAGCTCACAGCGGCTCGCTCCAAGCAATTTGCGGCAGCCGGCGGTGAGCGTTCGCAGCAGGTCAGGCATCGTCGCGGCGCTCGCAATGTCCTGGGCCAGGCGCGAGAGCCCGGTCAGGAGCTCGACACGTCCAATCGCCTCTTCGTAGAGCCGGGCGTTTTCGATAGCCCCCGCGATCAAGGATGCGCTGTTCTCCAGAAACCTAAGGTCCGCCTTTCGGAACTCGTGGGGCGCCCGCGCGTGCAGGTTGATGACGCCAATCGCCTGGCCGGCGCGCGAGAGTATGGGCACGGCCACAAGCGATTGGTACTGCTCTTCGTCCAGCTCGCGAACGAAGACGGCCCGCGGGTCTTCAAGCGCCCTGTCCTTGATGAACGCAGATCGCCTTGTCCGCGCGACCCATCCCGCCAGCCCCTCGTCCAGGCTCAACATGACACGACCTTCGAGCCGCGAGTAGCCGGCCGAGGCAGCGCGCAATACGAGCTGTCCGTCTTCGACGAAATAGACGAAGCACCCATGGCAGTCAGTGGCGGCGGTCACAAGGGGTACGAAGCCATGGAGGATCGTCTGCAGGTCGGGACCGGAGCTGATGACCTCGATGATCTGGTACAGGAAATCCGGCCCGTAGGTCTTCGCGGCCATCTTTCGGTCGAGCGCCTGCCGCGGTTGGTCGTGAGCTACCTCTGACCGGCGGAGAGGAGGGTCAGCATGTGGACGAACTGACATAGGTGCCAGCATAGGGCCTCTTTGCCGGCTCGCCAGGATGTGGGGCCTCACCACTCAAGACCCAGCGCCACACCATCCTTGAGCCGGTAGTAGCCGCCCGGATAGATGCGCAGATGAGGGATGGAGGCCCCCGTGAGGGTCTCGAAGCTGAGGATCGGGTTCGGCAGCGTACATCCGGCATCGCGGAGAGCGCCGTTGACAGCCCCCACCTGCTCGATCACCTCGCTCAAAGGCGAGCGGGTCTGGATGCCACCGATCTCTGCGCGCCACTCGGCCACGACGGCGCCGTTCATAACCACCGCCGCACCGCCGCCCATGTCCGTCACCCGCCTCATCGCGATTTCGAGGTCGGCACGCCCACCGCCGACGGCTGTGATCGCGGTCGACTCCCAACCACTCGTCAGAGCAACAGCTGCGCTTTGGAGGCCTGACCCGCTCAGCAGGCCACGAAACCACCTCTCCCCTCCCAGGCGGTCGATGACGTAAATGACCTGTAGGGCGGCAAAACTCGAGCCGTGGGATCGACGAGCCTATGGGATGCTCGAACTTGTCCGCCCCCCTCCTCTTCCCTACCCTCGGCCAGATCTTCCGACGCCGGCACGACCTCGTGCTCGAGAACCTGCTCTTCAGACATTAACGTCAGATCGTGTGGGGCACACAAACTCGTCCGAGCCCTCGGTTGGGACCGTGAGCTGGTGCGCAGTAGGCACCGTCTCCGGCTGAACCAGCATCCCGACCAGAGCCGCCCGGCTCAAGA
>Ga0307373_10014042_pt1 | contig 11095 bp, 11 predicted proteins | sample OX2MG_FD_202534 | JGI IMG/M metagenome (GOLD analysis project Ga0307373, IMG submission 202534) | Soil microbial communities from Risofladan, Vaasa, Finland - OX-2 | ecosystem: Environmental > Terrestrial > Soil > Coastal area > Acid sulfate soil | place: Finland: Risofladan, Vaasa | collected... | reverse complement strand
CACGACGACCGGCCCGGGAGTCTTTGCGTCGACCGATGCGCTCGCCTTCGCTCCATCCGACTTCCCACAGCCCGAGAGAACAAATGGGATCAGGAGCAGCATGATAGCAGCAGACACTGCGCCTATGACTCTGTCTATGCCAGGACGACCCAAAACCGACCCCTTTCTAACCCTCCCCACGAGCAGAGAAGGAATCCAATTCATTTCGCCAGCGCGGGTATCGATTTCGAAACCAGGCGGTATTTGCATCGTATTGCGATCACCCATTTTCTGTATGAAGGCTGTTGCGCCTCGAGCCCCTTGTCTCTGGGGCGCCAGGTACAGTTTACGCGAACGACATTAAAGAACTATTAACACCGTCGATTCTGAGATTTTCCCGGACGTTAGACGTTCTCTGGCCCCGACGGGTGTCACTTCCCTGCGGGCTTGTCGACCTTGGATGGCGCCGGACGCTCGATTCCAAAATTGGGCGGGCCGGGCATTGTTATTCCGGGTGGAGCGCCTCCGAGAACGTTATAGATTCGGGCGTCGGCGAGATTGTAGGCGTAAATCGCCTCCGTATTCTGAATTCGCGCCTGCCGGAGGGCAACCTGTGCGTCGATCACGTCTCTCGCGGTGGCGACTCCATTGGTGTAGCCCAGGTTGGCCGCGCGGAGGGACTCTGTCGCCAGTGTGACCCCCTGCCCGGTGATAGCGGTGCGCTGGCGGGCGTCATCGAGCGCGAGATAGGCGTTTTGCAAATTGAGGAGCGCCTGGTTTCGCGCAAGATCCAGCCCCGCGTTCGCCTGGGCGAGGGCGGCTTTCGCCTCGTTCTCCCGGCTCCGTCGTCCGCCCCCATCAGGCAATGGAATGTTAATCGATACTCCCGCGCCAACCGCGTCCGGGTAGGTGGTGGGATCTCCCGTGTGGGTGTAAACTCCCTCCAGACTCACGGAAGGCCTCCCTTCAAGCCGGGCCAGCGCCAGCGCTGCGTCGGCGCTCGTCACCATATCCTGTGCGTTCCTCACTTCAGGCGCCTCCGCATCCGCGCGCGTCCGCATCGTCTCCACCGGCGGCGGAGAAGACGCCAGGCCGGAACTTCCGGTGAGATTCACCGGCGCCGAAAGCGGCGTCACAGTCAGGTTGTTGAGGCTTGCCCGCGCCTGTGCGGCGTTGCTCTGGGCAAGCAGCAGGTCTGAACGGGTCTGCGCGACCTGCACCTCGGCTTTGAGCACATCTGTTTCGGGCGCGTCACCCGCGTCCAACCGCTTTTGGGCCGCCGCCTGCTGGGCCTGGGCCTGGGCGTAGGTGTCGGCGGCGATCACCGTTTCCTGATCGGCGCGCAGCACACCATAATAAGCGGTCGCTACCTGATAAGATAGGTCCGACTCAGATCGTCGATACGTCCACCGGGCCGCGCTCAGCTCGGCGCGGGCCTGCCGGATAAGCTGTCCATTTCGCCCGGCGGTATCGATCGGTATCGAGAGCACCGTGTTGAGTGTGGGGAAAACTCCGTACCCAGACGCCTTTGTCCCCGTGATCGCGGTGGTCAATCCATATTGGGGAGATTGGAGCGCCAGTTGTTCATTCAGCCGCGCTCCCGAGGCGCGCAGTTGAGCTGCCGCCTGGACCATCTCCGGATTGCGTTGTATCGCGGCGAGAGCCTCAGCCGCGAGGGTGAGCGACCCTGCGGCAGGCGCGGTCGTAGGCCCCGCGGCTGCGCCTGCAGCGGGTGATGGAATCAGCGTGGGAGACGAGGGCGGCGGCTGACTCAGACTCGGGCCGGCTGTAATCGCCAGCCCGAGAGTTAACCCCAACCAGAATCCGCGACCGCGAATTCCGGCCTTCTGTATCCTACCCATCCATCGCCCGATCCGTCATTCCCATAAAAACCTGTAACTCTCTATTTGAGTGACGGATCCGGCGACGCGATTACCTGTGTCTTCGGACCCGCCTGGCCCGCCGGGCTGGTCGCGCCTTGCGGCGATGCGAACTCCACTTCGCCAGGATACGCCGCTCGCGGGCGGCCGTTATCCGCTGTTCTCGCAGCACTCGCCCGCTGTTTGGATCCACCGTCACGTCAAGAATCTTGCTGCCTTTGTGTGCGATCACTTCGTACGACCAGCGGCCGTGCCCGTACACATAGTTAGCGCTTCTCACATTAGCGTGGAGCCCATACCGCACCGCGGCCTTCGCCTCAGCCGAAGTAAGCCGCGGCGGCGCCGCCTGTGCGGCGAGTATGCTGCCCGCCAGCGCCGCCATGCTCAACCACAAACCTGCATACGCTCGAATCATCGATCAGACCTCGCTTTCGTACCATACGTACTATCAGTCGTGAACGACTGCGACCTGGAATCGTTGATTCCAGGGAGAGGAAATCCTGTTCGGTGTTCGACGTCTCCTTTATACTGCTCTGATCGGGTCGCTGGTGGCGGCCGCGCCGCCTGAAATCCGGTCGGACCGGGCATGCGCGCCGGTTGGGTTCCGAGTTCCAGTATAACGATTCAGAGATTAAGGAAAAATGAGAGCGCCGAGTCACACCGCTTGAGTCATACCCATTCTGGGTAGTATCAGACAGCGTTACGACATCAATCTAAAACTTTTAATTAAATATTCGATGCCTGAGTCCGAACATGTCCCAGTTCTTCGATTCTTTCTTTCAACATCTTGATCATGTCTCACCCCTTCACGCGCTGCTGCTGATCGGCGCAGGGATGCTGCTCGAAAGCACAGCAGTACCGGTTCCCAGCGAGTTTGTGCTGCCAATCGCCGGCTACCTGGCTGGCCGGGGAAAATTCGCGCCCGGGGTATGGGGATTCCTGGAAGTCCTGGCCGTAGTTGAGATGGGATCTCTCACCGGTACGATTATCTCATACGCAATCGGCTATTATGGCGGCAAGCCGCTGGTCGACCGGTACGGCAAGTACTTCCTCGTCACCTCGGAGCGCTACGATCATGCCGCTCGCTGGCTCAGCGAGCGCGGAATCTGGGCCGTCACGCTGAGCCGGATAGTCTATGGGCTGCGGCACGTCATTTCACTCGTAGCGGGCGGGCTGCGAGTCAGGTTTTCACGCTTCGTCCTCTTCAGCCTCATCGGATTTACCATCTGGAACACCGCGGGTGTCTATCTTGGCTATCGCTTCGGTGAAGCGGTGCGGCGCTATCTCGATAAAATAAGTTACGGGATGTTAGGCATTCTCGTCATCGCCATCATCGTTCTCGTTGTCCGCCAGGTTCGACATCGCAAAGCCAATAGCGACTCACCCGAATGATGTGCTGCAGTCAATCATCTGGTCAATTGAGTATTAAGCGTCCGGCCATTCCCGCCTCGCCGCGTGGGCGCCGGCTCGTGGGGCGCGGTGTCGCCGCCATCCTGGTTCTGGCCGCCGGGCCGCTGCTGGCCCATCCTCCGGCCGGCGTCCGGCTTCTGGCGTCAACGACATTGCTGAAGGCGCAGGCGCACTCCGCTGCCGCTTTGACCCCAGCCGGCGTTACGAAGTATGTCTACGGCGAGTCACGCCAGCGACGCCCGCTCGTGGCTTATGTTCTCGGGCAGGGCTCAAACGTGACGATGATCTTTGGAGGATTTCATGGGAATGAACAGAGCACACCCGGCGTCGTCAACCGGCTGCTCGCGTACCTCCGGAAATACCCTGAGAAGTGGACAGGCTGCCGAATCATCCTGGCGCCGCGCGCCAATCCCGATGGCCTCGCGGCAGATCGGCGGACTAACGCCGCCGGTGTCGACCTGAACCGGAACTTTCCCGGAACCTGGAAGCCGCGAGGAAGCGCGAGGCGCTTCAGTCCGGGCCCGGCGCCCGCCTCAGAACCCGAGACCCGAGCGATCATCAATCTGGTTCGTCGCGAACATCCCGTGAAAGTCATCAGCATCCACGAACCATTACACCTGATGAACTGGACAGGGCAGCGAGGCCGTCAACTCGCCGCACTGATGAGGCGATACAACCACTACCGCTCGACCGGTGATATTGGTTATTCCACACCCGGTTCATTCGGTTCGTACTGCGGAAGGTTGGGAATCGCCATAGTGACGCTGGAACTGCCGCAAGAGAGCGCCGGCGCCGGGTGGGATCAGAATCGAGAAGCGCTTCTCGCTGCCATACGATACAACTTCAAAAACACGAATCGCTGAAACCCTCGGTCCAGCCCGGGTTCGCTCATCGCTGAGCGTGGCAGGTATCGTTCACGAAAGCAAGCGACCAGCGGCCCTCGGCGTGACAGATTGCGGAGAGACTGGCGTTGGCCAGAGTGATCGGGAGACGGGTGTCGGCGGACGTTCCCAGCGCATAGCCAATGGCCGAGAGAATCGCGCCGCCGTGAGAGAACAGAATAACTCGCTCCCCGCCATGCTCCTGAACCAGGCGCTCCAGAATGGCGGCCACCCGCGCCCGGAGCTGCTGATGACTCTCCGCGCCCGGATAACAGAACCCGGGCTCTCGCGCAATCCACCGCCGGTACAGGTCCGGGCTGCGCTCCTCAATTTCCTGTCGGGTGAGACCTTCCCATTCGCCAAAGTGCCTCTCTCGAAGCGCAGGTGTGATGCGGCAGCAGCCGTCGTCAAGCCCGGCCCGATCGGCAAAGAGAGCGATGCGCGCCGTTTCCGTGCTGCGGCAAAGATCACTGCTGTAAAGCGCCGCCGGCAGCAGAGAGCGCAGCCGGCCAGTAAGGCAAGCGGCCTGCTCCCTTCCGAGGAGATTCAGCGGAGTATCCGAATGCCCCTGCAGCCGCATCTCCCGGTTCCAGTCGGTCTCTCCATGGCGAACAAGATAAATCCAGGTCCAATCGGGCATATTAGGGCTTCCTTACCGTTAATTCCGGTGTAGATCGCCGTTCCGGGGGCGATTCGTTATACCGGGCCGCCTGCTGTTCGGCTTCAGCGGATGACTCGAACAGATCCTCCCCCGGCCGAAACCATCGGTATAGCTCCCCCTCGAAGCTCAGGCCCACACGCCGAAGCTCGCGGTGCATCACGAGCCCCTTGCGAACGATCCAGCGTGGGGCCTCGGCGTCCGCGCCATCCACCCGAACCACAGCCCAGAGATACTGGCTCTCGGTTTCGTCATTTTTCTCATTTGTTAAAATCATAGTTGTCAAATATCGGCGCAATCCGGCAGTACCGCGGCGGGCTTATCTTTGCTAAAGTAATGATATGCTGACACACATCCTGCAAGCCGCATTTCTGGGCCTGGTGCAAGGGATCACAGAACCTTTGCCCGTCTCCTCAACCGCTCACCTCGTCCTTTTCGAGAAACTCTTTGGCTGGAGCAAAGCGACCTATGGACTGTCGTTTGACATGTTTATCAACATGGGGACAACAGCCGCCGTAATCAGCTTCTTCTGGTCTGACTTGCGCAAGATGGCTCGCCATTTTCGCCTTCCCGGTGGAGACCCGCTAAACAGGCAGGAACGCCTTCCCTGGCTCATCATCTTAGCCAGCATTCCCGTGGGATTGATTGGATTGGCCCTGGAAAAGCGTATTGCAACAGTGTTCCGGTCGCCTCTGATCATCGCGTACACCCTGATTGGGGTCGGCTTACTCATGTTCCTGGCTGAGTGGTACGCGCGGCGTCAAAAGCATTCAAAAACGGCGTCCGATAAGCAGGTTGTGGGCATCGGACTCTCTCAGGCGTTGGCCCTCGTTCCCGGAGTCTCTCGTTCCGGCATCACCATTGCGACCGGCCTCCTCTATGGGCTTGACAGGGTGGAAGCCGCCGAGATCAGCTTTCTCCTCTCGATCCCCATCACTCTTGCCGCTATCGGCGACCGCCTGGTAAAGTTCGGACTTCAACTGGGGCGCCACCTGGTGAGCCCCAACGTGCTCATCTACTATATTATTGGCGCTATCGCTTCATGGGCGGCAGGATTCTTAACGCTGCGCTTTCTTTTGCGCTTTTACAGCCGGTATACCCTCGCCACCTTCGCTTACTATCGCATCGCTCTCGGAATCGTTATTCTGCTCTTCTTCCGTTAAGCAAGGCGCCACCGCGCCAGCAGCGCCAGCAGTTGATCCAGCAGTGACCGCAGCCTCGTATGGGCATCCAGCCAGATCATAAAGGCGCTCAGCAGCGATCCTAGCGCGGCGCCGGCGGCCACGTCCGTGGGGTAATGCGCCCCCACGAAGACTCGCGCCCAGCAGATCCAGAGCGCGATGACTAACAGAACTGACCCCAGCCTCCGGTTGAACTGCCAGATCATGACCGCGATCGCGAAGGAGAAAGTGGCATGATCGCTCGGGAAGGAGGTATCGTTCGTGCGGGCGATTAACAGGTGAACATGATGGGCCAGATAGGGCCGCGGACGTGGATACGCGAGACCCATAAGCTGCGCCAGCCCGAGCGCTAAAAGCGCTGAGATACTTGCGAGAATCGCCGCGCGCTGCAGCTCCCTTCGCCGCGTAAACCAGAGACCGATCAGCGCCAGGACGAAAACAAGGATCAGGTATTTGGCGGAAAAGATACCCAACCGGTCCAGCGCTGCGCGGTGAACCGAGAGACCGTTGATGCGCTCGAGAAGAGCGAGATCCATAGTTCATTCCATTTTCGTGATTGATTCTGGCTCAGGGGTTAGAACCGTGCCCGATTGCTTCCGCCACGTCGCCCGGCATCGCATATCTATCTTTCAACTTTTCCAGCAGCCACTGCTGTCTTCCATCGCGGCGGAACCGAAAAAGCTTCCATGACCCCTTCAGCCGTTTTCCATCCAGGTTAAACTCGATAGCGCCCTTTTCCCACGCCTCTTCCGCTGAACCGTTGAGCATCCTGTATGTGCCAGTATCCCATTGGAAGACTTCGCCGGCCCCGTAGCTGCCCGGAGCGATTGTCCCCTCAAAGTCGAGGTATCCGACCGGGTGATCATCCACCTCCACCGCCAGGCGCTTCACAGCCGGGTCGCGTGACGGCCCTTTGGGGATGGCCCAACTTTTCAACACCCCGCTCATCTCCAACCGGAAGTCGTAGTGCAGCCGCGTCGCGTGATGTTCCTGGACAACGAAGCGACCGCCGGTTTCAGCCATACTCCCTCCATAGGAACCGGCGTCGGAAGATTCCTGTTCCTCCCAGCCAATTCATTTAGCGGCGCTCCGCCCCGCATAAAGCCTCACTCGGCTTACGAGCGGATGCGGCCGGCATAGTCGCGAGGCAAAACGCGCCGCAGCCGTGTTACTATGATACCCGAAGCAGGTCACAGCGAGGAGATCGACCGTGCGTGAAATAGCCGTTCTGGCGCTGGCAGCGCTCTTTGAAGCCGGGGGCGACGCGCTCGTGAGATGGGGACTTCGCGATGGCCGCTGGATCGGCTTCGTCCTCGGCGCGGCTGTCCTTTTCGGCTACAGCCTCACCGTGAATGCGTCGCGCTGGGATTTCGGGCGGTTGTTGGGCGTCTATATCGCGGTCTTCTTTGTCGTGTCGCAAATCATTGCTGCGACCGTGTTCCGAGAGCGGCTGCACGCGCCGACTTTCGTGGGAGGAGCGCTCATTGTCGCGGGCGGCCTGGTTCTCACCCTCTGGAAACCGCGATAACCCCGGAAGTTCCTTCACCCCGTTTTTTTTCATTCGACACAGGCAGGGCCGGTGGCGCAGGCGCTCAATGAATCCGAGGTTAGACGGCGCCGAGAATACCTTGATTCAAAACGGCAAGCAGTACGGCGACGCCGTTCTGCTTTAGATCCTCCAGAAGGCAGCGATGCGTTTCACTAATTCGATCGTAAACCTCCTGAAGGCTCCCTACCTCTGGATTCCTTCTGAGTTCCTCCAGGACCACTGTGAGGATAACCTTCACGTAATACTCGAGGTTAGCAGACAGCAGAGTGAGATCCAGGGAGTGCTCCGCGCTATGCACAATATCGCACCGACCGCGGTAGATTCGATGGATATGCCACTCGACTCTCTGCTGATGCCCGCTTAGAAGCGATAAAAGATTGGGAGGATCCGAAATGCCGTTCCAAAGGCGCTCCAGAATATGCACGAATGCTGGCTGCAGCTGCTTAAGGCTCTTGACGATGTGGTTTCGCTCCTTTTCACTGCGCAGCACGTCAAACAGATCGGCCACTTTGAGTTGAGCGTACGCCGAAACGCCGTATTGATCCTGGGTTGATTGGTGTGGATCAATGGCGAACCGGCCCATAGTTTCCCTTGCGTCCTCCAGGTGCTTGGGCAAATAATGGAGAGTGAGGATGGGGGCGAGACGAGTAATTACTACGTCGCCGATGCTTCCTTGTCCTCCCGTTCGCACAAGATACTCCAGAGCGGTCCACCAGTTTACGAGCTTGTTTGTGGACTCGGCCGCATCGCGTCCCATCCGGTAAAATCGGAGCGCCGATCGTATTTTTTCCCGGGAAGGGCCATCTAAAATCTGAGATTGAAGCACGCCGGTAGTATCTGCCACAAATTGATGGAAATCAGCCAGACGCACTCGACGCGTGGGGTTTGGTATCGCGCGAGGTATCTCGTAGACACGCGCAATACTGTCACTTTCCCGAATCGAGAGGAAGTGATTGTCGACCACGATTGGTCCCGCTTCGCGCTCAAATCTCAGTAGGTCCAGCGCGCTCTCAAGCCGAGAGCGACCGCTTCTTCCCGCGGCGCGGTCGTCCCATGCTGTGATCTGGATGGTGGCGAAGGCGTGTGTGTCCGGCGACAGAAACTCCTTGACCCTCTGCTCGGCGTGTTCCGGAATGGAGCAATCAGGGGGAGTTTTCCAGGTTGGACGCAACTTGAGACCCGGTAGCTGGGGGAGCGCCTCTCCGGGCTTGTGAAAACCGGATAGGCGAAAGACAAGGCTGTGATTCGACGGCTGCCGCGTCACAACAGAGCGCAGACGAGAAAAACGCTCTCGAAATTCCGTGAACGCGTCGTCACGCCCCAGAAGTATGTACCTTCCGATATTGAACAGGCTTTCCAGCGTCTGCCCCTCGTCAACCAGACGTGTCAGCAGCACTCCTGTCAACTCACGGATCTTCTCATCCGAGCCTTCGTGGAAGATCGCTAGCTCCAGGTCATCCAGGATGCACGACTTATAGCGTGCTTCCAGATCCGTGACGAGGTCCCGGAGATAGTAGTCGATCAGATTGGGCCTTGTCGCCTTCACGGCGAGATGCTCCAGGAGCGGCTGGATTCGGGCGAAATGTGAATGGAAGTGCTTTTTTAGGCTGCGGTCTGCGGAGAGGATCTGTAGTGCTTCCCCCGCGACCCGCTGAATGTCCGTTTCGACCTTCTGCGGGGGCTTAGAGAAGAGTGTTTGAAGTTCTCTGGTAATATTCAGGGAGTCCATGCAGCGTACGCGGTGCGAATCCAGGGAGCCGCGGTGAACCATGCTGTACCAGAGTTGAACAAAGAGCCTCTGACCAGGGTTGTCGGGAAAGGATACATCACCGCTCGGGCGAATCACCTGCATTGTTTGCAACCCCCAAGTCACCCGTTTACGAAGAACGGCGCCCCGTGGCTCCGAGCGTCTCGACACTCAAGAGTCTGGATATCCGTAGCACTGGACATCCAGACATCAAACGACTATAATTATAATTACTACTGAGGGGCCGATGATCTGGGATTGACGAAAGTACACTGGGTCGGAGGCCTCTCCTGCATCTCTCCTCGCCGTAAGCTGCGGCTTCGCTATGTCCGCTCAAGCGACTGTTCGCTCAGTTTAGCTCCAGTAATCAACGCGCGGGCGATCACCGAATTGGAGGAGCCGGCGTTTACCGGCGCCTCGATCCGCTCCGGCCAGCTACCATGCTTGGTCGGCGCGCCTGCTGCGGGCCGGTCTGCCGCCGGCGCGCCATTTCCGTATTTAGACGCCAAAAGCCATTGAACTAATTTTAGTCCAACGACTCATTTTGGTTTGTTGGCTGCAGGATGTCTATGGCCCGGCGGCGCAGGCCTCCGCGTCTGTGAATCTGCCTTGCTACTGCGCCGGCTTAACGGTGGTTCCACTGTCCACGTCTTGGAACTGCAGGCCATCCACTTTCACGCGGGAATCATCCTGGTTTAAGCCATTCCCGCAGTGGGCAATCGTGCAGTTGTGGATGTCTCCGCGGGTGTTGCCGGAAAGATTGACGGCGGCGTCTCCGTCCTTTTTGCCGGCATATTCGATCTGAACATTTTCCAGATCGGTGTCCGATCCGGACTTGTTGAAAGCAATGCCGGTCCAGTCGCCCTTGCCGGGAGTTTTTTCGTGGGACGTGAGCAGGATCGGTTTGTCCGCAGTCGCCACCGCTTTCAAGTTGCCCTGGTTATTCCATCCGAGGTTGAACTTCTGATCATCACCAAACTGTATCTGCACGCCGGGGTCCAGCGTTAACGTCGCCGGTGTTGTATCGGAAGGTCCCTCTACCGTGATTCCCGCCGGCGCATAAAAAGGAACAGCGGTAAACTTCCACTCTTCATCCTGGTTGACGGCCGCGCTCTTCAGGAATACAAAGTCCTGCGAGTTGCCGGTGATGGTATTCGCGGGCTCAATCCCGTATGCCAGATGAGCGTCGAGTTCAACCGGAGCGCCTTTCATACCGGTCACCGTATTGCCATGGAACGCCGTTATCTTCGTATTGTCTCCTTCAGCATGGAAGCCCACACCGGCGCCATTCCGAATCGTGGAGTTTGTGATTGAAATGTTGCCAGTTGTAAGATTAAGCGCCGGGTTACCCGCGTCCGACATTTCGATGGTACAGTGATCCAGCGTTACATTTCCGGCCTTCGCGCCGTTGATACCGGCCCAGTCGGGAGCGCCCGTAAACAGCACCGGGTGATCCGCCGTCCCGTTCGCCACCAGGCTTCCCACATTATTCCATCCCAGAGTCAGGTTCTGTCCCTTCGCAAAGCTAATCTGAACTCCGGGGTCCAGCGTTAGCGTGGCCGGGGTTGTTTGGGAACTACTTTCCACCGTGATTCCCGCGGGCGCGTAAAAGGGAATCGCGCCAAACTTCCACTCTGCATCCTGATTTACGGTCGCATTCTTCAGGACAACAAAATCCTGCCCATTGCCGGTCAGGGTGTTTGCAGGCTCAATTCCGTAGGCAAGCCGAGCTTCGAGTTCAACCGGAGCGCCTTTCATACCGGTCACCGTATTGCCATGGAACGCCGTTATCTTTGTGTTGTCCCCTTCG
>Ga0307373_10014040_pt1 | contig 11095 bp, 10 predicted proteins | sample OX2MG_FD_202534 | JGI IMG/M metagenome (GOLD analysis project Ga0307373, IMG submission 202534) | Soil microbial communities from Risofladan, Vaasa, Finland - OX-2 | ecosystem: Environmental > Terrestrial > Soil > Coastal area > Acid sulfate soil | place: Finland: Risofladan, Vaasa | collected... | reverse complement strand
AGGATCGTGTTCCCGCGAATGAGCGCGGAGAGCACGCGATCCTGCTTCAGAACGTCGGGCTTCGAGTAGACGTGGTGGTCGTTATAGAGTATGGGTATTTGCCCCGACGGCGGAGAGCCGAAGTTGGTGGGCTGAACCGCTGCTGCGCAGGCCGGAGCATAGCCGGCGACTGCGAACAGAAACACAAGTCCGATGACGGAGGGCTTGACGCGTAAACGCAACGCGAACGCGGTGGAGAGCTGGAGTGCGAGTGCACCCATGTGGGGAGCTTTCTCCGGCGGAGCCGCCGTCGGCTTCGTCAGGCTAAGCCTAGCGAGTGTCAACTGCCTGTACGCATGCGAACGGAGACTGTAAAGCATTGGCAAAGGCGCTCGCAATGGCTACAACAGCCGATCTCCGTATGTGTGGTATCGCACATATGGCGTGTCGCTTGCGTCATCCCGGATCGTAGGCCCCGAGGGACTCGACTGGCTGCGTGACGGCATGCAGCGCGTAGGCGGCGACAAAAATGCGATCGCGCGTAGACGATTTCGCAAGGTAGAGTGCGCGGTCAGCCGCCTCCACCAGCGATTCGGCGCTGCCCTCCTGAGCGGGCGTTACCGTAGCGACACCGACGCTGACGCTGACATTCCCCAGCGCGCTGGCGGCGTGCGGTATGTGAAGCCGTTGGACTGCGAGGCGGATATTTTCGGCAACCGCGGCGCCGCCTGCCGAGTCCGTCTCGGCGAGGACGACGGCAAACTCGTCGCCGCCGTAGCGCGTTACGACGTCACCCGCGCGCATCGTCGATCCTGAAATCGCCTTTGCAACCTGCTGCAGGCATATGTCACCGGACACGTGACCGTACTGGTCGTTGAACTCCTTAAAATAATCGATATCGACCATGAGGACGGAAAGGGGTCGCGAATTGCGGCCGCAGCGCCGCCATTCGGTGGCGATCGCGCCGTCGAAGCACCGACGATTCCCCACCTCGGTAAGCGGGTCGACCTCGATCAAACGCGTGAGATCACCGTTTGCGTCGGTCAAACTAGCGTTGCGAAGGCTGACCGCAAGGTATCGTATGCACGCGTCGAGCGTCGCTGCGTCCCGATCGCTGAACTCGTCACGTCTGCGCTGGGCCATGGTGAGGATGCCGATCAACTGCTCACCGATCTGCAATGGGATCGTCCTTGCGCGAAGCTCACCCACGTGCTCGACTGCTTCCAGCGGAAGATCGTAACGGTACTCTACATGGGAATGCACGCCGTCTTCGATCAGAATCGAGACGGATTTCGCGCCGAAAGCGAGTGTGAAAAGTGCGCAGAGATCGGAGATGCGTTGCGCGAGCGATCGCTCTTCGGCAAGAATATCTGAAACCTGCCGAATTAGCTCACCCACCTCAATGCTGGAAATCGGTGAGCGACAGGGAGACGCCGTTCTCGTTTGGAGCATTTGCCGATTGTACGCCGGTGCGGAATTGACGGTATGTGTGCTCGCGGACGTTTCCGCTTTAAGATTCCGCAAAGCTCCACCGTCGAGAACGCTCGCATCGTCGCTTCGGGGCGGCCGGCTGGGCTCGAGGGGTCTTCCTGATCGCCCGAATAGCTAGCTCAATCGGGGCTGTACGGTTTCGGACAGGGCCGCGCCCCTGCTTTGTGTTAGGCTTTTCGCTGAGGCTCAAATGCCGGAAGAGATGGTGCGGTGACAGCGCACTCGGGGTGCTAAGGATGTGATTTCTTTAACCAGCGATCTCCTTGCTCAGAACGTCCTGTTGCAAAGCCTGAGCGGCGCCTATGCAGAGGCCGTACTCGAATCGGGCACGCTTGTCGATGTCCGAGTGCGTCAAGAGATTTACAATGCCAATGAGGAGATACGCGAGGTGTACTTTCCCATAAGCACGGTGCTCTCCGTCGTGGCATGTTTGAAGAATGGTCAGATGATCGAAGTCGGAACGATCGGGCGCGAAGGCGTTTCGGGCATTCCGCTCTTGCTAGGATCCACGACATCCGAAAACGACTGTTATTGCCAGGTTCCGGGCACGGCAATCTCCATACCGTGCGCTATTTTTGCTCGCTTGCAGACGTGCAGTCGCTTTCGCTTGATGCTCGATCGGTACTTGCAAGCCTACATCAACCTGCTCGGCCAGTTGGCCGCGTGCAATCACTTGCACAACGTGTATCAGAGATGCGCTCGGTGGCTGCTGATGACACAGGATCGCGTGAAGGCAGCCACTCTCCCGCTGACCCATGAATACCTGGGAATGATGCTGGGAACACAGCGCTCCGGCGTCACCATCGCGTCGGCGAAGCTGAAAGCGGAGGGTTTCATCACATACAAGCATGGCCAGATCACCATTCTTGATAGAGCGCGACTCGAAGCCGCGTCATGTGAATGCTATGAGGTTGCCAGGACACAGTTTGGCGAACTTTACAAGGCTCTGCCGGCACACCCTTCTCATTTCGTGTGACGGCGCACAGACGCGCACGCCGTCTCTTTGCCATACTGTGGATACGTCGACGGCGGCTCCGCCGGCACAAAGGACGCTTCATGAGTTCAGCCCTACCCGTCGAGGCCCAACGCACAGACGGGTCGCTCGTGTCATCGCTACCAACTGAGATGTGCCAAGGTCTACGCGGGTGTTCAAACGACGCATCTGGGATTCTCTTCCACGGTGAGCGCCCCCGCAACGTTTGTTCCGAGTGCAAGGCAGTTTTCGCATCCGACTAGTTGTCGGCATACTGAGGGCAATAGGATGCTAGAGGCGGTAAAACCCATCGAAGATCTGTGCCGATACTGCAATCGCGACAGCAACTTTAGCGTCTTGGAGACGAGCACGCGCCAGGATGAAGGGCAGTTTTATGGTGTAGAGGTTGCGATTTGCCGCTGCAATCTCTGCAAGTCGGCACTTACGCTGTTTCAGCGAACGATGTTCGACGAACGCGACGTCAGTCGTTGGAAGCGGATCTACCCGCCCGAGCGAAGGCGCCGTGAAAGGAACAAGCGGCAAAGGATCTCGACCGCAGTAACCCTCTAGCGCGGCTAGGAGTGGGCGTGGTTGTTTTTGCCGTGCTGTTCAGCATGGATTTCTGCCGCATCGGGCATGAAGCTGCTAATTGCTCACCGTGCATCCGGTGGGCGCGCGGACACAAGCATGAACTCTAGCGAATCGTCGTGGCGCCCACGGGAATCGAATTCGGTCACGGCGACAAACCAGAGACAGCTGAAGATGGCAGCCGCGTTGATTCGCGAGACGCAGGCGTTTGATCTGAGCCACCGCTGTTACGGGGATCGAGAGAATCACGGCGCTCGAGCGCGAGCTTCCCGGTCGAGGGCGTCGACGGCGCCTCGATCTCGACGTTATCCGTTACGTTCGGCTGATGCTACGAAAAAGGAGGCATAATCTTCTTGCCCGTAGAGGAGTGAATCATGCATGCTCTTCGCGCGGCAGTCGCCGCAGCAACGATCGGCGCAATCGCCTGCGCCGCGGCCGCTGCCTATCCGTCCACCCTCAAGATAAAACTGTACGCCCAGAATCGGCCAGGTGAAACCGGTACGGCCACGTTCGAGCAGGTTTCCGGCGGCGTCAAGATCGTCATCAAAATGGCCGGCGGTCAAAACGGGACACAACGCGTCCATATCCACACGGGCACCTGCGCAAAGCTAAACCCGATACCCAAGTTTACGCTAACCGACATCGTCCATGGGAGCAGCACCACGACGATATCTGGCATCACCCTTGGCGACCTGCTCAAGGGCAGGTACGTCATCGACATTCACGAGAGCAGTGCCGATACAACGAGGTATGTGGCCTGCGCTGCAATTGCGATGCCGGAACACATCGGACACGAGCGGTAGGGCTGCACCCGCGTGGTTTCGGAAACCGCAGATTCCCTTGAGAACAAACCCGTCACAACAGCGCCGAGCCGTGCCCGCAACGCCGGAAGCCAACAATCTGGGGCCGGAAGGTTCCACCATGTGGGGAATGTCGGACCAATGATGCCGCGTCTGTTTGCCGCCGTACTTGCTGCAATGCTCGCTTTCGCGGGCGCTCCCGCCGGTGCGGTCACGAGCCTCTGGCACTTCACCGACCTCGGAAGACTGAATGCGATCCAGCAAGCGCGCATCTCTCCCGACGGAACACGCATCATCGTGGGTCGCCTGAACATCGATCTCGCACGCGACGCGTTCGCTCCTTCCTACCACATCCTTCAGATCGCCAGCGGGGCATCTTTCGACGTCGTGCCAAACCTCGGCCACCCGCGCTGGTCGCCCGACGGATCGCGCATCGCCTGGCTCGCTCCGGCGGCAAACCACACGACGCAAATCGTACTCACCGACGCGCATGGCGCAAACCTGCAGCCGCTCACAAGCGGCGCGAACTCCGTCGTCGCCTTCGCGTGGTCGCCACGCCAATCGCGCATCGCCGCGGTTGAAATCGCCCCGCACGCACCCTCGAGCGCGCGGCTGCGCGAACTTTCTCCGCACAGCGACTTTTTGGGTGACGTTCCGCCGGCGCGCTCGCTCTGGATCGTTGATGCCGCGAAAGGCACGCAACGCAGCATTGCGAACGACGGCTGGTCCTACGGCGGCCCAGCAACCGATCACGATCCCTCGTGGTCGGCGAACGGACGCGATCTCGTCGTCGTGCGCCAGCCAACTTCGCTCTACGACGATTTCGAACGCGCCCAGTACGCCGTCGTCGATGTCGCGAGCGGACGCGCGCATCCGCTCTTCGCGCAGCACTTCTTTGCCTATCCGGGATCACCGCAACCGCGCTACGCACCCTCCGGAAACGCGATCGCGTACACGCAAACGTGGGACGGGAAGCTGCCCTCGCGCGAAGATCTCTACGTCGACGGGAGCGACGTCAGCGCGCGGCTCGATCGCGATCTCTGGTCCTGCGGCAACGGCAGCTTCCGATGGTCCGGCTCCTCGCTCCTCGCCGCGATGCTCGACGGCGTCGCGATGCGCCTCTATCGCGTTCAGCCCGGCACCGCGCCGAGGCCGCTCACCGGCCTCGGCGGCTCCGTCGAGAGCTACTCCGTCGCAAAGAACGGGCGCATCGCGTACGTTTGGGCGACACCGGCAACGATGCCGCAGATCTATCTGCTCGAGGCAAACGGCACGCGCCGGCAACTGACGCACGATGCGTTTCCGAGCGGCCTTTCAATCGCGCGCACGCGTCTCGTGCACTGGAGCGACGGCCGCGGCCACGTACTCGTCGGGCAGTTGACGCTACCACTCGGCGTGAATGTGCGACACGCTCCGCTCGTGGTCGAGCCGCACGGCGGGCCGCAATGCTCCGACGACAACTCACCCTCTCTCTTTGGACAATATCTCGCAAGCCACGGCTACGCATACTTTCGCCCCGACCCGCGCGGCAGCGACGGCTACGGCGACTGGTCGTACAAAGCCATCGTCGCCAATTGGGGTAACGGACCCATGCGCGACGATCTCGCCGGAATCGCCACCGTCCTCAAACTCGGCATCGGCGACCCGCATCGGCTATACATCGAAGGAGGATCGTACGGCGGCTACCTCACGGCGTGGATCGTCACACACACGAATCGCTTCCGCGCGGCGATTGCCCAGGTTCCCGTCACCAATCTCGAACTCGATTACACCTTGACGCGTAGCCCAAACATCGAACGCCGTTTCTTCGGCGCTCGCCCGCTGCTCGATCCCGAATTACTGCGCGAGGAATCGCCGCTTATTTACGCCGCATCGATGCACACGCCGCTGCTCATCATCGCCGGATTGCTGGACAATAATGCCCCCGATGCGCAAGCGATAGAGTTCTACAAAGTGCTCGCCGAACGCGGGCAGCCGGTGCGTATGCTCGTCGATCCAAAAGCCGGCCACGGACCCGACGATCCCGCGGGCATCATCGCCTGGTGGCGCGCCACGCTCCACTGGATCGAGACGCACTAAAGCAACTTCGTCCGTTTAATGGACGGGATCGCTCGCCGCGGCAGTGCTCGTTAGGCTTTGTTCTTCTCCGCGATAGCCTTCGCTACGCGCAACGCAATCGCGCCTCCTCGCACGACCAGGTTGGGCGTCTCCGCGCCGATGTCGAACAGCGTTTCCGGCTCGCGACCCACGTATATTTGGAACCGACGTTTCATGCAACTATGTCGGCGTTCCGATCGCGATCAGCCACTCAGGAGACAACTAACGGGCGTCCTTTCCCGACACTTCGGGCCATATCTCCGGCGCGGGCATGCGCTCGATACCGCGCGGAAACGTGCCCTTCGGATGGCGTTCCCGGAACTTTTGGCACAGAACCGCCAGATACTCGAAGTTCTCCCATACCGCGGGCTGATCCATTGCCTGGCGGCGGTTCGCGATGATCGGAGCCAAGGCATACCAATTTACGAGTATCACGCCACCCCACAAGTCGGCGGCGATGTCGGCGTCGATGATGTGTTTCTTTACGAGCGTGCCCAGATGTTCGAAGAAATTCGCGAGCGTGCGCAGGCGTTGGTATTCGGCCGGAAAGGTGCGATCGGCCAGCGATCGCCGGATTTCGGGGTCGGTCAAGCGCTGTGGAAGCTCGCGCAGGAAGAGAAGCGTTTCTTGAAACGCCGGCGATTCGATCGTTTCGCGCACTTCGTTCAACGCAACGATTTGGTTTCCGGCGCGCATGTGCCGCAGTTGCATGAGGGCAGCAACGGCCGAGGCCGCGATGACGATGAACGTTCCGAGCGTGCCGATCGCGGTAAACCACTCAGCTGACATCGGTCACTTCCGGCCAAAGCTCGGGCAGGGGAACGCGCGGCGCGTTCGGCGGGTAGGCGCCGTGCGGGCGCGTCGCGATCCATTTTTTGCAAAGAGCAATTAAGCCGGCATTCCCCATATATGGCCGAGATTTTCGACGCCAGATTGCGGCCTCCCAGGCCAAGGGGCACGGCCGGATATTGAGGTGAACCCCGGGCAGCGGGGCGCGTAGGATCGGGAGCTTTCGAAAAACAATGCCTCTCCCCATGCGTGCCAGAGTTCTTCGCATTGTCGGCGTGGTATGCGTGGCGCTGTTGTTGTGGTTTCTGATCGGCGCCCTTAGCGCACAGAGGGCGTGCGCGCACGATCCGCGTTTTGCCTGTTCGCCGCGCTCGGCTGGAGATTCCATTCGCATCGCGGATCCGGAGAAGTCGTGGGCGTTCTATGGGCGCCTGGCAATATCCCAAAGCGACACGTACGCGTTCGAAGTCAACCACCCGATCGTGGTACCGATCTCGCTCTTGGTCGAAAGAGCGGATGCTGCGAATCCCGCTCGGCCACTGCTGCACGTCGTAAGCGTCGACGGGAAGAGCCTCGCCTTGATCGATTTCAGGAAGACCGTGACTTTCTATGAACCCTTCTCCGGCATCCACTATCTTTCAACCCCCCAGCGGGAACTGAGCTTGCGGTCTGGAGCATACATAGCGACCGTCACGATGCGCGGCGGTTCGGCGCCGCAGCGCTACGTCTTGGCATTCGGCGAGGCCGAGCGCTTCGGCATCGGAGAAATTCCGTACGTGCTCGGTGCCATCTATCGCGTGAAGACGCGCGGTTACTAACAGGATTGCCAGGAGCCCCCGCGGGGTACAAACGGGGAGACCTCCAACGGGGTCTATCCCAAAGCGACCCATGGAATTACATTCGGCTCCCGGCTGCTTTGTGGCAAAGCGGGTCCGCTGAACTGCATTACCGCCGCGGACTGCGCAAGAAGAGCAGCGACCTAATGGGAAGTGGGAAAAGGTCCGCAATGAATGTTCACGACTTTTTCATATTTCGATGCAACGATGAACCGGACAATCTCAATAGGGGATCACGCAGAAGGATGGGTCCATCATGAATAACCTTACAGGCCGCACTCGCGGTTTTCGGAGCCGATTGCTAGGACTTGCTTTGACTTTCGCCTTCGTCGGGGCAACGCTCCCCGTGGCAGCTCAGCAGTCTAATAACGGAGCCGGCAGCACTCCGGCGCCCCACGCACATGGCAGCCCCGCGCCGTCGCATCGCACGCCGATGCCGCGCTATAACACGCCGATGCCGCGCTATCGTACGCCGATGCCGCGTTATAACACGCCTGCACCGTATTACCGCACGCCTGCACCGTATTACCACACGCCCGCGCCGTATTACCATACGCCCGCGCCGTATTACCATACGCCCGCGCCCTACTATCGCACGCCGATGCCGCGCTATCGCACACCGGCGCCATACTACCACACGGCGGCGCCGTACTACCGCCAGCCGACGACACCTCCGGGTTACAGGCAGGCACCATTCAACGGGAACTTCAGCGGCGGCCCATATCAGGGGCGTTTTCATGGTCCAAGAGTTCGCAACCCACGCAACTGGAGAGGATGGAACTGGAATCGCGGCACGACATGGAATCCGGCGCCGGACTACTGGGGCGGCGGCTTCTGGGGTTCGTACGCAATCGGTTCGCTACTCACGGCGATACTCTTTGGATCGATTATCGATTACCAAAACCAAATGATCTATCCGTCGTATCAAGTCGTGCCGAATAGCCCAGGAGCAGAGGTCTTGCAAGATTATGGACTTCAGCAGACGGAGTGCGGACCGCCGAACCTGGTGATAATCTGGGGCCCCGACAACAGCGTGATCTGCGCTTACCCCAATGACCTTGTCGCACCTGGCAACTACGAGCTCGATCCCACGACGCTAACACTCGTGTCGAGTTCCTAACGACACGCCACCGCCGCAGGCGCGAAGGGTCGCCAGCGGGCACGGACCGATGGCCTGTGCTCGCTGGCTACGTCTTCTGTCGACCATCATCGGCGTGATCAGCCTGCAGCACTAAGCGCTCATCACTGCCACGCGCCACGGTGCAAGGCGTTGCTAGGCCCACGATCCCGTAGCGCTAAGAGCTAACGCATCCTCGGAGCGATGACCTGCTGAAGGCAGCTTTGCTTGCTCGACGTCGTCGGCGCCCTGCTGGCCAAGTTCTGACGCTGCGCCTGAGGTGAGACGCGCTGCGCCACGCTCCCGGCAGATTATGGGAGCGGGAGCGTTCCTATGGCGCCAGGCTTTTCGGGGAGCGCGTCGGTACTTTAGAACGCTATGAGATATTTGGCTTTGGTTACGGCTCTACTCTTCACTCCAAGCCTTGCATCGGCCGCCGGGAGTGAACGCGTCTATCTTACCTCACCACTAGCGACGCAGCATCATCTACCGTTCAGTAGCGGCGTGCTCGTCGGCAACACGCTCTACATTGCGGGCACGACCGCAACGGGTCCCGGTAGCACGAACACGCTCACGCCGACGCAAGAAGCCCGCGCGGCCATGGACAGCGTGAAGCATGTCGTCGAGCAAGCTGGAATGACGATGGACGATGTCGTCTCGGTACAGGTGTTCTGCACCGACCTCCGCGACTACAGTGCGTTCAATGGCGTATACAGGACGTACTTTCACGGACACTATCCAGCGCGCGCTTTCATCGGCGTCGCCAGCCTGCTATTTGGCGCACGATATGAGGTGATGGGCATAGCGATTCGCCGCGGAAAGTGATCGCTGGTAGCGCCAACGGGAATCGCACTTACCGCACGGGTCCCGGCCGCTCCCGCCCGCTACCGACCACGCTCATTTTGTGCGTGATTCCGCCTTTTCGGCTCCCTTCCAGCTCCGACCGATACCGGATGTTCCCGACCGCTCCGTTAGCAGATGTTAGGTGCAAAGCCGCCTCGCGAAGGCATGATTGGGCAAGCCCTTGTTAAGGTCACGAGCCGCTGTAACACTTTGCGCCGCAATGTGGTTCCGGGCAGTGTGAAGATCCTGGTAACCGGCGCAACCGGGTATATCGGTGGGCGCCTCGTACCGCGCTTACTCGAAGCCGGCCACTCCGTTCGGTGTCTTGCTCGAAACGCCCAGCGCCTCGCCGGCAGATTCTCCGGCGCCGAGATCATCGAGGGCGACATCTTCGACGAGCATGCCCTGCGAGACGCCTGCAACGGCGTCGACGCCGCCTATTACTTGGTGCATTCGATGAACGACTCGCCTCGGTTTGCCGAGCGCGACCGAGCTGCGGCCGCACTTTTCGGCCGGTCTGCTCGCGAAGGCGGCGTTGCGCGCATCGTCTATCTGGGCGGATTGGGCGCGGACGACGCGACGCTTTCGCACCATCTGGCCAGCCGCCACGAAGTAGGCGCCGTCCTGCGGGAAAGCGGCGTCGAGATTATCGAGTTCCGTGCAGCCGTAATCATCGGGGCAGGAAGCATCTCGTTCGAAATGATGCGCTATCTGACCGAGCGTTTACCCGTGATGATCGCGCCGCGCTGGGTGACGACTCGCTCGCAACCGATCGCCGTCAACGATGTCCTGCGCTATCTCGTCGCTGCCCTCGATCTTCCGCGTGGCGATTCGCGCATCTACGAGATCGGCGGCGCGGACGTCATGACCTATCGCGACATGATGCTGCGGTACGCGCACCTGCGCAATCTCAAGCGTACAATCGTCATCATACCGTTCTTCACGCCGCGCCTTTCCTCGTACTGGGTCCACCTCGTGACTCCGGTTCCCGCGCGGCTCGCGCAACCACTCATTTTGGGATTGCACAACGAAGTGATCGTCCGCGATAGCGCTGCAAGGCGCGATTTCCCGCAGATCGAACCGATCGACTTCGAGACTGCGGTCGCCGATGCGTTGGATCGTTATCGTACCAGCGGCCCCGAGACGACGTGGTTCGATGCGTTCGACGTTCGCAGGCTTCCGGCCACGTTTACGGGCGTGCGCGAGGGCATGCTGATCGATCGCCGAGAGCGCATTGCCAACGCGACGCCGCAACAAGTCGCATCGGTCTTCACGCAGCTGGGCGGAACGCGAGGCTGGCTCTACGGCAACGCGCTATGGGAGCTGCGCGGCCTCTTGGACCGTGCGATCGGAGGCATCGGTTTGCGGCGGGGCCGGCGAAGCCCAACCGATCTGCGCGTCGGCGATGCCGTCGACTTTTGGCGCGTCGACGCTTTGGAACCCGACCACGTTCTGAGGCTGCGGGCCGAGATGAAGCTCCCGGGCGAAGCGTGGCTAGAGTTCGACGCGGACCGGCTGAGCGACGGGCAAACGCGCCTCACGCAAACGGCGTTTTTCGAGCCCCGCGGCTTGCTCGGATTTT
>Ga0307373_10014039_pt1 | contig 11096 bp, 9 predicted proteins | sample OX2MG_FD_202534 | JGI IMG/M metagenome (GOLD analysis project Ga0307373, IMG submission 202534) | Soil microbial communities from Risofladan, Vaasa, Finland - OX-2 | ecosystem: Environmental > Terrestrial > Soil > Coastal area > Acid sulfate soil | place: Finland: Risofladan, Vaasa | collected... | reverse complement strand
CTACGCACGATGTCTTTGTCGATCTGCACGGCGAACGCATGCGAGATCTGCTCGGCAATGCGTTGATTGCCAAATCTGGGGTTACGGAACTTCATCTCGAGGATGGCCGTGATGATCTCCCGCGGGACGTCAATCAGAATGCGGGTTGGCGACAATCTAAATGTCCACCCATTTTAGGGTCGATTTGTTAGCAATTCGTCGCCGGTCTGCGTAGGCGGTAACGTTCGGGCCTTTTACGCAAGGCCCGGATGTGATCACCGAACAGCAGTACCAAAGATTGATGAAAACTCTGCGGGAGAACGGCGGCGTGGTAAGCCACGCGGCGATGAAGGCGGGTATGCACCCGAAGACAGCGGGGCGATATTTGGTGGGTGGGGAGAGCCCGGAGGAGCGCCAAGGGCATACGCCCAAGCGCACACGACGACGGCCGGATCCACTGGCTGGTGGGCTGTGGGAGGCGGCGGTCACTTGGCTGGAACCGACGCCTGAGGTCGACGCGAAGACGCTGTTTGAGCATCTTTTGGGCGGCTGCCGTGACTGGGTTGCAACGGCAGGGGGCGCCTTGCGCACCTTTCAGCGGCGCGTGAAGCTGTGGCGGGAACTGAACGGCCCACCGAAGGAGGTGTACTTCCCGCAGATCCGCGAGCCCGGCCAAAGTCTTCAGTTCGATTGGACGCGGGTGAAGGAGAGGGATTTTACGGTCACGATCGCCGGCGAGCCGTTCGTGCATTTGCTCACGCACGCGGTGCTGCCCTATTCGAACTGGGAGTGGGCGATTCCGTGCCGCTCGGAGTCTGGTCTGTCGTTGAAGCGCGGCGTGCAGGAGGCGCTGTGGGAGCTCGGCGGAACGACGCCGGTGCTGCAGACGGATCAAAGTTCCGCGGCCACGCACCAGATCACTCGCGAGGGTAAAAAGCGCACGTTCAACGAAGAGTACCTCGCATTTTGCAAACATTTGGGGGTGGAGGCGCGCGCCATACACACGCGGCAACCCAATCAGAACGGCGATGTCGAGTCCGCCCAAGGGCATCTCAAGCGACGGCTCAAGAACCATCTAATCCTGCGTGGCTCGCCCGATTTCAAGGACGAGGCGGAGTATGCCGCCTTTGTCGCGAAGGTGTGTCGCGGGGCGAACGCGCTGCGGATCGCGAAGCTCGCCGAGGAGCGCCCGCTATTGAAGCCGCTGCCGGCACGACGTTACCCCCAGACCGAGGAAGTCACCGCGCTGGTGACCGGGGCGAGCGTGATCCATGTCAAGAAGGCGCCTTACTCGGTACCCTCACGCCTGATCGGCGCCACGCTGACCGTCCAGTTGAGCGAGACCGAGGTCGATATCTTCCGCAGCGGCACCTGGGTACTGAAGCATCCGCGTTCGACGAGCGAGGCCCCGCGCATCGATTACCGGCACGTAATCGACTGGCTGGTGCGCAAGCCCGGGGCGTTCCGGCAGTACGTGTATCACGAGTGCCTGTTTCCGGATATCCATTTCCGCCAAGCTTACGAGCAACTGACCGCGTATGAGGAAGCTCGCGCCGACAAACGCTACCTCGAGCTCTTGAAGCTCGCCGCCGACGGCAGCGAAGCGGCGGTGAGTGAGGCGGTCGCGCACTGTTTGAGGGCGGGCAGAACGCCACTCCCGGAGTGCGTGGAGAAGCAACTGAACGTCGCCCCGGGCGCTTCGATCGTCAATGCTCTGCAACCGTATGCTGCCGCCGAGCCGCTGCGCGGGTACGACCGACTCGTGGGACGGGAGGTGCGCGTATGAGCGGCGAGGACAGCCTGGACATCGCCCTGCGGAGCTTGCGGCTGCACGTCATGCTGCGCGAGTACGCGCAGATGATAACGCAGGCGGAGCGGGAGAACTGGGGGTACCGGCGTTTTCTGCATTACCTCGTCCAGTGCGAAGCCGCCGCCCGAGTCACTCACAAGGTCAAGCGGTTGCTCGATCAGTCGAAGATTCCAGGGGACTTCACGCTCGCTGCGCTCGAACAGCACAAGCTCGCGGAGAAGCCGCGGCGGCTCTTGCCGACCCTCCTGTCGGGGGACTTCGTACGCCGTGGGGATAATTTGCTGTGTTTTGATCTGCCAGGGCGCGGCAAATCGTTTTACGTGGGCGCCATCGTCCGCCACCTCGTCCAGCACTACCAAATGAAGGTGCTGTTTGTGCCCACCTTCAAGCTCGTCTCCGAGCTGCTGGTGGCCAAAGCCAAGTTGGAGCTGCCGCGGCTCCTGGAGCGGCTGCACAAGTTCGATGTCATTTGTTGCGATGACATCGGCTACGTCCAGCACAGCGCCGAGGAGATGGAGGTGCTGTTCACCTTCCTGGCCGAACGTTATCAGCAAAATAAGACCCTGGCACTCACCAGCAACATTGTGTTTTCCGAATGGGATCGGATCTTCAAAAACCCCATGACCGCCATGGCGGCCGTCGACCGCCTCGTGCACCGCTCGGTCATCCTGGAGTTTGTGCGCGACAAAAGTTACCGCGAAGAGGCGGCCGAACAGCAGCACACTTGAGCCCTTCAGCTTTCTGCTAAATCCGCCTCAATCCGCCGGCCCGTTCCAATGGATCGGCCGGCTCGTTTGGCCGCATCGATTTTTAATTGTCCGCGATCAAAAGGGTATGTCCTCGTCGCTTACGTCCCGCCAAACCCTCTCCTGCTGCCACGCCTGCTGCTCCGGAGGAGGATCGAACCGCTTGATTCTCTGATCTCGAAGATGCTCGCGGGCTGGTCGGCGGCTAAGCTTCCACAGCAGTAGGATGTTCTTGAGGTACGTCGCAATTTCGTCGGGCTCGCCCTGCACGATTGAGGCCTCGGGGCCCGAGCCGAAGACCGGAGCCACAATCACCGGCCACGGATCGTCGAGACGTTGGCTAATCCGGTTGACGGCTGCGTGATAATTGCGCCGCGTCTTCTCGTCCCACGCTGCGGTCTCGCTGCCAATCAAAATCGAGAGTGTCCCTTTGCGCTCGCCGATGAACCGCACCGGCGCGAGCAAGCCGGCGAAATACATCTCCTCGATCGGCTCGATCACTCGAGTATCATGGTCCTCGTCCCAAATGATCGCAAAATCCAGTACTTCCCCCTGCGGCAGGGACTTGAGCCAATCGTCGTGCCAGATTGGTACTCGCAGCACGGAGTAATGCGTGCCGCGGCCAAAATGGCCAACTGGTTGGGTTTCATCGTTGACCCTGCGCGAGAAAATCGATGGTGGGACCCCGGCGTTTTGATCGCGTTAAATGAGGTTTCCGGGGTACGGCCCCTCACGTACGCTGACCGTTCTGGTGAGCCGTAGGGGAGTCAGGCCGCCGGCGCGGGGTCGAGTTTTTGGATCAGCCGGTGGAACGTGTCCTCGAAGCCAGGCTCGTATTGATCAGGGTGTCTTCGGACGAAGTCGATGACCTTGCGGTAGTAATCCGCGGCTTGCTTGTTGTCGCCGCGGGCCTCGGCGACCATCCCCAATCGATCGTAGCCGTCGTGGACTTCGGGGAAGCGCACGAGAAGTTCATTCGCGGCGAGTTCGGCTTCATCGAGTTGGCCGGCATGAACCATTTTGATGACGGCGTTGGAGGTCTCGGTGAGCTGCACGAGGTCGTCATCGATCTCCTCGCTGAGTAAATCGGCGAGTGATCGTGGTGGTGGCGGTTTTGGCTTCGCCGCTTCGGCCGCGGCGCGTACGGTGCGCTCGGCGGTCTCGTCCTTTTCCTGGCAGCAGCGTTTGTATTTTTGCCCGCTGCCGCAGTGGCATGGATCGTTGCGTCCGATCTTGATCTTGGTCATCGTGGCGAGGATTTTACCAAGCGGGAGCGAGGACGTGGAGCAGACGATCGAGGAGATCCTGAGGGATACGCGGTTTTACGAGTTGCTGCTGGAATTTGACCGGCAGATTGCCGACGCGGCTCATGCGCTGCCGTGTCGAGAGTGCGGGTGGAAGCTGCACTGGGGATCGTACGAGCGCAAGCCGCGCGGGGTGCCGGCTGGGTTGGGTCCTGAGCATTTGCGCCGCTTTAGCCTGTGCTGTGCGAAGGACGGGTGCCGGACTCGCGAGACACCTTCATCGGTCCGCTTTCTCGGCCGCAAGGTGTTCTTGGGCGCGATGGTGGTGCTGATCTCGGCGATGCAGAGCGGGCTCAACCCCACCAGGATGAAGCGTCTGAAGGCGCTGGTCGGCGTGAGCCGACGCACGGTGCTGCGCTGGCGCGACTGGTGGCACAGGGTGTTCACGATGAGTCCGTTCTGGCGTGCTTACCGCGGGTTCGTGCCGGCGGCGAGAGACGTGGATCTACCGGCATCGCTGCTGCAGTCCTTTGACGGCGCGATCGAGCGGCGACTGATATCGCTGTTGCACTTCCTCGCACCCGTCACGACGGGGCGCGGGATTTTGCAGGCAATCTGACGGGGGTAGCAGGTCCGCAAAAGAAGCAGATCGCCAGTCCGCGAGGCCTGTTTTACGGTGCGCACACACCAACTGGAAGGGAGTGCATACCGTGAAGAGAGCCGATCATCGATCCCACCACGAGCGCTGGGCTCACTTGCGCTTTGCCGTAGTGGGCCAACTGTTGGCGGCGCCGCCGCCGAAGGGTGAGCTGCGCGGGCAGCTTGAAGCACTCGCAGGCCGTGAGTGGCCGCACCCGATCACTGGGCAGCCGGTGCGCTTCGGTGTATCGACTTTAGAGCGCTGGCTGCACAAAGCCCGCACAGAGAACCGCGACCCGGTGCGCGTACTGCGGCGAAAAGTCCGCACTGACCTCGGCGCCCAAGAATCCTTAAGCCTCGCGATCCGCGAGGCGCTGCGCGCCCAGTACGCCGGCCATATGAGCTGGAGTGTCTCGCTTCACCATGTGAACTTGCGGGCACTCGCCGAGCAGCGGACCGAGCTCGGTCCGGTTCCCTCGTACTCGACGATCCGAAGGTTCCTGAAGGCGCAGGGACTCTACAAGCGCCGGCGCCTGAGCGCCCGGCGCACCGCGGGCGTCGAGCGCGCGGAGGCGCGCCTGATGCAGCGTGAGGTGCGCAGTTACGAGGCCGACTACGTCGGAGCACTCTGGCATATCGATGCCCATCACGGCTCGCTCAAAGTGGTCACGCCGCGCGGGCAATGGTACCAACCGGTGCTCTTCGGTGTCATCGATGATCGATCGCGGCTGCTGTGCCATCTGCAGTGGTACCGATCGGAAAACGCGGAAAACGTCGCGCATGGTTTGCTCCAAGCGTTGCTTCGCCGTGGGCTACCGCGCTCAGTGCTCTCGGATAACGGCACGGCGATGTGCGCCGAGGAGATCACCGAAGGGCTCGCCCGTCTCGGCGTCATGCACGAGACGACGTTGGCATTTTCGCCTTATATGAACGCAAAAATCGAAGTGCTGTGGTCCAGCGTTGAAGGGCAGCTGATGGCGATGCTCGAGAGCGTGGCGGATCTCACGCTCGAGTTCTTGAACGAAGCCACCCAGGCCTGGGCCGAGTTCGGTTATAACCGGGCAGTCCACAGCGAAATCGGCTCATCGCCGCTTGCCCGCTGGGCGGCGGGACCGCAGGTGCTGCGGCCGAGTCCCGACAGCGCTGCGCTGCGACTCACCTTCGCGCGCACCGAGCGGCGCGCCCAGCGGCGCAGCGACGGAACCGTGGTCATCGATGCGCGGCGCTTCGAAGTGCCGAACGCCTTCCGGCACCTCGACCGCGTGTTGGTGCGCTACGCCCGCTGGGACCTCTCCCAGGTGCATCTGGTCGATGAGCACAGCGGACAGCTCAGCGCGCGGCTGTATCCGCTCGATAAGAGCGCCAATGCCAACGGCATCCGCCGCCTGCTGGGGCCCGTGGCGACGCGCGGCGCAGAGCCGGCCAATGTCGCGGTCACGCCCGCGACCGGCATCGCGCCGCTGCTCGAGAACCTGATGAGGCAGCAGCGGGCCACCGGCCTGCCGCCCCCGTATCTGCCCCAAGTAGAACGACCCGACACTGAAAATGAAGGAGAGAACCCGTGAACAAGAAACTGCTTGGCCTGTATGGACTCAAGTTCAATCCGTTCGCGCCCGACGTCCCGGTCGAGGCGCTGCAGATGACGCCGCGGATGGAGTCGTTCTGCTGGCGCGTCGAGCAGCTCGCCGGCGAGGGTGGTTTTGCGGCCGTCAGCGGGGCATCCGGGGTGGGCAAATCCGTGACGCTGCGGGTGCTCGCCGAGCGGCTCTCGGGCTTGCGGGATGTGCAGGTCGGCGTGTTATCGCGGCCGCAGGCGGGAATGGCCGACTTCTACCGCGAGATGGGCGAGCTCTTTGGCGTGGAACTGCATCCGCACAACCGACACGGCGGCGCCAAGGTACTGCGGGCACGCTGGCAGGGACATATCGATGCCTCGCTGTGCCGCCCGGTGCTGATCGCCGATGAAGCTCAGGAAATGCAGCTCGCCGTCTTGAACGAGCTGCGCCTACTATCCTCGGCGCGCCTGGACTCGCACCTGCTCTTGACCGTCGTGCTCGCTGGCGACCAGCGCCTCATCGAGCGCTTCCGTGCCGAGGATCTCCTGCCGTTGGGTTCGCGCATGCGGGTGCGCCTGGCGCTCGAGCGCAATACTCCCGAGGAGCTGCAGGAGTGTCTGCGCCATACGCTGCAGAAAGCGGGCGCCGTGAAACTCATGAGCCCGGAAGTCATCGCCACCTTGTGCGATCACGCGCAGGGGAACCTGCGAGCTTTGATGAACATGGCCGGCGAACTCTTGGCCCTCGCGGCGCAGCGCGAAGCTGCGCAAATCGACGAGAAGTTGTTCTTCGAACTCTCTGCCGCGCCCGCGCCGACGCAAGCGAAAGTCGCCGGTCGGCGTCGATGAGCACACTGCCCGTAAGCCAAGCCTATCATCTTGCCGATCGCCCCGAGGAGCAGCGCTGGCTCGTCACCGGGCTCTGGTCCGAGCAGGCCGTCGGCATCGTCGGCGGGGAGCCGAAATGCTGCAAGTCCTTCCTCGCCCTGGACCTGGCCGTCGCGGTCGCCTCCGGCACGGCGTGCCTGCGCCGCTTCCCCGTCGCACGGCCGGGGCGGGTCCTGCTGTACGCGGCCGAGGATGCCCTGCATGTCGTGCGCCGCCGGCTCGAGGGCATCTGCGCCGCCGCAGGCGTCGAGCTTGCAGACCTCGACGTGCACGTCATCACCTCAGCCACGTTGCGAATCGACCAGGGCGCCGACCGCGAGCGCCTCGAACACACCATCGCAGAGCTCAAGCCGCGCCTCCTGGTGCTCGATCCGTTCGTGCGCCTGCACCGCATCGACGAGAACGCCAGCGGCGAAGTCGCACCGCTGCTCGCCTACCTGCGCACGCTGCAACGCCAACACCAGCTCGCCGTGCTCGTCGTGCATCATGCCCGCAAATCCGCCGGACGCATGCGCGCCGGTCAAGCGCTGCGAGGCTCGTCCGAGTTCCATGCCTGGGGCGACTCGAACCTGTATCTGCGCCGCTCAGGCGCAGAGCTTAACCTCACCGTCGAACACCGCGCCGCGCCGTCGCCGCCCACGATCACGCTCGAGCTTGCGCAGCATGGCGACGCGCTTGCCCTCGAAATCGCATCGTCGATCGCCGCCTCGACACCGGCGCCGACGTCCGTTGACGAGCGCATCACCGCCGCGATCTCCGATGCGAAGCGCCCGCTCCCCATCGGGGAACTGCGATCGCTGTGCCGCGTTCGCAACGGCACCTTGTACGAGCGGCTCACCGCGTTGACCGACACAGGTATGATCGTGCGCGGTCCCGAGGGCTACCAACTCGTTACCCGACCTTGAGCTCACGGCTATCGGCGGCCGAAGCCGCGACTCGAATCCGACTATCCGGTTCCCAGTTCCGCTTCCCCCTCTCTCCTACAGCGCGCGGGAACCGGAACGCAAAGTGAACCTCGAATAGCGTGAAAATCCGCCCATCAAATATCGTGAGCGCTCTCAGTGCAGCGCGTGGATGAAAAATGAATACGGCATCACGGGCTCCTTTCGGAGACTGCGGCTTCCGCCGCGCGAACTCGATCCTTTCGGGACCAAGGGCTTCGATTGCATTCTATGCGATCCAAGCTCGAATCAAAAATCCCCCCTTTGGAGGTTCTGCCGCTGAGCGCGGCAGACCGCCGTTGCCTCGCAAATGGTAAGAAAATGAGTGATGCAACGACCCTCCAGCCTTTCGAAGTCTTATTGTCGCTGGCGGTCTGACGACAATCAGAGTGGGGAATTTAGATTGTCGCCAGTGGGGAAATCAGATTGTCGTTGACAGATTGCATGCTCCTTTCGGGAGGGTACGGCTTCCGCCGCAGGAACTCGATCCTTTCGGGATCGAGGGCACCGATCGTATTCTGACCTCATCGATCAACGTTCAATCATCGCAAATCCGGGGATACCAAACCAAGGGGGCGATGGCGATCGCCGCTCCCGGAGCGTTATAGGCGGTCGCTCGTCGCCAAAATGAATCAAAAATCTCCGCTCGGAGCTTCTGCCGCTGAGCGCGGCAAACCCAGTCTGTCCTTGCAAATAGTAAGAATATTCCGAGGCAACGACCCTTCGCGTGTCGAATTCTGATTGTCGTCACGAAGAAAATCCCGACTCAGCGCACCAGCACGCCGGTGGACATTCAGATTGTCGCCATTGCGCCTTCAGATTGTCGTTGACAGATCTCCTGCGTCGGACCCTTGGGGCCGGGCTTGCGCCGGGTTCCGGCGGAGGAGAACAGGCGCCGATACTTTCGATCGACCAGCGCCTTGTGGAATCGCAACAGCGTCGCCGGTTTGAGGATCGCGGTGAGCTTCGCGACTCGTCGGGGACGAACGAACAGCGTGATCAATCCGAGTACGAATCGATCGATCGTGGCAAAGGTGGTGCGCGTCGACGAGAACGGCCGCTGATGATCAGTTGGTGCTTGAGCAACAGGGATTCTGCGATGACGGACCGGAGGCCGCCGGGGCGTGCGAGCTTCGTCAGGGTGACCAGGAGTTGCACCGCCAGAAGAAGCAAGTCACGCATCGTCCAGCCAGGCTACCAGGGATACCGGTCAGCACAAGACTGCCCGTATACGGTGTCTCACGCTATGAATTGCGAATTCGCACCCCACACGCTTTTGGAAGTGCTATTTAAATGGCGGAACGTAAGCGATGTGTCGCGCAAAAAACCAACACAAGAAAAACACAAGAGGCAAGTGCACCATCAACTGGAGTGTCCCATACCCAACAATATCCCTAGCCTTCAATTTCAGGATGCCGAGCAAAGGCAGCATCCAAAACGGATTGATCAGATTCGGCAGCGCTTCCGAAGCATTGTAAATCTGAACCACCCATCCTAAATGGATATGGAACGAATTCGCTGCCTGGAGTACGGCGGGAGACTCAATAATCCACTTGCTACCGCCGGAGGGAATGAATACTCCCAAGATGGCCGAATATGCAGCAACTACTATGGGAAAGCCGCCGTGGGAACTGAATGACGAGATCCAATTTGCCATTCGATCGGAAATGCTCGTGCCGGTAATCATGCCGAAGATCACCGCATAGAATGGAAATTGGATGAGCACTCCCCCGGTGGCCGGAATAGATTCGGAGACAGCCCGAATAAATTGTCGAGGTCGCCAGTGAAGTAGAAGCCCAGCAGTGACGAAAATTAAATTGTAGGTGTTTAGATCCAGGGCAGCTAAAGGCCCAACTGGGGACACCATGAAGACATGTATGAGGTACCATCCTAGTAGGGCCGATACTAGAATTGTCAATAATGGACTTAACTCCAACCATTCTCCTGGTCGAGTTCTCTCCGGAATCTCAGTTTGGTGATCCGTTGATTCAATGTTGTAATACTCCGCGGTTCTGGCCTTATCTGGGGGTGGCGCGGAAATGTACGCTACTACAGTGGAGACGATTGTCAGAATCGCGGCGGTTGTCATACTTTGCCAAAGAAAAATCGTCTGCCGAAGCGGAATAACGCCGGAGATGTTTAGCAGCGACGCCGGCAAGGACGACTTTGTACCCATCAGCATTGCTGAAGATGACGAAAGGCCAAGGGCCCATACTGCGCCCAGACCGAGATAACCAGCGGCGCCAGCGGCGCGATAGTCCATGCCTTTCACATGTTTACTCAGTTCACGCACGAACATACCACTGAAGATTAAGCTAAATCCTGCTGAAATCAGCGAACTCAGCATGGAGCATAACGCTACCAAGGCGATCGCGCCTCGCGGTCCCTTCGGTCGCTGAGCGAGCCAGCGTATTCCGCGCTTTACAAGCGGTGCTGACGCAACTACGTAACCACCGACGATCGTAAATACCATTTGCATCGTGAACGGAACAAGCGCCCAGAAGCTCGCGCCTCCAGAAATTGCAAGTTGGCTAGGCTTCTCGCCCATGAAAATGCCAATGCAAAACACACACACGATGCCCAGAAGCGCAAAGATCAACGGATCTGGAAACCAGCGTTCACTACAATCAGAAAGAAAAAGTCCAAGTCGACCTGGAATACGCAGAAGCATTTGCGCCATGGTGCCCGAAGGACGCTTATTGTGAGCGACTAGCATATGCGTTTGCGGAACCTCAGTAGTGTCCCGACATTGTTAGGTACGTCGCACTTCGGTCATTGAACATGACGCTGCGAAGCCATGTTTGCTCGGTCTCGATATGGACATCGATTTACCCTCGCCGTCGTGACCGCGGTTCCCGCGAATTCTATTGGCTCATCAAGACGAGTTCGTTATCGCGCAATTGAAATAACATCGCATATTGTCGACGAATCCGCCGATGCGTGACCTGTCCTGCTGAAGAGCGCAAGGTCAAACGCTCCTCGTGCTTCAACCGGCATCTGTGCATGGTCTCTGCGCAGTTGCCGTACCGAGCAAGTCTGCGAAGCATCGTTTTGTGGCTTCCGAGCACGGCAAGCGCTCTATTGCTTAAGGAGTTCGGGGTAAGGCTTCCGGGGATGCGCTCGCTACCTTCAATGCTGTGCGCCACTGGCACATTTGCGCGAACGTCGCAGGGCATTTCGTTGGCATATCGCGCAGTTTGCATATCAAGCGATCCTTCGACGTGAATTAGTCCGAGATGCAGCACGTGCACGATGCGGCCACAACCGACTTGTACCCGTCGGCATTTCGGTAGG
>Ga0307373_10014037_pt1 | contig 11096 bp, 5 predicted proteins | sample OX2MG_FD_202534 | JGI IMG/M metagenome (GOLD analysis project Ga0307373, IMG submission 202534) | Soil microbial communities from Risofladan, Vaasa, Finland - OX-2 | ecosystem: Environmental > Terrestrial > Soil > Coastal area > Acid sulfate soil | place: Finland: Risofladan, Vaasa | collected... | reverse complement strand
TTCGACGGCGCTAAAGTCTATGCACTCTCCCCAATTGAACAATCCGTGCCCCTTGCCCAGGAGGTCGCATGACCCTCTACAAAGAGAAAAGTTTCCTGCACCTTCAAAAGAGAAATTCCTATTTACAGTCAAGAGAGAATCTACCCGCTGATTAGGACGCTCCCGGCTGCGAATCGACATCCTGGTCCCAGAGACCGCATAGATGAGTGAGCTGAAGCTCGCTGGGAAGTTAAAGGGAAACGGCGTTCAGGCGTCGAGGGAAAAGTGTGGCTGCGCTCGCATCCCCACAACTCCAAATGAGGGCGGACTGCTCGCTCCGCCACTCAAAACAAAGCACCGGGATTTTTCCCTTGACCCCGCCGCCCCCTTCATAGATGCGCCACCCGTGGATAGGTCAGCGTCATGGGATTGCCCTGCCCATCGGATTGATAATCCTCTACCCGCTGCCCCAGCGCATTATACACCGGGTACTGCCATTGTCTTCGATCCATGGTGCCGAGGTCCTTGCCAATGGTGTAGAATTTGCTTCACTGGCAATCTGAAGATTACTCTTGCCAAAGATGCTCGTCAACGAAGCAGTGCGAGGGTTTTCGTATTACCGGCAAGCGGCGTTCGGACCTCAATCTGGACGGCCGAAAAAGCGCAGAACCTTGCGCACGGGAGATGCTCCATGACTCGCCCAAAAAGTCTCGCGCTGATCGCGCTGCTGTTTGTCGAAGCATTCCTCGCGCTGCCGTTTGCACAAGCCCGGACGGAAAGCAGCGCCCTCCAGGCATGGGTTGTTGGCACGGGGATGCGGCTCACTCCCGCCAGCATAGAGACAGAAAGAGGCGCCACGGCAAGCGCCGAAGCCTTTCGGAATGAGATTGTCTCCATGCAATTTGCCGCCCGCTCTTCCCAGACTCTCGCGCCGTTCAAGGCCGCCTGCGAAACAACCGGGGCAGCCGGCGGCAGCGTGCTTCCCTGCTCCTGGGTGCAGATTCGCTATCCGGGTTACGTGCCGGTCGAGGAGCGGGGCGAGCCCATGGCGGACCCGCTGCTTCCATCTCCGCCGTCTGAAATCAAACCCAACTGGACGCAGGGGGTCTGGCTCACGATCTCCGTCCCCAGGCAGGCCGCTCCGGGTGACTACAAAACGGCGCTCCAGATTGATGCCGGCCGGCAGAACAAGCGGTTTGAAATATCCCTTCATGTGCTCGACTTCACCCTGCCGGACATCACCAAGGGAAACTTTTATCTGAACATCTGGCAGGACCCCGCGGCGGTGGCTCGCGCGGCCCAGGTGCCGCTGTGGTCTCCGGCACACTGGAAGCTGTTGGAAGCTTACGCGCAGAACCTTGCCGAGCACGGGCAACAATCCATTACCACCAGCATTCTTTACGATCCTTGGCGCTCGCAGACCGGCTATGTTTTTCCCTCCATGGTTGCGTGGCGCTTCCCGGGAACCTATCAGCCGGGGCAGGCCTCCAGGTTTCAATTTGATTTTTCTGTCTTTGATCGCTACGTCGAGATGATGATGAAGGCGGGAATCAACAAATCCATCCAATGTTTCTCCATGGTGGATGGTCCGGGATCAACCTCGCTTTGCAATATCGGATACGTTGACACCACCACGGGAAAGTCGCGCGTGTGTCCGACGAAGGTTGGCGGCGCGTCGTATCGGGATGTCTGGGGAGCTTTTCTGCCGGCTTTCGTGCGCCATCTCAAGGAGCGCGGCTGGCTCGGCCGCACTTACATCGGTTTCGATGAAAAACCTCAGTCTGTGATGGAGGGAATTTTCAGCGTCCTCAAGGCCGGCGCGCCCGAACTGAAAGTCGCCCTTGCCGGAGGAAGTTCAAGCCAGCAGTCCGGCACGGTGGGCGATTTGACCCTCTACTACAGCGATCTTTCCCACCCCGCCGCCGTCCGGCATCTTCTGGAAGAGCGGCGCACCGCCGGGCCGACAACTTTTTATACGGCTTGCGGACCCGCTTCCCCCAACACCTTTATTTATTCGCCGCAATGGGAATCCCGCTTGCTCCCCTGGATCGCTTTCCGGTACGGGCTGGCAGGCTACCTGCGCTGGGCCTACCAATCGTGGCCGGGCGACCCCTGGAAGCAGCCCCAGAGCCGCTGGCATTCCGGCGACAGCTTCTTCGTTTATCCGGGCCCGAACGGACCCATCGACAGCACCCGCTGGGAGATGCTGCGCCAGGGGATCGAGGATTACGAAGCGCTGGATATGCTGAAAGAGAAAATCGCAGAACTGCGCCAAAATCCGAATCGCGCCAGCGAAGCTGCAAGTCTGGAAAAACGAATGCGAAGCGCCCTATCCGGCGCGGCAGACCTCGACACGTGCCACGGCGTTCCCAGCCCCGGACTTTCCCGGCGCGAAATTGACGCCCTGCTGGCGGAAACCGAAGGGAGACAAAGCATGAGCTATACCGGCATTGTTCGTATTATTTCCAAATCTTCGCCCAAGGATTTTGTGCCCGACGGGAACCTCCAGAAGGCAGTCTGGAAGGCGGCAGACTGGGTCCGTTTTGACCACGACATGTCAGGCCAGAAGCATTATCCGCAATCTGAGACAGAAGTCGCCACGGTGTGGACGCCGCGCTACGTTTACTTCGCCTATCGCTGCAAGTACGCCGTCCTGAATCTTTTTGACGATGCAGACCCGGCTGTTGAAAAGTTCGAGCTCTGGACCCGCGACGTGGTGGAAGTTTTCCTCAACCCCCAGCCGGAGCGTGTGAGCCATTACTACGAATTCGAGGTATCACCCAACAACCTTTGGATTGACCTCGAAATCGACAAGGACCAATCGCCGTTCAATGACGCCAGTTGGGACTCCGGGTTTGACCACGCCACCCACATCGATCCCACCCATCACGTCTGGACGTGCGAGATCCGCATTCCCGTTGCCTCGATGGGAGCAAAACAGATTTCCGCCGGGGCCGAGTGGCGCCTCAACCTGTTCCGCGCCGACGGGCCGGGCGGCGACAGCCAAAGGCGCTTTCTCTCCTGGAGCACCATCCCGGAGGGCGTCACCTTCCACGCGCCCACGCGGTTTGGAATCATTCAGTTCGCTAAGTGAGGAAAAGTCACGCCGGCACCGCAGGGGTACGTCGCATTATCTTTTAGGTTCTTTAAAACATCCAAGGCCGTCCGGTCCTGAAGCTTCTGCATTATCTGTGAGGGATTCGCCTCCGCCGAGGGACAGAGCGGCAGATGAAAATGCTCGGGCATCAAGACGTATCCGATGATCTTGAAGCCCAACTCGCATCGTAGTTCCTCCAGCGATTTCACCCACCGTCGGCGGAATTTTTCCGAGTCGAACAGCCGGGCGCGTCGGCAGGTGCTGCGGGTCAGAAAATGGAGATGGTTCAGCCCGTAATAATGCTTCTGCCGCAGCACCCGCCCAGTCTACAGGATCAACGTGGCCTTCGCTACCTTAAGGCCTACTTGCCTGCGATCACTGCGCATTGACTATCCCAAGGATGGTACCGGCTTTTTCCACAAAAGAGAGCCTCCTCGTGAACCGAAATATTCCACCTGGCGCTCCACCATCCATCGAGTCATCGCTTCGGCCAAGCGCATGCGTACCGGCAGATATTCCGAGATATCCCACAAGTCATGCACTTCACCAGGGTCGTTCTCCATGTCATACAATTCGCCTTGCGGCCCCCTGTCAATGGGCGTGTGATACAGGTTCAGCTTGTAGCGCTCGTCGCGGATCATCGTTGCATTGATCGGAGGATCGAAGTAGCGGTGCTGGTCGCTTATGCCCGTATCGCGATAGACACAAACCGCATATTTGGATGTTTCCACCATGCCGCCTGAGCAAAGGTCCACCAGACTGATGGATTCAGGGCGTGACGCCTTCTCCTCCTTGGTCCAGCATCCAGCCGCGTCCAGAATGGTCGCGGCAAGGTCATGCGGCTGAACCAGGTCCGGCAGGCGAATGCCCCTGCTAAAGCGGTCGGGCCAGCGCATCAGGAGCGGAACGCGCGTACATGGATCGTAAAAATAGGCTCCCTTCACCAATAGGCGATGATCCCCTAACATGTCCCCGTGGTCGCTTGTAAACAGAATCAGCGTGTTGTTGGCGATCTGCATCTGGTCAAGCAGGTTGAGCAGGCGGCCGAGTTCCTGATCGATAAACCCAATTTCTGCGAAATACCCGGTCCTCATCTGGCGTAGTTCTTCGCTCGTATACTTGGAGAATGAGCCCATATACCCATGCGCACTTTCTTCTCTAATGCCATACGGCTTGTTACTGAGCTCCTGTGGCGTGTAGACCGGCTCCGGCAACTTACTCTTATCCACCAGCTTCTCCATCTCCAAGGGGTACTGATCATATGGATTATGGGGGTCGAACAAGCTCATCAGGCAGAAGAAGGGCTTTGATCGATCGGCCGAACGAATGAACTCCATCGTTCTCTCTGTCGCCCAATGCGTCATGTGAAGATGCGCGGGAATGTGTTTTACGGTTCTGGCACCCGCCTTTAGCTTCTGGTAAAACTCGGGATCCTGCTCCTTAAGCCATTTGGCATAGGCATTCAGAGGAGAGTCGAGGAAGATAGAGGGCTCCTCGCACCATTCGTACACATCAAATCCGTCGTTGAGACTACGATGGTAGGCTTCGAAATTGATGCTGCTTACATGGAGCTTGCCCACGAGCGCTGTTTGATAGCCCGACTCCTGCAAACGCTTGGGAAAGAGAACCTCCGTCTTCGGCAGAAGGTCATAGAGCCTGTACACACCATGCCCCATGACGCTTTTTCCCGTTAGTAAGCTGGCTCTGCTTGGTGTACAGACTGGGGCATTGCAATAGCAATGCTCAAATACCACGCCCTGGCCAGTAATCCTGTCGAAATTCGGTGTCTTGATTGCCTGCGCACCGTAGCAGGGCAGCGAATCGAAGCGCTGCTGGTCAGTCATGATGAGCAGAATGTTGGGCGCGCCCTCGCGTGCAGCGCCAGCGTCCCGGGTATCGGATGTCTTCTCCTCGGCAGCGTTAAGATGTTGGGCAAGCGCAGGGTAGGCCAACGAGGTCACACCGCTTTTCAGAAACGCACGTCTATCCATTTATAAATCCTTTCGAAAAAGTCTCTTGCCATGTTGGTGACCCGAGAGATGCTTCCAGAGGCTTTTATGCCTGGTGCAAGTCGAAAGCATCCTGCACCTTGGCTCTATTCCATCGAAGGTACGTAGAATCCCCCAGAATCTTGCGCATCTTTCAAAAAAAAAGGGGTTACTTCCGGTCCGTAGCACCCGAAAATCATCCCTCAAGTGAGGCTAGATTTTGTGGGCAGCAAAGAGGGGCCATCCCGTTCAGGTGAAGCGACTTGCGAAAATTTCTATGGGACTTCGGGTACCTTCGTTGGAATATAACCCTCAGAGAATCTTTTGATTCTCCGCTTTCGTGGTTCAATCGTCGCTCCACCAACTCCCCGGTCTCCGTATTCAGCATCGCAATCTATTCAAAGCCATATGGAAATCACAGCCTTTAATGTTCATGTCTCGGCTCCTCCTTCGCCGAGAGTTTCTGACTTTCTACCAACGCCAGTTTACTCTCCCCCATCGAGAAGCCGACGACATTATGCTATCACACGTATATTCCACGTGCGCCGCACTCGTAGAAATGTTAAGTAGCCGCCAATTTCCTGTAGGACTACAACAGCCGGCTTTGGAGATTTTTCCACCTTCCGGTACAACTCAACAAAAAGATCGATGCTTGGAGAATAACATTCGGTCACCGTTTCCACCTGAGCGGGTAGCCGCGGCATGCCTTTTATGCCGTGGGTTTGTAAAACCTTGGCCCGCAAAAAGCCCACGGCACAAATCCGGTGCCGTGGCTACACGCACGCTTTCAAGGCGAGATTCCTCGCTTCACTCGGAAGGACACGGCAGAGTGCGGTTTTCACACAGACGCTAGAGCCGGACGGTAACCTTCCGTCGCGGAATGATAAGCACGGGGCCGACAAGGCCCGAGGCCGGCAGGGGATGAAAGCCTTTTTCGCGGTGTTCCCATTCCGCAGTCCCCGACCGGTAAATATCAACCGCACGTCCGTAGCGGGGCACGAGTTCCGCCGGGACCTCCGGCAGTTCTTTCATCCCCGAAACATAGTTGATCAGCGTGTTGGTCACCCGAACCTCCAGGCGGTTGGCGCCGCTCTGCAATGCCCCGGTGACATCCAGCTGGTAGGGCCGCATCCAGGCGACTCCCACAGGCTTGCCGTTCAAGCTGACCTCCGCCACATTGCCAACCGTCCCCAGGTCCAGCACCGTTTCCATCTCCTCGCTCAAATACCGAGCCGGCGCCTGGAAGTCCAACACGTAGCGTCCCGTCCCCGAGAAGTGCATGGTCCGCGGGTCTTCCGTCCACGATTGCAACTGCGAGACCTGCTTTTCCACCTTCTCAAAACGATATCCTTCCAGAGACATCTGCCAGGCGCCTGTCACCGGCAGCGGTTCCGGCAATCCGGAAATGGTCGTCTTCGCTTCCCTGCTCCGGCCATTTTCCATGACCGTGACCCGAACCTCGCCGTTCCGGCTGGCAATCCCCTTCACTTCACGGTCATTCAGATCCCGCACCTCTTCCAGATTCGCCTCGCTCAGGTGCGATGAAAGTCCTTTGGAACCGAAAACAAAAAGGGTCGAACCAAAAGGTCCCAGGTGGATGGGAATCTCAATTCCCTCCGGGTGCGCCTGATAGACAAAAACCGGATGGATTTGTCCTGTCATCGGGTCCCAGCGTTCGGGGGTCTTTCCTGAAACCCGGAAAGTCACCGCCTTGCGGCTCTCTTCCGGTTGCAGGTTGGTTACGAAATAGATGTCGTCCGGGCCGACCCGCCGGTGCAAAAACGCCAGCCCGTTACTCTGTTCGTTCCCGGCCAGCGCAAAGTCCGGCGCCAGATGTTCTCGCAAGGCCCCGAGCAGCGCCCGCTGGGGCGCCGTGAGCGGCGGAGTGGGCGTGTAGGGCCGGGGGCCCGGGCTGAAGGTCTTAAGAGCAGCCGTAAGCCCTGGAATCTTGTAATCGGCAAGGTAGTAAGTGCGGCCCCCGCCCGGAAGGGTTTTCCCCTTGCCGTCGGGCCCGAACAACTCGCTGACAATCTGTTTGACGCGCGCGTCGTTCTTCGCGGCGTCCCGCAGCCCCACCGACGTTGAGGGCAGTTGATCGAGGGCAATCACAATCCCGCCGCCCAGCGCGAATTGCCGGATAAACTCCAGGGTAGCGACCGGCACCGCTGTCGCCCCGGGCATGATCAGAAAGCGATAGGTAAGGTCGCGCACCTTGATGCGGCCCTTCTCCACTTGCGCGCGATTTTGAAGCACATCGTCATTGACCGGATCAAAATCATACCCATTTGCGACCAGGGTTTTCCCCACGTTGCCGTAAGGCATGATTCGCTGCTCGTCGCCAAAAAGGACCCTCTCGGTCCACACCGTCGATTGCGGCGAGTAGATCAGCACGTCTCCAACAAACTCACCCTGCCGCAAAAGAAAACAACAGCGGCTCACATATTCCGTCAAATGATGGTAGTGCTTCCACCAAACGTTCCAATGGCTGATCCGGTTGGCCCAGGGCATGTCACGCGAGGGCGCGACGTGCATCTCCGGAGAATAGATGTACCCATGGTTATAGAATTGTGTTACGCCGTCGCGCAGAAAAGCGTCCGTGGCGCCCTTCATTTGTTCCAGCGTGGTGCGATACCGCTCCTCGTGAAGAAAAGTGTAAGCTTCGGTGGAAATAATCCTGCGGCCGTAAAGATGTCCTCCGGCGGCAACCGATTTCCGTGGGTTGAGCTCGACGGCGAAGCTGTCGGTCGTCACTTCCATCTCAGGCCGCGGTGTCATTCCAGCTCCCTGGATGATCTCCTCGGTAAATCGATAATGGGGTTGAATGCGCGCCTCCGCGTTATGCTCGCCGCACCAGTTGATGAAACTCTTAAACGTCGCATCCAGTCCCAGCCAGCCGAGAAAATCATTAACGTCGTAACGGATTTTGGGCGTCAGGTCCCCAATGTCCCACCAAACGGCCGGTAAGTATGGCGTGAGATCGTAACCCTTGCAGGCCTGGAACTGTTCCAGGGCCGAGTTGCTCCAGTGAATCGTGTCCGGATAAACCATGATTTCAAAGCTGTCGCAGAAAAAAGTGTCCAGCGTTTTGCCAAACTGCTCGCCGAAAGCCTGATAATAAGTACCCCCCAAATGTTCGCAGTATTTGCGGACCGCCTCCTTGTTGAAATGGTCCAGGATCCACTGCGAGCGCGGGAAATTGTCCGTCGTCTGGCATAATTGCCCTGTGTATTTCAGCCGAAACGTCATCACCCGCCATTGTCCTGCGGGGATTTGCCATCGCAGACGGCCCTTTTCAATGCGATGGGTTAGGTCCACCAGGGAATCAGCATCCAGGCGGCCATCCGAAATCTTGCCGGCGACGGCGGCAACGATTTGATTTTCGTCCGGCGCGTTTGAGAGAAAGTCCGCCTTCAGTGCGCCCGATTTGGCCGGGGGCTTATATTCCGGCAATTCCTGATTGAAGGCGCCCGGGCCGTGGACCTCAACCGAGGCCTGCGTCAGCACCTTGCTGCGCTCGGTCGGCGGCACCCAAAACCCTCCAAAACTCCATCCCGGACTGAAAGTGATCGCCACTTCCATGTCCCGCCGTTCAGCTTCCTGAATGGCGTATCGCACCATCTCAACAAACTCCTCTGAGAGATACGAAATGTTGCCCTTGGCATACATCCTAAAGGGGCTCATGATTTCCACGCCGCCCATGCCCTGCTGGTGCATCTGCTCCAACTCCCAGGCGATGCCGCTCTTCGTGACTGCGTTTCCGGGCCACCACCAGCGCGTGTGCGGCCGATAGGTATGCGCCGGACTCAGCCATCCCGCCACCAGCTCCGGAGACAAGCTGGAAAACGCTGCCGTATTTTCAGCAGCGGCCGCGCTCCCGCCATGCGCCAGGGCCCCGGCGGGCCAGCCGTTTGTCAATCCGGCCGCCGCTGCCACTTTGGCGATCTCAGAAAAAAACTGTCGCCGGTCCTGCTTCATCCCGCGCTCTTCCTTCCCCTCGGTATGACCCATTTCTCAGCCCCCTTTTTGGGTGTTGAACACCCCGTCAGCAAGTTCTCTTTGACCACCGCCCACAGGCACAGCCAGGAGCAGCCCCTGCGGTTTGACGGAATGATCCGTGGCCAAGAGTTCCACCCATTCCTGCTGGCCTGAACCATCCGCTTCTGAGAATAAAGCAGAATCACCCACGGGGCTCAAGATTCGGGTGCGCTTTCGCCCACTTCAGGTATTCCGGAACGGTGTAGAAAGTCCGGTAACGATAGAGTCGCCCTCCATCTTCCACCGGAGCGGTCCAATCCAGGCCCCACGAATCCCCAATTTTTCGCATCCATTGCTCCAACCGATTTTCCATTTCGGTCCTGACAGACCGGGCCGCCGAATCGTCCACCAGGTTATGCATTTCGTAGGGATCATTCTTCAGGTCATAAAGGACCCAGGGCTGGGATTGCCGCCGGGCGTACATATACCGCTCAGTTCGCACACCGCGCCATGCGTGCAACACGCCGCCTCCGTGAAAAGGACCGAAGATCTGGAAGAAGGCGGATTCGGGACCTTCGTCTGACTTTCCAAGGACCACTTCAGACAGGTCCGTTCCCTGCATGTCAGGCGGAACGCCGATTCCGCACAGCGAGAGCAAGGTGGGAGCGAAATCAACATGGCTCAAGAGGGTGTCCTTCTGTTGCCCGCCTCTGACCCCGCGCGGGTAGCGAAGGACGCCCGGCACGCGAATCGACTCTTCCCACGGCTTGCGCTTCAAAATTTTCCCCTGTGAACCCAGCATGTTGCCATGATCTGAAGAAAAAAGCACGATGGTGTTCTCTTCCATCCCGAGCTCTTTTAAAGTCCTCATCATTTCCCCGATCTGCTCATCGATGGCCGTGATGGCGCCATAGTACGCGCCAATCTCTTTCCGGCCCGCACCCCTTACGCCCGAAACCCAGTTCGGCCGCATTTTCAAATCATCCGGGTTATACCGGTTCAGGTATTCTTGCGGCACAATGTAGGGATCGTGTGGGGCGGCAAGACCGACCATCAAAAAGAACGGTTGCTCGCTTTTGGCTTTGGAGAGAAATTCAATCGCAAGGTCAGTCCATACGTCCGGCAGATACTTGGTCGTGACGATGGGCTCGTTCGCGTCGCGAAAATACCAGTTGTAGAAATAGTTGTGGTTGCATTCATTCGCGGCCCAGTCCTGGTAGCCGTGGCGCCGGGGTCCCGGCGGAACAAACCCCGGCAGACGCGGGCCACCGTCCAGGTGCCATTTGCCAATGTACGCCGTGCGGTAACCGGCGCGGCTGAACAACGTGCCCATTCCCACCAGCGATTCTCGCAAGCGCAAGTCATTCGCGACCATTCCGTTCCGGCTGGTATACATTCCCGTCTGGATGTTGGCGCGCGCGGGACAGCAGACCGGAGTGTTGGCCAGGGTATGCCGAAACAGGATGCCCTCCGACGCCACCTGGTCAATATGGGGCGTATGCACGTCGGGATTTCCCATGCAGCCAAGCGCCTGGGCGCGCCACTCATCGGGCAGAATGAACAGGACGTTGGGCCTCGAAGCCGATGCGCCCTTCATCGCGGCCGGGCCAAGCGTCAGACCTGCAGCGCCGGCGCCCAACCGCTGCATAAACGTTCTCCGGTTCAATCCTTCATTCCCATTTGCCGCCATCAGAGTCCTCCCTTGGTCTTTTCCGTCCAATCTCCGTCAAAGACTGTAGCACGCCATCTGCTCCGACTCTATTGAGAATTACATTACAGAGTGACGCAACGCGAGGTAGCGCCGCCGTCTCGGCGGCAGGTATTGGGGCGCCCCAACCTAGCAACGATGCGGGCACTCTGCTTGTGCGACTGCCGGCAAAATGCCGGCGCTACGAATTCCAGAGGAGAAAGCGGACCGGAGGATGGCCCGGCTCGAAGCAGAATCAGGCCGTGACAACGAAACGAAACCTTGTGTCTTCCCCGAACCATTGGATGTAGTTTGTGCCCCACGCATTGTTGTAAAGGCTGAAGTGGACGCCCCTCGCCAGGTCGGGTTG
>Ga0307373_10014036_pt1 | contig 11097 bp, 9 predicted proteins | sample OX2MG_FD_202534 | JGI IMG/M metagenome (GOLD analysis project Ga0307373, IMG submission 202534) | Soil microbial communities from Risofladan, Vaasa, Finland - OX-2 | ecosystem: Environmental > Terrestrial > Soil > Coastal area > Acid sulfate soil | place: Finland: Risofladan, Vaasa | collected... | reverse complement strand
CCTCGCCGCGCGGCCCCTGGCCGCGCTCGCCCAACTCACGCCCGCCAACTGGCGGGCCGCGCGCTCCTAAACCTCGCCCTCAAAGCGCTCCCCGCCACCCGGACCCGTGGGTTGCTTTGACGCTTACCGCGGAGCGGCTGTCGCTCACGTACGCGGCGCCAATCTCGGAGGTGTAGTACGGGCTGAGGCCTTGCAAGAGGCAGCGTGGGTGATTGTCTGCGCGGACGTCAGCGCCTTGGCTGCGCCCCGTGATCGCGCGCCCGCGGAGTGGGCGCTTCGGCGCTGACGACCGCGGCGGCTTTGAACTTGTTGGGCGCATTTCCTTTTCCCTCAGCTTATGATGATGGACTGGAAAGACTAGCAGCAATAGATTGACGCCGTCAACCAAATCTCGCCCTCCGGCCCGCCCCGACGAGTGGATCACGCCCGCCGATGCGGCCCGGCTCCGCGGGGTGTCGAGACAGGCAATCTCCAACCTCATTCGGCGCGAGCGGTTCCAGGTTCTTCGGGTTGGGGGTCGCCTCTTCCTTAGCCGCCTTGAGGTTGAGCGGTTTTCGCCCAAGCGGCCGGGGAGGCCGCCTGCCCGATGAGCGAGCTGGAGCACATCAAGGCCGCCATCGCCGTTCTTTCCGAACAGGACCGTCGAAGCTTGGGCGAGTGGCTTCGTCCGCACATGCCGCAGCACGCGCTCGAGGCGCGCTGGGGCGTGAGCGCGGAGGTGATCCTGAACGCCATCGAGCGCTCGGTCGACCTCACAAAGCGGGGAATCCGGGGGGGTGATCGCCGAGGCGATCTTCGAGGCCGCCGTTGTGCCTGGGGTGACCGGGTGGCGCTGTCAGGCGGCCTCCGAGCGGCCGTACGACTTCCTCTTTTCAAAAGGCCCCAGCTCGGCCAGGGTGCAGGTCAAGCTCCAACGCTTGGAGAGGGGTCTGCCAAAGGCGGCGCCGAGACCGTATCCGCCCGGAATGTTCGTGGTCGAGGTTCAGCGCACCCGTGGCGGCAAGGACCGGAGGACAGGCAAGCAAACCCGGCCGTACTCATTCGGTGAGTTCGACATTCTAGCGGTAAACCTCCATCCATCGACGGGCAGATGGGAGGATTTCCGGTTTACGCTGGCGGCGTGGCTGGTTCCGCGCCCGGAGGATAAGCACCTAATCTCGATTATGCAGCCGGTGCCCGCTGCGGCCGACCCGCACTGGACCGCCGATCTGAACGAGTGCCTAAAGTGGCACCGCGAGGGGCGCACCGGGCGCATTTTCACCCCGCCCAAGAAGGTGTCGGGACCGCGGCCCCGGCCCCGGCGTGAGCGAAGGAATCCTTCTGGGCCGAGCCGAAGGTGAGGTGGCCTCGATCCGCATAACCTCTGGCCTGCGCTATTCGTGAATCAGGCGCATTCCATCGCCGCTCTGCGCAGGGTCGTGTGTTTCAGGAAATCCGCTGGCGGTGCGCTAAGCGATGTGGATGATCTTGCTTTTGATGGCGTAGCGGACGAGGTGGGCTTTGTTGTGGATGTCGAGCTTGCGCATGAGGTTGAACTTGTGCGCCTCCACCGTCTTGGTGGAGAGGTGGAGCTGGACGGCGATCTCCTTGACGGAGAGGCCCTCGGCGAGGAACTTGAGGGTTTCGCGCTCGCGCGGGGTGAGGGTGCCGAGGCGGGGCTTGAAGCGCTCGGCGGGGTCGCGCACGCTGATGTCCTCGACCAGCTTGGCGAGGATGCGGGGGCTGAGGTACTTGCCGCCGCGGCGGACCTCGCGAATGGCGGCGATGAGCTGGTCGGCGGGACTGTCCTTGAGCAGGTAGCCGGAGCCGCCGGCCTCGAGGCACTGCTGCAGGTAGTCCTCGTCGTCGTACATGCTGAGGAACATGACCTTGGTCTCAGGGCGGTGCTTGCGGATTTGGCGCACCGCCTCGAAGCTGGCGAGGCCGGGCATGCCGATGTCCATCAGCACCAGGTCGGGCTTGAGCGCGGCGGCCTGGGCGACGGCCTCGCCGCCCTCCTGGGCCTCGCCCACGACCTGCATGTCGTATTCGGCGTCGAGCAGGGTGCGGAGGCCCTGGCGGAAGAGGGTGTGGTCATCGGTGAGGAGGATGCGCAGTTTCATCATGGGGAAGGCGTCTCAGGAGGCAGGGGCGGCGGCGAGCCGCGGCAGGGGGATGTGAATGTCCAGGCTGAGGCCCTGGCCGGGAGAGGAATCGAGTTCGAGCTGGCCGCCGGCGAGGCGGACGCGCTCGCGCATGCCGATCAGGCCCCAGTGGCCGGCGGCGGGGGGCCCTGCCGGCACCGGGCCCTCGGGCAGGCCGACGCCGTCGTCGCGGAGGCGGATGGACAACTGCCCGGGGCCGACGGCGATTTTGAGTTGGACGCTGCGGGCGCGGGCGTGGCGGGCGGCGTTGCGCAGGCCCTCGAGCACGACGCGGTAGACCAGGATGGCGAGGCTGTGGTCGAGGCGGGCGGCGTCGCCGGTGAACTGGAAACGGGCGCGCCACTGGTGCTGGGCGCGCAGGCGGCGGAGTTCGAGGCGGAGCGCGGCCTCCAGGCCGAGCTCGTCGAGCACCAGGGGAGAGAGCTGGGCGAGGATGCGGCGCAGCTCGGCGACGCTCTGGTCCACCAGGGCGACGCCCTTCTTCATCCATTTGCGGGTGGCGCCGTGGGAGGGCTGGCGCAGGCCCATCTCCAAATAGAGGCGGAGGGCGAGCAGGGCCTGGCCGGTCTCGTCGTGCAGGTCGCGGCTGATGCGGCGGCGCTCCTCGTCGTGGGCCTGGAGCAGGCGGCGGGAGAGCTCGGTGGCGCGGGCGCGCTCGCGGCCGAGGCGCTCGGCCATGCGGGTGCGCTCGATGGCGAGCGAGGAGCGCTGGGCGAGGGCGAGCAGCAGTTCCTTTTCCTGGGGCAGGCACTCGTAGACGCGGTCGAAGGCGACGGTGAGGATGCCCAGCGCCTCGGGGCGCGGCCCCGCCAGCAGCAAGGGCACCGCCCAGACGGACTTGACCTCCAGGGCGCGGTAATAGGGCTGGGCGACGCGGGGATCGTTGGCGGCGTCGAGCAGGAAGGCGGGCGCGCCGCGGCGGAGGACGCGCTGGAAGAAGGGACCCACGCCGGCGTCGGCGTAGATCATGCCGGGCTCCAGGCCGTAGGCGGCGGCGTGTCGGAGGTGCGGGCCAGCGCTGCTGTTTTCCAGCAGCAGGACCTCGCCCCAGCGCAGGGGGAAGAGCTGGGCGGCCTGCTGCAGCAGGCGCTGCAAGAGCTGGTTGAGGTCGGCGGCGCCGAGCTCGGCGTCCAGCACCGCCAGCAGCGACTGCACGGCGCGGCTTTGGCCGGCGACGTAGGCCTCGGCCACCACCAGCGCCGCCTGGCGCTGGAACCAATCCTGGATGGCGGTGGCGGTGCGCAGGCCGAAGCGGGTGCGCAGGCGCTCCACCGCCAAGGGATGGAACTGCGCCAGGGCCTCGTTGACCAGGCTGAGCGAGAGCCCCAGCTTGGCCAAGCGCGGGGCGCTGTAGCGGACTTGCTCCCACCACGCCTCCTCGCCGCCGCTGGCGCCCTCCGCCGGACGGGGCAGCAGCAACTGCTCCAGGGTGAAGAGGGCGCGCGCCGAGAGCCGGGGGGCGAAGGGACGGAAGCGGACGCGCCACTCCGCCAACAACTCGACCGCGGCGGCGGCGAGATGGCGGCGGGCCTCGGGCAGGCAGGTTTCAGGACAGGGAAGGGCCTGCGCCGAGGAATGCGATGATGGAGATGCTGCCGACGTCAATGCTACTTGCTCGCGCCCAGGTGGAAAGATCCACGTCTGGGAGTTCGCCGCTTTCCCCTGCCGCCATGGGGCCGAAAGCTTCCCTCGGGCTCCGGCCATCGCGCAGCGGGGAGGCTGCCGAACTTGGAAGGATTAGAACGTGAGAGCAGTATAGCAGCTACGCTCGATGCAAATTCCTCGATGCTGTAGTGCTTTTTTCTGCACGGAATGATGCGGCCCACGGATTCCATCACGGCGATCGTAGTGGCGGGGCCCACCGCCAGCGGCAAGACGGCGCTGGGGCTGGCGCTGGCGGAGGCGCTGGGGGGCGAGATCGTCAACTACGACTCGGTGCAGCTCTACCGCGACTTCGACGTGGGCACGGCGAAGCCGGCGGCGGAGGAGCTGGCGCGGGTGCAGCACCACCTGATCGGGGCGGCGGATGCGCACGCGCCTTGGACGGCGGGCGAATACGCGCGGCGGGCGCGGCCGGTGGTGGAGGAGATCGCGGGGCGGGGGCGGGTGCCGATCCTGGTGGGAGGGACGGGGTTTTACCTGCGGGCGCTGTTGGATGGACTGTCGCCGGCGCCGAGCGCGCCACCGGAGCTGCGGGCGCGGCTGCAGGCGCGCTCGCCGGAGCGGCTGCGGCGGCTGTTGCAGCGGCTGGACCCGGAGGCGGCGGCGCGGATCGCGCCGCGCGACCTATCGAAGACGGTGCGGGCGCTGGAGGTGCGGCTGCTGACCGGACGGGGCATGGCGGCGGGCTGGGAGGAAGCACCGCCGGAGCGGTGGAGCCGGGTGCGGGCGATCAAGCTGGGGCTGGCGCCGGAGCGGGCGGCGCTGTATGCGCGCATCCACCGGCGGGCGGAGGCGATGTTCAGCGGACCGATACAGGAGGAGACGCGGCGGCTATTGCCGCGCTATCCGGCGGAGCTCCGCATCTGGATCTCGCACGGCTACAAGCAGGCGAGCGACATCGTGCTGCGCGGGGCCGCGCCGGCGGCGGCGCTGGCGGAGGCGCAGCTGGAGCAGCGCCACTACGCCAAGCGGCAGTGGACGTGGTTCCGGGCCGACCCGGCGATGCCGTGGCTGGCCGGCTTCGGCGACGAGGCCGGCGTGCAGCGCGCGGCGGTCGCGATCGCCGCGGGAGCGGGAGCCAAGCGGCGATAGCCTTGGTGGGCGCGGGCCCCAGCGCGCCTGCCCGGCCCGGCTGTAGCAGCGCCGGGCCGGTGCGGCGCGCGTCCCGCTTGTGGGCCGCCCCGCTGTAACAGCGCGGGGCGGCGTGCTCGCACCGACTTGGGGGCCCCGTGGCCCCAAGTCGGCGCTGCGCCTCGCTGGGGCCGCGCCGAATTCGTTTTCCGGGGGCGCAGACGCGCCACTGGCGCGTCTGCCCCTGCGGAATTACGACCACCCCAAGCCGCAAGCGGCTTGGGGGCCCCGGATCGCGGCCTTTCGCGCCGATTTTGCCGGCAGGCAAAGCGGCGCGACCCCCGCGAGCGGAGCACGCACAGCCAAGATTGGCGGTGCCACAGTCGCCAGAAGGCCATCGCGGCGGCTATTGGCCGCCGCGGGGATCGGGCTGGACGGTGAGCGGCTGGGTGTAGGTCACACCGTCCACGGTGAGGCGGAGGGTGTAGGCGCCGGCGGGAACCAGGACACCGCGGCCGCCGCCAAAAAAGTTCGCCATGGCAAAGCCGCCGCGGCCACCACGGCCGCGGCCGCGGGCGGGGGGCGCCGGGCGCAGGTTCCAGACGAACTGGTGCAGGCCGGCGCTGGCGGCCAGGCGCGGCGGCAGCTGGAGCCAGTTGGGAGGGAAATTGAGGACGTCGGGGTTGACGTGGGGAAGCGGATCGTTGCTGTGGAAGGCGGCAATCACCGCGCCGCTGGAGTTGAGCACCTGCAGCGCCACCGGCTGGGCGGCGGCGGTTTTGAGGTTGTAGTAAATGATGGCGCCGGCGGGAGGGTTGTTGTACTGCGTCTCCTCGGCCGGCAAGGGGGTGCCGTTGAACGCGCCTTGGCGGATGGCGAGGGCGTCGGCGGGCTGGTAGAGGTAGGCGCGGGCGTCGGCGATGCGGGCGCTGAGCTGGCGCAGCGGGCTGATGTCGTCCATCACCCAGAAGCCGCGGCCGTGGGTGGCGACCACCAGCGAGGCGCCGTGGACGACGAAGTCGCGGGCGGAGGTGCGGGGCAGGTTCAACTGCAGCGGCTGCCACTGGTCGCCGTCGTTGAAGGAGACGTAGACGCCGAGTTCGGTGGCGGCGAAGAGCAGGCCGCGGCGCACGGTGTCTTCCTTGACGGCGTGGAGATAGGCGCCGTCGGGGATGCCGGCGGTGATGGACTGCCAGGTCTTGCCGCCGTCGCGGGTGCGATAGAGGTAGGGGCGCTGGTCGCCGAGGCGATGGCGGTTGACGGCGGCGAAGGCGGTGGAGGCGTCGAAGTGCGAGGCCTCGATGCCGGCGACCTTGCTCCAGGCGGTGAGGGCGGGCGGGGTGACGTTGGACCAGTGTTGGCCGCCATCGGTGGTCACTTGGATATAGCCGTCGTCGGTGCCGGCCCAGACGGTGTTGGCCTGCAGCGGCGAGGGGGCGAGGCTATAGACCACGCCCTTGCGCGTGGTCACGCCGGGGTTGTCTTCATCCTGGGCGGTGACGGAATCGACGGTGGCGGGCACGCCGGGGTCTTCGCGGGTGAGGTCGGGGCTGATCTTCTGCCAGGTGCGGCCGGAGTCGCGGGTGCGGAAGACGTATTGGTTGGCGTAGTAGAGCGCCTTGTCGGCGAGGGAGAAGACCAGAGGCAGCGTCCAGGTCTTGCGGTAGACGGGCTGGCCGGCGGCGGGGCGGGGGATGGCTCCGAGCGAATCGGGGAGATTGAGCTGCTGGTTGCAGCGCTGGCCGGCCTCGCCGAAGAGGATGTTGCCGTCGTGGGGGTCGGGCACCACCATGCCGCTCTCGCCGCCGGTGCAGATGGGCAGCCAATTGGCGTAGCTGAGCACGCCCTGGTTGGACCAGGTGCTGACGCCGACCGCGCCGGAATCCTGCTGGGCGCCGTAGACCCACCAGGGAAAGCGGTTGTCGGCGGAGACGTGGTAGATCTGGGCGGTGGATTGGTTGTACCAGGAGCTCCAGGTGCGGGCGTCGTCCACGCTGACGACGGTGCCCTGGTCGCTGCTCAGCACCATGCGGTTGGGATTGCTGGGGTTGACCCACAACTGATGGAAGTCGTCGCCGGTGGGGTCGCCCTTGATCGCCGTCCAGCTCTGGCCGGAGTCGGTGGAGACGTAGGTGGAGGTGTTCATCACATACGCCTTGTCGGGGTTGCGGGGGTCCACGGTGACGGCCTCGAAGTACCAGCCGCGGCCCCAGAGGCGGTTCTGGTTGCTGACCTGGCGCCAAGTGGCGCCGGCGTCGTCGGAGAGGTAGACGCCGCCGTGGGCGCCCTTGTCGGTGAGGTCGTCCACCACCGCCCAGACGCGGTGGGGATCGCTGGGCGCCACCGCCACGCCGATCTTGCCGACGGCGTTGTCGCTGGGCAGGCCGGCGGTGAGGTGGGTCCAGGTGTCGCCGCCATCGGTGGTCTTGTAGAGGCCGCTGCCGGGCATGTTGGAGGGGGCGTAGACGTTCCAGGGCGGGCGGCGGGTGGCCCACAGCGAGACGTAGAGGGTGCGGGGGGCGTGGGGGTCGAGGCTGATGTCGATCGCGCCCACGTTGGGGCCGTGGTAGAGGATCTTCTTCCAAGTGGCGCCGCCGTCGAGCGAGCGGTAGAGGCCGCGGTCGGGGTTGGGGGCGTAGGCGTGGCCCAGGGCGGCGACGTAGACGCGGTTGGGGTCGGTGGGATCCACCACGATGCGGCCGATGCGGTGGGTGGCGGCGAGGCCGATGCGGCGCCAGGTCTTGCCGGCGTCGGTGGACTTGTACATGCCGTCGCCGTAGGAATTTTCCGAGCGGATGTCGGCCTCGCCGGTGCCGACGTAGACGATGTCGGGGTTGGAGGGGGCAACGGCGATGGCGCCGATGGACTGCACCGGCTCGGCGTCGAAGATCGGGTTCCAGGTGCGGCCGGCGTTGTCGGTCTTCCACACCCCGCCGCCCACCGAGCCGAAGTAGAAGGTGTCGGGCTGGCTGGCCACGCCCGCCACCGCGACGGAACGGCCGCCGCGCATGGGGCCGATGTCGCGCCAGTGCAGGCCGGCCAACAGGGACGGGGAGAACTGCGGGGCTTGCGCCGCGGCGGCGAGGGCGAGGGCGAACAGCGGGAAGAGCAGGCGGGAAACGCGGCGCAAACCTGTCACAGGGTGACCTCCAAGCAGAAGCCCCAGAGTACCACCACGGCAATGCACAAAAAACGGTAAACTATACACATTGGAGGGGCGATGCGGACCAACATCGAGATTGACGACGCCTTGATGCGCAAGGCAATGCGCGCCAGCGGGCAGAAGACCAAGCGGGCGACGGTGGAGGCCGGGCTCAGGCTGCTGGTGCGGATGAACGACCAGACGCGGATCCTGAAACTCTTCGGCGCGTTCCCAGACTTCGAGAACGTGCGCGAGACCGCCAAACAGGCCGCGGGCGCGCGTTGATCGTGATTGTGGACACGTCGGTGTGGGTGGACTTCATCCGCGGCACGTCCAACGCCGAAACGGACTGGCTGCGCGCGGCGAGTGGTCGTGAGGCGGTCGCGCTCACCGACCTGATCCTGTGCGAACTCCTGCAAGGCGCGGGCAATGCGGCTGTGGTGGCGCGCATTGAAGAGGAGCTGGCGCCGCTTGCGGTTTTCAGCAGTGTGGGCGAGGAGCGGGCGCGGCGGGCGGCGGGCGGCGGGCTACTACCGCGAGCTGCGGCGGCGCGGCCAAACGGTGCGCGGCACGGTGGATTGCCTGATCGCCAGCTTCTGCCTGCAGCACGGGCACCTGCTGCTGCACCGCGACCGCGGCTTCGACCGCTTCGAGCAGGAGCTGGGGCTGCGGGTGCTGCACCCCGAGGCGCACCGAGACTAGCGCTGAACCGCGCAGCTAGGCGGGGCGGGGGTGGAAGCTGAGGGCGGCGGAGTTCATGCAGTAGCGCAGGCCGGTGGGATCGGGGCCGTCGTCGAAGACGTGGCCGAGATGGCCGTCGCAGCGGCGGCAGCGCACCTCGGTGCGGTCCATGCCGAGCGAGAGGTCGCTGCGGTGGGTGATGTTCTGCCCGGCGATGGGAGCCCAGAAGCTGGGCCAGCCCTCGTGGGGATCGTACTTGGTTTTGGAGTCGAAGAGCGCGGTCTGGCAGCCCAGGCAGCGGTAGACGCCCGGCTTATAGAAGTCGTTGAGCGAGCCGGAGTAGGCCATCTCGGTGGCGGCCTGGCGCAGGACCTCGAAGGACAGGGGCGAGAGCTGGAGGCGCCAGTCGGCGTCGGTCTTGACGATTTTGGGGACCGTGACCAGGCCGAGGCGCTTGCCGGCGTCGTTGAAATCCACCAGCGTGACCGTGCCCGGGGCGGTGGTGATGCTGGCGCCGGCCAGGCGGGCGATGCCGCCCAAGAAACCGGACTCGACCACCAGGGCGACACCGGCGGCCACGCTGGCGGTGGCGAAGAGGAAATAGCGCCGTCCGACGGAGGGCCGAGGCGTGGGTTCAAACATGGTGCATTTCCCTTCCCTATGCTAGGATGCGCCGGGGCGGCCGGGGTTCCATGATAATAGGAGGTTGTCGTCGCTGAGCGCATCCCTGCCGCAAGCCTCCGCGCCCGCCTGCCGGCGGCGGCGTGGGTTTGCCGTCTACGCCTGGGCAACCCTGGGCTACAACCTGCTGGTGATCCTGTGGGGCGCCTACGTGCGGGCGGCGGGGGCGGGCAACGGCTGCGGCGACAACTGGCCGCTGTGCGACGGGCAGTTCCTGCCGGCGCATCCGCAGGTCAAGATGCTGATCGAGTTCCTGCACCGGGTGTCGAGCGGGGTGGACGCGGTGCTGGTGGCGGGGCTGGTGGCGGGGGCGCTATGGTTGTATCCCAAGCCGAGCGCGGTGCGGCGGGGGGCGGGATGGGCGGGGGTTTTCATCGTGACCGAGGCGCTGCTGGGAGCGGCGCTGGTGCTGTTTGGCTGGGTGGGGCGGAACGCCTCGGCGGCGCGGGTGGCCGCCGACGCCCTGCACTTGGCCAACACGCTGCTGCTGCTGGCGGCGGTGGCGCTGACGGCGGCGTGGGCGGCGGGCCTGCCCGCCCGGGGCTGGCGTGGGCCAGGGCGGACGGCGTGGCTGCTGGGCGGGGGCCTGGCCGGGGTGGTGGCGACCGGGATGGCCGGGGTGATGGCGGCGCTGGCGGACACGCTGTTTCCGGCGACCTCGCTGAGCGCGGGGCTACGGCAGGATTTTTCCGGCTCGGCGGCGGTGCTGCAGCGGGTGCGGGTGATCCACCCGGCGGTGGCGGTGGGGGTGGGGCTGTATTTGTTGTGGTTGGTAATCGAAGGGTTGCCGCGGCCCGAGAGCCCGGTGGCGCGCCGGCTGGGGTACGGCGTGATTGCCGCCGTCCTGGTGCAGTGGACCAGCGGAGTCCTGGACATGAGTCTGCTGACGCCGGTATGGATGCAGATCGCGCATCTGCTGACCGCGGACCTGCTTTGGTTGGCGCTGGTGCTCTACGCCGCCGCGCGCTGGCCTGCCGCCGCGGTCGGCGCGGCATAAGCACCCGTGGAGCTTTGGTTGGCGCGGGCCCCAGCGCGCCTACCCGGCCACGGCCGTAGCAGCGCCGGGCCGGTGCGGCGCGCGTCCCGCTTGTGAGCCGCCCCGCTGTAACGGCGCGGGGCGGCATGCTCGCGTCGGCTTGGGGACCCCATGGCCCCAAGTCGGCGCTGCGCCGCTTCGCTGCCTGGTGGGGCCGCGCCGAATTCATTTCCCAGGGGCGCAGACGCGCCAGTGGCGCGTCTGCGCCTGCGGAATGTCGCGGGCATTCGCACCGATTTTGCCGGCAGGCAAGGCGGCGCGACCCCCGCGATTTGTCAAGAAAGGGTTGCAATTTCATTGCGCCACGGGCACAAAGGCGGGGCGCTGGTTTGATTCGATATTTTGGGGTTGCTTTCGGCGAACAACGGTGGCAACTTGGGGCTGCGTGCCCCCCCCATCACGCCGACATTCTGGACGTGGCAGTTGGAAAGGGCGGCAATGGCCTACAGCGGGCAGGTTATCCGGGAGCGAACACTGGCGTTGCTGCAGTCCGCGCCGCGGTTACCGCTGGCGGCCGTGGCGCGCCGCATGGGCCTCGACCGCCATACTGTCGAGCGGGCGCTGAAGGCGGGCGGGGCCCGCTTTCGGGACCTGCAACGAGACTGCACGCTGCGCCTCGCGACCCGGCTGCTCAGCGGGGACCCGCCCATGAGCCTGAAGCTTGTCGCGTACAAGCTCGG
>Ga0307373_10014035_pt1 | contig 11098 bp, 10 predicted proteins | sample OX2MG_FD_202534 | JGI IMG/M metagenome (GOLD analysis project Ga0307373, IMG submission 202534) | Soil microbial communities from Risofladan, Vaasa, Finland - OX-2 | ecosystem: Environmental > Terrestrial > Soil > Coastal area > Acid sulfate soil | place: Finland: Risofladan, Vaasa | collected... | reverse complement strand
CATGGAAGCGGCGTCGACGGTCGCCGCCTGTATGGCCTCCATCGCCGACAGGCCCGCGTACTCCATGAGCAGTTGCAGTTCGCGAGCGTGCCATTCCCCGTACGGCGTGGTCGCGAACCCTGTGTCGGTGCCCATCACCATCTTGACGCCGGCCTTGTGGGCCCGGTGCAAAGAGTCAGCCGTCTTATCCAGCATCCTCCGGCACCCATCGCTTGCCTCCGGTGGCACTCCTACCAGGTGCCCGTAATCGGCCTGGTTCGCCAGCAGCAGCAAGGTCGGAACCAGCGGAATGCGTGACTGTGCCAGCTGGTCGATCACCTCGTCGGTCATGACGTTGCCGTGCATGATCCAGTCGAATCCCGCGGCCACCGCGGCCGACACCTCAGCTGATCCCCTGGCGTGGATCGTCACCCCGCGGTTGAGCTGGTGCGCCAGATCCGCGATGGCTTTCAGCTCATCCCCAGTGAACGCTTGATATTCACCGAACGGGCTGTCCGACAGCTTGATGAAGTCAACGCCGTTCTTCACCTGGCGCCGGACGTTATCCTTCATTTCCGCCGTGGTGTTGGCGAGCGAGCCGATGCTGCTGTCAGGTACTCCTACCGGTTCCGGATACCAGTCCGTCAGCCCGTTGCTGGTGGTGATGTAACGGCCAGCGGTGGTCATCCTGGGACCGGGCAGCATGCGGTCACGGATCGCGTCCCGCACGGCAACCCCGATGTAGTAGCTGCCGCCTGGCTGGGATATTCCGGTTATTCCGGCTCGTAGGACCTTACGCGCGTTCCATGCCGACCGCAGGGTGCGGCCCTCGACGCTGGTGTACAGATCCTGATCCTCCTGCGACATGCTCTCGCCGTAGGTCATGTGGCAGTGCGCATCGATCATGCCGGGCATCACCCACTTGCCGGCGGCATCAACGATCCGGACCGGTTCCCCGCGCGGGACGCTGTCGCGGGTTGCATCAGCCCCTACCGCGTGAATAACGTCGTCACGGACCAGCACACTGGTCTGCTGCGGCGGAAGATCGCTCCCGTCGATGACGGTGCCTCCGGTTATGAGCGTCCACGAGGATGCCATATCCAGTCCTCCTGTCTGTGCTTTCAGGCCCGCTCAGCTTTCAGGCCCGATCAGGTGCGCCGTGCTGACCCAGTACCAGCCCGCCCGTGGCTGCTTCCGACGCCGCAAGCAAGTCCGCGTCCAAGGTGATCGGCACCCGGGCAGTCGGGCGCGTACACGCGGTCGCCCTCGCCGAGCCATGGTGACGGCCATACGATCCAGTTCGCCCCGGCAACCGCTGCCGTGGGCGAGTCTGCGGGCGCCAGCCGCGACGTCTTTCCGGGTGCCGCGCCGAACAGGGTTGCCTGGTAACCCTTCGCAAGGAGTTGCTCGGCGATGCGAATCTCCCGGGCATCCCCGCTCAGCACTGTCACGCGCATATCGCTCACATCGCGGCGCCGAAGAACTGCGTAACCGCAGCATTGAACTTGTTGGGGTACTCCAGAGCCACGCTGTGCCCGCACCTGCCGAGTATCATGGCGTCCGACTGGGGGATGCTCCTCGACAAGGGCAGCGAACTCTCCTGCGGAGACACGAAGGTGTCGTTCCACCCGTGCATCAGGAGAACGGGGCACGAGACGGCTTCCAGCTCGTCGGGTGTCAACGTGGATTCTGCGAAGAAGACGCGCCGGTCAGCCCCGAACATCGAGTCGAAGTACTCGCGGTATCCCGGGGCGTACAACACCTCTGCGCGTTCCTCGACCTCGCCCTCGGGCACCAGGGACTTGTCATACAGCGTGCCTTCGATATGTGCCCGAATCACCGTGCGATCCTCCGGGAAGTTCCACGAACCGGACCCTGCCCTTTCCGGCATCGTGGCCCCCATGGTTCCCGTGGTCAGGACCGCTGACACCCTCTTGTCCTGTGCCGCCGCCTTCAGAGCCAGTGCACCGGCCAGCGAGTGACCGACCAGGCCCACCTGCATGTCGCCCACATGGTCGGTGAGCGCGAGCAGCTGTCTGACCCACATGGCGACGTCGAAATATGGAGGCGCTGGACGCCGGCCCGACCGGCCGTACCCCACCATATCGGTAGCGAAAATGTGAAAACCCTGGCAGAGGTCATCGATGACGGCGCCGAAGTTGGAGAACGTGCCGCATCCGGCTCCAGAACCGTGCATAAGAATCAGCGGCCTCCCGGCTCCGCCCTCCCAGCAATGCATCGTAGTTCCCTCGAACGGGAGGTCGAATTCACTCAGCAACGACATGACACTGCTCCTGTCTCTACGAGCGGGCGGCCGGCCGGCAGGCAGGCTCATTTCGCTACGCCGGTCCCTTCTGTCTCACTAATCCGGTATGATGATTTTCCAGTACGTGTCCTTGTCCTGGATGAGACCATCGCGAAACTCGAACAGATCGCATCCTTGGTAGTCGAGCACCGTGCCATCGTTCGCGTTGCCCTTTACTCGCCACACGGTGACTGCTCGGTTACCCGCGACATATTCCGAGATGTGCGTCCACCGCATGTCGGGGATGACGTCGAAACGATCAGCGAGTACCTTGCGTATAGCCTCTCGGCCCCTGATTGTTCGACCCTCAGGCTCGGGTCCGCTGGCCATGCGGAAGACGGCATCTTCCTGGAAGTAACTGGCGATCCTGTCAGCGTCGCGGCTGTTGAAGGCGTCATTGATCTCGCCCAGCAGCTCATGCGTCACCTGAGCGTTAGCGCTTTCCCCACTGCTCATCTGCTCTCCAAACGTCAGGGCCATATTTAATGGCCTGCCTGTTCATTCGCCCCGTCGGGCGTGAGGTCTGGGTCATTACGAAAGGCTGAGCACCGCATCACCATTCTTTGCTCATGGGAAGCTCTGCCGGCTCTGGTCAGTCCTGCGCGACAATGGCCGCGCCCGCATGCGGGGAGTGGAGCTCGTTCAAGAGGTCCCGCTGTCTGTCAGTCGACCAGGAGATAAGTTCCGGAGGAACCGGTTCGCCTTCCCCGAACACACCCTCGTAGGTGACCACGGAGGTGGTGTACACCCGATTGCGCTCATTGTTATGACGCGCTTCGGCCACCTCATCGGCGAAGGTTAGTACCTGGCCATCCTTGATGACCGTCTCGATGTTTCTCTTGTCCATCAGGACGGTGACCTGCTTGCTCGGATCTCCCCGAACAACGATCAGGTCGGCCAGCGCTCCCTCCGTGATCTCGCCGACTTCCCCCTCGAGGTTCATCATCTTGGCGCCGTTCCTCGTCCCGGCGGTGATAGCCTCGAGCGGGCTCAGGCCCGCGTAGGTGACCAGCAGATCGAGTTCCCTGGCGTGCCACTCGCCATACGAGGTGACGCCGAACCCGCTGTCACTTCCCGCGCTGAAGACCACGCCAGCCTTATGTGCCTTGTGCAGCGTTTCTGCGGTGGCCTCGAGCATGCGCGTGCAGCCGTCGCGAAGGCCAGGTGGCGCTCCGAAATGCTTGCCGAAGTCGGCGAGATTCGCGAGCAGCAGCAGGGTGGGCACCAGCGTGATTCGTGATGCCGCGAGCTTCTCTATCACCTTGTCTGTCATCACGTTGCCGTGCATAATCCAGTCCATGCCCGCGTCGATCGCCGCGTTGACCTCGGCTGAGCCGCGGGCATGTATCGTCACCTTACGGTTAAGCTGGTGCACCAGGTCGCTGATGGCCTTCATCTCGTCGTTAGTGAAGGCCTGCCACTGGCCGTACGGGCTGTCTGCCAGCTTGATGAAGTCAACACCGTCTCGGATCTGCCGTCGGACCTGGCCGAGCATTTCCGGGAGGCTGTTGGCGACGAAGCCAAGCATGCTGGCCGGGTTGCCGATGGCTTCCGGATACTCAGTTCCCGTCAGGCTGTTGCTCGTGACGATATAGCGGCCCGCGGTTGTCATCCTGGGTCCGTGTACCGTTCCGGTGCGTATGCCATCGCGCAGAGCGACGCCAATGTTGTAGGTGCCACCCGGCTGCGAGATGCTCGTCACCCCGGCACGCAAAACCTTATTCAGGTTCCACGCGGCGACCAGGGTGCGTGTCTCGACGCCGGTGTAGACCTCGATCTCCTCATTGGACAGGCATTCGCCGTAGGTCATATGGCAGTGCGAGTCGATGAGACCGGGCATGAGGGTCCGGCCGGCCGCGTTAATGACCTCGAAATGCTCTCCCCTGGGTATTTTGCCGCGCTCCGCTTCCGCGCCTATCGCCGCGATGCGGTTATTCCGGATCAGGACGTTAGTACCCGGCAGAGGTGCCGCGCCGGTGCCGTCGATTACATCCGCGCCCTCGATCAGCAGCCAATGTACGGACAATTTGCCCTCCCTACTTCAGTCGCTTGCTGGCCGGGCGATAACGGCGTCGGTGTCGATCTCGATTAGCGCGCCAGCTCTGGCAAGACCCGAGATCACCACGAGCGTGCTGGCTGGGTAATGGTCCTTGTGAAAGAATTCTGCCCGCGCCTCGTGAATCTGGCCGAACATGTCCTTGGTCATCGGAGCCACAACATAGACACGCATGCGGACAATGTCGTCTAGGTCCCCGCCGGCCTGGCGGAGTGCCGCCTGGATGTTGCGCATGGTCTGCCGGGTTTGCTGTTTGACATCGCCGATACCGACGATGCGCTGCCGGTTCTCCGCCGTGTCGGCGTCATCGTCGGTGGCAACGCGGCCACTGAGGTAGACGAAGCGCGCCTGGTCTGTATCGACGATGACGCCGGCCGAGTGAATGAGCTCGCCGACCCCGGAGCCCTTTAGCTCGGCGAGGCCCTGCCCGTAGTTCGGGTCGATGATTGTCTTGCGCACCTGAATCACCTACTGGCTTGACTTGCTAGCTGTCCGGCAGTCGCGATGACGTGCCGCTTCGGTCACCATGAGCTGAACTCGATATGCGATTTCGCCCAGCTGTGCTCGTCAAGCAGGAGCATCTCTCCGGCTTCGAGCTCCAAGGTGGCAGCCGGCAGCCATGATTCAAGCTGCTCGATGGAGTTGGCTCCGACGATGGGGGCAGTTATGCCGGGCTGGGCGAGGATCCATGAAAGCGCAACCGCGCCGGGTGAGGCGCCGTGATTCCGTGCGATTTCCCTGAGCGCTTCGAGCAGCCGCCAGCCCTCGCTGACCCCGTACTGCGAGAGGTGCCGTCCCCGCTGGCTCTGCGAAATCTCTTCCGCGGAATGGTATTTGGCGGTGAGGAATCCTCCGGCAAGCGGGCTGTAGCAGATCACGCCGAGATCGTGGTCCAGCGCGATGTCCCGCACCTGCGTCTCGTACTCGTCCCGATGCACCAGGTTGTAGCGCGGCTGCTCAGCGGCAAGGCGGGGGACGCGGTGCCTCTGCCAGAGCGCCGCGGCCGTCGCGAGCTGGCCCGCCAGTCCGTAGTTGGACGTGGCCACGTAACGAACGTTCCCGGAATCGACTAGCTCCTGGAAAACCGCGAAGGTCTCCTCAAGAGGCGTCCCATTGTCCGGCCAGTGCGCCTGGTACAGGTCGATTCGGTCTGTCCTGAGACGTCGCAAGCTATCTTCGACAGCCCGGATAATGTGCCGCCGCGAGAGCCCTTCGCCATCGTCGCCATCCCACATCCGGGCCCGCACCTTGGTCGCGACGACCATATTGTCGCGGTTGCGGCGCTCGGCCATCCAGCGGCCTATGACGTCCTCGGATACGCCCACGTGCGGCCGAGCCGACTGCCATGACCGCATCGTCTGGTCAGGGCCGTACATATTGGCGGTGTCGATGAAGTTCCCGCCCGCCTCGACATACCGGTCGAGCATGTCAAAGGCGCCGACGTCGGTCACCGACCAGCCAAACTGCATGGTGCCAAGGGCCAGAGCAGATACCCGCAGCTCGGTCCAGCCGACCGATCGCCTCCCGGCTAGCGGATGCACCGTGTCGGGACTCATGGCTGAGTCACGCGGCGACCGAGGAACAGCTCGCCGATGTCTCCGCGTGCGAGCACCTCGGACGCGGGCAGGCTGATCTCGATCCGCCCGGCCACCATCACGTAGCCCCAGTCGGAGCACTCCAGCGCCTGCACCGCCCGCTGCTCGACGAGGAGCACGGCCACGCCCGCCGCGGCGAGCGCCGGCACCTGCTCCGCAAGAAGTGTGGTGCTCACTGCCGGGGCGACGCTGGCCGACGGCTCGTCCAGGACGATGACCTTGGGCTCCGACATGAGCGCGCGGCCGATCGCCACGAGCTTTCGCTCACCTCCGCTCAAGCGGCCGGCGGTTGCCTTCTGGAGCTGTCGTAGCGCCGGGAACTTTTCCAGGACTCGGTCGACGGCTGCCGGGACCTCGCGCCGCCTGAGCAGGAAGCCACCCATGGTCAGGTTCTCCTGCACGGTCAGCGCGTCGAACACCACGTTCTCCTGCGGCACCAGGCGGACCCCGAGCCGTGCGAGCTGGTCACGCCGCTTGCCCGTGACGTCTGTACCGCCCAGCCGGATCGTCCCGTTCCGAGCAGGCAGGTCACCCGTGACGGCCTTGACGAATGTTGACTTGCCGGAGCCGTTCGGCCCTACGATGCAGGCGATCTCGCCTTGGCCGACCGAGGCCGAGACCGAGTTGAGGATGAGCGTGGTGTCGTAGCCCGCCGAAAGATCGTTGGCCTCCAGATAAGGAGCCGGACGACCGTCTTGACGGCGCTCGCTAGCCAGTGAGGTAGGCACTCACCACCTCCTTGTTACGGCGGAGGTCGCTGAGCGGCCCTTCCGACAGAACCCGGCCCTGAGCCATCACGATGACTGGGTCGCATAGCTGCTCTACAATGCCGAGGTCGTGCTCAATCATGATCATCGTGACTCCGGTATCCCGGATTGCCCTCAGCCGGTCAGAGATTTTCAGAGCGAGCGTGGGGTTGATCCCAGCCAGCGGCTCGTCAAGAAGCATCACGATGGGATCGCCCATCATCGTGCGCATAATCTCGACGATGCGCTTCTGGCCTCCGCTCAGGTTGGCGGCGAGCTCGTCTGCCAGGTCGACCACGCCGAATTCCCTCATGATGGCGAGCGCCTTCCGAGCAAGCTCGGCTTCCCGGCGGTGCCACTTCCGCCGGCCGACGAGACTGCCGCGCAGAGTCTCGCCGTCCCACGGACGCGCCCCCATGAGCAGGTTCTCCATCACCGTCATGCGCCCGAAGAGATTCGCCGTCTGGAACGTACGGCGCAGCCCGAGCCGCGAGATCTCATCCGCTCCGCGGCCGAGAATCTCCTCTTCCTCGAACAGGACGCGCCCGGTTGCCTCGCGAATCTGGCCCGCGATCAAGTTGACGACCGTAGACTTTCCCGCGCCGTTCGGCCCGATGAGGCCGGTAATCGTGCCGCGCCTCACCTCGAACGTCGCTCCCGCGACTGCCTGCACCCCGCCGAAGCGCACCCGGAGATCCTCCACGCGGAGGATCGCCTGGCCGCGCTCATCAGGCCCCTCGGCTGCCGGGCCGGTCGCCTCCCGGCCGGGCTTGTCCGCTGACCCGGCCTGCGAACCTAGCGCGGTCACGTCCTTGTCCTGCTGAGCGCTCATCCCTCGGTTCCCGCTTCACCAGGGAGCGGAACAGCCCTGCGGGGCCGCAGCAGATCACCGAGCGAGCGCCTGCCCCCAGGAAGGAAAGTCACCCAGCTCCGCCGGCGCTCCGGGAGCAGGCCCTGCGGGCGGAACCACAGGAACGCCAGCATGACAAGCCCTATCACCACCCAGTCGAGCGAGTCGATGAGCCCGGGATAGCCAATCTGCGGCAAGAAACGGGTGCCTTCGATGATCAGGATCGGCACCAGCAGCGTACCGAGCGCGTTTCCAGCCAGGTTGGCGGTTCCGCCGACCACGATCACCGTGAGAAAGAGGAACGTCTCGGGGTACAGCCAGCTCGAGGGCGACCAAGCGGTGACGTACTGCATGAGCAGGCCACCGCTCAGGCCGGCCAGGCCTCCGCCAAGGACGAAGACCGTAAGGCGCGCTCGGCTGACGCGGCGGCCAAGCGAAGCAGCCGCTGTCTCGCTGTCACGCACGGCCCGCAGTACCCGGCCGAACGGCGATGAGACGATAGAGCGCGTGATCCAGAACACGATCAGCGTGATCACGGCGACGAAGCCAAGGTAGGCCCACTGATAGCCGAGGAAGGTGAGCGGGAGCTGGGCCGCCAGCGGCTTGGGGACGAAACTGATCCCTGTTGGCCCATTTACCAGATTCACCTGGGCATCGGCAAAGGCAGTCGCTATCAGGGACAGGACGAGCATGGCCATCGCCTGGTAGTCGCCCCTGAGCCGCCGTATGCCGATGAGGTAGAGCGGGATCGCCAGCAGGGCTCCTGCGGCCGTCGCCGCGAGGAGCGGGATCGGGAAGGGCATGTTCAGCCCCCCGATGTAGGTCTCGTTCATTTGGTAGTAGGCAGCAGGGTGCAGTGCGAACAGCCCGGCGGTGTAGGCGCCCGCGGACTGAAACACGATGTACGCGAAGTTGAAGATTCCGCTGACGCCGTACTGCAGATCGAGCCCCCATACAGCGATCAGGTTGATGCCGAAGAGGATGGCAAGGCTGCTGGCGTAGAACTGGACGGCAGGACTCATCCGATCAGCTCCCTGCGACTCGCGAACTCAGCGAAGATGCCCTGTGGTCGCACGATAAGGACGACGATCAAGATCACCCACGCAACGATGTTCTTGTAGTCCGGTGAGATGACCGCAGCCGCGGCCTCGCTCACCAGGCCGATGACGAGCGCCCCGATCATGGCCCCGTACGGCTTGCCAACGCCGCCGATGATGGCTGCCACCACGAGCGTGATGAAGAAAGGGCCCCCAGTCACGGAGTTGAACGAGCCGGTACTGATCCCGAGCAGCACACCGGAGATGCCGCACAAGGCTCCCGAGACGAGCCAGGCAGTGAAGCGAACTCGTTCCGTGGATACCCCGCAACTTCGCGCCAGGCCCGGATGAACAGCCGTCGCCCTCATCGCGAGACCAAGGCGGGTGTACTGCAGCAGAGCGTGAACGGCGGCCATGAGAACGAGTGCCGCCCCGATAATGATTAGCTGCTCCTCGCTCATCGTGACCCCGGCAAACCGGACGGTGGTCTGGTGAGCGACCTGGTAGGAATAGACGAAAGGCCCCTGGATGGACTCGAGCGTGTACTGAATGACGAGCGCGACGCCGATGGTCACCATCGCCATGGCGACCAGCGACGTCCCGCGCCGGACATACGGCATCACGATGAAGCGGCCGAACAGCACGGAGATGAGCGCCCCCGATACTGCACCGAGGAGAATGCCGAACCAGATGTTCGGAATACCCTGGCCGATCGCATAGTCCACGAACATTGCCCCAGTGAGAATGGACCCGTAGGCGAGGTTGAGAACATTCGTGATGCCGAACTGAAGCGTGAAGCCAACCGCGCCGATAGCGAGCAGGCACGCGCTGTACAGCCCGAAAGCGATGATCCCGGGGATAAGCGACACTAGAGCACCGGCCTCATTCTCGGCTGGTTTTCGGATCGGTATTCACGCCTGGAACTCATCTAATGGCCCTCGGCAGCGGACACGAGGCTGGCTGGGAGCACCTGCAGCTGCTTGTTGGTCAGGGGCTGGAACACGCCCCATTCCCCAGCCGAGTTCTGGTACTTATCGAAATGGATCTGGCCCTCGACCCCGACATAGTCGATGGTCTTCCCGGCCGCAAGCGCCGCCTTGCCCTGGGCGAACGTGTGCACGACGGTCGAGCCCTCGGTTACTTTCCTGATGTACGGGTTGAAGACGGCCGGTTTCGTACTGTGGGCGGCGAGCATGGCGAGCGCGATCATATTCACGTTGTCGTAGGGATCTTCCGAATAGATCGAGTTCGCGTAGGCAGCCGGGTTCTTCACCTGCCCGGCCTTCGCCGCGCTCAGCAGCGCCTTGTCGAACACGGTCCACGCATATCCCGCGCTCGGGGCGAACTGCACGACGCGCACGAAGTACTTCAGGAAGTCCGCCCGTCCGATGGCCGCGATGATCGCCTTGTCGAAGCTCGTGCCAACGGTCCCCGAGGTGAGCACGGTCGGCATCAGGCCGTTAGCCTGCTTGAGCTGACCGAAGAAGACGCCAGCGGTCTGCGGGTCGGATTCAAGCACCATGACCTGGGGATGCGCAGCAATGAGCCGCTGGATCTCCGTCGCGTAGGAGGTCTGGTCAAGTGCGAGCGTCTCGTTCGCTACTATGCCGAGATGGAGGATCTTCGATCCTTCGAGAAGCCCGGGGACATTGCCCTGGGCCGACTGGTCGTTGGTGAATACCGACGCCACCTTCGTGTATTTCGTGTCGTTCTTGAGATAAGCGGCGAACGAGTAGCCCGCAACGTCATCGCCGGGGATCGTGCGCCAGAAGTACGGATAGTGGTTGTGGTCAAACGGAATGTCACCGCCGATCGAAAGATCGGGGATGTGCGCGGCGTTGAACAGAGGCACCGTCACGGTTAGGCAACCGCTGTCCTGGTCCACGATGCCCACGATGTTGGACGCCGTAGCGAGCATCTGCTGCGCGGCCGGGACAGCGTCCGCGGGGTCGCCGCGGCTGTCGACGATCGTGCACGTCAGCTTGTGGCCGGACACGCCGCCGGCAGCGTTGATGAGGTTAACAGCCGATACACATCCGGCCTGCTCATAGTAACCATAGGCTGAATTCGGGCCGCTGAAGGGATCAAAGTTGGCGATCTGCAGGGTGCCCGATGACCCGCCCCCGGATGATGTGCCACCGGAAGCGCAGGCCGCCAGGGTGACGGCGCAGGCAACGCTCATTGCCATCCTGACCGCCGGGTGCCTGCTCAGCTTCGTATAGCCTCTCGGCCGGTCCATGCCGTATCTGTCGCGCCCAACGTATCTCACTAGATTGCCCATTTGTCTTTCCATCCGAGAGGTTCCGTAGTTAGAGCGAGGTAACCGTGTTACTGGCCGCTTTCGACAGGCTCGGCTAGGTTTAGTCTTGTCACAGTCCGTTCGCAATAGTGGTGTCATGATTTATCTGGGTGCACGGCCCCAGAACAGCAAGGCCGGCATTGCCGGATCGTCTAATTCACGGATTGCGAATGCTTCTACTTCGATCGTGAACCGCTGTTCTACCAAGCGTTCGACCACGAGCAGGGTGTT
>Ga0307373_10014033_pt1 | contig 11099 bp, 8 predicted proteins | sample OX2MG_FD_202534 | JGI IMG/M metagenome (GOLD analysis project Ga0307373, IMG submission 202534) | Soil microbial communities from Risofladan, Vaasa, Finland - OX-2 | ecosystem: Environmental > Terrestrial > Soil > Coastal area > Acid sulfate soil | place: Finland: Risofladan, Vaasa | collected... | reverse complement strand
CTCGAAGCACCGGGTGGATGACGGGAGCATGGCCGCTCTGATGGCCGTGGCCAGACGGGCCGGCGTCGAGGAGCGTCGCGACGCCATGTTCGCCGGTCTCCACATCAACACCACCGAGGACCGGGCCGTGCTCCACGTGGCGCTGCGCATGCCCAAGGGCACCCGACTGGAGGTGGACGGGCAGGATGTGGTGGCCGATGTGCACCGCGTGCTCGACCGGATGGGCTCGGTGGCAACGGCCATCCGCACCGGCGACTGGACCGGGCACACCGGCAAGCGGATCAGGGCTGTGGTCAACATCGGCATCGGTGGATCCGACCTCGGACCGGCCATGGCCTACGAGGCGCTCCGCGACTACGCCAGCCCGGACATCGACTGTCGGTTCGTGTCCAACATCGACCCCGTCGATCTCTTCAGCAAGACCCGTGACCTCGATCCGGCCGAGACGCTCTTTGTGGTCAGCTCGAAGACGTTCACCACCCTGGAGACATTGACCAACGCCGCTGCGGCGCGGCAGTGGCTGCTCGAGGGCCTGGGCAGCGGCGACGACGCGGTGGCCAAGCACTTCGTGGCCGTCTCGACCAACGAGCGCGCCGTCACCGACTTCGGCATCGATCCGGCCAACATGTTCGGCTTCTGGGACTGGGTGGGTGGCCGGTACTCCTATGACTCGGCCATCGGGTTCTCGCTGATGGTGGCCATCGGTCCGGAGGCGTTCGCCGACATGCTGTCCGGCTTCCACCGAATCGACCAGCACTTCACCTCGACGCCCCTCGAGGCCAACATGCCGGTCATTCAGGGCATGCTCAACATCTGGTACAACAACCTGTTCGAGGCGTCGACCCATGCCGTCCTCCCCTACAGTCAGCGCCTGGCCCGGTTTCCGGCCTATCTGCAGCAACTGACCATGGAGTCCAACGGCAAGTCGGTGCGGAGGGACGGCTCACCGGTGTGGGGGCAGACCGGTGAGATCTTCTGGGGCGAGCCGGGCACCAACGGCCAACACGCCTTCTACCAACTCATCCATCAGGGCACCAAGCTGATCCCCGTCGACTTCATCAGCTTCGCCGAGTCCACCCACGAACACGGCGACCAGCACGACCTCCTGATGTCCAACTGCTTCGCCCAGGCCAAGGCGCTGGCCTTCGGGCGTACCGCTGACGAAGTGGCCGCGGAAGGGACCTCGGCCGACGTCGTCCCGCACAAGGTGATGCCGGGCAACCATCCGAGCTCGACCATCGTGGCGCCGAAGCTGACACCGTCGGTCCTCGGCCAGCTGGTGGCACTCTACGAGCACACGGTCTTCACCGAAGGGGCGGTCTGGGGGATCGACTCGTTCGACCAGTGGGGCGTCGAACTGGGCAAGGTGATGGCGGTGCAGTTGGCCCCGGCCCTCACCGACCCGGCCGCACCCGACCTCACCGGGCAGGACACGTCGACGGCGGCGCTGGTCCGGCACTACCGGACCCTCCGGGACCGGCCCGATCGATCAGGCTGACGCCAGAGCCCCCCACAACGATCGGTAGTTGGGATAGGTGAGGGTTTCGGTGACATACCCGGCCCGCTCCAACTCCGCGTGGAAGGCCGGGAGGTTCCGGAAAGGGACCCCCATGTCCACGTGGTGGGCCAGATGCCAACCGGTGTTGTAGGGAACGAACCAGAACCGGGCCACCAGGGACTGGCGGACGTTGTGGGTGGTCACCCGCCGGTCGGAGCTGGCTTCGAGGCCGCCGTGCTCGGCGATGGCCCGCAACCGGTTGAGCACGCGCCATTGGGTCATCCACGGGAGCCACCACAGCAGCGGGTAGATCCACCACCGGCCCGTCGCGGCCCACAGCACCGCCCACAGCGCCACCTGCACGGCGAGGATGGAACCGGCCACCCGCCGGGTGGCCTTGGTCCTCAGCGCCTTGAACAGTGGGGTGAAGTTCTTCCATCCCGAGATGCCGACCGCGTCCCGCACCAGCCGGCGGGTGAGGGCGCGTCGGTCGCACGGATAGCCCCCGTAGAAGGCGATGTCCGGCTCGCGCGGCCCGAACTCCTCCTTGTGGTGGGCGAAGTGGCCCCGGCGGTAGAGCGAGATGGGCGTCCAGGTCGGATAGGCGATGAGCCACGTGCCGACCCAGTCGTTGGCTCGTTTGTTGGTGAACAGGAGCTTGTGGGCCGACTCATGCATGAGGATGGCGAATCGGGCGTACATCGGGCCCATCAGGATGAAGGCGGCCAGATAGGCCAGCGGGCGGTTGAGCCATACCGCACCCCCGATCAGGACCGCGACCCACAGCCACACCGAGGCGACGGTGATGGCGTTGCGCACGTTGGCGATCCGGCGGAGCTCGTGGCGCATCTCGGGCCGGGCCATCCCGTTCTCCATCAGCCGATCGGTCGGGAGGACCTCCGGTCGTGCCTCGGGATTGGCCACCATGGTGAGTGCCACGTATGGCATATTACAGATATCGGACAACTGATGCAAGAAGGTAATGCACCGCTCACCGCACGGTCGGTGTTGGCCAGCGCGCTGTTGGGGGAGGATCCGCCGGAGCTGCCGGTCGCCCATCTGGTCCAGCTGGCCGGCCTGTTCGGCATCAACGCCAACCGGGCCCGGGTGGCGCTGAGCCGCATGGTGTCTGCGGGCGAGGCCACCACCGACGGATCCGGTCGGTACCGGCTGGCCGGGCACCTGCTCGACCGCCAGGGTCGTCAGACCGGCAGCCGACGGGGGGATACCGGACCGTGGAGCGGGGAGTGGCGCGTGGCGGTGGTGACCACGACCGGTCGGTCGGCCGACGACCGTTCCGCCCGGCGCACGCGGATGGGCCTGGCCCGCCTGGCCGAGCAGCGCGAGGGGGTGTGGTTGCGTCCCGACAACCTCGACCTTCGCCCCGATCCCTCCGACGACCCCGATGTGGTGATGTTCACAGCGCGGCCCGACGGGGATCCGAAGGCGTTGGCCGGAGCCTTGTGGGACCTCCGGGGCTGGGCCAATAGGGCCGACCAACTCCGACACCGGCTCGACGACCTCCCTGCCACGGCGCCGGCCGATCTGGCCCCGGGCTTCGAGCTGTCGGCGGCGGTGCTCCGTCATCTGCAGTCCGACCCCCTGCTTCCCGAAGCGCTGGTGCCTGCCGGCTGGCCCGGCCCGGCCCTTCGGCAGACCTACGACCGGTGGGACCGGAACTACCGCCAGGTACTCCGAGCCTGGGGCCGCTCGACCTGAACACCCATCGCGACAGGGTCGGTCCGTGGCGGAATGGCGGCGGCGAACCATCCCAACCAACAGATCGGAAGATGGCCAGCGACGCGATGGGTAGGGATACAGGGGCGACTGTGGCCCACGCAGTCACAGAGCGCATGGCGGTCACTGAGCACCCGGTCCGGATACGTGACACCGACGCCGCAGGAGCGCTGGGCGGCGCTCCACCCGGCCGCGGCCGCGACTGTGCCTCCGCCAGGGGGGACTGGCACCAGCGATCAGTGCCTCGGGGCACGACGCGGGACTTCTGGCCCTGTTGGTCGTCGGCCTGATCGGTGACGATGGACTTGTGAGCGCCATTGCAATTCCGCAAAGAGGCGGGCGGGCGGTCGCCATGCTCGATACCGCCACGTACCAGCCCACCTTCGGCGCGGCTGGCACCAACTTGAACGTTGCGATCAAAGAGACGATCGCGCCTGGTATCGGGGCTGAGGGGGTGCACGATGACCACATGGGAGATCTCCAAGAAGACTGACCTCAGCCCAACCCAGGCGTTGTCGCAGCGGGTGAAGCGTGTCGGCGGCTTCATCCAACTTGCCTTCGCCGCCTTCTGGCTGGTCCGCGGCACCTTCAACCTCCATGGGCAGGTCCGGGGCCCACTGGCATTGGCCTTCGGCGCTGTCGCTCTGATCGTGCTCGTGTACGGCATCCGGGTTACCGCTGGTACAGGCCCCAGGTTGACCAGTCCCGAAGCCAAACGCATCGAGCGATCCGTGACGGTGGCGACCGTCGTCGAACTGATCGCAGCGTTCGTCCTTCCCGCCGTCGCTGTCGCCGCCGGCCATAGCGACTGGGTGCTCCCTTCCATCGCCATCACCATCGGGCCGCTGTTGCTGTGGCTCGACCATCTGGTGCACATCCCCCGGTACCGTGCGGTGGGCTGGGCACTGACCATAGGTCCGTTGGTCCTCGTTGCCACCATGTCAGGCTCCGCACTTGCTGCCACGACCGGCATCGCAGCTGGCCTCCTGCTCCTGGTGACCGCGGCGGCGGGGTTTCATGACCTCGCCGCCCTTCGTCGTCGTTTGCCGGGCTCAGCGCCACACAACCCGCACACCCTGTGACCGCGTGGACTGGAGATCGTCGACCTCCTGACGTGATGCTGCCGATTGCGACATCCGTGCTGGCCGTCTGCGCCCATCCCGACGATGAGTCGTTCGGCCTTGGCGCACTGCTGACGGCTTTTGCCGGTCGAGGGGCGCGTACGGCCGTTCTCTGCTTTACCCACGGCGAGGCTTCCACCCTGCATGCAACCGAAGGCGATCTCGCCACGGTACGGTCACAGGAGTTCGCGCGGGCTGCCGAGGTCCTCGGGGTGTCGAGGGCCGAGCTACTCGGTTACCGGGATGGTCGCTTGTCCGAGCAACCGCTTGTAGAACTCACCGCGCACGTCACTCGGATTGCAGAAGAGATAGGCGCGGACCTCGTTCTCACGTTCGACGAAGGTGGGATCACGGGTCACCTTGACCATCAGCAAGCGACCCGTGCGGCGTCGGCCGGGGCGGCGGTCTGCGAAGTTCCGGTGGTCGCCTGGCCCATTCCCGCTGAGGTTGCGTGCGCCTTGAACGACGAGTTCGGCGCCGACTTTGTGGGTCGGAACGCCGACGAGCTTGATCTCCGAATTCCTGTCGATCGACTGCGTCAACGCGGGGCGATCGATTGTCACGGGAGCCAATCAGGGTGGAATCCCGTGTTGCAACGGCGCCTCGAACTGACCGGCGAGGTCGAGCATCTGCGCTGGCTGTCTCCCGAACGAGGACCGTTATCGTCGAGCGGCCGGACTCGGACTGGACGATGTGCTGAGAGAAGGGGCTGGTGCCCCCAACAGCACCGCCGAGTCCAACCCGACCTTGCTACCCATGGGGGTATTCGGGTACACTCGTACTATACCCATAGGGGTATGTAATCCGCTGAACCAAAGGACTGCTCCTCATGACAGCTTCCGCGAGTACAGCTTCCCCAAGGACCGGCCTCGACTCACCGACCGCAGCCCCCGAGGCCGAGAGCCAAGACCTCACGTCAAGGGGAGCACCGGCGAACGAGCACCGCGCACAGGTAGGCCGTTCCGGCCCATTCGCCCGACTCGGCACGTGGTCTGCCACGCACTTCCGCCGCGTCCTGATCGCGTGGCTCTTGGTGGTACTCGTCTTCGGGCTCTTTGCCGTCCACGCGGAGAATGCTCTCGCCGGCGCAGGGTGGCAGGCCTCGAACAGCCAGTCCGTCGCAGCGCGGGCCATCATCGAGAAGCACTTCTCGGGGCTCGGCGCCACCGGCCTACAGGTGGTGGTGGTGGACCACCAGGGCGCAATCGCGTCCGATCCGCAGGCGCGGGCCGTCGTGGCCAAGGCTACGACCATCCTTCACAACGACCCCCGGGTGTCCACCGTGGTGTCGCCGCAGCCCGGAGTCTCTCTGTCAGGCGACGGCCGAACCGCCGTCATCACCGCCGGCTCCCACGTCGACTCCAACCAGATGGTGCAGGCCGCCGATGCCGTGGCCACCCCCCTCTCGGCGCTGTCGACCTCCAAGGTCTCCGTCACCCTCACCGGCGACAGCGCTCTGTGGGCCAACTTCAACACCGCCAACCGCTCGGCCATGCTCCGTTCGGAGATGCTGTCGTGGCCGGTGACCATCATCATCCTCGTCATCGCCTTCGGGAGCCTGGTGGCAGCCGGGCTGCCCCTGCTTCTCACCATGGCCGGTCTCCTGGTGGCCGCGGGCGCCCTGGTGATAACGACCAAGTTCACGCCGGTGTCCATCTGGGCCCTCAACTTCGCTCTCATGTTCGCCCTCGCGCTGGGAATCGACTACGCCCTCTTCCTGGTCATGCGATTCCGTTCTGCCCTCCGGCGAAGGGGAGCCGAGCCGGGCGATCGTGAGGCCGTCGTCGCCTCCGTCGCAGAGACAATGGACACCGCCGGAAAGGCTGTGGCCTTCAGCGCTCTCACCGTGCTCGCCTCGCTTGCGGCCATCCTGATCGTTCCGAGCCCGGCCTTCCGCTCCATGGCTTTTGGGATCATGCTGTCTGTTGTCGCGGTGCTCGCCGCGACCCTCACCCTCCTTCCTGCAGTACTGGGGAAGCTCGGAACGAACATAAACCGCGGGAAGATCCGGCTGCACACGAGGGGCCACCCCGAAGGCGAAGGCCAAGGCGAGGGAACCCTCGACCGGCTGCTGCACCTCTGGGGCACGTTCCTGTGGCGCCATCCATTCCCCGCCGGCGCGGCCGCCTTGGTCCTCCTGCTTCTCGCCGCCGCGCCAGTGATCGGCATGCGAACCAACATGCCTTCGATCACCATCGTCCCGCCCAGCGCCAATGCGCGCGTCGGCTACAACCAAGTCACCAGCGCCTTCGGTCCAGGTGCCCCGGGAGCGCTCCAGGTGGTGGTGCCCGAGGGCCAGCAGACCCAGGCGTTGACCACCCTCTCCCATGCGTCCGGAGTGACCGGCGTGGTGCCCGGCCCGACCAGCGCCGGGTGGACCCTCGACCAGGTGGTACTGAGCTCCGGTCCCTCGACCATCACGACGGGCACCACGATCGACCACCTCCGCCACGTCCTTCCCACCGGGACGCTCATCGGGGGTGCAGCCGCCGAGAACCATGACCTTCAGCAGACGCTCGCGTCACACACGCCCATGGTCCTCGGCATCCTCGGCCTCCTCGGGTTCCTCCTGCTCCTGATCGCCCTCGGGGCCCCGTTGATCGCCGCATTGGGCGTCGTGATCACTGCCCTTTCGGTGGCCGGGGCCTTCGGCATCGGTCGGCTGATCTTCCAGAACGGCTTCCTGGCCAGCCCGCTTGGATTCCAGCCCCAGGGCTTCATCGACGCATGGGCACCCCTCTTCTTCGGGGCGATGGTCTTCGGCGTGGCCATGGACTACACGCTCTTCATGCTGTCGGCAGCCAAGGAGCGGTACGAGACGCACCCCGACCCGGAGCACGCCATGATCGGCTCCATGCGAACCTCGGGTCGCGTCGTGCTCTCGGCGGCAGCCGTGATGGTCGCCGTCTTCCTCACCTTCGCCCTGTCCGGTCCGCTGGCGCCGAAGGAGATGGGGGTGATTCTGGCCATCGCCGTGGCCCTCGATGCCTTTGTGGTTCGTCTGGTCGTGCTCCCTGTCGTACTGCGCCTGGGCATGCACCACAGCTGGCACCAGCCACGATGGCTTGGGCGCGTCCTGCCCAACGTGCGGTTCTCGCACTGACCTGAGAACATCGACCTGGGACCGCTCATCAAGCGGATTCCCTCGACAACGACGAAGGAGTGGTCACTGTGCAGTTTCCCGACGAGCTGATCGAGGATCTTCGGAAGCGGCTGCGACGGGCTGGAGGACAGGTGCAGGCAGTCGAGACGATGTTGGCTGAAGGCCGCGAGTGTCGTGACGTCGTGACCCAGCTCAGTGCGGCAACCAAGGCTCTCGAGCAGGTGGGCTTCCGGCTCATCGCCAGCGGGCTGACGTACTGCATCGAGCACCCCGACCAAGCCGCCGAGTCCGGCTATCCCCTGGACGAAGTCCAGCGACTGTTCACCAAGTTGGCCTGAGCATCGATTCGATTGTCCGCCGCAGCAATGGCGCTTGACGATTGCGATCACCCGCCTTTGGCCGTGGATTCCTCAGATGGCTGTGGGTTCCTGGAGATAGCTGTCGCGCTTGGTGAGGTCGGTGCGGACCGGCAGAGCGTGCTCCTCGACTTCACTTTAGGATCGTCCCGTCGGGTGCCAGCCCGTTCGCCACGGTCACGGAGGTTCGATGGATCAGCGCAGCGATACCAGCCCGTTCGAAGGTCGGGTCGTGATGATCACCGGCGCGGCGCGGGGTCAGGGTCGCAGCCATGCCCTCGAACTGGCCCGGCTGGGCGCCGATGTGGCGGTGAGTGACCTCTGCCGGGACCTGGACACCGTCGGCTACCCCCTGGCCACGACGGACGATCTGGCCGAGACGGTACGGCTCGTCGAGGAACAGGGCCGTCGGTGCGTGTCAGCCGTGGTCGACGCCCGGGATCTCGACGCCACCCTGGCGTTCGCGGAGGAGACCCGGGCCGCGTTGGGCTCGGTGGACATCCTGGTGGCCAATGCCGGGGTCTCGACGTTGGGCTCGATCTGCACCATGGACGCCACGCAGTGGAGCGAGACCGTCGACACCAACCTGACCGGGGTGTTCAATGCCATGCGGGCGGTGGCCCCACACATGCGCCGCCAACGGTGGGGACGGATCATCGGGATCTCGTCGATGATGGGCCGCTCGTCCAACCCGGGCATCCCCGCCTATGTGGCGTCCAAGTGGGGCGTCATCGGCCTGTGCAAGTCGGTGGCGTTCGAACTGGCCGGCTTCGGGGTCACCGTCAATGCCATCGCCCCGGGCAACGTGTCGACGCCGATGATCCACAACGACCAGCTCTACGGCCTGATGCGACCCGACCTCGACCATCCCACCAGCGAGGACGTGACCGCGGGCATGACCGCCCTGCACGTCCAGCCGGTGCCGTGGATCGAACCGGAGGACGTCACCGCCGCGGTGGTATTCCTGGCCTCGGAGGGGGCCCGCCACATCACCGGGTCGGTGATCGATGTGGACGCCGGCGCCTCGGCCAGGTTCACGGCGTGACCGGCCCGGATTCGGCATTCGTCAACCCCGGTTGAGTCCTCGACTTCCTGACCGACCGGCCCACGGTCCGGCTCACTGGCGGGACATGGCGGCGCGCTCGTCGGACGCCGCGGTCCCGTCCCCCGAGCCGTGCACCAGGGTGACATCGACCTGCTTCAGCCGTCCCTCGAAGGGGAAGGGCCCGGTGTAGCGCTCGCTGACCGGCGAGCCGTGGTCGTACCCGACGCTCGGCCCGACGCTCGAGATGATGGTCATGGCGAAGGGGACCGACAGCGACCCGGCCGGGTCTCCGCCGATGACCAGTACGGCGTCAGCGCCCTTGCCGGTCCGACGGAACTGCACGCCGACGGTGGTGGGGCCTTCCGGCACCGGGGCCTCGGACACCATCACGTGGTGGTCGCCGAAGCAGTTGTAGTCGAACACGAGGTGGTCCTCCTCGATGAACAGGCTCACCCCCGAGTTCTCCGTGCCCGACGCGTAGAGCACGCCCCCGGCCCCGGCCGGCCGGTCGATCGTCGCCGTCATGTCCCATCCCTTCCCACCGAGGGCCGGGGCCACCTGCGCGGGCAGCGGTGCCATCGGCGGGAAGTAGGAGTAGGTGCGACTGCTGGGGTGGGGCGAGTGGTCCCGGTAGCGGGTGAAGAACAGTTCGATGGTCCGATCGTCGAGCGGGAGCACGCCGTGCTCCTCCGCCTCCGCCCACCACCGCCGGACCAGGTCGGCCACCGTGTCGGGTAGGTCGGCGGCCAGGTTGTGGCACTCGGAGCGGTCCTCGGCCAGGTGGTAGAGCTCCCAGTCGTCATCGTCGAACGACACGCCGGGCTGGTGACGGGTGACCGCCTTCCACCCGTCGGCGTAGAGGGCCCGATGGCCCATCATCTCGAAGTACTGCACCTGCTTCCGACTCTCGGCGTCCGGGTCGTCGAACGTGTACAGGAGGGAGACCCCGGACAGCGGGATCTGCTCCAGGCCCTTGTACACCGAAGGGGCCTCCACGCCCAGCGCCTCGTAGATGGTGGGGGCGATGTCGTTGACGTGATGGAACTGGTCGCGCAGCGCCCCCCCGCCGGCGATGCGGTCCGGCCAGTGCACGATGAGCGGTACATGGACCCCGCCCTCGTGGGTGTTCTGCTTGTACCACTTGAACGGGGTGTTGCCGGCCTGCGCCCATCCCCAGGGGTAGTTGGCGTGGCTGTGGGGACCCCCGATGTCGTCGATGCGCTCGACGGCCTCGTCGGGGGTCTCGACCATGAAGTTGAAGTACTTCATCTCGTGCATGACTCCGAACGGCCCGCCTTCCTGGCTGGCGCCGTTGTCGGACATCACCAGCACCAGGGTGTTGTCCAGCTGGCCCAGCTCGTCGAGCGCGTCGATCAGCCGGCCGACCTGGGCGTCGGTGTGCTCCAGGAAGGCGGCGAAGGCCTCTTGCAGCCGGGCGGCCAGGCGCTTGTGGTTGTCGGGAAGGTCGACCCAGGCCTCTACCCCGGGGTTGCGGGGGGCCAGCTCGGTGTCGGGCGGGAGCAGGCCCATCTCCTGTTGCCGGGCGAACCACCGTCCCCGCGCCTCGTCCCACCCATCGTCGAAGCGGCCGCGGTACTTCTCGAGGTAGGGGGCCGGCGCCTGGTGAGGGGCGTGCATGGCCCCGAGGGCCAGATAGGTGAAGAAGGGACGGTCGGGCCGGATCGAGATCGAGTCGTGGATGAACCCGATGGCATGGTCGACGAGGTCCTCGCTCAGGTGGTACCCCTCGTCGGGAGAGGCCGGCGGGTCCACAGCGTGGTTGTCGTAGACCAGCTCGGGGTAGAACTGGTCGGTCTCGCCCTCGAGGAATCCGTAGTAGCGGTCGAAGCCGCGCTGGCAGGGCCACTGGTCGTACGGGCCGGCCGCGGAGGCGTTCTCCATGGCGCACAGGTGCCACTTCCCGACGGCGAAGGTGGCGTACCCCTCGTCCCGCAACACCTCGGCGATGGTGGTGGCGTGGTTGGTGATGTGGCCGCGCATGTGGGGGTAGCCGCTGTCGAAGTTGGAGAGGGAACGCATGCCGACCGTGTGGTGGTTCCGGCCGGTGAGCAGTGAGGCCCGGGTCGGGGAGCACAGCGGTGTGACGTGAAAGTTCGTGTAGCGGAGACCGCCGGCGGCCAACCGGTCGATGTTGGGCGTGACCAGATCGGAGCCGAAGCACCCGAGGTGGGAGAACCCGGTGTCGTCGAGGAGGATCAGCACCACGTTGGGCGCACCG
>Ga0307373_10014032_pt1 | contig 11099 bp, 7 predicted proteins | sample OX2MG_FD_202534 | JGI IMG/M metagenome (GOLD analysis project Ga0307373, IMG submission 202534) | Soil microbial communities from Risofladan, Vaasa, Finland - OX-2 | ecosystem: Environmental > Terrestrial > Soil > Coastal area > Acid sulfate soil | place: Finland: Risofladan, Vaasa | collected... | reverse complement strand
TCCAGGAAATGCTCGCATTCGAGCCGCAATGGTTCGTCGGCGGAAATCGTCACTGCATGCCCGCCATCTTTTTGGGCGATCGGCTTGCGGTCGAGCCAGTTGATCCGATGCGAATAAAGCGTGAGTTTGCCTTCGGTGCGCACGTCGTCGAACACTGCCATTTTCTCGCTGCCAATAATCGCGAGCTTCTGCTCCTTGAAGGGATGCAGCCAGCTCACAAAAATGTGAGCTTTGACGCCACTCGTAAAGTCGAGAGTGCTGAGCGTCGTGTCCACAAGCGGCGGACTCAAAAAGCTGCCACCCTGCGCGGACACGCGCGACGGCTCCTCGCCGAGGAGGAACAGGATTGCGGAGATATCGTGCGGAGCAAAACTCCACAGGATATTTTCCTCGGTGCGCAGCTTGCCCAGATTCAACCGCGACGAATAAATATATTGAATGCGGCCCAGTTCGCCCGCGCTGATCAGGCGCTTGAGTTCGCTGATTGCCGGGTGAAACTCCAAAATATGGCCGACTTGCAGGATGCGGTGGCGCGCCGCTGCCAACTCGACCAATTCGCGGCCGTCAACGGCGCGCAGCGCTAGGGGCTTTTCGACAAAGACGTCTTTCCCTCGCAATAAAGCGCGGCGCGTGAGATCAAAATGCTGCACCGCAGGAGCCGCAATCACCACGGCGGAAATCGATTCGTCCTGCAATACTTCGTCGAAGATTTGAGTCGTATGGACCCCATACTCCTGGCTGGCCCGCGAGAGAGTTTCTTGTTCGATGTCGCACACGCAAGCAAGCTCCCCAAGCCCGTGGAAAACGCGAACAAGATTCTTGCCCCAATATCCGGAACCAATGACGGCGACCTTCGGACTCTCAGTATTCAAGATTTCCCCCTGTGTTCGTTCTTGTGCGGACAGCGGCTCTCAAAGCGTCTCGTAGAACTCCGCAATCGCCGAAACGATTGATCGCTGTTGCTCTTCGCGGAGCTCCGGATAGATAGGAAGGGCCATCACCTGCTTGCTCGCGGCTTCTGCGGCCGGGAAAGCGCCTGCCTTGTATCCCAAATATTGAAAAGCGCGTTCGAGATGCAGTGGCGAAGGATAGTAGACCTCCGTTGGGACACCACGTTCCTTGAGAAACGCTCGCAGCGCGTCGCGTTCCGCCACACGAATCACGAATTGGTTGTAAACGTGGCTTCGCTCAGCAGGAACCTCCGGCAGCATCACTCGTTCCGTGAGCACGAACTCAGCAAAAAGCGTGCGATAGCGATCAGCGTTGCGCCGCCGGCCTTCCGTCCATGCCGCCAGGTGGCGGAGTTTCACGCGAAGAATTGTGGCCTGCAATGCGTCGAGCCGGCTGTTGATGCCCACGATTTCATATTCGTACTTCTTGCGGCTCCCGTGGACGCGCAGCAGTCTTAGCCTTTCGGCGAGCTTCTGATCGTTCGTGGTAATCATTCCTCCGTCGCCGGCACCGCCCAGATTCTTCGACGGGAAAAAGCTGAAGCAGCCCAACGCGCCCAGGTTCCCCACCGCTTCGCCGCGATGACGAGCGCCTATAGACTGCGCCGCGTCTTCGATCACCGGAAGTTCACGCTTCGCCGCGATTTCGAGAATCGCGTCCATATCCGCCGCGATACCAAACAAGTGCACGGGAAGGATGGCGCGTGTCCGCAGCGTAATGGCATTTTCGATTTGCGCAGGATCGATATTGAACGTCGCGGGGTCGATGTCCACGAAGACGGGCTTGGCCCCGATTCGCGCGATGGCTCCCGCAGTGGCGACAAACGTAAACGGAGTGGTGATTACTTCGTCGCCGGGCCGAACTTTGAGCGCCAGAAGCGCAAGGAGCAATGCATCGGAGCCCGAAGCGCAGCCAATGGCGAATCGCGCGCCGGTATGCGCGGATATTTCGCGTTCGAACGCCTCGACCTCCGGCCCCAGGATGAAGTGCTGGCTCTCCAGAACTCCCGTGACGGCGGCAAAAACCTCCTCGCGAATCCCCGAGAACTGCGCCTTCAAGTCCAGGAAGAGAAGTGAGGCAATCGGTGAACTTGACCTCACTTTGTCATCTGCAACATGAAAAGTAGTGTTTGGAGTCATGGGTTCCCTTTTTTTTCAATTGGTCAACCGATTCGAATGATTGAGGATTATTCGCGAAACCTGGCGAGTTCTGGTTCCTTCATTGCAATCTCGCCAACGAGAGCTTCGATTGCATTGGACAGAAACCTTATGTTCTTCCGGCCGTCGGCACGTTCGAGGACAAGCTCGCGGTTAAAGCGCTGGGCGTTCGCGCGCAACGTTCCATCTTGTATGGCTCGCGTCAGTGCCGCCGCAAACGCCTTGGGATCATCGAGAGGAACCAACAATCCGTTTTGCGCTTCGGGGAAAATCCACTCGCGATTCGCGGGAATATCAGAGAGCACAGGGAATAACCCGCACGCTAAGCCCTCCAGAAGAGATGAAGAGGTTCCGTCGGAACGGGAAACTGACACGTAGATATGCGAGGATTTGAGCAGGCCCGCCAAATCGTGTTTGCTGACGCCTCCCAGGAAATGCACCGATTTCCGCTGCTCTGATGTTAAGACTTGATCTGCGACGCCTCGAACCCGGTCGAGCAAGGGTCCAGGAGCAGCAAAAATCGTGTCGTGGGCCATGTCGAGGTTTGGCATTTCCGCGAGCGCGCGAACTACAAACTCGTTGTTATAGATTTCGGTAAACCCGCGCGTGCATACGATGCGCACGGGCGCAGGGAGTGGATCGTTGGGCGTAAAGTTATCTATATCCGTGCCAAGGTAGAGACAATGCAGACTTGCTCGCGGAGCTATCGCGCGAGCCGTTTCTGTCAAATGCTTACCGCTGACGAATACAGCAGTCGCTTGAGTGAACGCGGACCGCGATATGATCCGCTTGATTGCGCCTCCTAATAGGACGTCGCTGCCCACAACATATACGGCGTACGGGCGAAAACCGCTGAGATAGGCCATCGTGGAAAATCCGCCGCCATAAAGCGTGAGCAAAAAATCTGCCCGAATTTCACGCAGAATTTTTGTCAATTTGTGTGCGGCTGCAAAATAACGCAGGTGCGACGAGAAGCGCGACTTCAGCCAATGAACGCCCGCTACGGAACCTACGAAATCTTGTATTTCCGCGGCTTGAAAGGAGTCTTTAGCGTTTAAGTACAAGTCCGCGCGCGTACTCGAGAAATCAATCACATGCATTTCATGGCCACACGCCGCCAAGCGCAGTACGGCCTGGCGCGACCACGGACTCCCCAGCGACATCAAGACGGCTAATCGCATCGATCTACCGTCTTGCGATCCCAAGACCCGCGGGGCGGCGAAGTTCTGCCAAGCGGGCGAAGGAACGGGAATTGCGCCAGACGCCGCTTCGAAGACCACCCCAGTTCGAGATCCAGATACCGAGCACCGCAGCACTTAAGCTCTGTTCCGGGAGGCCCACAAGTAGGGACACGGAGTCGCCGGCAATCCCGCGGAAAATGAATGCAACCGTCAGAGCGTAAAGCATCAATGCACCGGGCTCGCCGCAGGCCAGCTCGCGATATCGATGAACTGCGCCCAGGCACCATCCCCAAAACAACATCGTGCCGAGAACACCGAAGGGGCCAAAATTTAGGTAACCCTCCGATGTAAAGAAAAATTGCCGTCCTTCGTTCAATCCGTACCCTCCACCGTAGAACCTTTCCATATACCAGTTTGCGAGCGGAAGGGGACGACTCGGAAAAAGGGCGCTGGGAATGCAAAACAAAGGCATCTTCAAATACGTCAAGCCGAACTGCGGCGAAACCTCTGTTCCCACACTTTTAATCATCTGCGGAAGTGTTTCGAACGGCACGACGAATTCTCCTATGGTTAATGTGTAGAACAGGTTACCGCTCACGTCAGGTTCAGCCGAAGTTCCGGCCGTTTTCGTCCAGACATCCGACAAGTTAGCGTAATTTGACGACCGGAGAATTCCGAGTATGTTGAGGCTGAGAAACAACACAATCGCCACAACCGCGATGAATTTCGTCGAGATAGGTCGGACCGCGGTGTGCCAGTAAAGAAGCAGCGTCAAACCCATGTATAGGAGCATGCTGCGCGCCCCTAAGACAACCTGCATGAGAACCACGACAGCCAGCGCCAGCACGAACACTAACAAGTCGATTTTCTTGCGCCGGATTGTGAATCGATAGAACAGGAAAAGCGACGCGACAAACATCCACGGCAAACCAATTGCCAGATAGCCTTTGCCGAACATCGAAGCCGTCGCACCATATCCCAGGAGAATGAAATCGAGAAGTCCGCCCGCATCGCGCGCGAGATCCATCAGGAGAAGCAGCGAGATCGCCGAAATCACGATGTATGCCACGCGCGCATTCGTCCCTGTTTTCGCGCGAGGAAGCCGCTGCGCAATGTTTCGCGAGAGCTTCGAATAGTATCCCCAAACGAAGAATGGCAGACCCAGGGCTGATAAGAAGAGCGCCCAAGGAATGTACGGTAATAACTGGGGCAGGTGCTCGGTCACGTCTCCGGCAATCTCCTTTGTGATGTAGGCGCGAATGGGAAGTGGCAAAACAAATAGGCAATAAAAGAAAAGAAACACAGAGATGGGGTCGAAAACGCCATCTTTTTTGACAGCCCATGCATAGTAGAACGTAAGCGCCACTGCGAAGAGAAAAAACAGGAGCGAGAGCAGCAGCCAGTCGTCGTTGCTCAGACTTAATCCGAACAAGGTTTACATTGCCTCCACATTGCCCTGCAGAGTTTCGATTTCTAAAGGAAGCGCGGCGCCTCTGCGCAAGATTCTGCGAACTTCGAGACAGGTCAACAGGGCGAGAAGAGATGCCGAAGCGACGAAAGACCACAGAACGACGTCTGGGACTCCCGAAGCCAACGAAGAAAGCACGCACAAGGAAATGAAAAACAGAAAAGCTATTCCGAGATTTATTGTGTTGATTGCCTTTCTGTGGAATGCGTCAATGGCGCTGCGCAGAGCGTAATAGAGCGCCAGCGGAAGTGCTGCGAGCAGCACAATTCGCACGGGCGCAATCGCGGACAAGAAATTCGCGCCCAAGTAAAGCCGGATCGCGGACTCCGCGCACGCTTCACCAACCGCAACCAGGGCGAGCGATGCTCCGGCGGTGGACCAGCCAATCAGTTTCACTTCCTTCCGAATCTCGCCAAAATTGCGCAGCCCGAGGTTCCGGCTCATTTTCGGCAGCAGAATGATGCCGACGGGAGCGAATATTGCGGCAACCATGTTGGTGATGGAAATGCCGAACGCCACGTAACCCGCATGCTCGATGCCGGAGGAGTGCGCCGCGAGAAGCGCCGGAAAGGCGAGAAGACCCATCAGCGCGAAGTCGCCGGGGACCCGCTGCAGTCCATAAGTCAAAAGTTCTTTCGATTCGGCGCGCACATCGCAGACCGCGCTGGCGACTGGCGCGAAGCACAGCGTAGCAAGCGCGACGCCTGTCCATCCCGCGCCCAGCGCCCACAACACATCCGCGGCCCCTTCGTGAAAGAAAATGAAAACGAGAACAGGGACGAATCCCAGGTTCACCAAGTTCAGCATATTTGCTTTGGAGATCGCCATTCGTCCGCGAAGGTAGGAGTAAACAAGCGCGTGCGAGGAAAGTCCGGCGAGAATTAGCGCCAACGGACGAACCAAGAATCTGTAGTCACGATGTCCAAAAAATAGATAGGCGAACCACTGCGGCCATAGACTCAGGGAAACAATCGCCACGGCCACCGCAAGACCAACGCATTGCGCGGCCGCGCCAAAAAATCTGCGCGCCTGTGGGTCGTCTCCTGCGCCTTCGGCCATCGCCATATACCGAGGCAATCCCACGGCCATGCCGAGCATCATCACAGGCTGAAGCAGGGAGATCGTCCGCCGGGCGACGGCATATTCGGAGAAACCGAGAGTGCCCAGGAATTTTGCCGCGAGCTTATACACCACGATCTGACAGGCCAAAACCGTAAACTCGGCAGCAAATGTACCTCCGTACTCCTTCACATGCCGCCAAGTGTCGGCTGCGCAAATTGCTTCCTGTTCTTGCAAGAGCTTAGCGGCAATCTGAGTATTTATCGTCATCTGGAACGAGCGGCGACGCGACAATCTTCAGCGGCTTGGCTCGAGATCGGCCGCGTCCATTTCAACGGAGATTGACCTCTGGATGAGCTCCATGGAAATGACAAAACGAAACGTCGTCTTTTTCTTCTTCAAAATTCCTTCGAGCCCCTGCAGCGGGCCAGAGCGCACGCGCACGCGTCGCCCCACTTGCAGGTATGGGCACGCCTCCGCGTACAGACCCGCTCGCAATCCTCGGCGCAGTACGTCCAGCTCCCCCTCGGGCAAAGGCGTAGGTTGACCGTTGAATCCAACCAGGCGGGCAACACTGGGAACTTCCAGTACACGCAGTTTTTCTAGGAGCGGAATCCGGACAAACACATATCCTGGGAACAGAGGAGACTGCAGTCTCATACGCCGATCCTTCCAACGGCTCACGCGCTCGTACAGTGGCAAGAATGTCTCGATCGAACGCAAATCCAATTGTCGAGCGACAGATTTCTCGTGGTTCGCACACGTGTAAACGGCATACCAGCGCATCTCTTCTTCGGGAAGGGAAGTAACGAGATGCGTAGATTCATGCGAGCATGCAAGCTGTCCACTATTTATGGTGTGCATTCCCTGCCTCTCTACTCCCAACTACAGCTTCGCCCCGTCACTTACAAGGCATTTGTGACCTAACCAATTCAGTTACAATAAGATCCGACTAAACCGCCAACTCTACATACGCGGTCGATCGTCGTTTCGGTTGGACGCGTCATGCGCGCCCGCACTCACGTGCGCTCCATTTGAAGAAGCCCACGGGATTCGCGCCCGTACGGTCCGAAATATCTCTTGCGCCAGTTGCTTTCCCGGATCATCCGCGGCCGCAGCTTGCCAGCGCGCTTTCCCTAGTACCCAAAACATGGCCAAACCCGCCGCCAAAAGAGTTCCTAGAATCATGAGCAGAAGTCGGGGAGGGTACGACTTTCGCTGAGGCACTTCAGGCGGATCAAGAATCTTCACCGTGGGCGTTTCTTTCGCTTCTTCAACCTTGGCCAGTTCGTATTCCTTCGTTAGGGTCTCGTAGATGGCTTCTTCGACTTTCAATCGTCGATAGAGGTCGGCATATGGAACACCCAAAATGGGAAGTTGACGCAGGGACGGATAGAATGTGCCAGTCGTTGCTGCATCCTCATTCGGCGGCGCGCTGGTGGTACCACCAAGCTTTTGAAGCTGACGCCGCAATTCCGCGATTCGCGCTTCGGCAGCGCGAACCCGAACGTTACTGTCCGTGTAGACTTGCTTGAGCCCCTCCAACTCCGATTGTGCCGCAATGAGCTCGCCTTCCAGGGTCGCACCCGCTTCGACCATGGCCTTGCCCTGTTCGGTGATATCAATCGTGCCGTTCTTGCTGGCAAACTGGCTGAAATTCGTCTCCGCGGTCTCGAGGTCCTGTTTTACAGCACTCAGCCGTTCTTCCAAAAACACGCGTTCGCGGTGTGCCGAGGATGTAGAAAGCTGAGTAATCATGGTATTTAGCTCATCCACATATGCTCCCGCGACTGCAGCGGCGCGTTTCGGATCGTGATCGGTCACCGAAACGGTGATGATCCCGCTCTTCCGATCCTCGGTAATGGCTGTATTCTCTTCCAGATCCTGCCGAGCCGAGTCTTCCAAGCGAACACCGTAGACTCGCTGCAGGCTAGAACGATTGATGACCTGATCTTCCACGCTGCGGCTGCGCAACACTCCGATGAATAAATCCCCCGTGCTTTGAATTCCCAGGAGATTTCCCGCGAGGCCGCCCAATAAACCGGACTGCCCGCTAAGGGCCGAAACCAAAGCTAAAGAGCTGCTCGACTGAGAATCGGGAGGCATCAATCGAGTCGTGGAGACAAAGCGCTTGGGGATCAGAAAGGCGATTACTGTCGCACAGACCAAGCCAGCCAGAGCTGCACGAAAAAGAAAACTCCGGTTCAGCCATAGCAGACGAAATTTCTTCGCCAGCTCATGACGCGTGAGCTCGTTTTCTAGCTCCTGGACATAAATCTCCTCACCAGTTGGTTGATCGGTGATCACTCGTTCCGGTTGGATCGTTTCCTTAGTCAAGTCTCAACTGCCCTCGTCTTCAGTTCAAAATCCTTTCAAAATATGGCTACGATCGTCTGCTCGAGGCCTACTTCGGCCACGACTTTGGCCAGAATCCTATCTGAAATGACGTCGTCCAGTTTGATTGAGGCGTCGATGCGAGCAAGGGAATATTCCATTTTTCGTACTGGACAAAAGCGGAAACATTCCAATCTCGGTGCAGCCACCAACTCGCTGTAACTGAGCCATCGTTTAGCGTCCCGCCACCAGGAATGAAATCTGCCGCGGTCTTCGAATGGCGATATCCGAATTGAATTGAATTGCGCGAGCTCGCCCAGTAGGTGCTCCACGCCTGGAAACCGGTACCCTCCCTGCCGATCCAGCTTCCGATGAGATTTTTCTTGTTCGTATACAGGTCGCGGTAGAAGCTATCGAAATAAACAAAGTGCCCTCCGTGACTGTCCGCGGCCGGTAAATCCGTGTACACAGCCTCGGCTCGAAAATCGAGCTTCGGCAAGCCAGGTAGTCTGGGCATATAAATTCCGGGATTCATGGCAGCTCGGCGGGGAGCGGCCAGCGGCGATGGGTCATCGGTCGCAAGCGAATCCGCGTATACCGTCAGCCAGTTGCGCAGGTAGGGAACTCGATACGAGAAGTCAAAACCGCCTGTGCGTTTTCCAGGATCGTTCGCCGGAGTCTCATTCGTGATGCTGGTGAGGCTGGTGTAGCTGTTCCAGACACGCCCGATCGTGAGCGGCCGACCGACACCGCCGAACTCAACCGTGCGCGTGAAGCCGAATTCCAGGTTTGGTGTTGGTTTGAAACTGATTTTTTCTCCGTGAATCAAAGGGCGCGGAGGAAACTCATTCCCAGACAGCTTCCCGAAGAAGAAGTCCCATTTCATTGGCCCCAAATAACGGAAAATCCACGGCAGCGTGAAAGGAGCGATCCGGCTGGCGCGAAACATGTAAATTGGTTCGGCATTGTTGCTGAACAAAAACGCGCTCCCCTTTCCCGGACCCCACCAAAGGCTCTGCTTGCCGAACGCCAAATCCCAATGATCGACATCCGCCGCGATGTACGTATCGAGCAGCCGGAACTGATTCGCGGAAGCGACAGGCGTCGCTGGTTGGACGGGGTTGACATCGGCGACGGAGATCGCGTTCCGCACTTGCAACGAATAGGCCGGTGAAGAGGGCGCATGCTGATACTCGCCTCGGACATATATCGTGTATCGGCCCGCCGAAGCCCAGCCAGAAACGCCGGTGACATTGTTGAACCCCTCAGCGTAGGGCCGTCCGTAATCATTGATGATGGTTTGGCCGAAATGATAGCTGTCATTGAGCGGAGCGCCGGAGATGTTCGTTACGCGGGTATAAACGGACTCTAAGCGTGCCGACCGATTGCTTTGGCCAGTGAGCGCATTGAGGTCGCCCTGAAACTCTCCTGCGAGTTCTCGGTACGCAACGGTCGCAGGCGATGAATCACCATCCTCAGACGCAATTTTGTCTCCAGCTTCCTGCGTCAACTGCGCGCATTCAATCCGCGTCCACGGGCGCATGCCAAGAAACTCCGTATCGATGTATCCCAAGGCTGCCAGGCGCTCCAACGCTGGATATACCCAGCTATCGAGTGGAACGTATGGTGACCCAAAACTTCGCGGGTGGTCATCGGTTAACTTGTCATGAAAATCCGTGTAGGTGTCCCATTCACCTCCGGCAACGTCTGGGTTGTGATGCGTGCGATACACATGCTGTGCAACGAACCATCCGATGGCGCTGCCAACCAGCAAATCGCTCGGAAAATGTTCCTTTCCAGTCGCCCGCGCGGCGGTCACGGCAGTAGCCAAGCCGTAAGCGAGGATCTTTGTCACAGGGCCCGGATACTCGTGCGCAATTACACTCGCAATGGACCACGCTGCCACTGCATGTTCCGACGGAAACGAGGTGCCACCTTGCCAAAACTTGCCTTGATAGTTGTCCTGAAACGGCCGTTCCCGGCCCGTTGCGGACTTTAATGCTTCGGCAAAAGCCACGCTGTCAATTGCCGCTTCGCCAGCCAGGAATCCTGTCTCGCGAGCGTGCTCGTTGTGGGTTATTTTGCCCCACACGTACATACCCCCGCCCAGGCCGACCAGCGACGCCACTCCATAGTTCGAAAAATCGCGGCTGTGCTGCACAAAGCTGGGCGAGTTGGAGAGATTCTTGCTCGCTGAGGTATCTGTTGCCAGCAAGCCGCCAGTTAAGACGCCGAGGGGCAGCAGCCAGTCGGCGTCGGAAAAGCGCAAATGTCTTGGACTCGTCCATATGTCCCGTTGATCCAGCAGCAGATGTTTTAGAAGTGGCGTTCCCACGGAATTCTCATGCGCGTCATCGGACGCTGTATTCGAATTTGCTTTTCGCGGGTCAGATAATTGCTGGGCATCCGATTTCCGCCGCGATTTCTGGTTCCGGGATTTCTCCTGTCGCGCCTTAACGCCCGCACGAATGGGCGTCTCGGGCGGAACAGACTGGCCCCGCGCCGTCATTCCCGTGCTCGCAAGCAATAGCGCTGCGGTTGCATAAACCATTCTCAGACGTCCGATCACAAACTCCTATCCTCAGTACTTAGCCGCGAGAAGTGCGCTCGTCGTGATCTGCGTGCCCACTTGTACTGCCTGGAAGAGCGCCTTCCAGACTGGCGGGCCGCCGAGCGCTTTCTCAGGAACCACCACAACATCGCCGGGAGCGAGAGCATCGTTCAGTCCGCTGCCAATCCAAGAGGCTCCCTTTGTCCCGAGCACAGTTCCATCGGCGCGCACGACAAAAATGGCTTTCTTGTTGGCGAGATTTGTCGGTCCTCCTGCCTGGCTCAGATACCACTTCGCGCTACGCCCGGGACGGTACCCCACTGCCGTGGGGCTGTAGACTTGCCCTTCCACGACCACGTAGCTTGGACGCTTCGGAATCATCAACACGTCGCCGGCAT
>Ga0307373_10014031_pt1 | contig 11099 bp, 10 predicted proteins | sample OX2MG_FD_202534 | JGI IMG/M metagenome (GOLD analysis project Ga0307373, IMG submission 202534) | Soil microbial communities from Risofladan, Vaasa, Finland - OX-2 | ecosystem: Environmental > Terrestrial > Soil > Coastal area > Acid sulfate soil | place: Finland: Risofladan, Vaasa | collected... | reverse complement strand
TCGCGCGCGTCGCCGGACAGACCGCCATTGACCAGCGGCGGCGGCAGATGGCCGATGGTCAAGCCGGCGATACGGCGCTTGGCCTGCGCCGCTTCGCCGGGATTGCTGACAATGAATGGATAAATGACCGGCAGTGCTCCGGTGACGATTTCCGGAAAACATTCGGCAGACAGCGCGACGGCCTTACCCGGCAACCATTCCAGCGTGCCGTGCGCGCCCATGTGAATGAGCGCGTCGGCCTTCGCCGCATGCTGGAGCCATAGCCCGAAGGCGACAAGCGCATGCCGGGGCGGCAACAGGGGGTCGTGATAATCGGCCCGCCGTTCGGCTATGCGGCCCCGATCCGGAGGCAGCGCGACAAGAACGTTGCCGAAGGTCCGCGCGCGGAAGTGAAAAGCGCCGTCGCGGATGTCGGAGTCGTCAGCAGGCAAACCCCAGGCATCGTGCAAGCTGGCGACAGCGGCAGCCGGCACGTGCTGCAATAGCGCCTGGTAGCGAGCCAGGCTCAGTTTGGCCTCGGCACTTCCCGCCGCCAACGCATCGAGGAGGCCGCTCGTCGTGGATGGAATATCAGCGACGCCGTAACCGGTGTCCGCGAGATCATTAAGGAGCGAGAGCACGCTTGCCGGCACGTCGAGGCCGACGGCATATCCGGCGCGGCCGGGAGCGGCTGGATAGTCCGGCATCAGCACCGCGACCTTGCGCGCGGCGCATGGCAAGGCGTGCAGGCGGACGCGGGCGGCGATCCGGTCGGCGACCATGGCGATCCGGTCGGGTTCGGGTCGGCTCGCCACCGCGGTAAAGGCAAGCGCCTCGTGTGGCGGCAACGGATCCTTAAAGGCGATCGCGCCGGCGAGAATCCGGCCGTCGAGTTCGGGCAGGACCACGTGCATCGCCAGATCGGCGGCGCCGAGGCCGCGCGCATTATCGCGCCAGGCGTCGCGCCGCGTCGTCGCGCAAACGGCTTGCAGCACCGGCACGTCGGCGGCATCGAGTGGCGTCGCTTCACCGGCCGCGAACGCCGTCGTCGTGACGATGAGTGCGGGAGCAAGGCGCGGCAGTGTTTTGTGCAGGAACGCCAGCGCGTCGCGATCCTTCAAGCTGGTGATGACGAGCGGCGCCGGGGCAAGGCCGCGCGCGTTCAATGCCGCAACGAGGGCGTCGATTGGCGCCGTGTCAGAAGCGAGTAATTGCGCGCGATAAAAAATGAGCGGCACCACCGGCCGGCTGCGATCAAGTCCGGCGATCAGGTGATCGATGTCGACCGCGCCGTCGTCGGGCAGATAACCGGCAAAGCGTGGCACCGGCTTTACCGCCGGTGCGGCAAGATCCGATCCGGCGTGGACGGCGAGCCGGCGCAGGAAGCCGCGCAGATTTTCCCGTCCGCCTTCGCGGAAAAAACGCAGCAGCGTGTCGAGCTCTTGCGGCGGCAGCGTCGAGACGGCGGCCAGCCGGGCGTCATCGCGATCTTCGCCCGGCAATACCGCAAGCGCGATCTTGCGTTCTTGCGCGAGTGCCGACAGGCGTTCGATTCCGTATTTCCACCAATCGAGACCGCCAAGCAGGCGCACCACAATCACTTTCGCATACGCGCCAACCCGCTCGACCCATAGATCGACCGACATGGGGTGGCGAAGGTCGCGCAGATGCGCAAGCCGCACGCTCGGCAGCGTTGCCCGATCCAATTCCCAGGCTGCGGCGAGACCGGCAAGATCGCTATCGGCAAACGATAAGACGGCAATGTCCCCTGGCGTCTGGCCGAGATCGACGGCTTCGACAATCTCGTCGAGCTTGGCCGATGTTGTCGCGAGGAGGTGCATCGCCAGACGTCCTCAATCGACCAGCGCGCGCGTCACCGCCGCGCGGTCGAGGCCCTTCAATCCGATGACCACCAGCCGGCCTTCGCGCGCTTCGGTCGCACGCCACGGCCGGTCGTATTGATGCGTCACGCGCGCGCCGACCGCTTGCACCAATAGCCGCAGCGGCTTGCCGGCCACTGCCGCAAAGCCTTTGACCCGCAGCACGTCGAAATTCTCCGCCAACGCACTGACGCGCGCGTTCAGCACGGCCGGATCGGCAACCTCTGAGATGGGAACGACAAAAGAATCGAAGTCATCGTGGTCGTGCTCTTCCTCGGCGTCGTGCAGTGTGCGGCGATTGACGATGTCGTCTTCGGTGCCGATGCCGAGCCCGAGCAGCAGCGCTTCATCGACCTTACCGTCGGCGGCGGCGATCACCTTGACGCGGCGCGGCAGCACTTCGGCGATCGCGGCACGCGCCTTCTCGATGCCGGCCGCGTCGATCAGGTCGCGCTTGTTGAGTACCACCAGATCGGCGCAGGCGATCTGATCCTGAAACACCTCCTCGATCGGATCGTCATGGGTGAGGGAGGTGTCGTCCGATCGCTGCTGCGCCAGCGCGGCGAGATCGTGCGCTACGCGGCCCTCGGCGAGCGCCGCGCCATCGACCACGACGATCACGCCATCCACGGTAACGCGGCCTTTGATGGCCGGCCAATGGAACGCCTGCACCAACGGTTTCGGCAGCGCGAGGCCGGACGTCTCGATGACGATATGCTCAACGCCGTCGCGGGCCAGAATGGCGTCAAGTGCGGGCACGAATTCGTCGGCGACCGTGCAGCACAGACAGCCATTCGCCAGCTCGACGATATTGTCTTCCGGACAGGCATTGTTGCCGCAGCCCTTGAGGATTTCGCCATCGATACCGACGTCGCCGAATTCATTGACGATGACAGCAAGCCGGCGGCCTTGCGCATTGGCAATCACGTGACGGATCAGCGTGGTTTTGCCGGCGCCGAGAAATCCGGTGACGATGGTGCAGGGGACGCGAGCAAGCGGCGCGGTCATTCGGCAACCTCGTCAAATCCGATGGGTGGAACGCGGGCCACCAGGCCGCGCTTGAGTGGCGCCGGCCGCCCGCGCCACGGCAGAATACCGTCGGCGGCGCGCGCCAGCATGCGCGCGCCTTCGATCAGCACGTCCGCGCTCGTTATGTCGAGCCCGCCGAACACATAGGTCCACCAGCCATTGGCGCGCATCGCCGCGCTGGCGCCACGCGAGCAATTGCCCAGGCAGCGCATCCGGCGCACCTGGACCTCGGTGCCGGCGGCGGCGCGCAACGTGGCGGCCGCGAGGATTTCGCCCGGCCGCACGGGACTGTCGGGCTCACCCGGCGGCCGGCAGGTGACGCAGACATAAACAGTCGGAGCGTCCGCCGACGCCGCGTGCTGGTTCGCGCTTGCTGGATCGAAGTAAGTCACCCGTGCTGCTCCGCGGGCATGATTACGGGTGCGATGCCGACCAATCTCCGCCGAGGCACCCCGCCCGGCTGCGACCGTATCGACGGCAGGTCTCCTGGCTTGCGGCTTGCCGCCCGTCACCGCCTTCCCGGACGTGTCCAGTGGCTCAGTGGTTCGGGCTTGCCGCTTACAGTTGCGGGGGCAGCTGCGGATTAAGGACCTTGATCCCGCACCGCATTCCCTGTTCGCTCTCTATCGAGAGACCGTCGATGCAGATAGTTAGCGGTCGGCGCCGAGCCTTTGTCAATGGCGGCTTCGCCTCGCTATAGTCGGCCGCATCGTCGTCCGCGCACAAACAGTAGAGGCGTCCGTGGGCAATCGATTGACCCTCGTGCTCGGCGGTGCGCGCTCAGGCAAGAGCCGCTACGCCGAAGGTTTGTTTTCGGCGTGGCCGCCGCCCTGGAGCTATCTGGCGACGGCGGAAGCCGGCGATGATGAAATGACGGCGCGGATCGAAGCCCACCGCGCCCGGCGTGACCCCCGGTGGCAAACCATCGACGCGCCACGCGATATCGCCGCCGCGCTCGCACGCTGCGACGGAAAGCCGGCGCTGATCGATTGCCTCACTCTGTGGCTCTCCAACCTGCTGCTCGCTGATGCCGACACCGAACGGGAAATCGGGCGGTTGGAGAATGTGCTCGCGGCGGCTGCCGGGCCCGTCGTACTGGTTACAAACGAGGTCGGTTCGGGGATCGTGCCGGATCACCCCTTAGGCCGGCGATTCCGCGATTTGCAGGGCATAGCGAACCAGCGCATGGCCGCACTCGCGGATTGCGTCGTGCTGATGGTCGCCGGGCTACCACTTGCAGTCAAAGGAACGTTGGAGCGGGCATCGTGACACAGCAAACCGATCAAGCCGAAGCGGAACGCCATCGCGCCAAAATGACCAAACGAAAAGCAGTGCAGGACGCCGAGGTCGCCGGCAAGAATATCGAAAAGGGGCTGCTGCTCGTTCACACCGGCGCAGGCAAAGGAAAGTCGACGGCGGCGTTCGGTCTTGCCTTGCGCATGCTCGGACGCGGCCATCGCGTCGGCGTGGTGCAATTCATCAAAGGCGCGTGGCATACGGCCGAACGCGACGCGCTGACCAAATTTGGCGATCAAGTTTCCTGGCACACCATGGGCGAAGGCTTCACGTGGGAAACCCAGGACCGCACCCGCGATGTTGCTGCGGCGGAACAAGCCTGGTCGAAAGCATGCGCGCTGATGGCCGACCCGGGCTTTGCGCTGGTCATTCTTGACGAACTCAACATCGCGCTTCGCTACGATTACCTCGATCTTGCCGCCGTCGTTGCCGCGCTCACCGCGCGGCGGCCGGGGTTACATGTCGTCGTCACCGGCCGCAACGCCAAGCCCGAACTGGTAGCCGCCGCCGATCTGGTGACCGAGATGACGTTGGTCAAGCATCATTTTGCCGCCGGGGTGAAGGCGCAGCCGGGCATCGAGTTCTGAACAAAATGCCTGCACGCGCGCTGATGTTTCAGGGCACCGGCTCGGATGTCGGCAAGTCGCTGATCGTTGCCGGGCTTTCGCGCGCGTTCGCGTCGCGCGGCATCACCGTTCGCCCATTCAAACCGCAAAACATGTCGAACAATGCGGCGGTTACTGCCGATGGCGGCGAAATCGGCCGCGCCCAGGCGCTCCAGGCGCGCGCCGCTGGAACGCCGCCAACCGTGCACATGAACCCGGTGCTGCTGAAGCCGCAAAGCGAAATCGGAGCCCAGATCGTGGTGCAGGGCCGAGTATTCGGCAACGCCAAGGCCGCCGCTTATCAGCATATGAAGCGCGATCTGCTGCCGCACGTGATCGAGAGTTACGAAAAGCTGCGGGCCGAGGCCGACCTGATTTTGGTCGAGGGCGCCGGCAGCGCCGCCGAAATCAACCTGCGGGAAAACGACATTGCAAACATGGGTTTTGCCCGTGCCACCGACATTCCCGTCGCCCTGATCGGCGATATTGATCGAGGCGGTGTCATCGCAAGTCTTGTCGGTACCAAAGCCGTCCTGGCGCCGGACGATGCCGCGCTCGTCGTTGGCTTCATCGTCAACAAGTTTCGCGGCGATGCGGCGCTGTTTGCCGCGGGGATGGAGCGCATCGCGCAGGCAACCGGCTGGCGCGCCCTTGGTTTGGTTCCGTATTTTGCCGACGCGCGCTTGCTCCCGGCTGAAGACGCGCTTGCGCTCGATCAGGCCCGGCCGGCGAAAACCGGGCGGCGCGTGCGCGTTGCCGTACCGATCCTGCCGCATATTGCCAATTTTGACGATCTCGATCCGCTCGATGCCGAACCTGGCGTCGAGGTCTTGCGTGTGCGGCCGGGAGCGGCGCTGCCCGGCGATGCCGATCTCATTGTGCTGCCCGGCTCGAAGGCGACCATCGGCGACCTGGCGGTGCTGCGTTCCGCCGGCTTCGATATTGATCTTGCCGCGCATCACCGCCGCGGCGGGTTAATTCTCGGCCTGTGCGGCGGCTTTCAGATGCTCGGGCGCACCATTTCGGATCCCGGCGGCATCGAAGGCATCCCCGCCACGGTCGAAGGCCTCGGCTTGATCGATGTCGCGACGACGCTGACCGCAGAAAAACGGCTCGAACCCGTGCGCGGTACGAGCAACGACGGCGCGCCATTCTCCGGCTACGAGATGCACATCGGGGTCACTGCTGGACCCGATTGCACGCGGCCGTTCGCGCAGCTTGCCGATGGCACGCCCGAAGGCGCGGTATCCGCCGATGGCCGGACGATCGGCACATATGTGCACGGATTATTCGCCGATGATCGGCAACGAGCGGCCTGGCTGGCCCGATTTGTCCGCGGGAGTGCGACTATCGCCTACGATGAACTGATCGAGCGAACTCTCGACGCCCTTGCTGCGCATGTCGCCGCGCATCTCGATCTCGATCGCCTCCTCACCCTGGCGCGATGAGAGCAGCGGTAGCGATGGCCAACACGGCAATCAGAATGGCGTCGGCGCGGCGATAGAGCGTCAGCGCGCGGCGGATGTCGGTGCTGTCGGCGGCACGGCGTCCGTCACCCATCGGCGCATCCTCGACTTGCACGCCGCCATAGCTGCGCGGACCGGCGAGCGACAGATCGAGCGCGCCGGCCATGGCGGCTTCGGGATAACCGGCATTCGGCGAGCGATGCCGCCACGCGTCGCGGCGCACGGCTTGCCAGGCCGAGCCAGCACGAATGTCGTGACTTAAAGCTGCGGCACCGATAAGCAAAAGCGCCGCCAGGCGTGACGCCGGCAGGTTGACAAGATCGTCGACGCGCGCTGCAGCCCAGCCGAAGGCGAGGTGGCGCGGGGTGCGATGGCCGATCATACTGTCGGCGGTATTGATCGCCTTGTAGAGTGCCGCGCCAGGGAGTCCGGCAATGACCATCCACAGCACCGGCGCGACCACCGCATCGGAGAAATTCTCCGCGAGGCTTTCAATCGCGGCTCGCGCGACCCCTGATGAATCGAGTGCCTGCGTGTCACGGCCGACAATTCGCGACACGGCCGACCGTCCGGCCGCGACGCCGCCTTGGTCGAGCGCATCGGCTACGTCGGCCACGTGCCGATGCAGGCTTCGTTGCGCGATCAGCGTGCTGGCGAGAACACCGGTCGCAACAAGCCCGAACGGAACACGCAACAGCTCACGCTCGACGCCGACGGCGAGGGCGCCCACCACGACGAGGAGAATGAGGAGTGCGACCACGCCGGCGGTGCGGCGCTTGTCGGAAGCGTCGATATCGCGATTGAATTTCCGGTCGAGCCAGCCGATCAATCCGCCGATCCAGACGATCGGATGTCCGGCCGCACGCATCAGTTGCTCCGGGTAGCCGAAGCAGAGCTCGATCAGCATGGCAACAAGGGCAACCGCGATCGACATGATCCTCACCGGCGAGGCGGATGAACCGGTCGCTCACGGCGGCGATCTCGGCGGCGCCCGGCGCCTATTCCCGGACGCGCCCGAACCTTTCATCGACCTCTCGACCGGGATCAATCCCAAACCTTACCCGCTGCCACGTTTTTCATCCGATGTTTACGCCCGTTTGCCCGAACCGGCCGCGGTCGCCGCGCTCGCGGCTGCGGCCGCGCGAGCCTATGACGCCCCGTCGGCGGATCACGTCGTGGCTGCGCCGGGCACGCAGATCCTGTTGCCGCTGATCGCCGGCCTGGTGCCGGCCGGCCGCGCCGCGATTTTCACCCCAGGTTATCCCGAGCATGCCCGCGCCGCCGCATTGGCAGGACACACGTTCACCGCTGTGCCAACGATTGAAGCGGTCGGCGATGCCACGCTCGTTATTCTCGGCAACCCGAACAATCCCGACGGAAGGATTTTCGCACACGATGCTCTGGCCGGCTTGGCGGCGGAGCTGCGCCGCCGTCGCGGCTTACTGGTCATCGACGAAGCTTTCATGGACGCGGCGCCGGCGTGCCTGAGCTTCGCCGGCGAGCTTGCGCCCGGTAACGTGGTGGTGTTGCGCTCGTTCGGAAAATTTTTTGGACTTGCCGGCTTGCGGCTCGGTTTTGCGCTTGCCGCCCCGGCGCTGGCGAGGCGGATACGGTCCGCGCTCGGCCCGTGGGCAGTCTCCGGTCCGGCGTTGTCCGTCGGCGCCAAAGCTTTGGCTGACACCGCTTGGATCGCGCGGACGCGCAAGCAATTGGAGGCATCGGCGAAGCGGCTCGATGCAACCCTGACTGCCGCAAAGCTTGACATTGTCGGCGGCACTAACCTGTTCCGGCTGGTGCGGACGCCGGCGGCGCAGGCGCTGTTTCACCGTTTGGGTGGCGCCGGCATCTGGGTCCGTGCTTTTGCGGACCATTCGCAGTGGCTGCGTTTCGGTTTGCCGGCGAATGAGCGACAGTGGCGGAGGCTGGATCGGGCGATGGCCTCCTTTCGTGACAACGCAATCGAATAAGGCGGAGGCATCAGCGTGGCGGCAAAGGCACCCATCGCCTTCGACGATGCTTTCTGCACGCAACTGCGTGAACTTTTACTGTGGCGGCGCGACGTTCGGCGCTTCCTTCGCGATCCGCTGCCCGACGGCGCGCTCGAAGCCCTTATCGATCTCGCGTGCCTTGCTCCGTCGGTCGGACTGAGCCAGCCTTGGCGGTTTGTCATTGTCGCCGATGCGGCGCGACGCGCTGCCATCCGCCGCGATTTTGAAACCTGCAATGCCGAGGCCCTCGCCGCACAGGGCGACGAAAGGGCCGGTCTCTACGCGCGATTAAAGCTTGCGGGTCTGGAAGAGGCACCGAGCCACCTCGCGGTATTTGCCGATCGCACGACCGCGCAAGGCCACGGCCTCGGACGCCGCACCATGCCGGAGATGATCGAGTATTCGGCTGTGACTGCGGTACATACGATCTGGCTTGCGGCACGTGCCCGAGGCATCGGCATGGGTTGGGTGTCCATCCTCAATCCAACAGTGGTTGCCGACCTTCTCGAGGTTCCGGCGGAGTGGAAATTCATCGGCTATTTTTGTCTCGGTTTTCCTCAACTCGACGACACGGTGCCCGAGCTCGAGCAAATGAAATGGGAAGAACGCCGGCACCCGTCCTCGGTAACCATCAAACGTTAACACGCGCGGCGCGGCTGTCCGGCTGATGCTCTCTACGGCCCTTGCTGTGCCAAAACAGGGCAAATTTGCTGGCACCGCGCTTGCTCTCTCTCGACTGACGCATTGCGCATGGTTCAGGTGCGGGACTCCGCTCTTGAGAACCGCGCGCGACGCCAAACCAGAGCGATGCCGCTTGAAATCAAGCGGCACACGCTCGCAGGGAGAGAGCTGTGTTAACCAGTCATCCGGCCGAAACGTCTTCGGCTTCGTGGTCGGTCGCCCGCGTGGGCGCTGCATTATTGTTGTCGGTTGTAACCTTGACGTCGGCTTATGCCGGGACCGTCGTCGATCTGAGCTGCATCGGCGGGGCAAAGAGTTTTAATTGCGTGGCGCAGATGGCGACCGCCGGCGATCCATATGTCCGGGTTGTGCCGCAGGCGCTTGGCGAAGCGCAAAAGGCCCAACTTGCCGCGCGTGATCGCAAATGGGTGGCGCACTGCCGTCCGGTCGCCGAGCGCGACAGCTACGGCGTTGCACGCTACCGCTACGCCGCGGCCGGTTGCGAGTACGGTCTCGGAACCGATTGAGAATTGACGCGGCCCGGATTCGGGCCGCGTCAATAACTTCCGGCGATCTTCAGCGAACCGGGTTTGACGATCGACGCCGCATGGAGGCTATGGTCGCCGCCTGTCCAGGCAAATATTTAGCCAGGATGACGGGATCGAGTTCTTTGAACGCCCGATCCGGCAGCCGGTACCAAGTCTCGTTGCGTCCAAGGAACTCAAAGCCGAGATAACCACGGACGGTCAATGTCTGACTGTCCGGACTTAAGGTCATCATCGCGTTGTAAATGTTGCCATCGCGCGGATCGAGGATATTGCCGTTCTGATAGCGCTGGCCGACCCGCTGCATATCCTTGATGATCGGCAGGCCAAGCATCTGGGCATTCTTGCGGTCGTCGCGGCAGTGCGTGCAAATGGCGCTGCCGGGGTCTTCATTCGGGCGCGGAAACAGCTTTGCCGCGACGCCTTCATAAACGCCGTTCCCATTATCCACGAACAGGAACCAGACAACCGTCTTGCCGGTCGCCTCGTCGATCTTTTGCCAAAGCCCGGCTACCGTTTGGTCCGCTGCGGCGAGAGGCTGCATCGCGGCGAAAAGCACCACCAGTGCAGCCAGAACCGGCCTAGTCCATTGCGTTACCAAGGGCATCTCCAATCCAGTCTCCCAAATCTTCAACACTGCAATTAGGCGTGAATCGCATTGATTCAATCTCTCCACAATGCGGTGATTTAACGACGCCAAATCGCCGAAAGCACGCAAAACCTGGTTCCTCGGCCTAATTTCGGGCTTGCATCGGAGGCGGCGGCTTCCAATGATTGTCCCAGCCGGTGGATCAAAACCGGCTGATGGCATTTAACCCCTCCGGATCGGATATAGAATTTTCATGCCGCGTCCTTCGTCCACGTCGCGTTCCAGTCTTGCCCTCGACAATCTGAGAGCGGTCGTCATCCTCATTGTGCTGTCTTTTCATTCGGTACTCGCTTACGTCGAATGGATCCCGCCGCGCTCGTCAGGATTTAGTGATCCTCCCTATGGGTGGCGCGCTTTTCCGATCATCGACGCGCACCGGTGGTTTGGGTTCGATCTGTTTTGCGCGTGGCAGGACGTGTATTTGATGTCGCTGATGTTTTTCCTGTCCGGTCTGTTCGTGTGGCCGAGCCTGCAACGTAAACATGGCTTCCGTTTCGCGAGCGACCGCCTGGCGAGACTTGGCATTCCCTTCGCATTTGGCGTGTTGGTTCTCGTTCCAATAGCCTTTTACCCGTCGTATCTCGCCAGTACCGCAAATCCAAGTGTGTCCGATTACGCGCACCGCTATTTGGCGCTGCCCTTCCTGCCGAATGGCCAGTTGTGGTTTTTATGGCAATTGCTGGCGCTGAATTTCATCGCAGCTGCGATCTATATCATCGCGCCGAATGCCTTGCGCGCTTTGGGCCGCTGGTCGGGCATCGCTGGACGGCGCCCGATCCATTATTTTGCAATCCTCGTTGCTGTTTCGACCGTGGCCTATGTTCCTCTGACGCTTATCTTCACGCCGTGGGCGTGGTCGAATTCCGGCGTCCTGTCGGTCCAGTGGTGCCGACCGCTGCTTTACGCCGTCTATTTCTTTGCTGGAATGGGCGTAGGTACTGCGGGCATCGATGTCGGCCTGATCGCCGCGGACGGCGCGCT
>Ga0307373_10014030_pt1 | contig 11100 bp, 8 predicted proteins | sample OX2MG_FD_202534 | JGI IMG/M metagenome (GOLD analysis project Ga0307373, IMG submission 202534) | Soil microbial communities from Risofladan, Vaasa, Finland - OX-2 | ecosystem: Environmental > Terrestrial > Soil > Coastal area > Acid sulfate soil | place: Finland: Risofladan, Vaasa | collected... | reverse complement strand
CTTCGTACTGAGCCGGAGTAATGTCCAGATTTTTTGAAAGTTCTTCAAGTATCTCATGAAATTGTTTGTTTTGGTCAGATGATAACATAAAATATTCATTTATTGGTTAAACTATTATACAATTGGGGTTATATTAAATTCATATATTGCATAGTCCTCATATCTTATACCGAAAGCCGTTACTAACGCTTTTTGGTATAAAAGTGACAGACTGCTTAATGAATTCCGAAAAAATGGCAGAAGAGTCGACCGATGACCTTATTGAATATATTAAATGGGGTAAACAGCCAGAATATAAAGAATTGGCTGAAAATGCCTTTATTGCTTTTTGTCTTCGGTTTCGGGATAAAATTCAAACTACTTGTAGGATAATCGCTGAAAACAAAGGTTATGACCATGAAGTTGCTGATAAGATTGCCCAAGAGGTGTTTGAGAAATTTTATAAATACCCCAATTACAAATCATCAAAATGCAAATCCGGTGACACGGATAAATGTGTCGAGCTTTATTTATACAAATTTGCCGAAAGGGGATTGTATGACTATATAACTAATGAGAGTAGCCCCTTTTCCGGTGATGAAGAAATAGTAACTGATTATCCTGATATAGAAGCGATGGATGCGCCTCAAGAAAGAAAAGCGGAGTTGGAAAAAAAGTACAACATAATTAAAGACGCATTAAGCAGATTATCAGAAAAGCACAAAATAATATACTTAACCTATAAGCAATATGAAAGCCTTTTGCAGGGAGGAAAGCATAATTTTAGAAAACCTTTCCTCGAAAAAATGCAAAAATCCTTAGGTCTTTCACAGGTATCAATCCGTGTATATAAAAAAGAGGCTATCGATAAAATTGAAGAATATCTAAAAATTTATGGCTCAAAATAAAGCACATATAAATACTGAAAATGTAGATGAATGGATGGCGTCTACTGGATTTTTATTTCCTCGTACAATAAAGGAGTTACTAAGATTTGAGAAATTGTATAAAGATATTGTAATAAACCTTGATGGATGCCAAATTGATCCCGAGATTATTTTAGGAAGAAGAACTGCTCCGGTTGTTATTCCAATTTCGAAAGAATTTGTAAAAAAAGAAACCCATTTCAGAATGGCAGCAAGAAAGGGAGATAAAAATGTACCGCAACATATTTTAAATAAAATAAAAATGAATCAAGATAAAAGGAAGAAAGATGATTCAGAATCAGAGGAAAATAGCGCTCAGTAATTTTGCTAATTTGATAGCACAAGATTATTCTATTAATAATGTAACATATTTAGATAAGATCTTATCTGCAGAGCAAGTAGAATTGTATACGGATCATTACGAAGATGCGTTTGACGGCATGCTTGTTTTCGATGAAGAAAAATTTCATGTTCATTTAAATATTGACAGAGGGAATAATCCCGACAGCCTTCGTGGTAGATTCAGTCTCGCACATGAACTCGCCCATTTCTTTATAGAAGAACATAGAGTTCCATTAATGAAAGGAGAGGTTGCGGAACATGGTTCACTTCACGATTTTAAGCATAGTGATGAAGTGGAAGAAGAAGCAGATTATTTTGCAGCATGTTTACTAATGCCTGAGCCTTTATTTAGAAAAGCGCCAAAAGAAAGAAAATTTTCATTAAACACAATTATCAATCTTTCTAAAAATTTTCAAACGAGCATTCTTGCTACGGTATTAAGGTTTGTTGAGGTAGGGTCACATGATATATTAGTTATAGTATCAGAGAACAATATAATACAGTGGTTTGCAAAAAGCAATAATTTCCCAAATTGGAAATTTAGATTTAAGGTAGGGCAACCGTTGCCTCCTAATACAGTAGCAGGTGAATATTTTACAAAGCCAAATGCGAAATACATAGGTGTTGAGGATGTCGATCCAGAGAGTTGGTTTTTCCCTTCATGGATTCCCGAAACACAGATGCACGAACAATGTTATTATTCTGAAAGCTATGGTTATGTAATTAGCTTAATCTGGTTTGATTAATTATGATGTCAAAAAAGAAAAATACTATATCAAAATCCCTTCCGATCCGCTCATCTTCTCAGATTAAAGAAGACGAATCAAGGTTAATTTTTGAAAAATCAATTAGACCTTGGATGATTAGTTCATGGATGCTGAGAGACTTTGGAATTGATGCGGTTGTTGAGATAACGAAACCAATGTCAAATTCGACTGATCAAATCGTTACAGGTAAACGATTTTCAGTTCAACTTAAATCTTCGGATTCTGAGAAATTTGACTATGAAACCTTCTCCCTCGTTGTACCGAAAGAAAAAATTACCTATTGGTACGGTGCTATAGAGCCGGTACTCCTAATTTTTATCGATTTGAAGAACGAGTTGTGTTTTTTTAAGTGGATTGATCCAAACCTTATTAAAGATTTATTTCAGAAAAATGAAAATTGGATAGCACAACAAACAGTGTCAGTAAAGTTTGACAGGAACATTTTATTAGATGCTAAACGGCTACTTGAAATCGAAAAGTATGTCATTCATTGGAAAAGGCCGGCTGCGACAATTTTAACGCCCGGTAATTATTTTAAATACAGCACAGAAGCAAAAAAATACTTTGACTCTCTTTGTGCCAGCATGTCCAAATTTAATATTAAATTCCTGCATAAAGAAGCAAAAGAATTGAAAGAAAAAGCCCAGCAGGTTATATATACTATTGCAGTTGTGGGGCCAAGTAGGGCCGGTAAGAGTACCTTAATTAATTGTTTATTGCAGAAAGAAATATCGCCCGTCGGGATGTTGCCTACTACAGGCATTCCAATTACAGTTTTTCCAAAAGACGAAGATAAAACCATTATACTATTTAAAGGTGGTAAAGAGCTGGTAGGGACTATTGATAATGATTTTATAAGGCAATATACTTCCCAGGATGAAAATCCCAATAACGATAAAAATGTGAGCCTTGTTTCAATTCATATTATAAATACGTTATTAGAAAAAGGATTCGCTTTGTGTGATGTGCCTGGTCTTGATGATCCTGATAATGAAATCAGGGCCATTACTAAAACTGCTTTATATAATGTAAATGCTATCATTTATGTTATAAATGCAGCTCCAATGCTGGATGGTGGCTTTTCGATAACTAAGCAAATGATCGAAGATTTAAATGAATTGGGGGGAAGGATGGATAAGCTTTTTCTCGTTTTCAATAAGATAGACGTCTTGGATAACGAACAAATAAATCGGTTAAAAGCGTATGTTGATTCGCAATTAGAAAAATTTAATATCTCCCAATATTTACCTACCCCTCCATTGTATATAAGCTCAAAAGATTCTTTTAATAATAGAAAGGAGAATAATACGGATGATTCAGTAGGAGTTCTGGAGAAAGAGGTTTGGCAATTTTTACTGAGTAACAATAAAACAGGTCTACATAAAATATTGGGAAGTTATGCTGACGCAAAAAATATTATTGAGAAACAAAGAAAAATTATCAATGCCAGTTTATTAAATGCAGAAAGAAGAACAGAGGTTGAAAATAAAATGACCCTTGTTAAAAGCGAGATCAACGAAGTGCGGTCTTTTGTTTCTGAGGAAAGACAAAAAATATATGTGAATCTTAAAGAATACATAGACAATTCTTTTGCAAATATTTTAAGTTATATGAAAACGGATTTAGAAACTGTCACTTTATCGGCTCAATTACCGGGAAGGGCTCAGGTTTCATTATGGCTTGAAAATAATGCCCACCAAATTCTTTCTGATGTTCATACTATTTTGGATCGAAATATTTATGAACTTCAGTCAAAAATAAATCAGTGGATCTCTGAAAAATTGAATCAAGTGGAATTTAGTCTTAATAATAACACCGCAGTAAAGTTTGCTATGCCAGATATTTCTAAATATACAGGCCAAATCAATTTTCATCTTCAGGATAAACAGACTGTCGTTATAGGTGTTTTAGAATCGTTCATATTACGCATTGGGAATTTTATTATAAATATATTTTTTACAGTAGAAGACTCTCTTACTCCGCCTGCCAGACTTAGGCAAAAGTCTATCCATAAAATTGTCGTTAAATCAACTGAGAGTTATAATAATATCGCAACTGCCTTTAGTGCAAATCTGAATGATTATTTGAATGCAGTTTGTAAGTCAATGGAGGAGAAATCGATTGATCGGACAAGCGTCTATTTGGGAGAACTATCAAGTCAATTAGGGAAACTAGATAAACAGATGACTTCTTTGGAAAAAAATAACCTTGACAACTTTTTAAATGAAGTTACAACGATTGAGAATGAGATTGAAAGCAACTTCAATCACTTGAAAGAGTATACAGATGGTATTGAGCGACTCCATAAAAATCAGGTAAAGTAAAAATATTATTCTTCTACTTTATAGTCAATATTTATAAAAATATGATAAAGCTCAACATCTCCGGCATGTTTGCCCTTCCCAACCTTTATTGAATTATTCCCGAATGTTTTTGAAAGATCCTCCAATGTTTTCCTTTTCAATTTGAATTGAGTGGGGAATTCGATTACAGATGCAATATCATCCTTATATTGCTTCCAATGCGTATTAAATTGATCGCCTTTCCCTTTATAATAGGTTATTATATAAAATAGTTTTCGCGAGTGATCATAATTGAATATTTTAAACTGATGTCTTTGAGTCGTACTAGTATTTTTACCTTTTAGGATCATTGCTTCGCAAATAGCCAGTTTTTCTTTTTTTGTAAAAATCGCAAAGTCTATTTCGCCCGGATTCGGTTTGTAAGAATCCGAATAACCACCCCTTGCATTACCTACATGCCAACTGTATATTCTTAACCTTGAATTCAGCGCAAGAATCATCAAGTCCGAGTATTTATCTTCGTAGTCGATAGCTGAAATACTATTAATATAAGTAAGCATATCATTAGCCGCCCCTGTTAATTCGTTTAAAATAAAATCCGGCATCGTTCTGCTTCCGTTTAAGTTGCTGGGAATAATTTTAATAAGCTCTTCCGGAGATTTTGAAAATATCCTATTGTATTGCTCCTGTAAAAAAAGCTGCGTATCTTTTGTGTCGGTTATTTTTCGAATGCTATAAATAAAATCGGGGAGAGTGCCGTCACTTAACTGGTGATATTCTTCAGCCTCTACTAGCAACTTCTCTGCCTGTAAATGCATGTTTCTTTGAACGAGGTTTGAAATCCTTAATTCAAGAAAATCATTTCTGAGCTGCATCGTTTTTTCTAATTGATTGTACAATACATCAAACTCTTTATTGTTTTCCAAATGAGAATAAGTATTCAATTTATTGTGCCATATCTTTTCTTTAATGTATTGAAGCGGTACGTCTTGTGATAATTTTTGTTCAAACTCATTCCATTCTTCTATAGCTTCAGCATATAGTTTTTTCTTGTTTTCTATATTTGCCGTTTCATCTGCTAACTGAAGTTTGGATGCGAAACGATTAAGTGCTAATGTTGGCCTGTCCTCTGATGAGCCATTTAGTTGATTGTTGAAAATAGTATAGGCTTTAAATGGCTCTTTCTTTTTTAGGAAAATCAGCGCTTCATAAAATCCTTTCTCGCCAATAGCGGAAAAACTTCTTTGTATACTTCCGTATTGAAATTGTGGGTCTTCAACCAGAACAATATTTTTTTCATCCCCAGTATGATATGCCAAAAGCAGTTTTATGCGGAAGGCTATGATTTTATATTCATCTATATCATTACGCTTGCCTTTAAGAATCCTGTTTTCCCAATAAGCTAATGCTTCTGCAGCCTTCTCATAGAATCCTTCCGATTGGGCGAGCTCTTGCATGACAAATTGGACCTCTTTAATTGAAGTAAGGGTCTCTAAATATGAAGTAATATTTTGTTTATTAATTAATGATAGTAATATTTCTCTGTCTTTTTCACTTATAACATATTCTAGTAATTTTAATGACCTGATCAGTTGATGCGTTGTAATAAGCTCTGTAATGATTTTCCGCTTATTAACTTCTTTAAACTTATTCATGCTATATCCTATTATGGGTAGCAACTCTTCTTTATCCCTGCCCCAGTAGGTCCTTTCAAATAAGTCGTCAAAAATATCTATTCGCTTTTTTGCAGGTTCGTCTATACAATATTGAGTTATATAAAAAGTTATTTTGTTTTCTAGTTTATCAAGTAGCTCTATTACCGGTAACTTCTTAGCGCGTAACGATGCCTGTTCCACATATAGTTTATTATAACATGTAAGCAAGATTGATAAATGTGTCCTTATTTTTTCCCCGGTAAATCGGTTGTAATTATTGTACTTGTCGGTAGCTTTCTCAAGCTCCAACTGTTTTGGGTTTATAAAGTCTTCGGATAAATTTTGCTGCTCTAATGCAAGTAATATTTCATTCCATCTTATGAGGTCATTAAAATTTTGATAGCTATGCCATGAAGGTAATTTTTTCTCTATGCTATTTTTTGTATAATCCCATCCATCTATCTCAATACAATTAATGGAATTTGAATATGATTCCACAATTGTTTCACATATATGATATCCCATATCATTTGTACCTGTTATTTGCCTGTTATACTCTTTTGATAACCTTAGATGTAACAACCATGCAAGAAAGTCAAGCTCAGCAAAGGGAAGGCTTATTGTGTGGTTCTTCAAATAATCAATTGCTTCATATTTTTTAATAAGTTCAAATAAAGCGGGAAGTAGACCAGGAAAAAGAAGTTGGTTATGGTTACCGAAAATATCATAGTGGACGCCCGGCAACTGAGAAGAATAAAAGGTGTCTTTTAATTGCTCACAAGTTTTAACGGAGTATTCCTTTTCCTTGTTTTGTCGATTTATATCTTGACCAGCAGGTATTTTAAACTTTTTTACAAATGTTTTAAAAAGGCATTGAAAAATTATCTTAGCCTTTTCTTCTTCTATTAGGGGCTGCCCGTTAATAAATCCAAGTATTAATTCAAATCCGGATTTTAACAGCACCAGCTTAATATCGTCTTTGCCCTCGCTTACAAGGTCTGATATTTTCGCTTTAGATAGAAGTTCGAGACCAAGTGAAGCTGTTTTTGTATTCAATAGCAGGAAGGGTATTATCGCTTGTTTCCGATCGTAAATGACAAAGCATGCCATCCATAATATATACGGCTTTATAGTATTGCTATTTATTAGCTTGAAAATTGTTGGATAGCTTTCGCCATTTGGGAAATCGTTTTCCACTATTTGATGAATAAAATATGTCAATGGATTTCGAACCGATTGCATGTATAGTAATTCGCCTTGATATTCTTTATCAAGTATTGATAAATCTCGATATAGTTCATAAAGATCAATAGATACAGGAAACTCTTCTTTCCTACCAACTAAACCAGATTCTAAATAATATAAGCGCCCATGATGTTGGTCTAATTTTAGCTTTTGGTATTCTCTTTCGCCGGCGGATAAATCAGGATCATTTATAACAATTTGATGGGCAGCTTCAATAAACCGCTTTAAAGACTCAACTCTGCTAAACGTTCCTATATTACACCATCTTGAAGCTCTGTGTATTATTCTATTGTACCAAATTATCATCCTTTCTGCGTCACTGGAATAGAAGCTATCTTCCAGTAGTTTTTCCCACAATAATGCTGCTGTTTTATCGGATACCTCTTCATTTCTAAAACATAGGATAAAATGAGTTTCATTTTTTTCTATTTTCTTGGATGCGATTAATTCTTTTAATTCTGGCGTTTTTGGAAAGACTTTTTTATGTGATGTAATTATTTTTTGAATTCCATTTTTTTCTATTCGCATTTTATTTTCATTCTCCTTCGAATACATATAGTCATAGACATAACCAATAAACTTAAATTCTGTTAAATGATCTAATACGGGTTTATAGTGCCCCGGATTATTGCTTTTTATTACACCATCTTTTTCTTGGTATAAATGGTAGGTAAGAGCTTGTTTTAAATTGAGGGTTAGATTTTCCTTTTCTTCATAGTCTTTTACTAAAGCCTCAAACTCTATTTTATTGATAGATTCCTTATTTGTTTGAGTCTGCAATAGAAAACGAATCTCTGCTTTCATTTCTTCCACTTTCTTTGCTTCCCGACTTCCGGCACGAATTACACTTGGTATCTGTACCATTCCATATACAATTCGCAACCAGTCTTTTTCAATAAGCGATTCAATATCTATACTATGGCCTGTTTCTTCCTGAAATATTTTTTGGATTTTTTGCAGCTTGTCATAAGTAATACAATAAAATTCACCTTCCACCGCCTGGTGCAATACTTCTGCATAAAAATGGGAAGCCCCCCAATCGGTATCATCTGCTAGTGCGGTTTTATTATCTGGGTGAATGAGCCCTTTATTGCAGTAAAAGGAAATACTTTCACTCAATTTCTTTGCCTTTTCTCTGATTAGATACATATATTCTCGTTTTTAGCAGGAGTTTCTTTCACAAATATACTAATATTTTATATCTTTGTGGTGAGCTCAAAACTCACTATATGGATACAAAAAGTAAGACATTATTATCGCAGTCTGCAGATCTTCTTCAAAAAGTCACTGAAGCAGGCAAAAACTGCTTTACATTAAATGAAGCTACCGGCTATCTGGAATCTTCATCAAGAGACGCAGTAAAACGATTGCTGAGCGATATGGCAAAGAGAGGGCTGCTCATGCGAATCAAAGATGGGGTATACTATGTTATTCCATATGAACAAAATGCGGAGACGTTTATGCCCGATTGGCATTTACTAGGTCAATATATTGTTGGCGATGCTGATTACTATATTAGCTATTATTCCGCTATGCAGATTCATAGCCTGATAACACAACCGGCACTAAAGGAGCAGATCGTAGTAAATAAGCAAATAAAACCTTCTGTTCTAAAAGTAAAGGGCATTCCTTTTCAATTTATTTATCACAATGAAAAACATTTTTTTGGAGGGAAAAAAACATGGATTGATAATTTTAATAAGATAGAATGTTCCGATCTTGAAAAAACATTTATCGATATCCTTTTTAAACCTGAGTATGCAGGGGGGGTCACTGAGATAGCAAAAGCATTATATAAAAGCAAAGACAAAATTAACTTTCCAAAATTACTTGACTATGCTATTCAGTTTGATTCACTAGCGGTTAGTAAACGCCTGGGATATTTATTGGAATTGTTACAAATAGATACAAATATTACAGGCAAATTACAAGGATTGAAAACCAAGTCTTATTTTTTGTTGGAACCTTCACGACTGAAAGAAGGCAAAATGCTATCCCGTTGGAACATTCGGGAAAACATAGACAGCGAATCTATCATATCACTTATTTATAACTAACATGATTCAGCCTAAAGAAATAAATAAACACGCAGCGATAAATAAAGTAAGTGACCGGCAAATCGAGAAGGATTATATTCTTACATGGACATTAAATGGCATTGCCAATCATTCAATACTAAGTAAGGCAATCGTATTTAAAGGAGGGACTGTATTAAAGAAATGCTACATAGAAAATTACCGTTTTTCAGAAGATCTTGATTTCACGTTATTGGATGAAACATATACACATGATCAATTAAAGGAGATGTTGAGTGAAGTTTTTGATTGGGTAAAAGAAGAGTCAAATATAACCCTGGAACATAAAATAGATGATACTCATAAAACAAGCGGCAGTTCTTTATTTTATATAAATTATATCGGTCCGTTAGGTGGAAATATAGGCAGCAGGGATATAAAAATTGATATAACCCGGGGTGAAAAAATGGAATATCCTGTGGAGGAAAGAAAAGTGCTCATCAATTATACGGATTTGCCTGAGGCATCTTTCATATTGCAATGCTATTCTTTATCGGAAGTTTTGATTGAAAAAATGGCCGCTTTAATGGGGAGAACAGAGCCAAGAGATTTATATGATTTTTGGTATCTGCTGGAAATAGAAAGAATAAAATTTAAAGAACATGATATCGAATTTATTAGCAAGGCAAAGCATAAAGGCCATAATCCGGAGGAATTCGCAGTCAAAGTATTAAAAAAGGAAGCGGGGTTTAAAAGGGATTGGGAAGCAAAGCTTTCTAATCAAATACATGATCTGCCAAAGTTTGATGATGTAATGAGAGAAACAAGAAGGTACTTAAAATAGGTAAAAACTGAGTATGCTAATAACAGTTTTTCTTAATAAGCTATCAATAATAAATTAAACACTTATGATAAGAGTTTATTTTGACCAGAATGTTTTCAATATTCTTAAAAATAGGACTGATCTATGGGTGCAAAAACTGAACAATGATCTGCTAAAGCGTAGCAATGATTTTTTATATTGCTATTCTCATGCACACATGCTCGATCTGCAAAGAGATGCTACCGATAAGAAATATGAAGACCTTACCTTTATGGAATCACTAGTACAGGATAATTACCTTATTGAATATTGGGGCGAAAAAAAAGTCAATTGTCATAAGATTAAGCCACTGCAGGCATTTGAAGATCTTGAGCCTATTACAAACATAGAAAGCGTATTAAATTTTGATAATCTCTTTTCCGGTATGCCCGAATTAAAAGGTTATGGCGATCTTATGAAATCGTTGCTTTCACTTAAAACGATTAATGTCGCCGATATTAAGTATGATGATCAACCGGAGCAATTACAAAAAATCGCGCAGAAATTTATTCAGCCGGGAGAGGAGCAGGTATCAATGCTGGATATCATGACTCGGTTTACAGGCATATATAGTGACATTGCCACAGATGATACAACGTTTAAAGAACTAAGACGTCTGATCATTAGTTATTTTAATCCTGATATGGACAAAATAAATTACACAACTCCCAATTTTAATGAGGTCCTCAAAGACAGTTTACTTAAAAAGACTTTTATTGAATATGTAAATAGCAGTTTAAACCCGGATGGCAAAAAAACAATAACACAACAAAGTTTTTTTCTTCATGCCTATAATGTCTTGAACCTTTTTGGATTTGATAAAGAAAAAAATAAAAAGGCAAAATTCATGAATACCATTCATGATTCAATGCATGCCTAATATGGGGCCTGCTGTGATTACGTTGTGTCCGAAGAAGATAGCTTTCTGGTTAAAACAAAATTTTTATACAAATTATTGAGTATCGAAACAGAAGTTCTTCATGTGGATGACTTTGCTTCAACTGTC
>Ga0307373_10014029_pt1 | contig 11100 bp, 9 predicted proteins | sample OX2MG_FD_202534 | JGI IMG/M metagenome (GOLD analysis project Ga0307373, IMG submission 202534) | Soil microbial communities from Risofladan, Vaasa, Finland - OX-2 | ecosystem: Environmental > Terrestrial > Soil > Coastal area > Acid sulfate soil | place: Finland: Risofladan, Vaasa | collected... | reverse complement strand
CCGGGAAATGAGTGATGCGGTGCTGTCCCCTCTTTACGGATGGAATTCCGGCAACTGGCAGATGAGCCGCGATGCGGTATCGAACCTCGGACTGCATCAGTCATTTGAAAATAGCTATCTGCAGCTGTTCGGCATATGGAACCAGGATCTGATTCAGCCGCAAAAGTTCGCGCTGCAGACGCTGCCGAGTCTGGCCTGGAATGGCTATCAGGACCTGGCCAACGGACTGGCGTATCTCAGCTACAACGCCTCGGCGGTGAATTACTGGCGCCAGCAGGGCGTGGATGGGACGCGGGTTGACTTCAATCCGCAGCTAACCGTGCCGTGGATGTGGAGCAAGTATCTGAATGGGTGGATCACGGGCGGTTTCGACGCGGCGGGCTATGACGTTCAGGGTCATCAGGTGGACGTCATCCCGGTCGGCGCCAAGGGGCGGATCTACAACAACAACCTGGCCCTTGGGCCGTCGGAGCAAAGCGGTACGATGGGCAGGTTCGTGCCGAATCTCGACACCGGCATTCGAACCGCGCTTTTGGGCCATGCGGACCTGAGCTCGCTGGGAATGGGAAAGGTAACTGACTTGACGGTGCCGACGGTCGAGTACCAATACGTTCCGGTGGTGGATCAGAATCAATTCCCGTTGTTTGATCAGACGGACCGGATCGAGGCGCGCAGCCTGGTATTCTACGGGTTCTCGTCGCGGATTTTTATGCAGACCGGCGCGGAGAACCCCAACGCCGACAACACCGCCAACAATCTCGCGCGAGGCAGCGCCGGTCCGAGTTTCAAGTCCGCGGGCGGCTATACCGAGGAGGTGTTTCGCTTAGCCGTTCAGCAGGCGTACGACACCCATTACGCGATTTCACCGGACGGCTCGCAGATGTCGGATGTCGATTTTCTAGGGACCGTGTTTCCCAATCGCATGATATCCGGCATCGGGCAGGTCGACTGGAGCCCGCGATCGCCGCAGGGGCTCGACGACGCCAGCTTCGGGCTTCAGTTTCAGCCGCCCGGGCAGAACCTGCCTAATATTTACACGGGCCGCGAATCGCTCGGTACATACGTCCAATTGGCGTATAGCTACGCCGCGGCCAACGCGGTGCTGCAAGCGCCGAGTACGTCGAGCAACGGGATATCGATGGTGGATATGCGCGCATACACGGATATCTCCAAGTACCTGGGAGCGTACTTCGCGCCGGTCTATGACCTTGACGCGAAACGGCTGCTTAACGATATTATCGGCGTGCGGATTAAATCGGGCTGCGATTGCTGGTTCCTCGATCTCGGATTCAACCAGACTTACAACCCGAATGACACCGGGGTCATGCTCCAGCTCACTCTCGGAGGGCTTGGCACCATCGGCCAAGCGCCATTCGGACTCAATCCATTCCAGTCCGCGGGCCTGTTGCCCCGCCAGGCGGGAGGATACGCGATACCACCTATCCAGTCTGGCGCGCCTCCAATTCCATGAATCCTTCCGAGCCTGATAGTTTGTGCGCGCGCGCAAGCGATCGTAATCGCAGCGGTGGCCTGTGGCGGCCGATACCGGAGATCTTGATCCTGGCCGCGTTCGCATGGGTGCTCGCGTTGCAAGGTTGCGACCTTCAGTTCGCCGCGAACGGAACTTTGCCCGATTTCGCGAAGACCATTTATGTCCAGCATTTCTCCAACACCACCCGCGTGCCGGGCGTGGACGATCAATTAACGATTTACGTTAAGCAGGAAATTTCGTCGCGCGGGCGCCTGATAGTGGTTTCCGATCCCTCCCAAGCCGACCTGATACTGAGCGGCACGGTGCTGTTCTACGGAACCTACGGCACGGCCACGAATTCGATCTCGGAACCGCTTGACTATGCCGATACGCTGTCGATTTCGGCGAAGCTGGTCGAACGCGATACGCACAAGACCCTGTGGAGCACCAACGCGATCAGCAGCCGCCTCAACGTGCCGGTAGTCAGCCAGGCGATTGTCGCGACCACGCCGCAATTCCTGCGGCAAAACCTGCGCGGCCCGGACCTTGCCAACATGCCCGATATTCAGGTTGCCGCCAGCCAGCAAGTCGCCTACAAGCAGCAATTGATGACCCAAGCGGCGGCGGAACTGTATACTGATTTTGCTTGGGGAATCTGAGGCCCCGCCGCTAGAAATAAAGCAGCACCAGGTCCGCCGCGATCCATAGGAGCACGGAGATCAAGAGCGGTTTGTCACTAAGCAACAGCCGCGCCGGATCGCCGCCCTCGTTGCGTTCGTCGATCAGGTACAGGTAGCGCAGGATTCCAAACGCCACGAACGGCACGGTCAGATATAAATGCCGGGTACCAAGCTTGGTCTCGACCTCGGCTGACGCGGTGTAAATCATGTAGCTCACCAGGGTCGCTCCGGCGACGATCGAGATCATTTGATCAACCAGCCGCACGCTGTATTGCGCGAGCGCCCCGCGATGCGCCGCCGCGCCGTCACCCAGCGCGATCAGCTCGTGGCGCCGGCGTCCCAGCACCAGCAGGAGCGCCAGCACGAACGTGATGAATGCGAGCCACGGCGACACGTACGCATCGATCGCGGCGCCGCCGGCGAACGCACGCAGTACGAATCCGATCGCGACCGCGATTACGTCGATCACCACCTGGCCCTTGGCCCACATCGAGTACGCGAACTGAAGCGCGACGTACAAAACCGCCACCGCCGTGAAACCGCGGCCCAGCCACAGCGCAATCGCGCCCGCCGCGCATCCGAGCACAAGCGCGAGCGTGACCGCCTCGCGCACCGTTACCCGCCCGCTGGCGAGCGGACGCTCGCGCTTTTCGGGGTTGCGCCGGTCAGATTCGCGATCGGCGATATCATTGATCACGTACGCGACGCTCGAGAGCGCGCAGAAGCCGAGCGTCGCCCCCACGCCCATCACCGCGTACCTTAAGATGAACAGCCGCTGACTGAAAACCAGCGCCGCAAGGACCAGCCCGTTCTTGATCCATTGATGCGGCCGCATCAGCGCGATCATCGCCGCAAGCTTGTCGCGGCCCGCCACCGCGCGTTGTGCGCCATCCATCGCTGTCCTTTGTATCGTCGCCCGCTCCGTGGGTGCAAGACGGCGCAACGCGTCCCCGGCGCATCGAGGCGCAAAGCCGCGTCGCGCTGCGCAGTACGCGGTCGATTCGTGCTTCGCCACGTCCCGCATGCGGGTTGACAGTTTTCTCTACTATCAGTAGAGTTAGCGCGTCCGTGCCGGAGGGGCGGGAGCATCAGGCGGCAAGGCGGGGCGGGCCGGCCCGGAACGCGGGCGACCGCTGAAATTTCTGCGGCGGCGCTCGAATTGCGATGCGGAGGCCGGGGCGCGCCGATGAGCGCAGCCCGTGCGGACATCATGAGACAGCGCGAATTTGATCGACGGGTAAAAGGCGGGCCGAAGCCCGCTGGGGCTCCGCGCGGACGCATTTTCTCCAGTGCGTTGGTGGAAGTGGCGCTGGTCCTCTTCTGCGCCGCCTTTGCGCTTGAGTTGCTTACCGATGGCGCCCGTATGCACGCCCTGCACGAGCGCGGCGCTAGCACCGTTCAACAGGAGCGCGCCGCCGGCGCCCGCGCCGTCCCGCGCGCCTTTGGCGCGAAAGCGATGCACTCCGCACGCGGCGTGGTGAATAAAACGGCGCGTGGCGCCGAGACCCCTGTGGTGGAGAGCGGCGGCCTCCGCGCCGAGGCGTTCTTCGCGCAGGCGTGGGCCGCCGCGATCTTGCGGATGAGAGCCGTATTCGATGCCGCGTCGCAATCAGGATTGCGCGGCGTCTTCAACGGCCCGCTCGATCTATTCGCGCGTATGGTGCGGACGATCAACGCCGAGGTGGAATCGCTATTACCGTCTTTATCGGAGACCCCGACCGGAGCGATCGGGCTGGACTCGAACCTGCCGATGCTGGCGAGCGTTGGCGCCTTCGCCGCACTGATCGTGCTGTGTTTCATCGCGGCGATCTTTGTCACAGTGAAAGTTGCGCGCACTGCTCGTGCCAGGAGCTTGCGCGTGGGATCCCGGCGGCTCTGAGGCGCCTCCGAGGGGAAACGAAATCTCTGTATCTGTGCGAGCGCGCGCACTCGCGTGCGGCTCGAGCGCGCGGTCCTGGCCGCACCGTTTTTTTGGTCCGGCCGGGCTTGACCGCGCGCTGCAAACCGGAAAAACAATAGCGGTCATGAGCACCCAACCGCCGCGCCGTCCAAGCGAACCCGCCGCCGAGAAGACCGGTCCCAATGCGACCGTGGATTTGCCCGGGCTCACCCGCTTCATCCTCGACCGCAAGCTTGGCGATCCGGCCGGGCTTCGATGCGAGAATATCTCGTTCGGCCATTCCAACGAGGTTCATCTAATCCACTTCGCCGGCAATTCGTGGGCGCTGCGGCGTCCGCCCCGTGGTCCGTTGCTGCCGACCGCGCACGACGTGATGCGCGAGTATCGCGTGCTGAACGCATTGCAGAACACCGTCGTGCCGGTGCCGCGCGTTTACGCCGGCTGCGACGACGCCGCGTATATCGGCGCTCCGTTCTACCTGATGGAATACATGCGCGGCGAGGTGATTCGCGCCGACGGAAATCATTTCGCCAACACTCCCGATCTGCGCCGCATGGTCAGTGAAGCGATGGTCGATCTGCTGGCCGCGCTGCAATCGGTCGATTGGCGTGGCGCCGGCCTCGAGGGCTTTGGCCGTCCCGACCGATACCTCGAGCGGCAGCTCAAGCGCTGGGTCGATCAGCTCGAACGAACGCTTCCGCACACGCGCCCGCTGCCGGTGATGGAGAAAGTCCGCGACTGGCTGCGCGCGCGGCTGCCCGCGTCGCCGCCCGCGACGATCGTGCATGGCGACTTCAAGCTCGACAACGTGATGTGGGATCCGCGCACGGCGCGGGTGCTGGCGGTGCTCGACTGGGAGATGTCCACGATCGGAGATCCACTGGCGGATTTCGGCTGGATGCTCACCTACTGGCCCGATCCCGATGACGCGAGTTCGCGCAGCGGTATCGTGTCGAGCATCGCGGCGCAGCCCGGATGGCTTTCGCGGCGCGCGATGATCGAACGCTATGAGCGCGCGACCGGCCGCGCGATGCGCGATTTCGCCTTCTACCAGGTCTTCGCGATCTTCAAACTTGCGATTATCCTCGAGGGCAGCTACGCGCGGTTCGTGCTCGGACAGGCCGACGATCCCCTGTTCGCCGGACTGGTCGAACGCGTGCCGGCGCTGGCCGAGGCCGCCTGGTCGCTGTGCATTTCGGCGCGGCGCTGATCGGTCTCGCGGCGGCGAAACCGCACCCGGATAAAAAGTGCCGAAGCCGGAGCCTCAACTGTTTTTGGAACTCGCGCGATTCGTCGAGCGCGTGAGCGCGATCGCGCGCACCGGCCTTGCCTTTAAGCCCGACGGTTACGACTCGGAACGCTATGAAGAGTTGCTGCACGAGGCTGCGCATCTGAGCGCCATGATCGCGGGCGGCCACGGCTTGGAAGCCGAGGCGATCCGCCGGCGATGGCGCGAGCTGGTGATCAACGGCTACGAGGGCTACGTCACGCCCGGTGCCGGCTGCGGCGCGATCGTGTTCAACGATCGGGACGAAGTCCTGATGATCCAGCGCCCCACCGGCAAATGGTGGTATCCGGGCGGATTCTGCGACGTGGGCCTGTCGCCCGCCGAAAACGCCGCCAAGGAAGCGCGCGAGGAGACCGGACTCATCGTGCGGCCCCAGCGCCTGATGGCGGTAATCGACAGCCGCAAGTCAGGCTCGGCGCACAGGCATATCTACACGATGCTGTTCTACTGCGTGGCCGTGGGTGGAGAGTTGCGCCCGAGCCCACTGGAAGCGCTCGACGCGCGCTTTTTTCCGCTCGACGATCTGCCCCGCGCGCTCCATCGTGACGACCTCCGCTGGGTCGCGCTGGCGCGCGAGTTCCATTTCGAGGGCCGTGTGGAACCGTACTTCGATCCGCTCGATTCAGTTCGCTGAGGAGATCGCTAAATCGTCGATGAGCGGCGGGCGACCCAGCTCGCGGCGGCGAACGCCGCGAGCGCGAACGCGACGGTTATCGCCACCGAAAATTCCAGCGCCGGAGCCCGCGTCACCGTCATCATTCCCGGTTCACCTAAGTACAATCCCTGCCGCAACGCCGACATCCCGTAGGTAAGAGGATTCAGGCGCATCGTCCAGGCCAGGATCGCCGGCGCGCCCTCGGCTGGAAAAAATGCCCCCGACAGAATCCAGATTGGCAGCAGGATCAGATTCATGATCGCGTGAAAACCCTGCGTCGAGTCGATCCGCCACGCGATGATCAGTCCCATGCTGGTGAGCGCGAAGGCGATCAGCGCCATCATCGCGATCGCGACCCCGACCGCGGCGAGGTTCAGATGAATCCCCGCCAGCGGCGCGAGAATCAAAAAGATGATTCCCTGCATCAGCGCCAGGGTGGTTGCGCCGAGCGCCTGCCCGAGCACCACGGTAACGCGTGAGACAGGAGCCACCAGCACGCCCTGCAGGAAGCCCTCGCGCCGATCCTCGACGGTCGAGATGGTCGCGAAGATCGCGGTGAACAGCAGCACCATCACGATCACGCCCGGGTAAAAGTATTGCGCGTAGTTCATCCCGGCCGGCATCCCGCTCGGCTTGAACGACGCCTTGAGTCCCGCGCCGAGCAAAAGCCAGAACACCAGCGGCTGGAGCAGTCCGCCGCTGAGCCGGCTGCGCTGGCGCACGAAGCGCGAGATCTCGCGCCACCATAGGGTTCCCGCTTGCAGGATTATTTCCATCGCGCGCCTACGCTTCCTCGCCCGCCGCGGGCGCCGCGAAAAACTGATGCCCGGTCAGATGCACGAACACGTCTTCGAGGGTCGGTTTGCCGAACGACACGGAATCGATCTCGGGGCCGAACGCCTCGACCACCTCGCGGATCAGCTCATGGCCGCGCGGCCGCTCGATACGCAGGGTTCCGTCCACAAGCTGGCTCTTCAGCCGCAGCTGCTGGAGCAGCTTGTGCTGCAACGCCTCGGGCGCCGCGGCGCGAATCACCACCACGTCGCCGCCGACCTGCGCCTTCAATTCTCCGGGCGGCGCCATCGCGACCAGCCGCCCGCCGTCGAGGATCGCGATTCGATCGCAGCGCTCGGCTTCCTCGAGATAATGCGTGGTCAGCACTACGGTAACGCCGTCGCGATCGCGCAGATGGCCCAGGTAGTTCGAGAACTCGCGACGCGCCGCCGGATCGAGTCCGGTGCTCGGCTCGTCGAGCAGCAACAGCTCGGGCTTGTGCAACAGCGACTTGGCCAACTCGACGCGGCGCTGAAGTCCGCCTGAAAGTGTCTCGACCAGATCTCCGGAGCGCGATCCGAGTCCCAGCCGGCTGAGCGCCGCCGCCGAATCCTCGCGCAGCTTGCGCCCGCGCATCCCGTACAGATGCCCATGATGCGACAGGTTCTCGGCCACGGTCAGCTTGCCGTCGAGGCTCGGATGCTGGAACACGACGCCCAGCTTGCGCCGCACCGCGATCGTGTCGTCGGCGAGATCGTAGCCGAGCATCACGGCGCGTCCCATTTGAATCGGAACGAGCGTCGAGAGCAGCTTGAACAGCGTGGTCTTGCCGCCGCCGTTGGGTCCGAGGAATCCGAAAATCTCGCCGCGCGCGATCGAGAAAGTCACGTCGCTCAGCGCGGCGCGTTCGCCGTAATTGAAGCCGAGCGCGCTCGCCTCGATCGCGGGCGGCGCGGAAGCCCGCTCGGAGGTTCTGGCGGCAGTGGGATTTGCAGCTTGCATGGTGCTCATCGGAAAAGTTTCGGGATCTGATTATCACGCGCGGTGCGCGCGCCCGCAATCACGCCCGGCAAGCGCGGCGCTATGGATCGCCGAAACCCGCTGGGCGCGAGCCTTCTTCGGGCAGGCCGACTTCCGCGCGCCGCCATCCGTCGTCGAACGCGGCGGTGCGCTCCTGCCCGGTGCCGTGGCCGCCGTGCGCGCCGACGAAATCATCGCCGGTGAGCTGGTAGTATTTCGTGATCTCGTCGGGATCGAGGCGCCGGATGCCCAGGCGTTCCATCGTGTATCCGGCGAATTGATCGGCCGCCAGCTCCTTGCTCTTCTGCGCGACGTACTGATTGCTCGAGGAGAAATCCGCGTGTTCGAGATGACCCATCTCGTGCGCGAAGATCGCGTAGAGCATCGGCGACCTCGCGTCGCTGCCGTGGATATTCATCCAGTTGCCGAGCAGCGAGGCGAGGAACTTGCGATTGTAGAAAATGCATCCGTCGCTGTTCGCGTGCGGAGATACGTCGGCGACCGATTCATAGACCGGATAGTTGGCGCCGTACATATCGTTGAGTTGCGCGACGATCGACTGGTACGGCTCGGTGGCGGGGCGCGCCCGCTCTCCGCATACGTTGATCACGCCATCGCCCGGCGCAGGTGCGGCGGCCTGCGATCCGGACGGCGCCTGCGGTCCGCCCGAATGATTCGGGAGCACCTGCCAGTCGTCCTGTGCGTGCGCGTGCCGCGCGGAGGCGGCGACGATGCCGATCGCGGCTGCGAGCGCGAGTATCGCGTACACGTTGCCAGTTGCGCAGGCGGGACGGCTCATCGATACGCCCGCTAATTGGTCACGGCGCCTTTCGACGCCGACGACACGAGCTGCGCGTATTTTGCCATCACGCCCGATTCGTAATGCGCCTTGGGCTTCTTCCAGCTCGCCAGCCGTTCGGTGATTTGCGCGTCGGTTAGATCCACCTCGAGTCGGCGCTTGGCGATATCGAAGGTGATAACGTCGCCGTCGCGCAGCGCCGCGATCGGTCCGCCGACCGCCGCCTCGGGCGCGACGTGTCCCGCCATCAGGCCGTGCGTCGCGCCGGAGAAACGTCCGTCGGTGAGCAGCGCGACCTGTTCTCCGAGTCCTTCTCCCACCAGCGCCGCGGTTACGCCCAGCATCTCGGGCATTCCGGGAGCGCCCTTGGGTCCTTCATAGCGGATGACAACCACGTCGCCCGCCTTGATTTCGCGCTGCGACACGGCCTTGAACGCGTCGTCCTCTGAATTGAAAACCCGCGCGGGTCCGCGATGCGTCATGCGCTCATTTCCCGCCACTTTGATCACGCATCCTTCGGGAGCCAGGTTGCCCTTCAATATCACCAGGCCTCCGGTCGGCTTGAGCGGATGCTCGACCGTACGCACGACTTCCTGTCCCGGCGTTTCAGAGGCGGCGTCGGCTTCCTGTCCGATGGTTCTTCCGGTCACGGTGATTTCATTGGGATGCAGCAAACCGGCCTGCTTGAGGCGCTTGAGGATGAGCGGAATTCCGCCGGCGGCGAACATGTCGGCGGCCATGAAGCGGCCGCCCGGCTTGAGATCGGCGAGCAGCGGGGTACGCGAGCTGATTTGATCGAAGTCGTCGAGCGAAAGCGCGATCGCCGCCTCGTGCGCGATCGCGAGCAGATGCAGCACCGCGTTGGTCGATCCACCGGTCATCGCGACTGTCGCGATCGCGTTCTCGATCGCCTTGCGCGTTACGATCCGGCTCGGGCGCAAATCGCTCTTCAGCAGATCCATCACCAGGCGTCCGGCGCGGTATGCGCTGTCGGGCTTGCGCGGGTCGGTGGCGGGAATCGAATTGGATCCGGCGGGTGAGATTCCCAGCGCCTCGAACGCCGTGGACATCGTGTTGGCGGTGAATTGACCGCCGCACGCACCGACTCCGGGACACGCCACGCTCTCGAGCCGAATCAGCTCGGCCTCGGTCATCTTGCCGGCGGACTGCGCGCCCACCGCCTCGAAAACATCCTGGATAGTGACGTTCTGGTCGCCGTAGCGGCCGGGCTGAATCGATCCGCCATAGATCATCAGCGAGGGCAGATCGAGCCTCAAGAGCGCCATCACTGTCGCCGGGATGGTTTTGTCGCATCCTGAGATCGCCACGACGGCGTCGAACAGATGCCCGCGTGAGGTCAGCTCGATCGAATCGGCGATCAGCTCGCGGCTGATCAGCGACGCGCGCATCCCGTGCGTGCCCATCGAGATGCCGTCGCAAATCGCGATGGTGTTGAACTCGACCGGAGTGCCGCCGGCCTCGCGGATGCCGCGCTTGACGTGCTCGGCGAGGTCGCGCAGATGGTAGGTGCAGGGCATGATCTCGATCCAGGTATGGCCGACGCCGATGAGCGGCTTGGAAAGATCCTCGTCGGTGTAGCCGACCGCCTTCATCATCGCGCGCGCGGGCGCACGCGAGGGACCGTCCAGAAGGACGCTGCTGTTCTGTCGTAGGGACTTTTTGTCGTCTGCCATGTCACTTCCTGTGGTGCGGGCGAGCGCGATGAACGGGATGCGGTGCCGCACGTTCTCCCCTCTTTGTATTACACGCGGCATGGCGGATAAACCCAATGACGGGCAAAGCTCGGCGGGCACGCGGCGCGGCGACCGTTGCCCGCGTCACGCGGGCCGGATAATCGATAGATACGCGCTGCGCCCCGTTAGCTCAGATGGATAGAGCACAGGATTCCTAACAGGATGCTGAGGAAGGATCGTTTCTCACCTGATTATCATGTAGATTGCATTGTGGTCGCGGATTGAGGAGGGAGTGGGGATGCGCGGGGCCGACTATCAGCAGTCTTCGATGTTCAGTTACATATCGGCGGAGCGGCGGGTGCCGATGGATCATCCGCTGCGGGCGGTGCGCGCGATGGTGGATGCGGCGCTGGGCGAGCTGGGGCCGCGGTTTGACGCGATCTACGCGCGCATTGGACGGCCCTCGATCCCGCCGGAGAAGCTGTTGCGCGCGCTGCTTTTGCAGGTGCTGTACACGGTGCGCAGCGAGCGGCGGTTGATGGAGCAACTCGACTACAACTTCCTGTTTCGGTGGTTCGTGGGACTGAGCATTGACGAGCCGGTGTGGGACGCGACCGTGTTCAGCAAGAACCGCGATCGGCTGCTGGAGGGCGAGATCGCGGCGAGCTTTTTCGCGGCGGTGGTCGAACAGGCGCGCGTGCAAGGCTGGTTGTCGGACGAGCACTTCACGGTCGACGGGACCCTGATCGAGGCGTGGGCGTCGCTCAAGAGCTTCCAGCGCAAAGACCAGAGCGAGCCGAAAACCCCGCCCGACGATCC
>Ga0307373_10014028_pt1 | contig 11100 bp, 3 predicted proteins | sample OX2MG_FD_202534 | JGI IMG/M metagenome (GOLD analysis project Ga0307373, IMG submission 202534) | Soil microbial communities from Risofladan, Vaasa, Finland - OX-2 | ecosystem: Environmental > Terrestrial > Soil > Coastal area > Acid sulfate soil | place: Finland: Risofladan, Vaasa | collected... | reverse complement strand
CTGGCATGGGCATGAAAACGTGGGGAGTCAGTCACGGGCAGGACGTCTCCGATTCTCCCGTCTTTCACTGAGCGGAGCAGGATGTTGTAGCTTCCACGGGCGTAGCTGTCCCACGCAACCCAAGTAGTTCCCAGGCGATCAACGACGACATCCGGGCTCCAATCATTTGCCCTATCAGCTTTCTCATGTGCGCTCATCATTATCTCGCCCGACCAGGAATCACCTCGCAGAGACTTCAAAAAGATAGTCGAGCCACTTGCACGAATGCCTTGCCAAACCAGATGCAAGTTCCCTGCCTCGTCGGCAGTCAAACGGGGGAATAAGTTATTACCCGGGCCCTTCGTGAGTTGCTGAACCTCGCTCCAGGAAGCTTGATCGTAGCAACGGGCCATCAGATGCCAGTCAGCGCCGCGATGTTCGGACCATATGACCCAAACGCGATTCTTGCCGTCAACGGCCATTACACAGGAAGAAATCTCAGAGGACTGTGGCGTAACGGTCATGACTTCGGACCACGACCCGTGGCTGAATCGCTTGACGAAAATATTCTCCGCTAGATTGCTATAGCTCGCCCATCCCACCCACAAGTTGTTCCTATGGTCTAGCGTCAAGGCAGGATAGTCAGTTTCGCGGTTACCTTCGGAAACTTGCTCGACCAGTGGTACTCGGAACACCTGAACCCTCGAGTCCAGAAGATACAGAGGGTCGAATTCCGGGATGTCCTTGATCCTGAACTCAAATTCTTTCGTAGGGGTGTCCAAGAAAGGAGCTTCCGAAGAGCCGGCAACGTTGGTTACAGGATAGACAAACCTTGCGCCGTTGATTTTGAAATGCAACTTAGCACTTTCCGGCCCTTGATAGTAGATGGTCACACCCACTGTTTTAACGCGGGTTGCGTGAGGTCGCGCTTCCTCCTTAGGATTCAGATCGCCCGTCGCCACCGACGGCAGCCACGCCGTCGTGGCGGCCTTCCAGCCGGAGTGACCGATGATCACATCTCCTTTGCTGAAGTGGTGGCCTCGGATCTTTAATATGCTTCCTCCTGTGATGGCAACCGACCCGTCCCATCGGGTTGCTTCCATGTCCTGCTGGCCGAACTGCATCGTAATGGCGCCGGATGTTCCACTTGGAGCGCCTGCGCCTCCGCTGCCCGTTGCATCGTCGGCTGGTGACCCACTCTCGTTTGTTGCGACGTTCGGTAGGCTTCTTTCCCTGGCACGAAGCCACGGCGAAACGCTGCTAATTCCTGCCAGATAACTCCCGATGAAAGTCCGCCTATCCACGCCTTGCTCCTTCCCCAGTTGCGAACTAACCCAAGTGAACGCTTCGGATTATTGTATACGGATACTTTGAGCCCGATTTCCTAAACCTGCCTTCTTCTGAAGAGCCCTGTTCATCTCGTCGTAGGTCGGTGGCGTGTCCGAAGGCTGGAGCCGCTCGTCAGCAAGAGCCTGAGGAAACCATCGAAATGAATAGAAGAAAATAATGCCGCCGAACCTTAGTGGAAGCTTGCTTCGCTGAGTGGCCTTAGTTCCCCGACGACAAACCAGTAAGAGACAAGACCCAACACAAGAATCAACACTCCGAGGGCAAATGCGGAAAAATACGATCCGGTTCTACTAATGAGGAAGCCCGTCAGCAGCGGCGCTATAATACCACCAATGTTGCCCGCAAAATTCTGCATGCCCGTCCAAACTCCAACCTCGTGTTTTGGCGCACAGGACTGAGGAAATACCAGGAGATTGCTTGCACCAAAACCGACCAGGCCTGCGCCGATCACGAGCACTGCCGCCATGTTCGCACTCTTGACCAGGGCCGCGGGGATCAAAAACGATCCCATCATAAAGCCGATGCTGACAATGCCTTTGCGAGTCCTGGTTTCGTTCCATCCCCTTTGAATCAGATAATCACCCAGCCATCCACCGATGACCTCGCTGAGGCCGCAAAATGCGTACGGCAGGGCCGAAAAGAGTCCCGCCTTAACGATGGTAAAATGGCGCACCGAAACAAAGTATTCCGGAAGCCACGTCAAAAGAAGGTACCAGTAGTAGTCGAAACAGAAAAAGCCCAGGCAGATGCCGAAAAGATTCCGATCAATAGTTGCCTTCCATTTTGTCCGTCTCGGGGCTGCATTTGTTATTAAGCCCGGAGCATATTGCTTAATCTCGTCACGGCGAGGAAACGTGCGCATCCACGGAAGCAGCCATAACAGCCCGCTGAATCCGACCAGCACGAACATAGTCCGCCACCCATAGCGGACAATGAGCCACGGCGTCAGGAGCCCGCCCAACACCAATCCGGTCCTTGTGCCGAGATCAAAGATTGCAGAAGGCAAGGCGCGTTCCTGGGAGCTGAAAAACATGCTCACGATTTTGGTCGCGCCCGGCAGATAGAGGGACTCCCCAACCCCCAATAAGATTCGGAACGCAATCAGCACCACGAAACTGCCTGCAAAACCTGTCAGGCCCTGCGTGCAGGACCATAAAGTGAAGGCCCCCGCATAGAGCCAGCGGAGGTCCATGCGGTCCACGCACCAGCCAATCGGCACTTGCATCAAGGCGTAAGACCAGAAAAACGCCGAGAGCAGTATGCCCATGCTCGAGGGCTTGAGGGCCATCTCGGCGGCAATCAGCGGCAGAGCTATGGAAAGGGTGGAGCGATCCAGGTAATTGATCAACGAGGCGGCAAACAAAAGCCAGACAACGGGCCAGCGCCTGCTATCCGAAATGGGGTCGCGGTTCAATAGATTCGAAGGAAGCGATTCCCCACCTGACTGAAAGTGCATAACTTCTCGAAACCCTGGTCGTGGGGTATTCACCTGCCGGCACAGGTTCAGGAGTTTGGATCAGCATGCCAAATGGTCCAGGCCAACTGATCCAACAATGCGGGATCGAGGGATTACAACTCAGAAAAGAAGCTCTTAAGAAAAAGTTAGCTCGCACCCTACCCGCCTTTCGGGCCGATGGGGTGCGAGCAGCGAGAGAAAGCCACCGCGTACCGGTTAGGTTAGTGGCGGAGCCAGCGTCCGAACGCAGGCTCCGGCTCCGCCGTGCCGAAGACAAACTAAAAGTCAACCCGCAGGCCCAACTGCATTTGCCTGGCCCCGTACGGTCCCAGGGTATTGGCGCCCAGGCCTCCACCCGTACCCAAGGTCCGACCAAAATTGGGGTCGCCCAAGTTGCCGTCAGGCGGTCCAAACTGCATTGTATTCGTTGCGTTGAACGCCTCGGCCACGAAAGTAACCCTAAAGCGTTCGGTAATGTTGGTTGACTTCTGAATGGAGATGTCCAGCCGCTTGTCACTGGGGCCGAGCAGTGTTCCGCCATAGTTGCCGATCTGCCCGAAGGCGGGGAGCGCGAATGCGGCGGTGTTAAACCAGTTGTCGGGAGTGGGATTAGAAAGGTTAGGGTTGCCAACGATGTTGACCCTGTTCCCCAACGGGCTATTGCCGTTCAAGGAATCATGGCTGGCAGTGATTCCAAAGGGTACGCCGCCCAGGAAGGACATGATCCCCCCGATGGACCACCCACCAAGCACCTTCCCCGCCACACCGGAGGTCAAGTAATTCTTTCCGGCGCCAAAGGGCAACTCGTACACCCATGAGATGTTTGCCATTTGATAAGGAACGGCCGTGACGCCGTTGGCAGTGTCGTAAATTGCCGGCCCGCGGCTAAGCTGCGGGTAGTAGATTGATCCGCCCATGAATCCAAGGGATCTTCCGTAGCTGTAATTGGCAATCAAGGTAAAGCCCTGTGAGAAATGCTTGTCCACTCGGATGTAGCCCTCGTAATAGTCGGTGGTTCCTTTCTGCGATTTGACTTCCGTCACACCGCCGTATTGAGGGAAAGGCCTGCGGGAAAAATTCTCTCCCGTGACTCCCCAAAATTGCGGGGAAATCTCATTCCAGTTCACATAGATGGGCAGGTTGCGGCCCAGGACGCCCTGTCCTGCAATTTCGACAACAACTTGTCCAGGAAGTTCGCGCGAAACCGATAGGTTGAAGTTCTGCGAGGAGCCAAACTTCCAGTGTCTGTCAACAAAGGTAGGCGAGGTCGTCGGAGACTGCCCCACGGGAACTGCCCCGAAGCCATCCGTAAGTGTCGTAAGGTTGCCCCCGATTGGATAGCTTGGAAATCCATTTTGGAGAATAAACGCTGGCGACACGCCGCCATCGGGTGAGCCGAACGCGGCGCTGGTGGTAAATCCCAGGTTGGGCGCTCGCCGGTTCGCTCCCAGGGCAGGGGCGATGCTGTAGATGCCATAGCCTCCCCGGATTACCGTTTTGGGCAATACCTCCCAAGCGAAGCCAAAGCGTGGAGAGATGCGATGCCAGTCGGTATTGTAAAAATTATTGTACGGATAATCCGGCCGATTGAAGAACTTGACGACACCCGGAGTTCCGGAGACAGGGTTCAGTTGGTAGAAATCAAAGGCGTTGCCATAGTTGTTGGAAACGTAAACCGGCCCGTCGATATCCCAGCGCGCTCCCAGGTTGATCGTCAGGTTGGGTCTGAGTTTCCAGTTATCTTCAACATAAGCCGAGGAGTACCAGTTGCTCCAAATTTCCTGAGGGCCGAGGGTCGTGCTCGCATTGTCGGTGAGGCCGAGTAAATACGAGGCAAAAGCATCGCCCGTGTTGGATACCGTCCCGCCCGTTGCACTTGGCGCGCCCGTTTCCGCCGGGCCAAAGCCGAAACTGCCGGTTGGGAAACTTTGATCGGGGGCGCCGTGTTTTCCATACTCGGTGGAAAACCCGGTCGAGATGGTATGGTTTCCGTGGACATAGGTCAGGTCAATGTCCCATTCGGTCTCGCGGATGGGATTCTCCTGAAACAGGAGGAAACCAGGACCCAGGGTTGTGTACCCATTAAAATTGAATGATGGAAACCCTAAATCCCCCCCATAGGACTGTGGCAAATTCGCTCCGGCATAGTTCTTAATGCCCAACGTTTCTGCCCACTTCCCAGCGGGATCCACACCAGGATTCAGCCGGGTGATATACCTTGGGCGGTCTACAACTCGATTGGACATGAACAACGTTGGAGAGAAGATGTGAGTCCACTGATAGTTATACGCCTGCGTGAAGTACTGAAAACCGAATCCGCCCGCGACCGCAGGACTCGCCACCGGGTTATATCCCGTCCATCCGAGAAATGGGTTGCGCGTATGAGCGAAGTTGTATACAAAACTTAAATTGTCCGTGGCGCTGATGTTCCAATCGGCCCTTTCAACGCCTCGCCATAAGTTCACCTGGCTTCCCGCGGTCGCATCGTAGTTTGCTTGCACCCCGGGCAAATTGGGATCAGGGAAATATTGAAGGGTCTTTGCCGCTACGGGGTCGAAGTAACTGGGGTTAATGATGTTATTGCAAACCTCCACGCCGCAGGTGGAACGCGTTGTAACGCCACCGACGGTCGTGGTGGTACTGGGGTCGTAGATTGCATGGCTAAGGGCACTGAAATTCCCGGCCTTCATCTGCGCGGTGGGAACGGTTAGCGTTCCCGAGATCGGGAGAGAAGACTTCTGTCCCTCCAGGCTGCCGAAAAAGAAGAGCTTATCTTTCTTGATCGGCCCTCCAAAGCTTCCGCCAAACATATGCTGCCGGTCCAGAGGCTTGGTTCGGGTAAAGCCATCATAGGTGTCGAGGGCCTCATTTCGGAAGTACTCGTAGATGCCGCCATGGAACTGGTTGGTGCCGGACTTTGTCACCATTTGGACCAACGGCCCGATATCTCTCCCGTATTTGGCGCTGAATTGGCTCTCGTTGACCTTCACCTCCCGCAGGCTTTCCACAGAAGGATTGAGCACCATTTGAGCGACGTCTTCCCGATCTCCCGTATCATTGGCGCCATCGATAAGAACGTTCACATTCGTGTAGCCGGCAACGTTGTAGCGCGACGCGCCATACGAGATGACATCCTCACCCGCGTAACGCACGGCCGGGCTCAAGGACAACAACACTCCCGCCGAACGGCTAAAGTACGGCAACTTTGCAACCTGATCGTATTGCACGGTTTGGCCCAGGCCCGCTTCCTGGGTCCTGAGTTGTGCCGTCGTCGCGGTGACTTCAACCTGCTGTGATACGGACCCCACTTTAAGAGTGAAGTTGACGCCCCGCGGTTGGCCCACCAGCACAGTAACGGCGCTTGTAATCGCCGTCTGGAAACCCTTGGCGGTTACCGTGATGGTATACGTGCCTGCAACCAGGTCAGGAGAGCGGTAAACGCCATCCGTGGTTGTTTTAAGAGAGTAAGTCGTCCCTGTGTCGTTGTTCTTGATGACAACTGGAGCTTCAGGGACCGCGGCGCCCGACGGATCCATGACGTTGCCCGTAAGGTACGCTGTTCCCTGAGCGACAAGTTGACCTGCTCCAACGAGAGCGGCCATTACAACCGCCAACAGAATGCTACCCAATCTACCTTGAGTGCAGCTCTTCATACATCCCCCTTCTAAATTGTTTTGTCATTACCACGAGTGCCCCGCATCCTGATTTCCACGCCGTCTTGGTCAGGCCATAACGCAAGTCTTGCTGTTAAGAACCGGAAAGCCTGCGCCTCGCCAAACCACGCAATGTGAGTTAACCGATATACCCGTGAGTCCCAACCGGGATGCCCGTCCCGCTCGGGACACCAACACGTTTCATAATCCGACTGAGACTCTGCCCTAAGTCTTTAAGCCCATCCCAGCAGCACTGTGAACTTGCAGAGCAATATGCTCATCCTGGGATGAGTAACCAACTCTCTGGCTTAGTGCCCTGCCTGCTGCTTCAGGGCCCTGTTTGCAGCCACACCGCTGTTACAAGGGATTTGCGCGTTATAGGACCTGCATGCCCATCGCCCCGTTTCTCGCCAAGGCATAGCCCCGCTGAGCCGCACTGGGTTCCCCCTCTGGCAGTGTCAACTCCGCTTTGGGTCGCGCTCCCTTTGCCTTCTTCCAAACCCGACGCAAATAAGCAAGTACAACAGAACAATGTTCGCTTTATTTATCATGCGCGGTGAGTGATGTCAAGAAAAAAGTTTACCGCTTAACTACGATAGTCCGAGACTTCCGACAGGGGGACCTGCGGCTTTCGTTTAAGTTGGGAAACCAGACAATAAGGCGGGCGCTGCTTTACCAACGCCAAACGCTACTTCGTCAGGCTACCTGTTGCATTGCCCGGCAGGCAAGCGCCCAGATTCTGGGCCTTCTTTAACAGGCTCTGCCCCTCCTCGGTTTTTCCTTCGCGCAGAAGAGCCTTTCCCAGAGCACAGCTAGCCAGCCCGTCGTCAGGGTTCAGATTAACAGCCCGCCGAAACTCGAGGATCGCTTGCGTTGCTTTTCCCATTTGCCAGAGAGCAATGCCAAAGTTGTAGTGAATTTCAGCGCTCTGCGGCCGTTTTGCCAGCGCCCGCTCAAAAGCAGCGACCGCCTGCTGGCCGTCTCCTTTTTCCGCCAGCGCAATGCCCAGATAATAATTGGCATCGGGGTAGTCAGGCTTACGCGCCACGGCCTGTTGCAGGTTATGGACCGCATCGTCGATTTTCCCGGCGCGCAGGTCTTTGATCCCGTTCAGGACATATAGCCCCGCGTCCTCCAGTTCCCGCTCGGCATTGTTTAGTCTGCTTGCCGCCTGAAATTGCTGAGCGGATTCCGTGCGATTGCCTGCCTTTTGAAGCGCCGTGGCCAGAACATAATGGAACGACGCATTATCGGGATCCAATGCAACCGCCCTCCGGAGCGTGGCAATGGCTTCCGGAATTTTGCCCGTCCGAAGCAGGAGTATCCCTCGGGCGGAAAGAAATTCAGGGGTTTGTGGACTCAACTTCACCGCAGCGTCTAAATGGTCAAGCGCACCTTGCAAGTTGTCTAACCCTTGTAACGCTTTGCCAAGGTAGAACTGCGCAATGGCCAGATAAGGATCAAGCTCTATCGCCTTCCGAAGTTCGCCTTCCGCTTGCGCAGGATGGTCATTAAACAGCAACGCATGGCCCAAAAGAGCATGCGCCAGGGACGAGTCAGGTTGGGTTTGGGCGGCCTGCCGGCGCATGTCCAAGACCTTTTCGCTCGTCCACGCGCGTTGTACCACCGACTCGAGATTGAGTTCAGCTTTGACAAAGTGGGGATCAATTTCTACAGCTTTCTGATAGGCGTAGGTCGCTTGCACATAATCGCGCTGTCGAGCCAATGCCGTTCCAAGGTTGTTGTAGGCGTCCGCGGAGGCCGGCGGCTGTTTGACAGCAGCTTCAAATTCCTGGATCGCCGAGGGGACATCGCCTACTTCCTCATAAAGCCACCCCATCAAATTATGGAGATTGGGCAAGTTGGGTTGTAGGTCGGCGGCTTTGTGTAAAGCGGTAAAGGCCCGATCTAAGTTTTGGTAGTAAGCCCCGCCGCCGGTCTCTTTGGCATGTGCCAGCTTTGCTGCCTTCACCCATGCGACTCCCAGATTGTAGTAGGCCTGCGCGTAGTCCTTCTTCAGGAGCACCGCAGTTTCGAACTCTTTGATGGATTCGGTTAGGTTTTCCGCTTCACCTAATACAATTCCCAGTTCATTGTGCGTGTGCGCGGATTTGGGATCCCGGCGAAGCTCCTCACGCAGCCGGGCTATTTTCTCTTGGATGGATGCCTGCGTTGGAACGGACTGTTTGGGTCGATCGTTGCGGGAGGAACCGGCTACCAGGCAGGTCGTACGAAGCATTCCTGCAAAGAAGAGAACGAGTCCACCGGCCATTGTGAAGCATATGGCCCGCCGCAACCGATTGCCGGAAAGGGATGCGCGTTTACCGCTTATACCGTTGGCCTTCACGAGAATGCGTTCCTGTGGGACAAAAAAGCGCGCCCTACCTCAACACGCTCCTGCTTCAATTTCTTTACCAGTGTATCACCAGTTTTCCCTGCATAGGAGCAACGGCATGCCTTGCCCGGAAAATAAGATCCATAGCGCATACCGTGCGGCGGCGAAAGGCGCTTCCGAGTTCCCTTCTCTCAAACCCGATACCCGGAGTTCAGCCCAGGCGGCTTGAGTTGAGCATTCATCGTGCAGGCCCGGCTCCCGTGGTCTTCCCTGCTCTATGCCTTGGCGGCCTGGAGAACTCGGTCGACGAGCCCGCCTGGCGCGCAGAACGCGGCAATGTCCTTTCCTTCCATCGCTGCCGGAACAGCCCACAACATCATATTCTGATCATAGTGGCTGCCAAATAATCGGTCCCCCGTGTCACCACGGATCAGGTTGGGCTGGTTCCAGCATGTCAAAGCGTTGATCGTTATATCGTGCATACAACGCCGGATTAATTCCAGTCCGAAGTCCCGCTCGCCAGCATACATATACGTCATGCCCAACATGAACAGCTCCGGGGTGAAGAAAGCGTACGGCCCGTATCCTACATTCGCCGACAAGCTCCCATCGGGACGGGCAAAGTCTACCGCGCCATAAGCTGTGAGCGGCACACATGTCCGTTTAATCGTCGCTAAAGTTGTCTTGACCCGGTCGCTTCTAAACACACCCTTCAAACCATGGAACCGGGCCATCCACTCACCGTCCAACTGGTAAGCAAAAACGTCGTCGGACTTCTTGCCCGTCTGCGGCTCGTTGTAAGCCAGGTAGTAGCTGTCAGCCCACATCTTGGTTTCCATGGAACGGCTGCCCTCTTCAGACCACTGCCGGCATTTTTGGACGAACTCCTGATCTCCGGCCTTTTCGGCCATGCGTTCCGCCATTCGCAGGTTCGCCAGGTGTATACCGCCGACGTGCGAGGTCATGCCGTACCAGAGCACCCCCTCAAACCACTCCAAGCTGTCGCCAGGGTGGTGCGGGTGAGCGGGGTCAACATCGCCACTTGGCACGCTAATAATGCCGTCCGCCCCATCTTCCGGCCTCAGATTCATCGTGAATATTGTGTTCTTCTTGACCGAAGGATAGAACTCTTGCACGACCCTGACGTCCCCGGTACGCTGCCAATATCGATCGACCATGTCCACATAACAGGGACCGTTCGTGGTCGTCTGATCGGCATCGGTCGGCATCGCAAATTCCGTTCCTGCCGTGCGCTCGAATCCACGGCTGGTATCATATTCGCCTCCGGCCATGCCCACTACGCCTCCGAAAATCCACGGCGCCGCGCCGTTGGCGAACTGGTAGGCTTTATAACCCCGCAGCGTGGAAAGAGCCAAATCCGGGAAGAAGAATACCAAAGGAGGATTGGCGTAAAAGGTATCGGGGATCGGCTCAATGGCCGGATCTTCAACGATCCCGTCAAGCAATCCGAACAGCCCGTCCTCCGGCCGGCACCATGGTCCAATCGGAGGCTGCGCGGCAGCCCACAAGCTGTTGATGGGAAAAAGATGGAGGATATTCACCAACTGATCACGGAGCCATACCGGCAGGCTTTGATCCGCATAGATGACTTCCTGCCAGGCTAATATCCGCCTCAACAAGGCATCGTGGTTACGACTGAGAAATTGAGCAACCTCCAGGGCGTTCTTATAGCGCGTGGCGTACATGTGAGTAAATGTATGAGGCCCTTCCCCAATCCACATCGGCGCGTACCAGGACAGAACGAACCGGACGACCTTCTCTTCTTTCGATAGAAGCTGGTAGCGCACTGATATCGATCCACTGAAATCTTCCTCGCGGGGTTCGGGCAGCTCCGTACCAATCTTGGCCCATTTTTGGCCGCTTCGGAAGGGTTTCTCCGTAATCTCAAGGCCCCCACCTGTCTCCAAATCCTGGTCACCCACGACTCCAAGCGCGTAACCAATCGCCTTAACCTTTTCCGAACTCACGACCAAGCCGCTGAATTCCCCTCGCACCTTTTGCCGAACGGCCTTCGTGTTCTCGGGCGCAGTGGCAATCCAACCCGGCCAAGGGTCCTTAAACTTTTCCCTTGGGCTATCGATTGCAATTTGCGCCTCCGCCTGGGTGGGGCCCGGAAAGCTAAAGGCCAATACTCCTTCTTGCGATGAACCGGTCAGATTGCAAAGGTGAACGTCAAAAACAGCTCCCGGGATATTACTTGCCGATGAATCGCCTGGAAGGAACGGCGCCCAGGCGCGCACGCCAACGCTTAAGGGGCAACCCGGCATCTCATACTCCATATCAGCGACAGGGTAATGACCCCAGTA
>Ga0307373_10014024_pt1 | contig 11104 bp, 5 predicted proteins | sample OX2MG_FD_202534 | JGI IMG/M metagenome (GOLD analysis project Ga0307373, IMG submission 202534) | Soil microbial communities from Risofladan, Vaasa, Finland - OX-2 | ecosystem: Environmental > Terrestrial > Soil > Coastal area > Acid sulfate soil | place: Finland: Risofladan, Vaasa | collected... | reverse complement strand
GCCAATGATCCGGAACGGGCAGGTGTCGCCTCCCGCAGGATCGCCTCTGTGTTGACGAGGCCCACTGAGTGCAGGTGCCGCTCCCGCTTGCGACGTTCGTAGACCGCAATGGCTGCGTCAAAGGCCACCGGTGCCACGATGAGATCGAAGCGTTGGGTATTGAGGTACCCCTCAACCGCGTCCTGCCAACGCTCGTCGGGGATCTGCAGTAGCTCGCAGAGCACGCGGGCATCCTCGCCAATCTCCTGGAAGATCAGCCAGCGCAAGTCGTTGACGTAGGTGGGGTAGGTGAGCCGCCGTGCGGCCAGTTCGGCGAGTTCCGCCTTCAAGCGCTCCCGCTCACCGCGTCGATCGACCAACTGCGTCTCGTCCCGGATCACGGCGGTTCGCAGCCGCTCGCTGACCCGTTCGCTCGCCACGGCCAGCCGCTCCATACCAGCGTGGTCCGGTGGCGGGGAGTAGTCGCCCTCCAGCAGTGGGCCGAAGACGATGCGGGCTGCCATCAGGTGCGATAGGGCCGCTTCCCCCGTCGACATTAGGAACGCCTCGGCCTCATCCGCCACGGGTCGTAGCGCCGCCGCCAGCGTCTCGCAGGTGGCGCCCACTTCGGCGGCTAGCTCCACGGCCCGGCGCTCGATGGCGGATGCTTGTAGCTGCAGCCGTGCGATGTCCTGCTCAATCCGCACGATGCTTTGCTGGACGGCATGGCTGCCCAGTTCGGTCAGGAGCTGGCTGTGCAGAGCCTGCTGTTGCTCCTTCTGCACGCTGAGACCCCCGAGTTCTTGGCGGGCGGCCTCGGCGGCAATGAGCATCCGGTCACGCTCGGCTCGCCGATCGTTCCGCTCCTTCTGGAGCCCGTCCCGCTCAGCCAATAGGACGATGGCCTCCTGGACATCGATCCTCTCGCAGACCTCTCGCCATGCCTCCCAGGCGTCTCGGATGGTGCGCAGGGCGACGATCTTGCCCTCGGTCTGCCGGACTAGTGCCTCATAGTGCCGGTACTGCTGGAGGTTGTCGCGCATGACCTCGACGTTGATCTCATGCTCATCCAGCACGTAGTCGTAAACGAATTGGCGCACATCCGTGATCGGGTGGAAGGCAAGCGCCTTGACCAGCAGGGTGAAGAAGCGAGGGGAGATATGGCCGAACTTGGCGAGGAGGTCGTCCCGATAATGCTCCGCCGTGCTGTAGACAATCGACCCTTTGAGGCGCCGGATGGCCGGACGGAACTCGGTTCGGGCGCTGAGCGGTCGGTCGCCAGCCAGAAACAGGCTGTCGTCGAGGACGTGATCTTCCATTTTAAAGAACAGGGGCTCGTACTCACCGGACGCATAAGAGTCCACTGCACAGCCGACGAGGAACGGCTTGCGCCGGTGGGTGTCCTGAAACTCGAGGACCACATAGGTGGTGAAGTCGCCTTCACGCAGGTACGCCCCGCCCGGGCTGCCGTTGTCACGGCCTAGCTTGCCTCGTAGGTATCCCTCGAGGGTCCGCCGCGTTTCGTCGTGGGCGCTGCTGTTGAAGCGGATCCGGCGCGAATCCGCGACGAGGGCGTATTGAATTGCGTCCAGGATGGTCGATTTGCCCGCGGCGTTGTCGCCGGTGAGCAGCGTGCTACCGGTGAGCCGGATCGTCTCGTTCTCGAAGTAGTGCCAGTTGATCAGCTGGAGGCTCGTCAGATACTTCATCGGATGGATCCACCTCCTCGCCGTACGCCGCGAGGCGAGCGTGCAGATCCGCGATGCCGTCGACCGGCACCGCTTTCAAGATTGAGGGATAGATCACAAAGCGGCACTCCGGGGCCGTTACGTCGCCGTCCAGTACAGCGACAAGGGAGAAGCGCCGGAACGCAGCGAAGGCCTCGCGCAGATGTTTCTTCTCCATCACGCCTCGCTCGCGGAGCTTCAGCGCCAAGCACCTGTCGTGCACCTCCTGGATCGTGGCCATGACGTCCTGGGTCAGGTTCAGCTGCTTGCGCTTCTCCTCGTACAGGAGTCGGAGCACCAGCAGCAGCACGCTTTCCCATAGGCGGAGCGCAACGTGGCTGCCACCGGTTCGGTCGACAACACGAGCCACGCCGAGGGCGGCGTCCACCTCCAGGTCCCATCCCAGCACATCGAGGTAGCGCGCCAGAAGGACCGCATTCCGTTCGACGAGGTAGAAATCACGACGGTCCTGATCCCGGCGAACGATGAACGTCTCACGGGTAAGGCGGCCGAGGATGCGGCGGACGTCGTCCCGCTCTCGCGGCCCAAGCTCGGCGAAGGCGCCCAGATCGTCCGGCGTACTCGCTACCTCCTGCGGATGGTCAGGTTTCGAAAGCTGAACCGGGCGCCGGCGGTCGATACGACTTCGCCCACGTACTCCACGGCGAATCCGACGCGGGAGCTTCTGCCGAAGGCGCCTACATGGATGAGGCGGACGAAGTCCTCCACGCTTTCGATATCGAGGTCGGTGGCCCGTACGATGGATTCGCCACGCATGCGCGCCTGCACCCAAGCGTCGACCGCGGCAGGTGTGAGCCGACTCCGAAGGCGAACGGCCGCCCGCCGCCGGGCCGATTGCCGCTGAACTTCGGACAGCCGCCCGGAGGGGAAGGCGGCGGGCACGTGGAATCGCGCGTGTCGCGGCCTGTAAAGGCTGTCGGCCGACAACGTCTCGAGGCGGTAGAGGTGGGTGTTGGGGGCCCAGTCGTCCGGCAGCGGCTCGTCGGCCCGCCAGCCGCCCGTTCGGAGTTGGACAGCCATCGCGGCCAGGATGTCGACCAGGTGGCCCTCCGTACCCTCGCTGCCTGACAGCAGGTAGCGCACCTGCTCGAATGAGGCCTTGGCATACTGGGCGTTGCGCCGGTCGATCTCGTCCAGGACGGCGTCCATCTCGGAATAAGCCGTCCGCACGAATTGCAGGGCTTCCCGCAGCCTGTCAGCGACGGCATCGGCGTCCTCGCCGGTTCGGAGGGCCTGCTCGTGGGCGGCGGTCGCCACCCACCCCGGCGTGTCGAGCCATTGGCCCACGCGTTCCAGGATGCGCGGTCGGTACTTGGACACGTGGTCGGAGGTCCGTAAGAGGTGGTAGCTGCGATCCAGGACCTGAGCTTTGTAGTCGAGGAAGTGCATGGAAAGGATCTGCCGTGGCTCGTTCCGACGAGCCAGATCCTCCGTGTACCGGCGGATGTTGTGGTGAAGAACTTTCAGCTCGCCGACCAGCTGCTCTGTCTGTTCGCGGGCCCGCTCGATAGCCATGCCGCCCTGTCGGTCGGCTTCGTCGACCGACAGGGCGGCATACGTAAGGTAGACAAAACCCATGTAATCGGGGCGGCGTTGGGTCCGGATCCGGTCCAGGGTTTCAAGAAGCTTACTGGCGTGGTCGGTAACGGTGACATACTCCTCGTAGTTACTCCGCACCTCGACGTCGAGCCAGCCATCCTCTCGGAAGCGGCGGAGCAGAGCCAGCGCCCGAGCGCGGGGGTCGGTACCGGCCTCGTCGCCGAGCTCGGCCAGCACCTCCGGTGCCTCGCCGGCTGCGCCATCCGCGACGGCGTCGATGACGACTTCCTTAGGCAACCCGAACGGCATATGACGGAAAAGGTCATACACTGAGAACAGGGCGTGTGCATACAGCCGTCGACCCGGACTCGCGAGAACCGAAAAGAGGCGTTCCGGCACCCGATCGAACAAATCGACCTGAACGTCAGCCATGCCAAGGAGTTCGTTGCGGCTGGCGCAAAAGTCCTGCTGGGTCTGCCCTTCTTACAACTGACTTCAACTGGTGAATGGGGCGCGACCCGTTGGTCGCCGCATGAACTCGCACTTGCATAAACGTAGCACCTGGTGCCGGTCATCCACTTCTCGTGCAGCTCGATCAGGGGGGCCCAATGAGCGGCGACACCGCCTGGCGTTGGGAAAAGGTTCCGACGAGGTCTCCTGAAGTTGGGCGCAACTTGCGCAGGGCGAAGGACGCCGCGGCAACGGCACCAGATCCCCTGAGACAGTCATTGCTAACCGTCGCCGAATGGCCGCAAGGCGGGGGATACCCGCCTTCCGACAGGCCACAGACCTGGCAATCGGACGAAGTAGGCGCGCGCAGGCGCGCTTACCGCTGCAGCATGTGCCCCACGAACTGCAGGACCGCGTCCGCGCAGTGCGGGCAGTACCCGTACCGCTCCACCAGCTTGGCCTTCACGCCCTCGATCCGCGCCTGCTGCTCGCGGTCGGGCGTGTGCGTCGTGATCGTCACCTTCATCGTGCCCGAGAGGTCGCCGAACAGCTTCTTCTCGATGGCTTCCTTCAGCCGCGGGTGCGAGTCCCAGCGGAACGCCTCGCCCTTTCTGGCCAGCACGCCAACCCGCATCAGGATCTCGCGCCGGAACTCCTTCTTCGCCGGCTCGGCGACGGCGATGGCCTCCTCGATCTGGCGCATCAGGCGCTCGTCGGCCGGCAGGTCCTCCCCGGTCACCGGGTCGCGCACCTTGTCCTCGTTCAGGTAGGCCTGGGCGTTGTCCAGGTAGTTCAGCAGCAGCGTCTGCGCCGCCGTGTCGAACTCCTCGATGAAGGCGCGCTGCACTTCCTGGGTGGCGATCTCCCGGTACTCCGCCGTGGCCGTCTTCAACCACTCGTCCGCCGCATCGCGCGACATCTCGCCGACGTGGTGCTCCGCGGAGTCACGCAGGGCGCGGATGGCGTCAATGGGGTTCAGGCAGCCGACGTCCTTCTTCGTCATGGCGTTGGCCAGGCAGTTGATCACCTGGCGGGGGCCGATGCCGATCATCCCCTCGTCGTTGCGGCGGCCCTCCTCGCGCAGATCCTCGATCTCGCGCTGGGTGTGCTCGGCCGTCTCCTGGCCGTTGTACATCTTCAGCTTGGCCAGCGGCGTGTACTTTGCGTTCTTGCTCAGCCGCGAGAGGATGGCCCACATGGCGGCGACCCGCAGGGTGTGCGGCGCCACGTGGGTGACGGTGCGGCCGCCGCGGAGCATCTTCTCGTAGATCTTGACCTCGTCGTCCACCCGCAGCACGTAGGGGACCTTGATCACGAACATGCGCGACTGCACGGCCTCGTTCTTCTTCTCGGAGGCGAAGCGGCGGTATTCGGCCTCGTTGCTGTGGCCGATGATGGCCTCATCCGCGTAAAAGAGGGCGAAGCGGCCGGCCTTGATCTGCTGCTCCTGAGCCAGCGTGAGCAGGGGATACATCAGCTCCGGCTGCAGCTTCAGGACCTCGACCATCTCCAGGATGCCGCGGCTGGCCACTTCGGCGGAGCCGCGGAAGTCGTACGCCAGCGGGTGGGCCTCCGAGCCATACTGGGAGACCTTCACGAGGTCGAGCGAGCCGACCAGGTCCTCCAGGGAGACCACCTTCGGGTCGCCGGGCGTGAAGGTGCCAAGGCCGATGCGGCGCGCCTCCGAGTAGGCGATGCGCTCGACGGGGACGGCGCCGAGGTCCTTCCACTCATGCTCGCGGCGCCACTCGCAGACCGGGCAGAGGTCGCCCTCCACGCGGATGCCCGCCTTCGCCCAGAGCTGATCGCGGGCCTCGGGCCCCAGCAGGTGCAGGGGCTCCTCGTGGAGCGGGCAGTCCGCGATCCCGTACATGGCACCCGCGTCGGTGCGGGAATAGCGCTCAAGCCCGCGCTTGAGGAGCACGAGCAGGGTGGACTTGGCCGTGCCGGGCGGGCCCATGAGCAGGAGGATGCGCCGGCGGATGTCCAGGCCCTGGCCGGCGGATCGGAAGTAGTCGACGACCTGCTCCAGGACCTCGTCCTGGCCGAAGATGTCATCGGCGAAGAAGGCGTAGCGCCGGCGGGCCGATGCATTGGGCGCGGCGGCCTGCGCCGCCGCTTCCTGCACGCCCGCAGACTCGATCATCTCCGCGATGCGCGCATGGCTCAGGCGCGCGAGGCGAGGCTCCCTGACCACCATCTCCAGGTACTCCGCGAAGGTGCCGCGCCAAGCCGCCGTGGGCCGCTCGGCCGCCAGCAGGTCGGCGAGGATGCCCTGGGCTGGGGCCGCCGCTGCCTTGGCGGCCGGCTTGGGTTCCTCTTTGATCTCTTCTTTGATCTCTTCTTTGATCTCTTTGACCTCTTTGATCTCTTTGACGCGGGGGCGCTCGCGGCCCGGGGGAAGGGCCGCGGCGCCATGGTCCCAGACGGGCCCGTAGCTCTCGGCCGTCCCGGTCTCTGCCGGCAGGAAATCGGCGTTGCTCATCGTCATCGCGGCTCATCCTCCTCGGGGTCGGGATCGGTCGGGCCGGCGGCGGTCAGGGGCTTGCTGCCGTCCGTGGCGGCCCAGAGCTGGACGGGGGCCCGCCAGAGGCGGGCGATGCCCAGCACGATGCGCTGAGCGTCCGTGACATCGATGGGACGGGGGTCGCCAAGGCGGAGGCGGAGCGCCCCGTCGGGGGCCACCTCATCCACGGCAACTGCGGGAATGGGGGGCGTGTGGGCGGCGACCAGGCGGTCGCGGACGCGCTCCCAGGCGCGGGTGCTCTCGCGCAGGATGGTGTCCTCGCCGTCGGACACGGCGTCCCAGTTGTACAGTTGCTCCTCGCGCACGAAGTCGGCGTCGATCCAGTTGGCCAGGAAGGAGACGTCAGACTCCAGGGTCATGATCTCGGCGACGTCCCTGCCTGTGGTCTCCAGATGCTCAAAGAGGCGCCACCCCAGCCAGTAGGGGTTGAGTCGCAGGGGGTCAGCCCGGGCCACCTGGGCGTGGAGGTGGGCCACGGCCAGATGGGTCTCGCCGGGTAGATCCAGCTCATTGAGGATTTTCAGGCAGGCGCGGACGGCCCAGCCTTCGTTCATCACCTTGGTCCGGATCTGGGGGCGGTAATGGAGGCCGACCTCCCGAACAACCTGGAGGACGTCACGCTCCCAGGGTTCGATCGGGGCCTGTGAGATGAGGTAAAACAGCGGATCCGGGCACGGCGTGCCCCAGCGCTTCTGGCGGCGCTCCGCCAGAAGCTCGTCGGGGGACGGCCGCTTGGGCGGGCGGTCGTCGAGGAGATCGGCATAAGGGGAGCGCTCCGACTCAGGCTGCCGGGTTTCCGGCTTGGGCGCGGGGAGTGGTTCGACGTGCCACATCAGCGCATGGGCGAGGTCAAGCAGCCGTTCGACGGCTGCTTGACCATACTCCAGCTCATAGCGCTGGAAGCGGCCGGATGCTTCCCGCAGCAGGGGGAGCATGTCCGTCCGCGCGTGCTGCATGAAGATGTTGCGCTGGAAGAAGTCCGAGTGTCCCATGACGTGGGCCATCACGAAGATGTGCTCGCTCAGGCTGTTGTGGTCGAGCAGGTAGGCATAGGCCGGCAGGGTGTGGCTGACGAGCTCGTGGATCTTGGACAGCCCGACGTCGAACTCGCCCTTGCTGCGCCAGCGGCTCTGCCCGAAGGACCAGTGCCCGTACATGCCGGGCAGGCCGTAGGCGGCTAGGTCGTACAGCGTGTCGGCCGGGACCTCGAGGAACTCGGTCTCGCAGGGCTGCAGCCCAATGGACCGCGCGGCGGCGGCCACGGGCTGCACCCAGTCGCGCCAGGAGGTCATCCCGTCTTCGCCTCCTCGCCAAATACGTCTTGCAGCCATCCGGCCACCCGGCTGGGGGCCGGCAGGGGCGCGGCCACCACGTTGTCCACGCGGGGCTTCAGCCGATTGACGGTCTCCATGACGACCGTGCGCACGGTGCCGGAATCGCGCAGTTCCCCGTAGGCGATCAGGGCCGTGCTTTGCGAAAGCTCGGCCAGGGTGGCCTCGAGGCGCTTGCCGTCTGCTTCCCAGTCCTCGCCGTCGCTGAAGAAGACAACATAGCGGTTCCAGGAGCCCTCGGGGTGCTCGCGGTCCAGTATCTCCTTGGCCAGGGCCACCCCCGAGGAGACGTAGGTGCCGCCCATGGCCCCCACCTGCAGGAAGTCATCCTCGCCCAGCTCCCGGGCCTCCGTGTCGTGGATCACGAAGTGCATGGCAACGCTTTGGTAGTTGTGGCGAAGCCAGCGCACGATCCAGAAGCAGGCCGCCCGGATGGTGTAGCGCATCTGATCGTCGATGCTGCCGCTGGCGTCGCGCACCAGGATCACGGCCGCGCGCTGCGCGGGCGGGTGGGTGGTGTGCCAGCGCCGCCAGGTGAGGTCCTCCCGTGACCAGGGCGCGGGTGCACCGCCGCCCGACATTTCGCGGCGCATGTGGGCGAGCACGCTCCGCTTCTTGTCGAGGACGACGCCGGTCCGCCCGCGGCCCTCCAGGCGGTCCTCCTCCTCGTCGTCCTCGCCGGTTTGGGGCTTGAGGCGGGGGAGGCCCAGCGTCTCAAAGAGCAACTCGCCGAGGTCGGAGAGGGGGATCTCCAGCACGACGCCGGGCTCCACGTGGCCGGTGCCCGCGCCGCTGCCGCCCTGGCCGCTGCCCTGGCCGGGAATGCGGGCGATGTCGCCGCCCTGGCCCGCGCCGACGCCGCCGGGGGCGGACGGACTCTGGCCGTGGCCCTGACCCTGGCCTTGGCCCTGCCCCTGACCTTGACCCTGGCCCTGGCCCTGACCGTCGCCGTACCGGAATCGTGGCTCATGCTTTTCCGGGATGCGGATGCGGATGACCGTCCCGTCCGGCGCCGAGAGCACAGACTCGTGCGCGATGACGTCCCCGAGCCGCCGCCGGAGGGAGTCCGCCACCTTCTCCCGGTAGCGGGCCTGGTCGCGCACCGACTGGCCGCCGATGTCCCAGAGGCTCACGCGTCCATCACCTCTGCTCCGGAATATGGTGACCCAGGAGCGCCGCCGCCAAACCTGGCTGCGGCTACCTTTTGTGCGACACGGTTCGTGCAGGGGGACGCAGGGCCGCTGGTTCGGGCTCGTATGGCGGGGCGGCTGGCGCGGTGCCGTGCACTCCTTGCCGTGGATGGTACTCCTTGAATCCTCTATCGGTCGAGGCGGTCTGTCCGTGTAGCGGAACCAGAATCCGCTGAATTCGCGGGGGGTGGCTGATGACGCGAAAAGGGCGCCGCGAGGGCGCCCAGATTCGCTCTATTTCGGGCCTTTGCGGAATCTTACCAGGCCGGGGTCACTTCAGGATGTACGCCACCACCTGCTGGATGCCGAAGCTGTTGATCAGCGACTGGTTGGTGCTGTTGACGTACATGTCGATGCGGTTGCCCTTGATGGCGCCGCCGGTGTCGCGCGCCACCGCCAGCTCGCCGCCCTGTGGCAGGTTGGGCGTCTTGTAGCCGGCCACGTACATCTTGGTGTTCAGCGCGATCACGCTGGGGTCGACCGCGACGTCGCCGGGCTTGAGCGGCGCGCCGAAGGCGTCCGTCGGCCCGTATGGGTAGTTGTCCGCCGCTGTTGCGCCGTAGGCGGTCGCCGTCAGGTGGATCACCCGCGTGACCGTCAGGCCGTCGATCTTGGAACCGACCTGCAGGCCGCCGCTGGGCACGGCGAAGGCCGCACCTTGGGCGAACGTCCCGCCGGAGCTGGCGGAGCCCGTCGCGGTGCCGCTCCCGGAGCCGGTGGAGCCGCCGGTCGAGCCGGCGGTGGTCTTACCGCTGCCGCTTCCGGTGGTCGAGCTGCCGCTTCCGCCCGACTTGGCGCTGCCGGAGCCGGTCGAACTGCCCGTCGTCTTCCCGCTGCCGGAGCCAGTTGCCTGACTGCCGCCTCCGCCCGACTTGGCGCTGCCGGAACCGGTTGAGCTTCCGCCGCCGCTCCCCGCGGCATGCGTGCACTGCCTGTGGTGGTGGCCGCCCGAGTGGAGGGTCGCTGCCGAGGCCGGGACTGCGGCTGTTCCGACGACCAGAGCGGCCGCCGCGGCGAGGCCAAGGAGCGTGGGGCGCAATCGGGTCCCCAGTCCGGATCCCATATGGCGGGTCCCCCTTCTTCGCCTGCGGGGTTAGCTGACGGGTTGGGGGGAAGGTCCCCCTCCGCGCCCCGGAAGCGCGGATTCACCCCCGCCGTGTCTCCACGGCCAAACGGGACATCCCCCGCGCCCCGCCGGCGTTGCGGCGGGGCTTCGGCGCTACAAGGCGGACGCTACCATGCAAGCCAGATCCCGTCAGATTGCATAAGCAGGCCCAGGAGAGGCTGAGGCTGGATGGCGGCACGACGTTCGGGTAGGCGCGTCCAGGCGTGGAAACATCCAGCGTGATCCCAAAACACGCCAATATGCGATGATGGCGTGGTGGGAGGTCTGCCCTTGGCGACCCGCATCATTTATTGGAATATCCCCGGGCACGGCTGGATGTACGCCGCGCTCGTGCCGTTCATCGCGCTCTTCATCTGGGGCATGTGGGCGCGCGCGCGTCGCTGGTTCATCGGCACGGGCGGCCCCGGCGCGCCGCGCCCACACCTTCGCGACGCCGTACGGCTTGGCCTGATGCAGCGGCTGACCCTGCGCGACCGCTGGCCCGGACTGATGCACATGGCCATCTACGCCGGCTTCATCACCCTCTTTTTGGGCACGATCGTCGTCTTCATCCACCAGGACCTGAGCATCAAGATCATGCAGGGCTGGTTCTACCTGATCTTTCAGTCCCTGATCCTCGACATCGCCGGCGTGGTGTGCCTGGGCGGCGTCGTGGCGGCACTGTACCGGCGCATCGCGCTCAAGCCCGACCGCCTGAAGAGCGGCGGCTTCAGCGACCTGGCCATCCTGTGGCTGCTCGCGGCCATCCTGGTGACGGGCTTCCTCATCGAGGGAATGCGCATCCTCGCCACGAACGACCCGTGGGGTCCGTGGTCGCCGGTCGGGTACGGGCTCGCCCATCTGTTCCTGGCACTCGGCCTGCGCCCAGCCTCCGCGCTCGTCGTGCACCGGGTCACGTGGTGGTTTCACATGGCCATCGCGTTCGGTTTCATCGCCGCGATCCCGTACACCAAGCTCTTCCACCTGTTCGCCGGACCCGCGAACATTTACTGGCACACGGAGCGGCCGGGTGGCGCCCTGCCCAAGGCCGACCTCGAGGCCGATCACCTGGGCACGCCAGAGCTTGCCTCGTTCACGTGGAAGGCGCTGATGGACCTCGACGCGTGCACGGAATGCGGGCGCTGCCAGGACGCCTGCCCGGCCTACGCCGTCGGGCAGCCGCTGTCGCCCAAGCTCGTCGTGCTGGACCTCCAGGGCCGCTTGGAGGCGGAGGC
>Ga0307373_10014023_pt1 | contig 11104 bp, 7 predicted proteins | sample OX2MG_FD_202534 | JGI IMG/M metagenome (GOLD analysis project Ga0307373, IMG submission 202534) | Soil microbial communities from Risofladan, Vaasa, Finland - OX-2 | ecosystem: Environmental > Terrestrial > Soil > Coastal area > Acid sulfate soil | place: Finland: Risofladan, Vaasa | collected... | reverse complement strand
AATCGCCGACGATCTGCTCCTTCTGTCCAGAGGCGATCAGGGTCAGTTGCAAATCTTCCCCGCAGAGTTAAGTGTCCGTGACTATCTGGTGGAATCCATGGGGCACGTAGAACCTCGGGTCAGAGGGCACGGGATGACCTGTCGGGTCGATGCTCCCTCAGGACTTCGGGCTCGAATAGACCCGGACCGAATGAGGCAGGTCATCGACAACCTCGTTGACAACTCACTGAGGTATTGCCCCGATGGCTCGGTCATCGACTTGCGTGCGGGAGCCATGGAAGGAGATCTCTGGCTCGAGGTAGCGGACAACGGACCAGGATTCGACCCGACGTTCCTCCCGCATGCATTCGAGCGGTTCCGGCGCTCCGAAACCAGTCGGTCTCGAGACCACGGCGGTGCCGGCCTCGGTCTCGCGATCGTTTCGTCGATCGTGAGCGCCCATGGGGGTGTAGTTGTCGCCGAAAACACACCAACCGGTGGAGCCTGTGTCCGCGTCACCCTCAGAGATGCGATCTTGTCGAGCCCTCCCTCCGATCGGTGAGCGTCCTGACAGAACTCAATGGGCTTCGGGCGATGCTGTCCGCTGGACCGAAGTCCCACGGACAGCATCGGCACCCCGGAAGGGTTGAGCATCTCCCGCGGCAGGTGGCGCAGAAGCGCACCCAGACGCCGGGCACTGCATTGAGCGATCTAGCGGAGCCGATTTCTCGCTGCCTAACCCATCAATCGGCCGGTTCCCCGAGACTGCCCAAGGTGCGCCAATCGGCCGGCTGTGGACCACTCGAGGCCATGACCTGCTTGCTGGAGTTCGCCCGCCCCAGAGCGGCCCGATTTGGGCACCCTTCCGGGGGTGGGGCCCCTTCCCGACTCAAGCAGGCACAACAGGAATAGGCGATAGCCGGTGGAACTGCCTGTCGCCTATCCGTCAGCTTCACCCGCCTTCTGCGCAGCTGAGAGTCAAGAAGGTCTGGGTGTTCCGGTCAGCGTCGTCTTCGGGTGGACTGCAAGTACCACGGGTGCCCGCGGAGTTTGATCGAAGTTGAAATCATCGACCAGATTTCCAAGGATCTTCTCGTTCTCCCGCACGTCGGGCCGAGGGTCGGGTCGGCCATCGGTAGCCGGGTCGAGGCGCTGGCCGCCGAGGAAGTCGTCCTCAATGAACTTGTCGTAGGCGTCGAAGCTGAGCGTCTGGTGATCGACGTAGCCCTTCTTGGCATAGGGGCTGATGACGATCCCGGGGACGCGCAGGCCATAGCCGTTCTCGTCCACCGTCGGCGGCACCACGTGGTCGTAGAAGCCGCCCCAGTCGTCCCAAGTGAGGAAGATCGCCGTCGAGCTCCAGTCGGGACTGTGCATGACGGCGTTGACCAGGCTTGTCACGTAAGTCTGCCCGGCACTCACGGTTGCCGGCGGGTGCTCGCTCACGGCGCCCGACGGCGTCACCCAGGACACCGCGGGCAGAGCCCCCCTCTTGGCCGCCTCGTAGAACCTCTTCACGTCCTGGATGTTGCCGAGCTGGCCGTCGGCCTGCACCGTATTGAACCACGGAAGGGGGTTCCAGATCCCGGGCGTATTGGCGTTCTGGCTCACGGCTGTGCAGCTCAGCGCCGCCGGGTTCTCGCAATCGGGTTCGGTACCACTGACCACGTAGTAGCCCCAGCTGACGCGCTCCTTGTGGAGGAGGTAGGTGAGGTCGGTCCAGGCGTAGTCGGGCTGTCCGGGCACGATGCGCGCGTTCGGGTGCCTCGGGTGGGCGGCGCGGCCCGTCGGGCCTGCCTGGCCCCCATAGACAGCCGGCGATTGCGGAGGCACTTCGGGTCTCAGGGTGTTGAGCGAGTTCTGGCAACTCGACGGGTTGTCGACCTGGACGCAGTAGGCCGACCATTCCGAGACCAGGAACAGGTGTGCCGGAAGGCTCCATGAGGCGTTCGGCTCGAACATCTTGTCTTGCAGCACGAAGTCCTTGGCGTACGTCCAGTAGTTCGGGATGTCGCTGTGCGTGTGGTAGCCCATGACGTCGGGCAACGCCGAGTTGGTACAAGCCGGGTTGTTCGGGTTGATGCAGCCCTTCCGACCCAGCTGGGCCTGCGCGATGAATCCGTCCATATGACCACCGTTGACGTCGGCCGTGGCATTCGGGGCCGAGTGCGGGCCACCCCCATTGACGTCCGCATGGTCGACGTAGGGTGCTACGCACTGCCCCGTCTGGGGGTCATTCACGCACACCGACGGCGCGCCGTTCTTCGTGGGGATCCCGTCGGCTCCCGGAAAGGTGCCGAAGTACGAGTCGAAAGACCGGTTCTCCTGCATGATCACGACGATGTGCTTTATCTTGTGGATGCCGTGCGGGACGATGTAGCTGCCGGTGGGTCCCCCGCTTGCCCGCACGACTTGTGCGAGCGGCGGCGAGGGGGCGCTGCTACACGAACTTGCAACGAGCGCCAGCGCAACGAGAGCACTCGCGGCCACAAAGGTCCTTGGTTTGATTCCGCCGGGTGTGCACGGCTTAGGGAACATCACACATTCACGGTTCGGCTCAGTCGGTAACGGTAGCTATCCGGACGCGACACGAACCCGCCCAGGCGGTCCACTCTCCAGCACATGTCTTCACACGCTTGGTGGTGTTGCGGTGCATCCGACGCATGGGCCCTGCCCGTTGAAGGAGGTCGGAATCGAGGGGGAGTCCGTGGGCGGGTTTGTCGGAAGCAGCACTGGGGCACGAGGCACTTGGTTGAAGTTGAAGTCATTGACAATGTTCCCTAGGGAAGGCTGGTTCTCACGGACGTCGGGTCGCGGATCGGGCCGCCGGTCGGTCTTCGGGTTGAGCCTGGCCCCGCCCAAGAAGTCGTCCTCGATGAACTTCAGATAGGCATCGCTCGAAAGCACCTGATGGTCAATGTAGCCCGCCCTTGTGTAAGGCGAGATCACCAGGGCCGGAACTCGTAAGCCGTAGCCATTTTGGTCCACCTGAGGTGGAACCACGTTGTCGTAGAAGCCACCCCAGTCGTCCCACTGCAAGAAGATTGCCGTGGAACTCCAGTCGGGACTCTCCATGGCGGCATTGATGATCGCTGTCACGTAGGCCTGACCCTGGTGCACGCTCGATGGCGGGTGTTCACTGTCCTCCACCGAGGGTGAAATCCAAGAGACGGCAGGAAGGGTCCCCGCCTTGGCTGCGGAAAAGTAGGAGTCCAAGGATACGATGTTCTTGAGTTGGCCATCCTTTTGGACATCCTCGAAGATGGGCAGTGGGTTGAAGATGCCAGGGGTGTTGGCATTCTGGCGCGCCTTGGCACACACGTCGGCGGAGTCATTGGCGCAGTCCGGCTGCTGCCCCGTCTGTATGTAGTCCGCCCAGGACACGTGCTTCATGTGCAAAAGCCAGGTGATGTCCGTCCAGGCGGCGATGATGTTGGTGGTGCCCGTACTGAGTGCCTGAGAGACCGCCAACTGCATCTGGACCACAGTCGCGGGGTTGGCAATCTCGTTGACGCAGCTCGAGGGCTTGGCGTTCCTGCACTTGGCTGACCATCCTGAAACCAGGTAGAAGTGGTCGGGCACCGACCAAGACTTCACCGGCTCGAACATCTTGTCCTGCAGCACGAAATCCTTGGCATAGGTCCAATAGTTGGGTATTTCCGATGCCGTGTGGTAGCCCATCACATCGGGACTCGAGGTTTCGATGAGGTTACAGGCCGGATTTGGGATGTTCGGGCACCTGGGCGCCCGGTCCCGCTGTTCAATGAAGCCGTTCATCCTCCCCCCGTTGACATCAGCCTCACCGTTCTTCTCGCCGTGAGGTCCGCCTCCGTTGATGTCGGCGGTGTCGTGGTAAGGCCTGGTGCAACCTTTGGGCGCCGGATTGGGAATGCATGCCGTCGGGACTCCCTTTTTCATCGGGATGCCGACGGCGCCGGGAAACGTCCCGAAGTAACTGTCAAAGGACCGGTTCTCCTGCTCGATGATGATCACGTGTTTGATCCTGTGGATACCCGCTGGGACGAGGTAAGTCCCGCTGGGGCCGCCCGGCACCCGTTGAGCGCTTGCTGATGTCGAGGCGAACGGTTCGTTGCTCAGGACCAGCACCACAGCGAACAGACTCGTTCCTATCGCCACGAGAGCCCGGGGGACGCCCGAGGACCTGCGGCTCATGCCGACTCAGGGATCGACTTGCCTCGGCGGCCACTCATCGATGTCGCCCTCCAACTATGAGCTGATGCACGGCTTTGAGCCACCCAGGACCAAGGAACTCGACGGAAGCCCATCGAATGCGGCGATCCTGACGGCCCGCCGCATTCTGCCATCTTGACCGAATGGGGCAGCGTATCGCCGAGATCGGAACTCACGCACGACGGTCACTCCCCGGAGGACATTGATCGATGGCAGCGGTTGCACCTGGCGACTCATGCCACAGCTGGTGGAACGCATGTCCCATTTGACGGCCTCTGTCGGGACCTCTTGCTCTACCGAAGGCTCGGTGTCTGACTACACCATAGGACCATGACTAGACAACGTCTCAGAATCGCCGTGGCGCTGGGGATACTCTCGGTGGGGGCGGTTGCTTGCAGCAGCACTACTCCGAATTCATCGTCGACCTCGACAACCGTCGCGGCAACGACGAGCACGACATCGCCTCAATCATCCACATGGACAGCGGTATGGCCGACGGCGGCGAGCAGCATCCGCTACCCGACGCCGGAAGCAGCGGCCAAAGGATTCGCGACCGACTACCTCCACGTGGTCGATCCCGTGCTCGGCCCGTTCCAGCAAGGTGATGCTCGCTCGGGTGAAGTGCCCGTCCAGCTGAGCCCCGCTGGGCCGGTGACGACGGTCCTGGTCAGGGAACTCGGTTCCGACAACTCGTGGTGGGTCCTTGGAGCGGGAACAGCCGCCATCAATCTGACCGAACCGGTCTGGAACGCATCGATCGCGTCTCCAGTGACGTTGACGGGGACCAGCGTGGCGTTTGAGGGCACCGTTCAGACGCAGGTCCGCGAGGACGACAGCAGCACGCCATTGGGTGTGGGTTACGTCACCGGCGGGAGCACGGCGATGGGTCCGTTCAGCGGCACACTCGCGTTCGCAAAAGCCACCACGAAGTACGGAGCGGTCGTGCTCTACACAATCTCCGCAGAGAATGGAGCGGTGACGGCGGCGTCGGTCATCCGAATACGGTTCGCTTGAGAGGAGTCGGCTTGCGCGGATGGCAATCATCCGCAGCGTGGGACCGGTGACGTGCGTGGACACGCGGATTGCGCCTGTGGCCGATTCGGGACCGGGAACCACTGCGGGAAGGGACGTACTGGGTCGTCGGGGATCAACAGGCAAGGATCATTCGGTAACCGGCATGCGTGGGTGTAGTTCACGTGCCGCCTGCTCGAGCTCAGGGGGCGGCCGGCGCCTCGGTGCCATCCCGCACAATGATCGGCTCAGAGCGCGCCCTCTCTGGTCAGGACTTCCGACCCTACCGGGGGCGGCGCTCCCGCCCGACGATGGACAGAGCACCGAGAAGTGCTGCCCAACAACGGGGGGTCCTGATGCGCAAGATGCCGCTGGCGGCAATCGCGTTGGTGATGCTGGCCAGCGCTTCTTGCGGGAGCGGCACATCATCGGGTCCGACGACGAGTTCTCGCCCTAGCTCCGGTCTCCCAGCCACGACGACCACACATGGGCCCAGCGCTCTGGACGACCTGACCCCCTTCTTCACGGCCGCAGCCGACGTGGACGTCAAGCTGAAGGCGGCCGCTGTCGCGGTGAACCGCGTCATCAGCGGGGACAAGATCGTTCTCGACCAGTCTGCACGGGATGCCATTGCTGCTGTCGATCCAAACGGGGCCAAGAACGCAATTCCCGCTGGGCTTCCGCCCACGTTGGAGCGAGCAGTCCTGGTGGTCTACAACGACTTGGTGTCGCGCCGGAGTGCGTTCAACGGCGTCGAGCGCAACGATGACACAGAGTCCATCAATTGCCTGCGCAATGGCGCTGCGCCGGCCGCCCAATTCGCAGATGACGTGAAGTCGGCACGGACGCTCGCGGCCTCAACTCCGCCTCTTACGCCAGTCGCATCTGACTCACGGGCAGCCGAGGAGCTCGCCGTACGCTTCGTGTGGATCGATGAGGTCAACAACGGGTGTGCCGGCTGTGGCGGCATGGTCATCAAGGATTTGCCACCTACAACCATCTACGCCGTACCAGTCACCCCACAAGGCTACGACAGGACCTTTGATGGGGAGATCCAAGGTGTGTACTTCACGGCCACCTATGTGGTTGAACATGGTTGGAACATCATGCTCAACGCGTGCTGATGTAGCCCCCTGACGCTGGTCCAATTCCGCTCGCATGGTGAACCGCAACAAGCATTAGGGCTCTCAATGGCTCCTCACGATTCACTGCACTCCGCTTTGCGAGCTGGTGATTCTCAGTTGCCATAGGTTAGCGGCGTGCGTTATGTGGCTCTCATCGCAATCATCTTCGGCATCAATCTCCTGCCGGCATTCGGGCCACCCACTTGGGCAGTACTGGTCTTCACCCGGCTCCATTGGCATCTGAACCCGATCGCCTTGGTGCTGCTTGGTGCGGTAGCCGCGATGAGCGGCCGGTACCTCCTCGCACGGGTTGCACACCACTTCATGGGTCGCATGCCCGCTCGGATGAAGGACAACCTTGAGGACGCTCGGACCCTTATCGAGCGAAAGCGGGTTGGGGCCGTCGCGCTCTTCGGGCTTTTCGTGGTGTCACCGCTGCCGTCGGCTCAACTCTTCCTGGCGGCCGGGCTGCTCGACCTGCCCCTCGGGCTCTTGACGGTGGCCTTCTTCTTCGGTCGCCTGATTAGCTACTCGATCTATGTAAGTGTGGCAACGCTGGCCGACAAACAGCTCGGAAACGTCATCGGGCAGATCTTTGGATCACCCTGGTCGATCGCTCTCCAGGTTGTGTTCTTAGCTGCCGTTTGTTTTCTACCGTTTGTCAACTGGCGGCGGTTTCTCGATCGGTCACCGAAGGGTTGACAGTGCCAGACCGGTCCCTTGGGGCTATTTGTCACCGAGTGACAAATAGTTTTCATCCTCCTGGGCGGTGTGGAGCTTGAGTATGGCGTAGAGGCCATAGAGCTGGCTCCTCAACTCGTTGCGGTCAATCTCGTCGACCCCACTCGGCCCGATGTCGTCGATGAGCTGACCTAGTCGATGGATTTGGTGGGTGATCTCGATGTGTGCTCGGCTCATGGTGGCCATCGGATCGCTGCCCCCAAAGAATCGTCCGAGCGCTGGATACAACTCCTGTTCTTCGGCTTCTTCGTGAGGTTGGACCTCCTCGATCAGCATGCGTTGGACACCCCTCACCTCCTCCAGGGCCCTATCAGGATCGAGCGACCCCAGGGAATCGGCAACCTCGTGGAGGCGACTGATGTCGCGCCGGATGGCCAGGTGTTCCTCCTGGAATTTCTGGGTCAGCAAGGAATCCGCCTCACCGAGCCGGACCTCTGTCACGTCCCCTCGCAACGCGCGAAGGGCGTTGAGAATGACAACGACGTCGATGACTTCTTGGAGCATTGCGCCCCAGACAGCGGGGAGATAGCCGGCTGCGGCGACACCCATGCCTGCCACCATGCTCTCGAGGGCGATCCGCCGCGTACGCCGGGCGATCGCCACTGCCTCACCCAACCGGTCCAATCGATCGACGGCGAGAACCACATCAGCAGCTTCGGACGCCGCGGTCGCCCCTCGTGCACCGAGAGCGACCCCGACGTCGGCCAGGGCGAGTGCGGGTGCATCGTTGATGCCATCGCCGACCATCATCGTCCGAGCGCGTTGCGCCTCGAGCCTGACGATGTCGAGCTTCTCACCTGGTGAGCGCTCAGCCAACACCTCGTCGACTCCAATCACCGCGCCGACGGTCTCGGCAACCTCAGTCCGGTCACCGGTGACCATCACGATGCGGGTGATCCCCGTCTTCCGTAACCAGCGAAGGGTTCGAGCAGCATCAGGCCGCAGGGGATCATCGAAGACCAAGACACCGGCTGGGAGTCCGTCGATGCCCACGAACACCGTGAGGGCTCCGTCGAGGGCCGCCTTACGACGTGCCGATCGGGCCCAGGGTGGCGTGCCGGTCATTCCCGTCCAAGACGCCTTCCCTACCGTCACCCGATGGCCGGACACAGTTCCGCGGATGCCTTGGCCGGGTATCTCCTCGACCTCTTCTGGGAGCCAGAGTTCGTACTTCTGTTCCAGCGCTGACTGAACTACGGCGCTGGCGAGAACATGCGGGGAGACCTGGTCCAGGGATGCGGCCAGTTGGAGAACTTTTCCGGCGGACCTCGACTCGTCGGCGCACACGATCTCGGTCAGGGCAGGGTGCCCGATGGTCATCGTTCCTGTCTTGTCGATGAGCAGAGTTGTACAGGTGGCCATGCGTTCGAGGACTGCGCCGCCCTTGACGATCACTCCTCGCTTGGCGGCTCGGGAGAGCCCCGAGACCATCGCCACTGGTGCGGCCAGGATCAGGGGACACGGCGTTGCCACGACCAAGACGGCCACAGCTCGACTTGCACCACCCACGGACCAGGCGACCCCCGCAACAAGCAGTGTGACCGCAAGGAAGCCAAGCGCATAGCGGTCGGCCAGCCGAACCACCGGAGCCTGTGAATCCTCGGCCTCAGCGACGAGGCGGACGATACCGGCGTAGGTGCTATCAGCCGCACTCGTCGTGGTTCGCAGGTCAAAGGGGGAGCCGGCGTTGACCGCCCCACTGCGCACGAGTTCTCCCGCGGGGAGCTCTACCGGTAGCGATTCCCCAGTGAGGGCCGATTCGTCGATTACGGCTGAGGACGAGACAAGTGAGCCATCCACGGGCACAACTTCTCCCGAAGATACGAGGAGGAGGTCACCGGGTACAACGTGCTCGACGGCGACCAGAGCGAGGCCGCCATCCTGATAGCGGTGAGCGGACTTCGGCGCTCGTTCGAGCAGCGCCTGAAGCTCCCGGCGGGCTTGACCGGCAGCCCAGCCTTCGAGGGTTCGACCGCTGGTGAGCATCACGGCGATCACAGCGCCAGCAAGGTACTCCCCGACGGCAACTGCACCCGCCAGCGCCAGGAGGGCGATGACGTCCACTCCAAGTCGACCTCGGAGGATGTTCCCGACGATTGTGTAGACGGACAGGGCGATCCCACAGGCGGCGACGATGGTCCAGACCAGGTTTCCCCAAGCTCCAAGCCCAGCCCAGTGGAGGAGGCCGCCCGCAACGAGACCGGACATCGTGATCCCTAGGGGCAGGAGCATTCCATGTCTCGATGCCATCCATCGCGACCCGAACCCTGTGCTCCCAGCCATTGCCCTCATGGTGCTCCTGGTCAGCGCCTACGAGTAGGGCCGTAGGTCAGCGCCGCACCCTGTTAGAACTCAGGTGCCCCAATCGGCCGGGTCATGGTCACACTCTTCTGAGCCTGGACGGTCGGATGCTGGCTGGACGCGAGCGGTTGGATTGGTTCGTTCAGATTGTCCGTCCGAGCGGACGGCAGATGCTTCAGCCCGACGGATCTGCCGTCCGTTCGGTGCCTCAAAAAGCGCGGCCAACTTTCGGGTTGAGGGTGTCATCTACCGCCATCGGGTAGGTGAGGCAGTTCGGCACTCCGTGGCGATCACCAGATTCGCTCCACGGTCGATAGTCCGCATCATCGGTTAGACCGGCGACCCCGGCCTCCGTGGCGGCAATGAGGACGTGACCGCAGTAGCTCGCCCTACTTGGGGCCTGGCTTGCGGGCTCGGACGAATGCGCTCATCACCGCCCCGTCCAGTTCGTCCATGGTCGCTTCGATGTCGAGACTGGCCGGCAATTCGCTCGAGGTAATGAAGTCTCCGGCGATTCGGGCGATGTCGGCGCGGGCATAGACCTGCGTGGGCTCAATGTCGATGGCCTCGAAACCCGCGTTCGCCAATTGCGCTTGGTAGTCGGTGTCGACCAGTGCTCCCGCCACGCAGCCCGTCCACAATCCCATGGCTCGCTGCACGGGCACGGGGAGGGTTCGGCGCAGCACGATGTCCGATATAGCGAGGCGACCGCCGGGCTTGAGCACCCGCAGGGCCTCGCGGAAGACGCCGGGCTTGTTGGGCGAGAGGTTCACGACGCAATTCGAAATGATCACGTCGACCGAGGCGTCGGGCAGCGGAACCGCCTCCATCGTCCCCTCGAGGAATTCGGCGTTAGTCACCTCGGCCTCGGTCTGGTTCTTGCGGGCCAATTCCAGCATCTCGGGCGTCATGTCCAGGCCGTAGGCCTTGCCAAGGGGGGCCACACGGCGAGCCGAAAGGAGGACGTCGATTCCCCCGCCCGAGCCGAGGTCGAGGACCACCTCGCCTGGGCGCAGGTCGGCCAGAAGCGTGGGGTTGCCACATCCTAAGGAGGCGGCGAGCGCACCTTCGGGCAGCGTCTCCGCGGCGTCTTCCCCGTAAAGGGTGCGACCGATGAGGTCGGCGGCCGAACCCGTTGGACAGCAACTCTCCACCGCCCGAGCTGCCTTGGCGTAGTGCTCGCGAACGGAGGTTCGTATTTCAGTGTTGTGGTCGCCCATTTCGATCTCCTGTCGCTGGGTTCCCGCCAAAGTCAGTTGACGCCGGTGGAACTCGAAGTGCTGCGTCGGATCGGCCTGCCGCCGTCCGCCGACGGCGCGGTCTGCCGTGGGGATGTTCGTTTTGCCAAGGTTTAGGGCACTCTGCCAGGCGGCGGTCATATCGCGGCAGGACTCCCATGATCAGCTCGGCAGCTGAGGGGAACCGTTCGAGGCACTGCTCATTCACCCAAAACAGGGTCGTGTTTGCCCGGCGCTCAGAATGGACGAACCCGGTCTCGGCGAGCACCTTCATGTGGTGGGAGACCGTCGACTGGCCGACGTCGACATGGTCCACCAACTCGCCGACAGTCATCGGGTTGTCTGCTGTTGCCAGGCAGTTGAGAAGCAGCACGCGGGAAGGGTCTCCCAGGCACCGGAACCATGATGCCCAGACCTCTGCGGACCGTCGGTCGATCTCCATCGATTATCGACGATAGTCGATGTAGTGCCCGTGTGGTTACGAACAGCAGATGCTGTCGATCGAGCCGGAGTCGGCCG
>Ga0307373_10014022_pt1 | contig 11106 bp, 10 predicted proteins | sample OX2MG_FD_202534 | JGI IMG/M metagenome (GOLD analysis project Ga0307373, IMG submission 202534) | Soil microbial communities from Risofladan, Vaasa, Finland - OX-2 | ecosystem: Environmental > Terrestrial > Soil > Coastal area > Acid sulfate soil | place: Finland: Risofladan, Vaasa | collected... | reverse complement strand
TCGCCCTCGGGACTTCCTACATGTCGCTGGCCGAGCAGGTCGTGAAGAGCTTTCGCAGGCGCTTCTGGCGACCCGAGCTCGGCCATCTCGCCGACGTGATCGACGGACCGGACGGCGACGACCTCGCCCTGCGGCCGAACCAGGTGTTCGCGCTCTCGCTCCCCTTCCCCCTCCTCGAGCGGGCGGCGGCACGCTCGACCCTCGAAGCGGTCGGACGCTCGCTCCTCACCTCCTACGGCGTTCGCACGCTCGCCCCGTCCGATCCGGCGTATGCCGGACGCTACGAGGGCGACCGCGCGGAGCGCGACACGACGTACCACCAGGGTCCCGCCTGGGCCTGGCTCAGCGGCGCCTATGCAGAGGCGGTGAACCGGGTCGCCGCCGACCGGGCGACAGCCCTGTCGATCCTGCGGCCGTTCGAGGCCCACCTGGCGGACGCCGGGCTCGGCTCGATCTCAGAGCTGTTCGACGGCGACGCTCCCCACCTGCCGCGTGGCTGCCCGTTCCAGGCCTGGTCCGTCGCCGAGGTGCTGCGCGTCTGGCGGTCGCTGGCCGGCGAGTAGCGAGCCGCCGGTCCGGCGCGCACGCGGCGCGCGATCAGCCCCGCAGGAGCGTCATCAGGCCGACCCAGACCGTCATGAGCGATCCGATCCCCGCCATGATGGCGAGGAAGGCGTCGCCTCCCGCCCACGAGCCGGCCGCAACCAGGGCGAAGAGCGTCGCGAAGAGGAGGGCGACGCCGGCGAGGCCGATCCGCTCGAGCCACGGACGTCGCTCCCACCGCGCGCCCGGGTCGAGCGGCGCGCCCGGGTCGAGCGGCGCCCCCGGGTCGAGCGGCGCCCCCGGCTCGTCGGTCACGGCGTCGCCTCGGTCGCGAAGTAGCGGGCGAGGAGCTGACCCGCCAACGGCGCGGCACGGTTCCCGCCTGGTCCGCCGTGCTCCACGAGGACTGCGATCGCGATCTGGGGCGCGTCGGCCGGCGCGAAGCCGATGAACCAGCTGTTCGGCTCACCCGGCCCGCCGAGCTGCGCCGTGCCGGTCTTGCCGGCGGTCGGAATGCCGGGCACGGCCGCGCCCGAGGTGAAGATGCGGCCCCAGGCGCTCTCGACGGCGAGTGTCATCGCCTGGCGGACGATGGCGTCCTGGGCGGGCGAGATGACGGTCCCGAGCGAGACCGGAGCGACCGTCCGAGTGCCGGACGAGCCCGTGAACGCAGTCACAAGGCGCGGCTGCATGAGCACGCCGCCATCGGCCACGGTCGCCGCGACGAGGGCCATCTGGAGCGGTGTGACGAGTGTCTCCGCCTGGCCGTAGGCGGCGTTCGCGAGCTCGACGTTGTCCTTGAAGCCACCCGGCAGGGGCCCGCCGCCGTTCGTGAGCTGGCTCGTGGCGGTCGGCAGGTCGAACGGGATCGGAGAGTAGAAGCCAAGCCGCCTGGCCGTCGCATCGAAGGCCGCACCGCCGGTCTTCAGGCCGGCAAGCGCGAAGTAGATGTTGCACGAGACTTCGGTCGCACTGTACAGGTCGAGGAGCTGCGAGCCGGTGAAGAGATGGTGGCCATCCTGGACGCGGTAGCCATCGATGAGCAACCCGTTCCGCTCCGCGCCGGGTTGCTGGGCGAACGTCGTCGCCGGCGTGAGCGCACCCGACGAGAGGCCGGCCATCATCGTCACGATCTTCATGATGGACCCCGGCACGTACGTCCCGAGGGTCGCCCTGGGCAGGAGTGGCTGCGACGGATCCGCGATGATGGACGCCCAGGCGGCCTGGTCGCTGGCCGGGTTCGAGATCGCCGACGCGTTGAAGGTGGGCGACGAGGCGAGCGCGAGGACGTCTCCCGTGCGCGGGTCGAGCATGACCACGGCACCGCGGTCCGATCCAAGACCGGCGAGTGCGGCGCGCTGCAGGGGGAGCGAGATGGAGAGGGTGAGGTCCTGCGGATCGAACCGCTGCGAGCCGAACTTCGCGAGCGCATCGGCGAGCGGGTCGGGACGCTGGAGGCCGGACAACTGGGCGTCGTATGTCTGCTCGAGCCCCGCGGTGCCGTAGCGTCGCGAGTCATAGCCGATGACCGGGCTCATCGATGGGTCGCGATAGACCCGGTACGGCAGGCCGTTGGCGTCCTTGCGGTTAGAGGCGAGGACGGTCCCATGCCGGTCGAGGATCCGACCGCGCGGGGTGTCGAGCGCCGCGGCGATCATCCCGGGGTCGTTGGCCGCGGTGGACAGGTCGGCGGAACGGACGACGCCCCAGTATCCTGCGCCCGCGGCGAGGGCCGCGAAGGCGATCGCAAGGACGAGGCCCACCTGGCCCACGTTTCGGGCGACCGGCCGGACGGACCGCGGCTTGGGGCTCATCGAATCGCCGCGGCTGGCGGTGGTCCCGCGGCCTCGTCACGCCCCGTGCCCGCTACTGCACGTCTGATGCGTCCCGCGACCACGGGCCGTCCCTGCCGATGCCATCCCTGCCGGGTCCGTCCCCGTTGATGCTCCGCAGCATCAGATCGGTACCGAGCGTGCACGGTGGGGGACACGAACTGCGGATCAGGGGTCCGATCACGCACGGTCGTGCCGAATTCGATGCGGGTGAGCATCACGAGGTCGCCGCCACACATCACGAGGTCGCCGGCGGCGCTTCGGCGCCGCGGTCCGAGACGGCGAGGAGGAGGCCGACCACGATCGCATTCGCGAGCAGCGACGAGCCGCCGTAGCTGATGAACGGCAGGGTGATCCCGGTGAGCGGGATGAGCTTGAGGTTGCCGGCGGCGATGATGAACGCCTGCACGCCGATGACGAGGGACAGGCCGGCGGCGAGGATCGCCCTGAATTCGTCGGGGGCGGCCGCCGCGATCCGCAGGCCCCGCTCGATCACCACGAAGTAGAGCCCGAGGATGGCGAGGATCCCGGCCAGGCCGAGTTCCTCGCCCAGTGCCGCGAACGGGAAGTCCGTCTCGACGGCCGGTATCGGCAGCTGCCCGCCGATCCGCGGCAGGCCAGCCCCCAGCCCTGTCCCCACGATCCCGCCGCGGGCGAAGGCATGGAGCGCCTGCACGATCTGGTAGCCGGCCCCGGTCGGATCCGCGAACGGATTGAGCCAGATGTCGACCCGCTCCTGCACCGTGGGGACGAGGCGATAGAGCACGGCCGCGCCGACGATGAACAGGACGAGGCCGATGGCGACCGCACTCAGCCGACCGGTCGCCACGTAGAGGAGCAGCAGGAAGACGGCGAAGAACAGGAGCGCCGCGCCGAGGTCGCGCTGGATGACGACGACGCCGAGGGCCATCGCGAGCATGGCCAGCATCGGCGCGAGGTACGGCAGGGGCGGCAGCCGGAGGGGCCCGATACGGGTGTCCTCCTGGACGAGGAGGGCCCGATTCTCCGACAGGTATCCGGCCAGGAAAACGACGAGGATCACCTTGAGCAGCTCGGACGGCTGGCCACTGAGGGGCCCGATCCGCAGCGACAGCCGCTCACCGTTCACGTCCACGCCGAACAGCACGGTGAGAACCAGCAGGCCGATGCCGGCCGCTGCCCAGGTGTACTTGTAGAGGCGCAGCCAGGCGTCCGATCTGACCGCGACGGCGAGCACCCCGATGACGGTGAGGGCGATGCACAGCCAGGCGAGCTGCAGCTGCCCGAGCCCGAGCGTGGTGCCGCCGAAATCCTGGCTGACGAGTCCCTGCGGCAGCCGCTCCATGAGGAGGAGTCCGATGCCGCCGAGGAGCCCGACCGCCGGCAGGAGGATCTGGTCCGTCCGCCGGCCGGCGGCGATCTGGGCCACGTGGACGGCGGCGAGCAGGCCGAGATACACCGCCAGCGCACGGGGATCCGTCGGCCCGAGCAGGATCGGCTGGCCGGCGGCGACGCGCTCCGTCGCCGACAGTGAAACGCTGCCGACCGTGAGGATGATCGCCACGAGGATGAGGAGGACCGTCTCGCGGCGCCGCGTTCGCGGGCTGAAGCGGGGCGCGACGAACGGCCGTCGGAGGATCCGCGGGTCCTCGCTCACCGCCTTCGACCCCGCTCGAGCCTGAACCGCACCTCGCCAACCTGCAGCTCGTCGCCGAATCCGAGCGCCGCGGTGCCGTCGACGAGGGTCGCGTTCACGAACGTGCCGTTGGTGCTGAGACGATCCTCGACGTACCACGCCCGCCCGCGATACGAGAGCACGCAATGCTCGGCCGATGCGAAGGGATCCTCGACCACGACCGTGTTGTTCACGTCACGGCCGATCGTCGTGAGCGCATCGAGCTCGAAGACGGCACCCACGCCCGGGTCGTCACCGGGTGACGCCACCACGACGAGCCGACCGAGGCCGGCCGTGCCCTCCCTGCTCGCCGACCTGAGATCCCGGATGAGGACCCGCACCACGCCGAACAGGAACGCGTAGATGAGAGCGAGGAACAGCAGTCGCAGGATCCACAGCGTGGCGAGGGTGGGGTCCATCGCTCAACCCGCCTCGCTGCCCGCCGCGAGAGCGCGTTCAAGCACCACCGTCACCCCGCCGAAGCGGACCCGGTCGCCGGGTCCGAGGACGGCCTCGCGGACGGCCACGTCGTTGACGAATGTCCCGTTGCGGCTGTCCAGATCGACGAGGACGATCGCGCCCTGGCGCACCTGGAGACGAGCGTGGTGGCGCGACACTCCCGGATCGGGCAGGATGAGATCGTTGTCCTCCGCCCGCCCGACCGTCATCGGCCCGCCGGCAAACGGCACAAGCCGGGTCACGCCATCCGGCCGGATCAGGCGAAGCGTCGCGAAGGGAGGGTCGCGGCGGGGAACCGCGAACACGGCGGTGTGATCGGAGGTCGGCACTCGCGCCGCGCCCGGGGAGGCCACCGGCGACGCCATCGCGGCTCGCAGCCCGCCGTCGACGTGGTGGGCTTCGACCGCCACGTCGCCCAGCGCGACGCCCGGGTCGCCGACCAGCTCGATGCGCGGCCTCGCAGCGACCACGTAGCGATGCTTCTTCGCGAAGTCGAGGATCGCGCCTTCGAGGCTCGCCGCGAGGCCTCCGCGCGGCGAGTGGGTGGCCTGCAACGTCGCGAGATCGGCCGGATGGAGCCGTACCTCGTACTGGTCCGGCACGACCGTCCTCGTCCCCTCGCTCCGCCGCTCGATCTCCATCGCCCGCTCGATCCGCCGTTCGATCGTGAGTGGTTGCAGACGGGTGCTGAACAGGCGGACGGACGTACGCTCGACGAGGCGTTCGATGAGGCGCTCGATCTCGGCGAGTGGTCGCATGAGGCGCCCGGAGTCTATCAGAGGCCCCGTCGCAGATCGCCAGGACGCACAGGATGGACCGAGCGGCGGGACCATCGGAGACGGGCCGGCGGTACGAGCGACCGAGGGAGCCCGAGAATCGTAGGGTATACTCTCGCTCCCGTTCGGCGGCCCGGCCGCACGGACATATCCGACACTCGCACGCTCCCGGGGGCCAGATGGCCGAGATCCTCACTGAATCCTTCTGCGAACGCTGTGGCACCCGCTACACGTTCGAGGCGGCGGCGCCGCGCGCCGCGCGCCTCCTGCGCTTCCGCACCCTCTCGAAGGGGCTGAAGAACTACGTCCTCAGCGACGAGACGTCCTTCGATGAGGCCATGGCGGAGGCCCGAAGCGACGTCGATCGGGAGGCTTCCGGCCACCAGCTCGATGCCTTCCACAAGACGTTCAACTTCTGCATGTCGTGTCGTCAGTACACCTGCGGCAGTTGCTGGAACGCCGTGGAGGGCAGATGCCTCACCTGCGCCCCGCACCTCGGCCACGAGATCCTCGATGCGCCGTTCCGAACCCTCGGCGGGATGGAGGCGAGCGCGGCGATCGCCTCGAACGGGAACGGTCACCCCCTCGTCGAACCGACGGACGAACCGGATCACCAGCCGGCAATGCCCTGGCCTTCGGCCGACATGCCGCGGGAGACGACCGTCGTCGACGGCCCAGCCGGGCTGACGGCTGACCCTGCGGATGCCATCGACGAGGAGCCTGTTCCCGAGGTGCCGCTGTCGCGGCTGGAGGCGGTCCTCGATCCGACCCAGGACATCGCGACCGCATCAGCCGAACCGATGACCGCGGTCGTGGACGTGACGACGGTCGTCTCCGCCGAGGCGAGCCCCGTCGAGCCCACCGCCGAGGCGAGCCCCGTCGAGCCCACCGCCGCGAGCGCAAGGGCACGAACGGCCGATCTCCTCGCTCGTTTCCGTCCTCGACCGGCGCACGTAGTGGATGAACCCGTCGCGGTTGAAGCGGCGGCCACGCTGGCTTCCGAGTCTCCCGCTCCAGCCGCGGCGACGGAGGCCGAGCCTCCGGCCTCGGCGACCGAATCCGAACCGCCGGCCGCCGAGGTCGCCCCGCCGGCCGCCGAAGCCGCCCCGGCGAGATCGTCGCGCCGCGACGATCACGTCGAGACACCGGTCTGGCGGATCGTCGCCCCGGACGGACCGTCGACTACGCCGCCGATCGTCACGCCGCCAACACCCGGGCCTGTCTGGCCGCCTCGCCCGACGGCCTCCTCTGCACGGGGTGCGGGCCCCGAGTGGCCGGCCGCCGCCCCCACCCAGACGATCCAGGTGCGCGGCGCCGAAGCCGTCTGGGCCCAGTCGAGTCGAGACGTGCTCAACCGCCCCGAGACGGGCGTCCAGGCGTGCGTCAACTGCGGCCTGCCGCTCTCCGCCACCGCCCGCTTCTGTCGACGCTGCGGCTCCAACCAGCTGAGCGCCTGACCCCGCGCCCTCAGCCGTCAGAACTCGGTGCCGCGCCTTCCGGCCCCTCCTCGCGGACCCGCACCCACGAGCAGCCGATGAGCAGGATCTGGAAGCCGATCGACAGCCAGATCATGGTGGCGAGGACGCCGACGAACTCCGTGAGCAGCTCGAGCGACCCGAGGAGCCGTGACTGCACCTGGACGAACAGCGAGGTGAACGCGGAGAGCAGGACGGCGACCACGATCGCCGGGCGACGGATCGACCGCCACGAAGGCTGGCGTGGCGGCACGAAGCGGTAGATCGCGCCGACGCTCACCACGTACACGGCCAGACCGGCGAACGTGGCGATCGCGGTGACGAGCAACCTGATGGCGGTGCTGTCGGCAGTCAGGCTCCCTTCGAAGGACGCCGCCAGCGACGCCAGGACGATGGATACGACGACGATCGCCGTGAGGCCGATGACGACTACGATCCCGCGGGCCACCCGCACGCCGAATGAACGCGCCGGCTCATCCTCGAAGACCCGGGCGAACGCGATATCGAGATTGTCGTAGAAGCGGCCCGCGCTCCAGGCGAGGCCGGCCAGGCCGGCGAGCGAGAACTGCACGGCCGCATCCGCGACGCGCGCCAGGGCGATCTGGAGCACCGCTGCGATCGGCGGCAGCCGGCGGGCGATCTCACCCACGATCGCCGCCTCGCGGCCTGGCTCGCGGACGAGGAATCCGAGGATACCGATGAGGAAGAGGCTCGCTGAGAAAACGGTGAACAGGCCGCTGTAGGCGAGCCCGGACGCGAGCAGTCCGCCGGCCGAGTTTCCGTAGATACCGATCGTCTGCCGGATCGTGACGACGGTCGACCGATCGACGACCCGGGCGATCGCCGGATGGTCGAGCCACCTGGTCAGCGGACCGCTGTCCGACGGCGGCACGGACGCGCCCCCCGATCAGTCGCCGAGGTTTTCGAACAGGCCCGGCTGAAGGTCCCCGGCGCGCACGCGGCGGGGCGTCGCGACGAGCGCCCGGACCTCACCGCGTCGGACGAACCGGCGACCCCCGAGCTTGATGCTCTGCAGCCGTCCGCTGCGTGCCCATCCTCCGATCGTCTCCGGTCGGAAGCGGACATTCGCCGCCGCCAGCAACGTGGATGCTTCCGCGAGGGTGATCCAGTCCGCGTTCGAGGCCACCGGTCAGTCCTTCGATCCGGAGTCGGCGGACGCGCTCCGGGCCACCGGCTGCGCGATCCCCGAGGACGCTTCGGCGCTGCTGGCAGCGTCCTTCTTCGAGCCGTCCTTCGAGCCGTCCTTCGACCCGTCGCTGGCGGTCGCGGTCCCGTCGCTGGCGGTCGCGGTCCCGTCGCCGGCGGTCGCGGTCCCGTCGCCGGCGGTGGACTTCGCTGCCGCCCTGGTCGATGCGGCAGTGCCGCGGTCCTTCTTCGCCCAGCCAGTGCCCTTGAACACGATGGTGGGGGTCGCGAATGCCTTCCGCAGGGCCTGGGCGTGGCAATTCGGGCACTCGACCGGCCCGTGATCGTAGATGCTGTGCCTCACTTCGACTCGGTGTCCGCAGGCACGGCAGACGTAATCGTAGGTCGGCATCGGTGTTCGCGGGTGCCGCTCAGCCGCGCAGGAGGCGCATGCCGCACTTCGGGCAGTAGAAGGCCCGCTCGTGGGCGGACGCGAAGCCGCAATGCGCGCAGACGAGGCCGCCGCGCCCCGCTGCCGGCACCGGTCGCTCGATCGCGGTGAGGCCGAGGGCGTACTGGTTCGCGAGCAGGTTGGTCAGCAGGCCGCCGAGGATCCGCGCTCCGATCCGATCCGTGTCGCCGCGGACGCCGCGCCCGCCCCAGCCGACGACGGCCCGCACGATGAGGTCGCCGGTCGCCTCGTCCCAGTGGGCGGCGACACCGCCGATGACGGCGTTGTACTCCGGGTAGCCGGACGTATCCACTTCGCCGTCGAGCAGCGCGCAGGCGAACGTGTCGAAGGCGAGGTCGACGGCGTCGATCGTCTCGAGCACGACGAGCGCGTGGCGAGTGATGGGCCCGTGGACATGATGCGCGTTGAGCCACTGCATCGCCTCGGACGGGCGGCTGATGACCGGCGTCGCCTCGCTGAACTCGATCGGCAGCGGCTCGACGACCTCGATCTCGCTCTTGGCGAGCCCGACGAGCATCGAGGGAAGCTCGCGCATCGCCCCGGGGCCGGTCTTCATCCGGACACCCTCGCTGCTCTTGCCGGCGTAGTACAGCTTGAGCTGGTGCTCCTGCGCGACGATCTCCTCGGGCAGGGCGACCGACGAGGCCGGCGGCGCGACCGTCGGCTTGCTGTCGGCGCTCTTGCGCCTGAGGAAATCGAGCGGCACGATCGTGGACCCCTGGTATTCGCTGGACGCCCGATATGGTAGCAGTGGATAGCGGCTCCGCCCGCGCGCCGAGCGTCAGCCCAAGCGGCCCTCGAGGCGGCCCTCGAGGCGGGCGACCTGCGCCTCGAGTTCGGTCGCGCGCGACTCCGCGCCCTCGACGATGGCCGGCGGAGCCTTGGCCATGAACGCGTCGTCGGCAAGCCGGGCGCGCGCTGCGGCGAGCATGCGCCGCGCATCGCCGAGCTCCCGCGCGAGACGAGCGCGCTCGCGATGGGCGGACCCGGCGATCGTACCCGACGACTCTTCGCCCGACCCTCCGTCCAGCGGTCCGAGCGACACGAACGCCTCGAGATCGCCGACGAGCACCGCGAGGCCGTGCCCACGATCCACCGCCTCGAGCGCCTCGCGGGTCAGCTGGCGTTCCAGTGGCCGGGCCCGCGCCAGCCGCTCGACGCCAGTGCGCAGGGATTCGAAGACGGGCCCGATCGCTTCCGGTACGTGGACCTCGACAGCGAGCCAGCTCGCCGGTTCGATCCGTGCCTCCGCCCGCGCGTTGCGGATGCCGCGTACGAGGTCGATCACGGCACCCACCGCCGCTTCGATCTCCGGCTCGCGGGCGACCGGCGCCGGCCAGTCTGCGACGATGAGCAGATCGGGGTCGGCGGGGGCATGCGGCAACGCCTCCCAGATCGCCTCGCTGATGAACGGCATGACCGGGTGGAGCAGCCGAAGGTACGTGTCGAGCGCCTCGACGAGCGTCCACCACGTCGCCTCGCGCTCCGCCTCGCTCAGTCGCTCGTCGGCGAAGCGCGCCTTCGCGAGCTCGAGTGCCCAGTCGCAGTACTCGTTCCAGATCGCCTCGTACAGCGATCTCGTCACTTCGGCGAACGCGTACGTCGCCATCGCCACGTCGACCGTGTCGACCGTCGCCGCGACGCGCGACCGCAGCCATCGATCGGCCGGACCCAGATGGGTCGGATCGGGCGGACGGCGGTTGTCGTCCGGCGGGATCGTCACGGGCCGCGCGCCGAGGACATAGCGCGCTGCATTCCACAGTTTGTTGGCGAAGTTGCGCGCGTTCTCGAGCCTGTCGCGGCTGAAGCGCTGGTCATTGCCGGGGGTCGCGCCGTGGATGAGCGCGAAGCGGAGCGCGTCCGCACCGGTCTCGTCCATGACCTCGAGCGGATCGACGACGTTGCCCTTCGTTTTGCTCATCTTCTTGCCCGTGTCAGCGTCGCGGATGAGTCCGGACAGGTAGACGACCTCGAATGGCGGCTCGCCCGTGAGCTGGATGCCGAGCATCATCATCCGGGCAACCCAGAAGAAGATGATGTCGTAGCCGGTTTCCATCACGGTCCCCGGGTAGTACCGCCGGTAGTCCGCCGTGTCGTCCGGCCAGCCGAGGGTCGAGAACGGCCACAGGCCCGAGCTGAACCACGTGTCGAAGATGTCGGGGTCCTGCGTCACGTCTACCCTGCCGCATGTTCCGCACGCGGTCGGCCCGTCCGTGTCGGCGGTCACCGTCACATGCCCGTCGGGGCAGTACCAGGCGGGGATCCGGTGACCCCACCACAGCTGGCGGCTCACGTTCCAGTCGCGAATCTCGGTCAGCCAGTGCTCCCACGTCTTCTCGAACCGTTCGGGGAGGATCCGCGTGCGGCCGGTTCGGGTCGCCTCGAGGGCGGCTGCGGCGAGGGGCACGGTGCGGATGAACCATTGCGTCTTGAGCCGCGGCTCGATGATGTCGTCGCTGCGCTGGCAGCGTCCGACCACCATCTCGTGAGCCACCGAGCCGGCCAGGTCGCCCCGCTGTTCGAGCGCGGCCACGATCTCCCGGCGGGCGACCTCCCTCGTCAGTCCGCCGAACGGCCCGAACCCGGGTGCGATCCGCGCCTCGTCGTCGAGGACCGTCACCATGGGCAGTCCGTGCCGACGTCCCGTCGCGTAGTCGTCGTGGTCGTGGGCCGGAGTGATCTTCACCGCGCCCGTCCCGAAGCCGGGCTCGACGACGGGGTCGGCGACGATCGGGACCGGGCGGTCGAC
>Ga0307373_10014020_pt1 | contig 11107 bp, 8 predicted proteins | sample OX2MG_FD_202534 | JGI IMG/M metagenome (GOLD analysis project Ga0307373, IMG submission 202534) | Soil microbial communities from Risofladan, Vaasa, Finland - OX-2 | ecosystem: Environmental > Terrestrial > Soil > Coastal area > Acid sulfate soil | place: Finland: Risofladan, Vaasa | collected... | reverse complement strand
ACACCTACACGGTGCAGGCGCACTACGCGGGTGACGCGAACTACCAGTCGGTCGACGGCACGGGGACGCTCGTCATCAACAAGGCGACGCCGGCGCTCGCCGTGACCGGCGGCACGTTCACCTACGACGGGACGCCGCACGCCGCGACGGTGACGGCGACCGGCGTCGGCGGCGCGGCCCTCGGGCCGGTGACGGTCACCTACAACGGCGGTACGGCGGTGCCCGCGGGGGCCGGGTCGTACGCGGTGGCGGCCTCCTACGCCGGCGACGTGAACTACCTGCCGGCGAACGGCACGGGAACGCTCGTCATCAACCCGGCGCCTCTGACGATCACGGCGGCCAGCGCGTCGATGGTCTACGGCGGGCCGGTGCCGGCGCTCGGCGTGACCTACGCCGGCTTCGTCGGCGGCGACACGGCCGCCGGCCTCACGACGCCCGTCACGATCTCGACGACCGCCACGCCGGCGAGCCCGGCGGGGGCGTACCCGATCGTCGTGGGCGGAGCGACCTCGCCGAACTACACGATCGTGTTCGTGAACGGCCTGCTGACGGTGAACCCGGCGGCCCTGACGATCACGGCCGACAACCAGACGAAGTGGTTCGGGGCGGCGGTGCCGGCGTTGACGGTCACCTACGCCGGCTTCGTCAACGGCGACACGCCGGCGAGTCTCACGACGCCGCCGACGGAGACGACGACGGCGCTGCCGCTGAGCCCGTCGGGGACCTACCCGATCGTCGTGGCGGGGGCGACGGACCCGAACTATTCGATCACCTTCGTCAACGGCACGTTGACGGTGGTCGGCCTGCAGCAGGTGAAGCAGGCGGCGCGCGCGGCGATCGCGGCGCTGAAGCCGACCGGCAGCCGTCAGCTCGATCACGAGCTGGACGAGGCGCTGCGGGAGATCGATGCCAGCCTCGACCCGAGACTCTGGGCGGACGATTCGCACCTGACGGCGAAGGGCCAGCTGGTGTTCGAGGAGGAGCGTGAGGCGGTGCAGGAGCTGACCGAGCACGAGCATCTCCGGCGGGCGCCGGCGGCGCTCGTGAGCCAGCTGGCGGCGCAGGCGAACATCCTGGTCGAGGTCGACCGGGCGCTCGCGCAGGTCTCGCTGGATGCGGCGCAGGCGGCCGGCGCCGATGCGCGGCGGCTGGCGGACGCCACCCGCGACATCGCCCAGGGCGACCAGGACGCGGCTCGGCCGGATGGCGACGAGGCGATCCAGCACTACCGGGATGCGTGGCAGGACGTGGAGCAGGCCGTGCGCGCGCTGACGCACGACCACGACGGTGACACCGACCACGGCGGCGATCATGGCCGCGGTGGCGACGGTCACGGCTCGCGCGACTAAGGCGGCTTCCGGCTGAAACACCCTCCGCCCGCCGGCAGGACGGCCTGCCGGCGGGCGGAGTCATGTACAGCGATGGTCACGGGCGATCGGCACCGTGACCGGCGCGACGTATGGTTTGCCCCGGGGTTGCCGGGCTGAAGCCCGGCGCGACGACCGCGGGAAAATGGCCGGGCTCAGCGGGGAGTCGGCTTCTGGAACAGCATGGCGTACAGGCCGTCGCCCCAGTCGGGGATCTCGCGCGCCACCTGGAAGCCGACCGCCGTCAATTCGTGCACCAGGACGTTGGACGGGATGCCGTGGCCTCCCCGATCCTTCGGCACGCCCGGTGGCACGGCCGCCGCGCCGCCGCCCGGCGGAAAATCGATGATCGCCAGCAGGCCTCCCGGCCGCAGCGCGCGGAACAGGCTGGCGTCGATCGCGGTCGGATCGGTGAGGTGGTGGTACACCTCGCGCATATAGATCGCCTGGCAGCAGCTGTCCGGGAGATTGGTCGCCTCTTCCCCGGCCTGGACGACGGTGACGTTCTTCAGGCCGGCGCGACTGACGGCCGCGCGGATGTCGGCGAGTCGCCCGGAATTGAGCTCGGTGGCGTAGACCCGGCCGGTCGGCCCGGTGAGCTTCGCCATGGCGACGGTCATCTCGCCGCGGCCGGCCCCGATCTCGGCGATGGTCGTCCCGGGGATGAGGGCAATGAGGTCGGCGAGTCGCGGCGCCTCGCGCGCGACCTCGGCCGCAGCGATCGGCGGCTGAGCTCCTGCCACGCCCGCCAGCAGCACCGTCGCCGCCAGTCCCGCGACGACGCCGGCCCGCACGCGTCCGATCCGGCGCGCCAGGCGGCCGCCCTCCCTCCGTGGCCTGTTCATGTGGTGTCTGCCCTCCCGGCGGGAATCGGACGTCCGCCCGTGCGTTGATTAGGACTGCCGGCAGGCCGATCCGGCCGGCGGAGGCGCCGGCGGTCAGCCGATGATGCCGAGGCGGATGCCGTTGAGCGCGACGTCATCGAACCAGGCGACCTGGCTGCCGAACCACGGCTCGGGCTCCTGGTCCATCTCGAACCGCTCGATCACCAGCTCGATGTCGAACACGCTGATCAGACAGGCGGTCGGGACGTCGCCGAACCGATGCAGCCGGGCTTCCAGCCAGGCGTCGTCGTCGTCCTCGTAGTGGCGCGGCTTGGCCTCCGCCCGCTTGAGCGGTGCGGCCAGGACGACCGGCGTGTCGGGGAAGCGGGCGAGCATGGCGCCGAATGCCTTGTGCTCCAGCTGCTCCGGCTCGGGGAACTCGTAGACACGCCGGAAGAGCGCGATCGCCTTGTCGAGGTTGCGCACGCCGAGCACGACCTGGGCGACGCCGCCCAGCCGATCGGCGCGCTGCCGGCCGCGGTCGGTGCCGCCCGCCGAGCCGCGGAACGGGGGAACGCGCAGCTGGCGCGGCGTGCGGTCCTTGATCAGGAACGGCAGCAGCGTGCCGGGGTCGCCTTCCCCCACGCTCGCGATCTCCCACTCGGCCAGCGCGCCATCGGGCCAGCGGCGGGTCATGTGGGTCGGTCCCTCGACCTGCAGGCCGAGATCGGTGAGGCGCTTGATCTCGTCGGCGAGGTTCGGCGGCTCCACCGCCCACGCGCACAGGCCGGCATCGCCGGCGATGTGCCGGTGCCAGATGGGAGACAGCGCCCGGGGCTGCCGGGTCGAGATCATCTCCAGGTACGATCCATCGTCCAGTCCGAGCAACGCCATGTGCGTGACTTCGTTGGAGTGGACGCCGCCGTAGTCCGCCTTCAAGCCCACCTTGGCGAACGCTTCCTTCAGCGGCGTCAGAGACGCACCCGCGACCGTCACATGATCGACCTTGAGCTGCATGCCTGAGAGGGTTGAGCGAGATGGTCTATCGTGTCAAGAGCCGCCGTCGCGCCGGTGCCAGGATGGCGTCCGGACGGGCCGGCCGGCGGCTGCATTCATTCAATCGTCCCGGCCGGGCCGATCTTGACCTCGTCCTGCACGCCGGTCGATACGCCGCGGCCGGAGGGAGACGGGCCGGGCGCCGGCGCGAGGCGCGGGCCGCGGTCCGCCCGTCCACGGAGGGCGGCCGGGGTCGCGCGGCTACGGGCGGACGGCCACGGCGTGCGGCAGGCTGGAGTCGGGGAAGCCGGCGGCCTCGGCCAGGGCGCGCACCTTGTCCTGAATCAGGCGCATGTTGCGCGGGCCCATGCGGATCAGCTCTTTCTGCGCCGGCAGCAGCGCTTCCAGATCGGGATTCGCGAACTGGTACGCGACCGATCGGTGGAGGAGCGTCACCGGGCCCTGGAGCGTCGGCGCGGACAGCAGCGTGCTGATCGCCTTCAGCAGGGCGCCGTCGAAATTGCCGCTCGGATGACCGAGGTCCCTGTACGCGACGACGATGAGCGGCTTCAGGTGCTGGTAGGTCTCGACGCTGCCCTGCGTGTCGAGCGAGGCGACCGCATCCGCGAAGCCGTTGAACCGCATGTACTCGCGCTCGTCGATCCGGAGGTTGGCGTCGCCGCCAGCCGTGCGGAACCGGCCCTTCGGCGCGAGCAGCCGCAGGCGCTGGATCGGCACCTTGCCGTCCGCGAGGTTGTCGACGATCACGGCGAAGCCGCGGATCAGCCCCTTGGTGGCGAGCCACTCGGCCAGCTGCGGATGCGACGACAGGCCGTGCGCCAGGCTTCGGACGAGCGCGTCGCTCTGATCGAGCGGCGGCAGGCCGGCATCCGCCGGCGTGACCTGCGGGGGCGCCGCCGCGGGCGCGGGCGCGGGGGCCGGCTGGGTCGTGGTCGTCGACGGCGGCGGCACGACGATCCGTCGCTCGCGGAAGAAGAAGAGATACACGAAGACGGCCGCCACGACGACGAGGAAGATCGTGACGAGCCACGGCGCGCGGCTCGATTCGAGCGGGTTGCTTCGATCCGGGACCTTCGGCGCGTCGGGGGGGCCGTCGAGACGGAAATCGTCGAAGTCGTTCATGCCTGCAGTTCCCGGAGATGCGTTGAACGCATGCCTATTCTAGACTCCGCGTGTACGAAGCGCGAGTCGATCGCGTGGCTGAGCTGGCGTCCGGCGGTCGAGTCGGCGCGGTGCGGCCGCGCGGGCGCCGCAGGGCGGTGCGTGGCGGCGCACGACGGCGCGCCGATCACGCCGGCGTCCGCTGCGTGTCGAGCCAGTAGACGACGAGGCTGATGCCGGCGCTCTGCAGGATCCAGCCGGCCGCGAGCACCGCCGGCGGCGGCGCGGCCACGAGCGTCGCCTGGCCCATCAGCATCATGATCGTCATGGCTCCGGCGAACAGCACCATGCCATGACGTCCGACCGGCGCGCGCGCGCGTCCCGCGCCGAGATACAGCGCGAGCCCGATCGCGACCAGCGCCGCCTCCAGGCCCAGGGCCAGCGGCAGGTGGTTCCACAGTCCCAGGCCCAGACGCGGCGACGAGGCGCCGGCGATCGGGATCTCCGGCACGTGCACCACCACGTCGAGCAGGAAGTGCGAGAAGACCGCGGCGCCGATCGTCAGCGCGGCCAGGCGCCGCGCCGCCGCCGTCCCGCGCACGGCCGCGTACGCGATGAGCGCCGCCAGTGCCGACCAGCCCAGGCTCGCCACCAGGCTGTGCGAATACGGAAACGAGTACAGGAAGTAGTGACGCGCCGGCAGATCGGGCGGCACGCGCACCTGCTCGAGGCCCAGCAGCACGAAGATGCCGAGGAGAAAGTCGAGCAGGTAGGCGGCGAACACCAGCCAGCCGGCGTTCAGACGGCGGTCCACCCGCTTCAGCGCGAGCCCGATGCCGAGATGTCCGGGACCCATGACCCGACATTATAGGAACAGAAGGCGAGCGATGCGTCGGAGGGCGCGTGTCCGCTTCCGCGGCCGCCCCATCCGGCGCGTCGTCAGGCCGGATTCCGCCTCACGCTGAACAGCTGGAACAGGGACACGAGCATGACGGCCACGCCGGCTGCGAGGTCGTTGAGTGTCTCGGGCCGCGTAAAGCCCCACGCGCGGTACAGCAGCGGGTCCAGCATCACCCAGCCGCCGAACGCGAGCATGAACCACCCCAGCGCGCGGGGCACGGCGGCGTCCAGCACGGTCAGCATCGAGAAGCCGGCGATCAGCATGCCGAGCACGATGTTCTCGGACATCGACGGCCCCCACAGCTTGTCGGTGCTGAGCGCGCCGTAGCCCAGGATGAACGGTGCGGCAATCAGCCAGAGGCCGAATGCGAATGTCACGACGCCGAGTCGTCGCATGACCTGGACCCTTTCAGGCGCGTTGCACCGATGCGCCCGATCTCCGGGCTGCAAGTCCGGTGCCTGCCGGCCGAGTCTCAGCTCAGCCGTGACAACCGGCGCAATGGCGACCGTTCCCGTGCAGCGGCGGCCGGACGCGTGGCGCCGGACGTCGGAATGCCGGTGCGGATCGGGCGCCCAGTGCATCAACTCCGGACACGGAACGCCGATGGTCGCCGGCCGGCACAGGACCGGCCGGCCCGGCCCGCATCAGCGGCGGGAGGCCGCGCTGGACCGCGCGGAGCGGCGGAAGCAGGTGAGGAGGTGATCGTCGACCATGCCGGTCGCCTGCATGAACGCGTAGCAGATGGTGGTGCCGACGAACGAGAAGCCGCGGCGCCGCAGGTCGTGGCTCATGGCGTCGGATTCCATCGTCCGGGCCGGCACGTCCCGCGGCGTGCGCCACGCGTTCCGCCGGGGCCGGCCGCCGGTGAACTGCCAGATGTAGGCGTCGAACGTGCCGAACTCCCGGCGCACGTCCAGAAAGGCGCGCGCGTTGCGGATGGCGGCGTCGATCTTCAGCCGGTTCCGGACGATGCCGGCGTCGGCGAGCAGCCGATCGACGTCGTGCCGGTCGTAGCGGGCGATCCGGCGGGGATCGAACCGGCTGAACGCCTTGCGGTAGTGCCCCCGCTTCCGCAGGATCGTGATCCAGCTGAGGCCGGCCTGCGCCCCCTCGAGCAGCAGCATCTCGAACAGGTGCCGGTCATCGTGCGACGGCACGCCCCATTCCTCGTCGTGATAGGCGACGTAGAGCGGATCGGTCCCGGCCCAGGGGCAGCGTGTCGGCATGGCAGGACGATAGCCGAGGCGCGGCCGCGGGTCCAGCGCCGCCCCGGCGCCCCCAGGCGGTATACTTTCTGGCGGCATCTGCGCCGCGCGTCGGGGCCGTCCGGGGCGGCTCGGCCGGGCCGGCGAGCGCCTGGTCCAGGTGCCGTGAGAGCATTGCGACGATGTCCAAGACAGTCGACACCGAATCGTTGACCGGGCTGGCGGGCCGCTTCGGCGCGTTCGTCGCCGAGCGCTATCCATTCGTCGTCACCGGGGCGCTGGCGGGATTCGAGGCCGCGGTCGGCGAGGCCCGCGGCAAGGGGCGCGACGCCGGGGCGATTGATGCGCTGCGGCCGCTGCTGCGGAAGGAACTGGCGTCGCGGGTGTCCACCGCGGCCCCCGGCTGGCTGGCCGAGACGACGCCCGGTGTGACGGCGAAGGCGCGTCTGACCGCGGCGCGCGACGAATTCCTCGAGGCCTGCGACGGCTTCCTGCGGCGCGAATCGATTGCGGCGTCGCTGACGCCGGACGAGCGGCGCGAGATCCTGCGCGGCATGATCCTGACGCGTGCGACCGACAGCCAGCTGAAGGCGTTCTTCTCCGGCGGCGAGGTGCGCTACCAGGGGATCTCGTTCCAGGGGAAGGGCTTCCGATCGCTCGGGCAGGAAGCGATTTACGCGGGCGGCATCCGGCTCCGGCGCGGGCCGAAGTACCGGGGCGCCGACGGCTCGTGGCAGGGTGACGTGATCGCGCCGGTCATCCGCGACATCGGCATCGCCCTGGCCATGCGGCCCTCGGCGGAATCGGTCCGGATGGTGCTGTCGGCGCAGATGGGCAAGGCCGGGCCGCCGCTCGAGGGCAAGGACCTCCATGTCGGCGACTTCGACTGGGGCATCCTTCCGGCCGCCGCGCCGCTCGCGGTCGGCACCGTCACCATGGCCGGCATGGCCATGGGGTTCGCGCTCGAGGGATCCGGCCGGGTGGCGTTCTCCTTCATCGGCGAGGGCGGGTCGTCGCTCGGCGAATGGCACGAAGCGATCAACCTGTGCGCGGCGCGCCGCCTGCCGGCCGTCTTCTGCCTGCAGAACAACCAGACCGCGCTGTCGACGCCGGTGTCGGATCAATCGTCCGTCCGCGTCTTTGCCGACAAGGCGATCGGCTACGGCATTCCGGGCATCACGATCGACGGCACCGATCCCGATGCGATTGCCGCGGCGTTCACCTGGGCGGCCGAGCGGGCGCGCGCCGGGCTCGGACCGGCGCTGATCGAGCTGGTCGCGATGCGGATGTGCGGCCACGCCCATCACGACGACATGCTGTACCTCGGCCACGACCCGAAGCCGGGCTGGGAGTATCCGCCGCTCACCGAGCAGGGCTACGCGAACCGCGAGCTGTACGAATTCTGGCGCCAGCGCGATCCGATCCCGACCTACGCGGCCCGGCTCGAGGCGGAGGGGATCATCGAGCCGGGCGACCTCGACCGGATGAAGGCGGAGGCCGAGCGGATCGTCTTCGAGCAGGCGCGGGCGGTGATTGACGCGCCGTGGCCCGAGCCGAAGTCGGCGGCGGCCAGCGTGTTCGCGAACGAGCCGCCGCGCGAGCGGATCGAGGTGCTCGAGCCGGCGCGGCGCGTCGGCACGGCCCTCGGCACGCCGCTGCCGCCGCTCGAGCCGGGACTGCCGTTCGACCCGAAGGGCACCACGCTGCTCGACGCCGTGATGCGCGGGGTGGGCGACGTGCTGCGCGCCGACCCGCGCGTGTTCGTGTACGGCGAGGACGTCGGAGGGAAGTACGGCAACGCCTTCCTGCTGCTGCGACCGCTGCTGAAGGAGTTCGGCGACCGCATCCTGAACTCGACGCTCGCCGAGGGGGGCGTGCTCGGCGTCTGCGTCGGCGCGGCGCTGGCCGGCCGCCGGCCGATCGGCGAGATGCAGTTCAACGACTTCGTGGCGACCGGCTTCAATCAGCTCGTCAACAACGCCGCGAAGATCCGCTATCGCTGGGGCGGGAGCGTCCCGATGGTCGTCCGGATGCCGTGGGGCGGGCTCCGCCACGCGGGCCCGTATCACAGCCAGAACACCGAGCCGTGGTTCTACCGGACGCCTGGGCTGAAGATCGTCGTGCCGTCGACGCCGAACGACGCGCGGGCGCTGATGGCCTCGGCGGTCGCCGATCCCGACCCGGTCCTCTATTACGAGCACATCACGCTGTACCGCGAGCCGCGGATCAAGCAGGTGCTGAGCGAGGCCCCCCCCGAGCCGATTCCGATCGGCAAGGCGGCGCTGCGCCGCGCGGGCGACGACCTGGCGATCATCTCCTACGGCGCCTACGTCCACGTCGCGATGCGGGTGGCCGACCGGCTCGCCGCCGACGGCATCGAGGCGAGCGTGCTCGACCTCCGGTCGCTGGTGCCGCTCGACCGGGACGCGGTCCTGGCCGTGGTGCGGCACTGCAACAAGGTGCTGATCGTGCAGGAAGACTCACGGACCGGCAGCATCGGCGAGAGCCTGGCGGCGATCATCCAGGAAGAGGCGTTCGAGTCGCTCGATGCGCCGATCCGGATTCTCGGCGGCCTCGACACGCCGGTGCCGTATTCCCCGCCGCTCGAGGAGTACTTCCTCGTCAGCGAGCACGACGTCGAGCGCGCCGCCCGGCTGCTGATGGCGTACTGAACAGTCGCGTCAGAATCTCCCCGTGTGCCCATCGGCCTCGCCCTCGTCCTCCTCCGCGCCCGGCCGCCGGGCGGCGTACTACGGGCTGGCGATCGTCACGCTGCTCAATTTCGTCAACTACATCGACCGCTACATCCTCGCGGCCGTGATGCCCCGCATCAAGACCGACCTGCGGCTGGACGACTTCCAGCTCGGCCTGCTCAGCAACGGCTTCCTGGTCGCCTATTTCCTCACGTCCCCGTGGTTCGGCTGGCTCGGCGACCGGCTGTCGCGCAGCCGGCTGATGGCGGCCGGCGTCGCCGTCTGGAGCGTCGCCACCGCCGGCTCCGGCATCGCCGCCACCTTTCCGCAGCTGTTCGCCGCCCGGTCGACCGTGGGGGTCGGCGAGGCGGCCTACGCCACGATCTCGCCGTCGCTGCTCGCCGACTACTTCCCCCGCGCCGAGCGCGGCCGCGCGTTCGCCGTGTTCTACGTCGCGCTGCCGGTCGGCGCCGCGATCGGGTTCCTGCTCGGCGGCCTCCTCGAGCATGCGTTCGGCTGGCGCGCCGCGTTCTACGCCGTCGGCCTGCCGGGGCTGGCGCTCGCGCTGCTGACGCTCACCGTGGCCGAGCCGCCCCGCGGCGTCCAGGATGACGAGACGGCCGCGCGATCGCCCGGGGCCGCCACGCTCGCCGCCAGCTTCCGCACGCTCCTGCGCCTGCCGATTTACGTCTGGACGGTCGTCGGCTACGCCGCGTACACGTTCGGCGTCGGCGGGCTGGCGATCTGGATGCCGACGTACCTGAACCGGGTTCGCGGGCTCGAGTTGCGAGAGGCCGACCTGCTGGTCGGCGGCATCACCGTCGTGGCGGGCCTCGGCGGCACGTTCCTCGGCGGCTGGCTGGGCGACCGGCTGCTGAAGTGGAACGACCGGGCCTATCTCTGGCTGTCGGGCGGCGCCGCGCTGGTCGCCATCGCGCCGACCTGGATGGCGCTCACCCATTCCTCAGAAACCGGGTACGTGGTCGCGTTCTTCGTGGCGGAGTTCCTCCTGTTCCTCAGCACCGGGCCGATCAACGTCGTCATCGTCAACGCCGTGCCGGTCGCGATGCGGGCGACCGCGATGGCCGTCAGCATCTTCGCGATCCACCTCTTCGGCGACGCGATCTCCCCGCCGATCATCGGCGCCATCGCCGATCGGATCGGTCTCGCGAAGGCCGTGCTCATCGTGCCGGTCGCCGTCGCGGTCTGCGGAGTCGTGTGGGTGGGGATTGCGGGATGGGGGAAGGGGGGACTGGAGAATTGAAGAATTCAAGACTTTGAGAATTAGAGAATTGAAGAAAAGGGCGAACGTGTCCGGCACGCTGTTTGATACTGGCGAGCAAGATGAGCGGGCGCCACCCGGACCACGATATCAGGCGGCGGGCCTTCGAATTCTCCCGGCAGGTCATTTCGCTCTGTCATGCCGTTTGCGCCCAGAGCCAGATGGCGCCGTTGCTCGCTGGACCACTGCTTCGGGCGGCCACATCGGTCGGCGCAATTCCTCACTTCTCCATCCGAAACAGCACCATGTGGCTGAGCGGCAGCGTCTCGACGGCGGTGAAGCCGGCCTCACGCGCGAGCGCCTCGACATCCTCCGCTTTCAGACGGTGGGCCAGCGGCGGGCCGACTTCCTCCTCGCGGTAGGGCCATTCGAGGACCGCGACCCGCACCCGCGCGATACGTCGCGCCTCCCGCAACGCCCCTCGCGCATCGTCGGTCTCGTGGAGCACATGGCCGAGGAAGACGAGATCGAACGACGCATCCGCGAATGGCGGCGCCTCGGCCGGCGCCAGCATGAAGCGGGCCCCGGGCACGAGGCTGTTTCCGGCTTCGACCATCGCCGGATTGATGTCGATGCCGGTCGTGTCGAGGCCGCGCGCCACGAACGCCTCGGCGAAGACGCCCGTTCCCGAGCCGATGTCCAGCACCTGCGTCGCGGTGATGCCCTCCAGGCACAGGTCGACGACGTGCGGGACGTCCATACGCTCGAGCCGCTCGG
>Ga0307373_10014019_pt1 | contig 11107 bp, 8 predicted proteins | sample OX2MG_FD_202534 | JGI IMG/M metagenome (GOLD analysis project Ga0307373, IMG submission 202534) | Soil microbial communities from Risofladan, Vaasa, Finland - OX-2 | ecosystem: Environmental > Terrestrial > Soil > Coastal area > Acid sulfate soil | place: Finland: Risofladan, Vaasa | collected... | reverse complement strand
GACGGCCCGGCCCCGGCTCAGCCGCAGCAGGGCCGGAATGGCCAGCGATCCGGCGACGGCCACGATGGGCACCAGGCCCAGGAACACCCAGCGCCAGCCGAACAGGTGGGCGACCGCGGCGCTCGCGGCCGGGCCGGCCAGGCCGGGGGCGACCCAGGCGGTCGACATCACGGCCATCATCCGCGGCCGGAGCCGGTCCGGCAGGCTGCGTCCGATGGCGACGTAGGCCACCGCGGGTACCGCCCCGGCGCCCAGGCCTTGCAGCGCCCGGCCCGCCACGAGGACAGGCATGGACGGCGCCAGGCCGGCCACCGCCAGGCCCGCGGCAAAGAGCAGCACCCCGGCGATGTAGGGCAGCGCCGGCCCGCGCCGGTCGGCCTCCCGTCCGGCCACCACGATGCCGACCACGCTGCCGAGCATGAAGGCGCTGAACACCCAGCCGTACAAGTCCAGCCCGCCAAGGTCATGCGCCACGACCGGCATCACGGTGACCACCGCGAGCGCCTCGGAGGCGATGAAGGTGATCGTCAGGACGAGGCCGGTGGTCAGCGTCCGCCGGTTGGCTGCCCAGAGCCCGTCGCGGTGAGGCGCCCGGTCACCCTGCGGTGCCTCACCGTCCTGACGCGCCTCACCGTCCTGAGGTGCCTTGCCGTCCTCAGGTGCCTTGTCCTCTCGGGGAGAGGGATCGCTAGCTGTGGACGGGCGCATATTCCCGCAGCCTACGAGGTCAAGCGCAGCCGGCCCGCGAACCGGGCGCTTCCAGGCCCACCACGCCCGCCACGGCACGCGGGCCAGCCAGGTGTCCCTCGAATGCCCACGGCAGCCTGCCCTCCACGAGATCCGAGTGAGCACGCAACAGTAGAGCTAGGATCGCGTCCGTGATCACATCTGTACGTTCATCGTGGACGGCTTGCCTCCCTGGAGCTAGCTGATTCATGTTTGCTACTGACGTCTAAGCTGGAAGCTGGGCCCGTTGAACCTGATGCCTAAGCCCTGAGAGTTGCCATGCGTACACCTCATCGACATCGACCCCGGAAGCTAGACCGACTCGTGCCAGGACCGGACGTTGACCTGGCAGCCATGGCCGAGAAGGTGACATACATCATCAGTCCCGAACACAAGGACTATCTGACTAGCGCCGGTCCTGGCCGGCTTCGGAGCGATGCGTCCGCGTGCCCAAGAGGCCTAGATTTCGACGATGTTCTTAAGTGGCTTCGAGACGCGGTTCGCGAATGCTGTCTGACTGCCGACATGGACGGTGGATTCCCTCGCTACGTATGGAGACGAGTTGATGGGCAAGTCTATGAGGCTCGGCTAAGCAACGTCGGCCTAGGGCAGTACAAGGGATACCCGATCCAAGACTGTGAAGCTCCGGATTGGCTGCTATGAGCGACGCACTCGACGTTCGGATTGAATGGCTCGACGCTCCGGGAGTCACGACACCTGAACTTGCTGCGACTTGGGCGAGATATGAAGTGTGGGTTAACAACAGGTGCGCAACCCAGGTGGAATCCGCTGACGGCACATTGAGGCGCTCAGTCTATGGGTCCATCTACCCACTGGCAGAGTGGATCGCCTCCAATTGGTGGATACTCATGTCGCACATTCGGCCATCGGCGGTCGAAGCACGTTACTGGACATGGCCGAATATTCGCGCTTATCCATGGCTTTCCCAACACAATTTTCGCGGCGCCGGCGACGGTATGGCGTGGCCCAATCTAACCTTTGTAGCGGAAGGCGCCGTCACTCATGTGTCTTGGGTCCCAGACAACAATTTTGCCTCTAAGCCCATCCGGTTTGCATCAAATGGCTCCGCGTTCATTCAGACGGACGCGGCGTCAGAGGGACTCGCACGAATTGTCAACCTCGCGCTTGAGCGACTCTCCGAAGAAGGATTGCCGAAGACCCGGCTAGCGGAGGAGTGGGATGCGATCGCCAAGATGGACAGCGAGGAGCGGGAGTTCTGTCAGACTGTTGCCCGGCTTGGCTTGGACCCCTACGCCGTAAGCGACCAGACGGCCGACGACGTCGTGCGGATAGCGTCAATACTCCCGGCTGAACTGCTTGCCGACTTCTTTGATAGCGCGAACCCCGCCGCACTAACCAGGGCTTCTGACTGGACCCAGCGTGCGATAGTCGCAGCCGATAGAGCGTCAGATAGGGCGAGATCGAGCCTGGAACTCCTCTACGAGGCTGTTTCTTCTCGTTTGGACGCCGCTGACGACCTGATCAAATCTACGGCCGACGTAGATACGCCATGGACGATAGGATACGCCATGGCCCGTCGGATCAGAAGTCGGCTCGACATCGAAGATCTGGCCCAATTCGACACCTCCCCTTGGGTCGGACTGAGCGATCTGAGCGCTCCGTCAAATGGAATTCAAGGCGTCGTAACTGTTAATCGGAGTCGCTGCGGATTGGCGCTTGGCCCTCCGCGGACCGGTGCGTCTATGAGTAGGTTCGGTCAGGCCAGAGCCCTCGGGCGCGCGCTTTCACATCCACAACAGAGGCGCTTCGTCCTTTCTTTGGCGCGCGGGCATGATGAGAAAGTCGCCGGAGCGTTCGCTGCAGAACTGCTCGCTCCGGCGGCGGGCATAAGCCAATCACTGAGATTGATCGGCAAGAGTGACGATGCCGCAATGGAGGCCGTGGCACGGCATTATCGAGTCTCTCCACTTCTTGTTAGGCATCAGTTTGATAATCAGATTGCCGGAACGGTAGGCCGAGCAGGTGGGAATGACCTATAGCTCGTGGCTCGCGGCGACCGCCCGCAAGGAATTCACCATCAGAGCAGGCCTGGCCGCCGTTACCCAGTTCGAGGACGAGCACGGCGCCTTCACCCCCGACGAACTCGCTGACGCTGACCAGTGGGCCGGCCAGACCATCGAGCGCGCCAGCCGCACCGGGACCAGCCAGCGGCGCAGCGCCTGACGGGCGTCACCTGGAAATCGACCACCCCTGATCACGCCTCCCCCGCCGCGCCTGGAACCCCCGGGCCCGCGGGCGCCCTCACACCCGGGCACACCCGGGCACACCCGGGAACACCCCCGAGCGAACCGAGGAGTTGGCCCGCTCGCCCGCGCCGGGGGTCAGGAGGCCGGGACCGTGCAGACCGCGCCGGTGTCGGCACCGGAGACCAGCGCCGCGTACTTGGCGATCGCGCCGCTGGTGTAGTTCGGGGCCGGTCGCCTCCACTGCGCCCGGCGCCGGTCCAGCTCCGCGTCGTCCACCTGCAGCTCCAGCCGTCGCCCTGGCACGTCCAGCAGGATGCCGTCGCCGTCCCGGACCAGCGCGATCGGGCCGCCGTCCCAGGCCTCCGGCGCCGCGTGCGCCACGCAGGCCCCGAACGTGGCCCCCGAGAACCGCCCGTCGGTCACCAGCACGACGTCCCGGCCGAGCCCGGCGCCCTTGATCGCCGCGGTCACGGCGAGCATCTCGCGCATGCCCGGCCCGCCCTTGGGGCCCTCGTTGCGGATCACCAGGACATCGCCGCGGCTGACCCGGCCCGCCGTGACCGCCGCGAAGCAGTCCTCCTCACGGTCGAAGACCCGGGCCCGGCCGTCGAACCGGAGCGTCTCGATCGTCGGCGTCTTCACCACCGCGCCGTTCGGGACGAGGCTGCCGCGCAGCACCGCCAGTCCCCCGTCTGGCTGGAACGGGTCCTTGACCGACCGCACGACCTTGCCGTCCGGACCCGTGGTATCCAGTGCAGTCGCGTCGGACACGTTCTCCGCCAGCGTGCGCCCGTTCACCGTCAGCGCGTCACCGTCGATCAGCCCCGCCGACAGCAGCTCGCGCGCGATGACGGGCACCCCGCCGGCCTGGTCGAGCTCGCTCATGATGTACCTGCCCGACGGCCGCATGGAGGCGATGACCGGCGTCCGGCGGCTGACCGCGTCGAAGTCATCGAGGGTGAGCGGCACGCCCGCCTCGTGGGCGATGGCCAGCAGGTGCAGGACCGCGTTCGTCGACCCGGCCGTGGCCATCACCATGGTGGCCGCGTTCAGGAAGGCCGCCTTGGTCAGGATCTGGCGCGGCAGCAGCCCGGCCGCCAGCGCCTGCACCACCACCGCGCCGGTCCGCCGCGACAGCTCGGTGCGCTCGGCCGACACCGCCGGGGCCGATGCCTCGCCCGGCAGGGTCATGCCGAGCGCCTCGGCGCACATCGACATCGTGTTGGCCGTGTACATGCCAGCGCAGGAGCCCGCGCCGGGGCAGGCGGCCCGCTCGATGGCCAGCAGGTCGGCATCCGAGACCTCGCCCGCCGCGTTGCCGCCCACGGCCTCGAACACGTCCTGGATCGTCAGCGACCGGCCGAGCGCGTGCCCCGGCAGGATGGTTCCGCCGTACAGGAACGCCGACGGCACGTTGACCCGCGCGCAGGCCATCAGCATGCCGGGCAGCGACTTGTCGCAGCCGGCGATCGCGACCAGCGCGTCGAACTGCTCGGCCAGCATCATCAGCTCGACGGAGTCGGCGATGACCTCCCGGCTGACCAGCGAGGCCTTCATGCCCTCGGTGCCCATCGAGATCCCGTCGGATACCGCGATCGTGCCGAATTCCAGCGGCACGCCGCCGGCCTGGCGCACGCCTTCCTTCACGGCGGCGGCGAGTCCGCCTAGGTGCAGGTTGCACGGGGTGACCTCGTTATGCGAAGAAGCCACGGCCACCTGGGGGCGGCTGAGGTCTTCCTCGCTGAGGCCGACGGCGCGCAGCATGGCGCGGGCCGGGGCGCGGGACGGCCCGGTGGTGAGCGGCCCGGACCGCGGCCGGGGCAGCGGGCCGGAGCCGGAACCGGAACCGGAACCGGGCGGGGCGGTGCTCACACTGCCTCCGAGAGCCGGGCCAGCTGGTCGTCGGGGATGGCCGTGGCGCCCGCGCGGAGCAGGCCGTAGGCCATGCCGTCCGCCAGCGCCTCCCAGGAGGCGGTGACGATGTCGTCGGACACGCCCACCGTCGTCCACTCACCGTCGGCGTCGGCGGTGGTCAGCATCACCCGGGTAACGGCGCTGGTCGCCGCGCGGCCGTCGAGGATGCGCACCTTGTAGTCGACCAGGTGGATGCCGGCCAGCGCCGGGTAGACCTCGGCCAGGCCGCGCCGCAGGGCCTGGTCCAGCGCGTGCACCGGCCCGACCCCCTCGCCGACCGCCACGACCCGGCCGGTGCCCAGCCGCAGCCGGACGATCGCCTCGCTGCGGTCCTGGGCCTGCCGGAGGTCCCCGGCCGACGCCCGCTCGATGACCACGCGATAGCCCTCGAGCTCGAACCAGGTGGCCAGCACCCCGGCGCTGCGCCGGACCAGCAGCTCGAACGACGCGTCGGCGGCCTCGAACGCGTAACCCCGGTGCTCGGCCTCCTTGACCTGGTCCAGCACCCGCCCGGCCAGCGTGGGATCGCTGCTCAGGTCGAGCCCCAGCTCGGCGGCCTTGGCCATCACGTTACTGCGCCCGGCCAGCTCGCTGACCAGCACCTGCGCGCTGTTACCGACCGCGGCCGGGTCAATGTGAGAGTAGGCGTCCGGCCGCCGGGCGATGGCCGACGCGTGCAGCCCCGCCTTGGTCGCGAACGCCGACGGCCCGACATAGGGCTGCCGGGCATCGAACGGCAGGTTAGCCACGTCGGCGATGGTCCGCGCGGTCGAGGCCAGCGCCGCGAGCCGGCCCGGCGGCAGCAGGTCATGGCCGCGCTTGAGCTCCAGGTCGGCGATGACCGAGAAGAGGTCGGCGTTGCCGCAGCGCTCCCCGTAGCCGTTCGCCGCGCCCTGCACGTGCAGGCCGCCCGCCGCCACGGCGACGACCGAGTTGGCCACCGCGCAGGCGGAGTCGTTGTGGAAGTGCACGCCGATCCTGGCCCGCGACCGGCCGGCGCCCGCGGCGACCTCCGCGACCTCCGCCACGATCCTGGCCACGTCGTCGGGCAGGGTGCCGCCGTTGGTGTCGCACAGTGCCAGGGTGTCGGCCCCGGCGTCGGCGGCCGCGGCCAGCACCGCCAGGGCGTAACCGCGGTCCGCCCGGTAGCCGTCGAAGAAGTGCTCGGCGTCGAACACCACGCGCCGGCCGGCCGCCGCCATGTAGGCGACCGACTCGGCGACCATCGCCAGGTTCTCCTCGCGGGTGGTCCGCAGCGCCTCGTCCACGTGCAGCGTCCAGGCCTTGCCGACCAAGGTCACGATCGGCGTCTCCGCCGCCAGCAGCGCGGCCAGGCTGGCGTCATCGTCGACGCCGCGCCGCGGCAGGCGGGTCGCGCCGAACGCCGCGAGCTGCGCGTGCTTGAACTCCATGGACTTGACCCGGGCGAAGAACTCGGCGTCCTTGGGGTTGGAGCCCGGCCAGCCGCCCTCGATCACGTCCACGCCGAGGTTGTCCAGCGCGGTCGCGACGCGCAGCTTGTCGGCCACCGTCAGGTCGAGCCCGACCTGCTGCGAGCCGTCGCGCAGCGTGGTGTCGTAGATCTCTACCTTGGGCTGCCCCTCGGCGGTCATGAGCGCGCCCCCGCGATGCTCGCCTGGAGCGCCTTGTCCCACTCCCCCGTGCTCGCCGGGGCGCCCGCCGCCAGCACCGCGCTGACGGCGGCATCGAGGTCGCCGCCGGCCTCGGGCTGGCCGAGGTGGGCCAGCATCAGCCCGGCCGACAGCACCGCGCCGGCCGGATTGGCCCGCCCGGTGCCGGCGATGTCCGGCGCCGACCCGTGCACGGGCTCGAACACCGACGGGCCGGTGCGGTCCGGGTTCAGGTTCCCGCTCGGGGCCAGGCCCAGGCCGCCGGTCAGCGCCGCGCCCAGGTCGGACAGGATGTCGCCGAACAGGTTGTCGGTGACGATCACGTCGAACCGGGCCGGGTCGTCCACCAGGTACAGGCAGGCCGCGTCGACGTGCGCGTAGCTCAGCTCCACGCCGTGCTCGGCGGCGACCTCGTCGGTGACCCGCTGCCACAGGTCGCCGGCGTGGGTGAGCACGTTCGTCTTGTGCACGAGGGTCAGCCGCCCGGTGCGCCCGGCCGCGAGCTCGGCCGCGTAACGGACGCACCGGCGGACCCCCGCCCAGGTGTTGAGCGACTCCTCGGTGGCGGTCTCGAACTCGGTGCCGCGGTGCACGGTGCCGCCGGCCCCCGCGTACAGGCCCTCGGTGTTCTCCCGCACGATCACCAGGTCCAGGTCGCCCAGGCTCTGCCGGCTGACCGCGTTGGCGACCCCGGCCCGCAGCTTGGACGGCCGCAGGTTGATGTAGAGGTCGAGCTCGGCCCGCAGCCGCAGCAGCAGGCCGCGCTCCAGCACGCCTGGCGGCACCTCCGGGCTGCCGACCGCGCCGAGCAGGACCGCGTCGGTCTTGCGCAGCTCGTTCAGCGCGGAGTCCGGCAGCACCTCCCCCGTCTGCAGGTAGTGCTTCGCGCCGAGTGAGTACGGCCGCCACTCGACTCCGAAGCCGCGGCGCGCGGCGACGGCGTCCACGCAGTTCCGGGCCACCTCGGTGACCTCGGGCCCGACGCCGTCGCCGGGTACGTGGGCGATGACATAACTGCTGCCCGTGGTTCGGCCAGCACCAGCACCGTCGGGCATGCTCAGGCGTCCATCTCATCGGTCGCGGCGTTGAGCCAGCTCATCATCTTCCGCAGCGGCTTGCCGACCTGCTCGATCCGGGCCTTCGACGCCTCGGCGCGCAGCCGCTCGAAGTTCGGCCGGCCGTTGTCGTCCTCGGCCACCCACTCGCGGGCGAACTCGCCGGACTGGATGTCGGCGAGCACCTGGGCCATGGCCTCGCGGGTCGCCGCGCCGACTACCCGCGGGCCGCGGGTCAGGTCGCCGTACTCCGCGGTGTCGCTGACCGAGTAGCGCATCCAGTTCTCGCCGCCCTCATACATCAGGTCGACGATGAGCTTGAGCTCGTGCAGGCACTCGAAGTAGGCGACCTCGGGCTGGTAGCCCGCGTTGACGAGGGTCTCGAACCCGGCGTTGACCAGCGAGGTCACGCCGCCGCACAGGACGGCCTGCTCGCCGAACAGGTCGCTCTCGGTCTCTTCCTTGAACGTGGTCACCAGGGCGCCGGCCTTGGTCCCGCCGATCCCCTTGGCGTAGGAGCGGGCCAGTTCCCAGGCCTTGCCCGTGGCGTCCTGCTCGACCGCGACGAGCACCGGGGTGCCCTGGCCGGCCTCGAACTGACGGCGCACGATGTGGCCGGGCGCCTTGGGCGCCACCATCGCGACGTCCACATCCTGCGGGGCCTTGATGTAGCCGTAATGGATGTTGAACCCGTGCGCGAAGAACAGCGCGTCGCCGGCCTTCAGGTTCGGGGCGATGACGTCGGCGTACAGGTGCCGCTGCACGGTGTCAGGCGTCAGCACCATGATCACGTCCGCCCAGGCGGCCGCCTCCGCGGGCGTGACCACGGTCAGCCCCTCGGCCTCGGCGCGCTTGCGCGACCGGGACCCCTCCGGCAGGCCCACCTGGACCTCGCAGCCCGAGTCCCGCAGGCTGAGCGCGTGCGCGTGGCCCTGCGAGCCGTAGCCCAGAACCGCGACCTTGCGGCCCTGGATGAGGCTGAGATCGGCCTCGTCGTCGTAGTACACGGTGGCCATGTCGGCGTTATCCTCTCGTCGGTACTTGTCGGTCATAACGGATACTTAGGCGGCGGTCCCGGCTCCCACCGGCTGGTCATGAGCGTGCTGGTCAGTAGCGTGCTCGCCGGCAGCGTGCTCGTCGGTAATGGCCGCCGGGCCGCGACCCAGCGCGATGCGCCCCGTGCGGACGATCTCGCAGGTCCCGTGAGAGTCGAGCATGGCCAGCAGGGCGTCCAGCTTGCCCGGGCTGCTGACCGCCTCCAGGATGAGCGTGGACGGGCTCATGTCGACCACGGTCGCCCCGAACACCTGCGCTACCTCCAGCAGCTGGCCGCGGTGGCCGGGCTCGGCGAGCACCTTGATCAGTGCCAGCTCGCGCTCGACCGCCGTGCCCCGGTGCAGCTCGACGACCTTCAGGACCCGCACCAGCTTGTCGAGCTGGCGCATGACCTGCTCGACCGGGGTGATGTCGCCGTCCACCACGATCGTGATCCGGCTCACCTTCGCGTCCGAGGTCGGGCCGACCGCCAGCGAGGCGATGTTGAAGGCCCGGCGGGAGAACAGCCCGGCCACGTGGGACAGGACGCCCGGCTTGTTCTCGACCAGGACGGAAAGCGTGTGCGTGGTCATCGGGTCACCATTTCCCTGCGCGCCGCGGCGCGCTGCTCGTCGGCGCTGAACTCCGGGCCCAGCACGATCTGGTCGTTGGGCAGGCCGGCCGGCACCATCGGGAAGACGCCCTCGCGGTCATGCACCCGGAAGTCCACGACGGCCGGCACGTCCGTGGCGGCCAGCGCCTTCTCCAGGGTCTCATCCACCCGGTCGGCCGAGTCGCAGCGCAGCCCGTAGCAGCCGTACGCCTCGGCGAGCTTGACGTAGTCCGGGATGGCCTGGCCCAGCTCGACCTGCGAGTAACGCTCGTCGTAGAACAGCTCCTGCCACTGCCGCACCATGCCGAGGAAGCCGTTGTTGAAGATCAGCACCTTGATCGGCAGTCCCTCGATCGCGCAGGTCGCCAGCTCCTGGGCGGTCATCTGGAAGCAGCCGTCGCCGTCGATCGCCACGACGAGCTCGCCCGGCCTGCCCACCTGCGCGCCCATCGCGGCCGGCACGGCGAAGCCCATGGTGCCGGCGCCGCCGGAGTTGATCCAGCTGCGCGGCCTGGTGAACGAGTAATGCTGGGTCGCGTGCATCTGGTGCTGGCCGACGCCCGCCACGACGATGGCGTCGCCACCCGTCAGCGCCGACAGCCGCTCGACCACGTACTGCGGCTTGAGCGGGCCGCCCGGCTCCTGGGAGTAGCGCAGCGGGAACTTCTGCTTCCAGTCCTCCAGCGTGGCCAGCCAGTCCGCGATGTCCAGCGGCCCCGCCTCGGCGATCTCGGCGTGCAGGCCGCGGGTCAGTCCGGTCAGCACGGCCTTGAGGTCGCCCACGATGGCCACGTCCGGGCGCCGGTTCTTGCCGATCTCGGCCGGGTCGATGTCGGCGTGCACGATCGCGGCGTGCGGGGCGAAGTCCTTGAGGCTGCCGGTGACCCGGTCATCGAACCGGGCCCCGAGCGCGACCAGCAGGTCGGCCTCCTGCAACGCGGCCACCGCGGGGTAGGTGCCGTGCATGCCCGGCATGCCCAGGGCCAGCGGGTGCGAGTCGGGGAACGCCCCCCTGGCCATCAGGGTGGTCACCACCGGCGCCTGGGCCAGCTCGGCGAGCTGGCGCAGTTCCTCGTGCGAGTCGGACTTGATCACGCCGCCGCCGACATACAGCACGGGACGGCGGGCCTGGCGCAGCAGCGCGGCGGCGGCCCGGATGGCGGCCAGGTCCGGCGGCCCGGGGATCTTGTAGCCGGGCAGGTCCATCGTCGCCGGCCAGGAGACATCGCCCCGGCCCTGCTGGATGTCCTTGGGCACGTCGATCAGCACCGGGCCGGGCCGGCCGGTCGTCGCGATATGGAAGGCCTCGGCGATCGCGGCCGGGATCCGCTCGACCTGCGTCACGATCTCGTTGTGCTTGGTGATCGGCAGCGTGATGCCGGTGATGTCGGCTTCCTGGAAGGCGTCGGTGCCGATCATCTTCGTGCCGACCTGGCCGGTGATGGCGACCATCGGCACCGAGTCCATGTAGGCGTCCGACAGCGCGGTGACCAGGTTGGTCGCTCCCGGCCCGCTAGTGGCCATGCACACGCCTGGCTTGCCGGTAGCCCAGGCGTAGCCCTCGGCGGCGTGCCCGGCGCCCTGCTCGTGGCGCACCAGGACGTGCCGCAGCGAGGAGGACAGCAGGGGGTCGTAAGTCGGCAGGATCGTGCCGCCGGGCAGCCCGAAGACTACCTCGACGCCCTGCTCCTCGAGGCTGCGCACGAGTGCCTGGGCTCCGGTCATGTCCACGGGATGCTCCTTCTTCGCGGGTGGGACGGCGGTGCAAGTAGTAGGGAGTCCAACAAAAAACCTCCCTGCCGTGTCGGCAAAGAGGTTGTAGCGCGGGCCCTGGGGCGGGCACGCGCTACGTGATAATAAGTACGAGGTGTTCGAGGAACACGCGGTTCACGACTGGACTCCCCT